>NPIE01003969.1_pt1 | contig 46367 bp, 37 predicted proteins | sample 8637661 | NCBI WGS metagenome assembly NPIE01 (sample SAMN07420842, study PRJNA396082) | bioreactor metagenome | isolation source: sample BA12 brine-fed electro-methanogenic bioreactor BA | place: Japan: Kochi | collected 2016-12-09 | reverse complement strand
CGGAATTCATTTCTCAGGCTGTACTGCAATACTTCGATCCCATTCTGGTAATATATTGCCGTGGGCATTGTAACAGGCCTTCCCGTTGCATACACCACGTTTCCCGAAAGGCTCAGCCTTTTGGACACTTCATATTTGGCAACAAAGTTCAGTGCATGGGGTTTGTCGTAATTGGCTGGGTATTCCAGTCCGAAATTATTTTCTTCATTCCGTGCTGGGTTTACTGCCCTGACCCGGGCACTTGAATAGGTATAATTGAGCCATCCATTGAGTTTCCCATAAGGCTTTTTTACCATGAACTCAATACCCCAGCTCTTGAGATCGCCCTGGATGATATCCGTTTCAGGGTATTTGTTCAGGGTGAATTCCGCACCATCTTTATATTCTACCAGATTGCTTGCCTTTTTATAATAGCTTTCAACAGATACTTCATATTGTCCGCCCCAGACATTTTTATAGATCCCCAGCGAGAACTGATCACCCTTCATCGGTTTGATATGAGGATCACTTAGTTTCCAGATGGAGGTAGGGGAGATGGTAATTGAATTCGACAACAGAAAAATGTACTGATGCAATTTATTGAAACTGGCTTTTAAGGAGAGATCATCGTTGATGATGTAATTGGCTGCCACACGGTAATCCATATTGTTGTATGACTGGATGATGATACTACGATTAAAATTAGCGGTGTCGGTTATATTTTCCGGGATCATGGGCTCTCTCGGGAGGTATGAATAAATTTTTTGCGGACCCAGGTAGGAATAATGATTGAAGCGAAGACCGGCTTCCAGACTCAGCTTTTTACCTGCTTGCCACTGATCTCCTGCAAAGATCGCTGCCTCTATTGCATTTTCAGGTTCAAAGGATGTTTTGCTAAAGCCTGATTCAGGCGAAGCAGGCAAATAGTCTCCGCGGGAAAGCAGGTAGTAAGTGGTGTTTATGCCTGCCTTGATCTTATGATCTTTAAATCTTTTAATTGAATACTCAGTATTGAGCTGATGATGCTCCAGTTGAAAGGACTGTTTGAAAGCTGCCAGGCTGAGTTCATTGTTGTCTTCGGTAAAACCGTATTGGGCATAAACATGTGTCAGGTTGATGTTGTCATTGTTCTTAAATACATGCCGCCAGCTCACGGAGCTTCCCATATTGTAATAGTCATGTTCAAAGATGTCTGACAGACGAAAGCGATCTTTGCTGCCATAAGCGAAAATATTCAAATGATTCTTTTGGCTCAACTGGAAGGAAAGGTTGATGATACCATCCGAAAAGGCAGCATTGCTGTTGCGTATATCAGGATCTTTTACCATCTTCAAAAGCCAGTCGGAATAAGTGGAACGACCGGCGATCAAAAAGCTGCTTTTCCCTTTGACAATAGGTCCTTCAGCCATCAGGTGGGTGGTGATTGGACTGATCCCGCCACGGGCACTAAACTTTTGCAACCTGCCTTTCCTTGCATTCAGTTTAAAGATAGAGGCCAGCCTGCCACCATATTCAATGGGAATATTGCTTTTATACAAAGTGAACTCTTCGATGGCATCAGAATTGAATGCTGAAAAGAAACCGAACAAATGCGATGTGTTGTATACCGGTACCTGGTCGATGTAAAAAAGGTTCTGGTCAGCTGGACTGCCCCTGACATTGAACCCGGCAGAGCCTTCCCCCATGCTCTGCACACCTGGCAGCAGCAAGGCCACTTTGTTTATATCTTTTTCTCCGAGCACCACCGGGATTTCCTTGATGCTTTTGACTGAAAGTTTTTCTATCCCCATCTGGGTGCCTTTGATGTGCTGGTTGCGTTCGGATTTAACGATCACCTCGTTGAGTAGATATAATCTTGGTTCCAGGGCAATATCAAGTTTGCCATCTTCATAAATATTCAGTTTGTATTTAATCTCTTTAGAGTCAAGACTGTTGATGCGAAGGGTGTAGGAGCCTGGCGGGATCTCAATGCTGTATCTGCCCTGCATATCAGAGGTGGTTCCTTTCTCAAGTTCTTCTATGTAAAAACTTGCCCCGAAGATTGCTTCCTGGCTGTTATTATTGCTAATACGGCCTTCAAGTTTCACTTTCCCATGTCCATTCCCGCCATTGCGTTTGCCGATATTTACCTCCTGCCACACAAATTCATTCTTTGTCTGCAAAAAATTTCCATGTGGCTGTTCGCTTTTTTGATCTTTAGCAATTTTCTCAAACTTCGGCTCTGCGTAAAAACTATTGGGGATGCTTGTTGATAGCTCCAGCTCTTTTAATAGAAAATAATCACCCGCGGTATTCCGGTAAACTTGTAGGCCGAACTTCGTGAAATTGTTTTCCAGGACTGTTTCAAGCGTCATCGTATCAGAAGAGATATCCATGAATATGTTGGGAATACTTTCCGAAAGATAAAAAAAGCGGATGCTGTGTTTTTTTTCCATGAGGGATTTAAAGTCTTTCCATTCCAGCTTATTCATCTCGCTTCCTACCCGGATATGAATTTCCTGCGAAATTACCGGTCCTGTCAAGAGAGTGGCAAAGAGCAGAGCAAGCATTATCATGCTCCGGGATGAGCTATTTTCCGTAAACACGTTCACTGTATGTGATGATTTTTGACAATTCCCGGCTGGAAGCCTTTTTGAATTTAATGTTCTGCTGCCTCATGTATCTTTTAATCTCCCGCTGATTGTTTCCGAATATCCTGAGGAATTCCTTGCGGCTTGTAATTATCTTACCTTCACCCGCCTGCATAAAAAAATAAACTGGTCTTAGTTGCTGATACCTTCCGAAAGGGGTGCTTCGTGTATAATCATCCTTGAATATTTTTCTTATGAAAGCATAGAGGCTAAAACCATTACGATGCATGATCTCCATAAATCCATTCAAGCTGTCTTCATTGGCAAGGAAGCGCGTGTTAATAAAAAGTCTCTCCCTGATGGAGAATGAATCAATGAGGCTATTGTTAAGCAGGATCTCTGTTACAGCTTCTTTGCTTATTTTTCTTTTCAGGATGAGTTGCTGCAATTCAGCATTGTACTTGATTTTTTCGGGACCGAATTCCCTGCCTGAAATAAACACCAGGCCATCATTGAATGCTGGGACAGGGTAATAGGGGTTGCCTTCTGCTTTTGAGTGTAATGGCTGATAAAGTATACCATTGATCAGCAAGTCGTCACTTCCATAATGTTCGTATACAATTTTGTTGAGATGATGGTAAATATTTGAATGATTGTCCGGCTTTTCCTGTGACAGGAGCGGCCCGTGAATACAGGAAAAGATCAACAGCAAGGCTGTTGTAAAAGAACAAATGATCCTTTTTTTATTCAGCCTCATATCATTCAATCAATTATACAATACCGGTAAGGTCCGGACTTTTTCTTAGACATCGCAATACTCGAATGGTTGCACTGCATAAATTATTAAAAATAAATTACCCGCAAAAAATGTGTAACTTGCTTACAGTGCAAATGAATATTATTCAAATCAAAAGATTTTGTTTCAACAAAACAAAGTGCAGTTTACGAACGGTTGGTATTGTCCAACAAATGCAGAAGTATTAAATATTTAATGGATAAGCGCTGCATGCAGGATCTCTATCGGATGGTATGCTGTTTTTCCTGTACCATCTTTGATCTGATGCCGGCAGCTTGTTCCCGGAGCCGCAATAATCGTGCTTTGCTGACTTTCTCTAATTGCGGGGAACAATACCAGTTCTCCGACTTTCATCGAAAGATCATAATGCTCTTTTTCATATCCAAAGGAGCCAGCCATCCCGCAACAACCCGATGGAATTTCCTCCACATTAAAGTTTGCGGGCAGACTCAACATTTCCTTGCTTGCCTGGATGGATGCAAGGGATTTCTGATGACAATGGCCATGGAGCTTGATGTGGGCTTTTTTCCCGCTGAACTGCTCTGCCCTGATGTTCCCTTTTTTTATTTCATTAGCAATAAATTCATCGAACATGAGGCAGTGCCTGGACATTTCAATAGCATCTTTCCGCAAGGCTTCACTCACCAGTTCCGGATACTCATCCCGGAAGCTTAATATTCCCGAGGGTTCTATACCCAGCAGAGGTGCGTCCTCCCCAACAACATTCCTGAGCAATTCAATATTCTCTTCTGCAAATATTTTTGCTTTCCGCAGCAAACCTTTAGAAAGATAGGTTCTGCCGCTTTCCCTGCTTTGGGGTATGCTTACTTCATATCCCAGTCCGCATAATAATTCAATGGCTTTGATCCCGATATCAACATCATTGTATTCTGTGAACTCATCCGCAAAAAGATGCACACGGCCACGTGGTTCTTCAGGATTCAAAGCCGGAAGATGCCTTCTGGTCCATGTCCTGAAACTCATGCGGTATAGTTTGGGAATACTTCTTTTGCCTGCAAACCCCAACATTGATTTCATGAGCTTTGAAAGCAAGGGCTGGCTGACCACAAAATTGAATAGAGCAGGCAGGATCATGCCCAATCTGTTGAGCTTTGAAATATTTGCGATCAATCTGGTTCGCAATGGGGTTCCGTTTTCATCGTAATAATGTTGCAAAAATTCCGCCTTGTATTTTGTGATGTCCACACTCGACGGGCATTCTGATTTGCATCCTTTGCACATCAGGCAGAGATCCATCACCTCATAAACTTCCCGGTGGTTGAATGGGTTGTTTTTTGTGGAATTAGTGAGGAACTCCCTCAAAATATTTGCTCTTGCACGGGTGCTCGCGGATTCGTCTTTAGTTGCCATGAAACTGGGGCACATGGTTCCGCCGATCAGGTGGGATTTTCTGCAATCACCCGAACCATTGCACTTTTCGGCTGCTCTTAAGATTCCCCGGTCACGGGAAAAATCAAAAATAGTTTCGATTTCTTTTTCCTGCCTTCCTGGTTCATAACGCAGGCTTGTATTCATGCGGGGTGTGTCAGTGATTTTGTTTGCGTTGAATACATTCTGTGGGTCCCAGGCTTTTTTTATGGATTTTAAGAAGGTGTAATTTTTTTCCCCTATTACGAGTGGGATGAATTCTCCCCTGAGTCTGCCATCGCCATGTTCTCCACTGAGTGAGCCTTTGAACTCTTTAACGAGCCTGGCTGATTTTTCAGCTATAGTGTGAAAGAGTTCAACATCCCTTGGATCTTTCAGGTTCAGGATCGGTCGCACATGGATCTCCCCGGTGGCAATGTGTGCATGGTATACAGTGCTCAGGCCATGATCTTTGATCAGTTGGTCTACCTTTCCAATGTACTCGGGCAGCATTTCAGGTTTTACGGATGTGTCTTCAATGACCGATACGGGTTTAGCATCCCCAGGCATGTTTGATAAAACACCCAGGCCTGCTTTTCGAAGGTTCCAAACTTTTTTAATATCAGGGCCTGATATCAGCGGGAAATGAAAGCCCAGCTCATTTTCACGCATTTCCTTCTCCATGGAATTTGCCAGTTCCCTGACCTCCTGCAGCGTTTCTCGGGCAAATTCAACAATGAGTATTGCNNGGTCTCCTTCCAGAAAAAATCGGTTTTTGCGTTGTTCCAGATTATCTTTGGTGAGATCAAGGATGGTTTTGTCCATCAATTCAATGGCACCGGGCTTATATTTGAGGGCTATGAGGTTGGCGTGCAATGCTGCAGTTACACTGGGACAATGCACAGGGATAACAGCTTTAATAGCTGGTGGTATGGGGATCAGGTTGAGTTTGATCTCAGTGATGAATGTCAGGGTTCCCTCGGAACCACATATGAGACTGGAAAAATTAAAAGGAGGGCCACCTTGAGTGAAAACTTCCGTTTCCAGTAAAACATCTATGGCATAGCCTGTGGTTCTTCTGGGAACTTCAAAATGTGGGTATTCCTTTCTTATCTCTTTCTGGTTTTCTTCTGTAGAAAGAATATCGAATATGTTTCTGTACACCTTCGCTTCCAGGTTTGACTGTTGCATTTTTCGCCTGAATTCCTGAGGGCTCAGGTTGCCGAACTCTGCTTCGCTTCCATCACTGAGGATGCATTTGAGCGAAAGAGTGTGGTTACGGGTACTTCCATATATCAGGGAATGCAATCCGCAGGAATTGTTTCCCACCATGCCACCAATCATACAACGGTTGCCTGTGGATGTCTCGGGACCGAAGAGCAGGCCATGAGCGGCCAGTTGTTGATTCATCTCATCCAAAACAACACCGGGCTGAACCCGAATCCATTTTTCTGTTGCGTTGATTTCGATGATCCGGTTCATATACTTTGAAACATCAAGCACGATCCCCGAACCCACCACCTGTCCGGCAAGAGAAGTTCCGGCAGTTCTTGGTATCAGTGTGAGTCCCTGAGCCTGTGCAAACCGGACCAGTATTTTGATGTCTTCAGTATCGCGGGGCAGGGCAACTGCCATGGGAATCTCGCGGTAGACCGAAGCATCCGTTGCGTAAAGCAGCCTGTATTTGAGCTCCGTGTGGAATTCCCCACGGAACCCCTGTAAAAGTTCCTTGATTGCGGCTTTGGATATTTGATCTGACCGTTGCATAATCTTGTAAATGAACTTCAAAATTCCAAAAAAATATCATGCCATTGAAAAGCTTTCACCACAATAAATCATGATTGTGCCCAGCGCGAGAAGATAAAAAATTGTAATTTAAATTGTAGGTGGCTGATAATTAGTTTTGTAGTCCTGTTTCTGTATTGCGGGAAACCAGAAGAAAAAAAGGGGAAATCTGTGGTTATTATTTATATATTTGTTCGCCTGAGTATAACCAAAACAAAAGAATATGAAAATCGCTATTGCAGGTACAGGTTATGTTGGCCTGGTTACAGGCACATGTTTTGCCGAAGTAGGCATTGATGTGGTTTGTGTGGATGTTGATGAAAAGAAGATTGAAAACCTCAAGAAAGGTATCATCCCCATTTATGAACCAGGTCTTGAAGAAATGGTTCACCGCAACTTTGAAAAGGGTCGTTTGCATTTTTCAACCGATCTTGGAGCTTCCATTCAGGATGCTGATGTTGTTTTCAGCGCAGTGGGTACACCCCCTGATGAGGATGGCAGTGCCGACCTTAAATATGTGCTGGATGTAGCCAGGACCGTTGGTAAGAATATGCAGGATTATGTGCTGATGGTAACCAAGAGTACCGTTCCTGTGGGAACTGCCGAGAAAGTGCGTAAGGCTATGAAAGATGAGCTTATAAAACGCAAATCGGACCTGGATTTTGATGTGGCTTCCAATCCCGAATTTCTAAAAGAGGGTGCCGCCATCGATGATTTTATGAAACCTGACAGGATCGTAGTAGGAGTGGATTCGGAAAAGGCACAGAAGATCATGCAAAAACTTTACAAGCCCTTTACGCTGAATGGACACCCGGTGATCTTTATGGATATTGTTTCTGCCGAAATGACCAAATATGCTGCTAATTCCATGCTGGCTACCAAGATCAGCTTCATGAACGACATAGCTAACTTATGCGAAATTGTCGGTGCAGATGTGAATATGGTCAGGAAAGGTATCGGAAGCGATACCCGCATTGGGCCCAAATTCATTTACCCGGGAGCCGGTTATGGTGGTTCTTGTTTTCCTAAAGATGTTAAGGCATTGATCAAAACTGCCGAAGAGAACAAATATAGCCTGCGGGTTCTGAAAGCTGTTGAGGAGGTAAATGAAGATCAGAAATCAGTCATGTTCCACAAAATCAACAATTATTTTGATGGTGATCTTAAAGGCAAGCGAATAGCATTGTGGGGGCTTTCATTCAAACCCAAAACAGATGATATGCGTGAGGCCCCTTCACTGGTCATTATTGATAAACTGTTGAAAGCTGGTGCCACTGTTAAAGCTTATGATCCGGAAGCCATGGAAGAATCAAAACGCAGAATTGGCGATATCATTGATTATGCCCCGGATCAGTACGATGCACTGATCGATGCAGACTGCCTGCTCCTGATTACAGAATGGACCGAGTTCCGCTTTCCGAATTTCAATGTCATGAAAAAACTTATGAAGAATCATTTAATTTTCGACGGAAGAAATGTTTTTGATGTTGCAGAAATGAAGGAGAGAGGATTTAAATATTCTTGTATCGGTATCAATACCGAAAAATAATAGAATGATATTTCTTTGAAGGCCTGGTGAATTTATTGCCAGGCTTTTTTTATATTTAGTGTCGCAAATCAAATTTATTTTTATGAAGAAGAAAGTGCTGGTTACCGGTGGTGCAGGATTTCTGGGTTCACACCTCTGTGAGCGCCTTTTAAATGAAGGCAATGAGGTTATCTGTCTGGATAATTATTTTACGGGGCAAAAGGAGAATGTGATCCACCTCCTTGCTAATCCCTATTTTGAATTGATCAGGCATGATATTACCATGCCATATTATATTGAAGTGGATGAGATCTACAATCTTGCCTGTCCGGCTTCCCCTATCCATTACCAATTTAACCCCATCAAAACCGTAAAAACATCTGTGATGGGGGCGGTGAATATGCTGGGACTGGCCAAAAGGATCAAGGCAAAAATATTGCAGGCTTCCACCAGTGAAGTATATGGCGATCCGGAAGTACATCCGCAGAGAGAGGATTACTGGGGGCATGTTAATCCCATTGGCAGAAGATCTTGTTATGATGAAGGAAAGCGATGTGCTGAAACCCTTTTTGTGGATTATCATTTACAAAATAAGGTGAGGATAAAAATTGTTCGCATCTTCAATACCTATGGACCCCGCATGCATCCCAATGATGGCAGGGTGGTATCTAACTTTATCGTCCAGGCTCTCAAAAATCAGGATATTTCAGTATACGGCGACGGCTCCCAGACCAGAAGCTTTCAGTATTGTGATGATTTGATCGAAGGTATGCTGCGCCTGATGGCCACAGGCGATGAATTTACCGGACCGGTGAATATTGGTAATCCAGGAGAGTTTACCATTCTTGAACTAGCTGAGAAGGTAATTGAAATGACCGCTTCCAGATCAAAAATCATATTCAAACCCCTGCCACAGGATGATCCTTTGCAACGAAAACCCGACATTGCACTGGCCAGGGAGAAACTCGACTGGCAACCCACAATTAACCTGGATGAAGGTCTGGCTAAAACAATTGAATATTTCAAAAAGATCGTTTGAGCATGAAACTTAAAGTGTTGATTACTGGATCAAAAGGTCAGCTGGGGAATGAGATCAGGATGATCGCAGGCAGTAGACCGGATTGGGAATTTTTCTACACGGATGTGGAAGAACTTGATATTTCAAACCAGCAGGCTGTTCATGAATATCTTGAAAAATACCAGCCAGATGTCCTCATCAATTGCGCCAGCTATACCGCAGTTGATAAAGCCGAGGAAAACAAGAGCATCGCTGAGCTCATCAACGCTAAAGCCGTCGAAATTCTTGCAAATGAATGCAGTCGACAGGATGCTTTTATGGTGCATGTTTCTACCGACTTTGTTTTTGGCGGGGAGAAAAACACACCCTATGTTGAGGCAGATTTTCCGAATCCCCGGAGTATATATGCCCTGAGCAAGTTTCATGGAGAACAGGCCTTTCTGGAGCAGGCCGCAAAAGGTTGTATTGTCCGTACTTCATGGCTTTACTCTTCTTTTGGGCATAATTTTGTAAAAACCATGTTGAAGCTGGGAAAGGAAAAAGATCAGCTGGGTGTAGTTTATGACCAGGTGGGAACGCCAACCTATGCACATGATCTGGCCCGGGCGATTTTTGAGCTGCTGGATCATCGTGATCGCATGGAAGCACTTGAGATATTCCACTATTCTAACGAGGGAATTGCCAGTTGGTATGATTTTAGCGCTGCGGTTATGGAATATGCGGGTCTTCATTGCCATGTTAAACCACTCCTGGCGGTTGAATATCCCTTGCCAGCGTCAAGACCCCATTACAGTGTGATGAGTAAAAAGAAAATCCGGGAATTCCTCGGAACTGAAATTCCCCATTGGCGTCAAAGCCTGGAGAAGTGTATTCATAAACTTGAAAATAAATAGAATAAAAGGTATGAGCAAAGCAAACAATGATGCAGATGTACTGAAAAAAGCCAATAGCTGGCTGGAAGGCAATTATGATGAAGATACAAAGAACCGCATTCGCTCAATGATTCAGAACGAGCAGCAGGAACTGATCGAATCTTTTTACAGGGATCTCGAATTTGGCACCGGTGGTTTGCGGGGGATTATGGGTGTGGGATCAAACCGCATGAACAAATATACTGTGGGAATGGCCACACAGGGGCTCGCCAATTACCTGAAAGAGCAGTTTTCCAATCTTAGCCAGATCAGTGTGGCTGTGGCCTGTGATTCACGCAATAATAGCCAGTATTTTGCTAAAATTACTGCAGAGGTTTTTTCAGCCAATGATATTTATGTTTATTTATTTGAGGATCTCAGACCAACCCCTGAATTGTCATTTGCCATCCGGCATTTTAAATGCCAGAGCGGCGTTGTGATCACGGCCTCACACAATCCCAAAGAATACAATGGTTATAAAGCATACTGGGATGATGGAGCACAATTGATCAGTCCCCACGATAAGAATGTGATCACCGAAGTACAAAAGATCACAGATATAGATGATGTGAAATTCAGCGGTAAACCGGAAAATGTTCATCTGATAGGTGCAGATGTTGACAGGGAATATCTGCAGGCTGTAAAGAATCTTTCGCTTTCACCCGAAACCAATAAAAAACACAGCGACCTGAAAATTATCTATACCCCTTTGCATGGAACAGGTTATAAGCTGGTTCCTTTGGCCCTGAATGAATTTGGCTTTGAGAATGTCAGCCTGGTGAAAAAACAGGATATCCCCGATGGTAGCTTCCCTACGGTAAAATCTCCAAATCCCGAGGAAACGGCCGCACTTGAAATGGCCCTTGACCAGGCAAAAAAAATAAATGCAGACCTGGTGATGGCGACTGATCCCGACGCCGACCGCGTGGGAATTGCTGTTAAGGATAACAAAGGGGAGTTTGTTTTGCTGAATGGTAATCAGACCGCGGTCTTGCTGACTTATTATTTACTGGCGAAATGGAAAGAAAATGAAAAACTTGATGGCCGGCAGTTTATTGTAAAAACCATTGTTACAACCGAATTGATCAATGATATTGCTGATAAGTACGCAGTGGATTCCTATGATGTGCTCACAGGTTTCAAATTCATTGCTGATAAGATCAGAGCATTTGAAGGTGAAAAAGAATTTATTGGAGGTGGAGAAGAAAGCTATGGTTATATGATTGGTGATTTTGTGCGGGACAAAGATGCCGTGGCATCATGTGCCATGATCGCTGAGGCCACAGCCTGGGCTCTGGACCAGGGCAAGTCACTGTATGATCTGTTGATCGATATTTACCTTGAATTTGGACTTTATAAAGAGCGCCTGCATTCGGTGGTTAAAAAAGGCAAGGCCGGGGCTGAAGAGATCCAGGAGATGATGGAAAACTTCCGGGAAAATCCTCCACCATCAATCAACAATTCAGAGGTAGTTTTGATCAAGGATTATCTGAAAGGAATTTCTGTTGACCTGGCAGCCGGAAAGGAATCAAAAATCGATTTACCCAAATCCAATGTATTGCAATTCTTTACAAAGGATGGGACCAAGATCAGCATGCGTCCGTCTGGAACAGAACCCAAAATCAAGTTTTATTTCGGGGTAAAAGAAAAGCTTGAATCCAGGGAAATATTTGATGATTTAAATACAAACCTGGAAAAAAGAATAGATGCAGTGATTCAGGACCTGGACCTGGCGTAGATGATTTTTGTCGCTTTTTGAGTTGTTGCATTCCCCACCGCAAGCAATATGGGTGTAAGAATTTATCATATCAAGATCATTCTTCTTTTCTTTTCTGCCAGTGTTTTTGGCAGTAACAGTATGCACCTTCCGGATACGGTTTACTTGCAGGCAGGTCAATACCTGGAATTCATGGGAAAGACAATACATGCAATACAGGACACCATGATCATTTTGCCAGAGCAAGTTTCCTACAAAATATCTCCTGTTTCTTTTGATCGTTCACAGAACTTTTATGATTCCCTGGAAGCCAAAGCCTCCCGTACTAAAGTAACCAGTGAGATTTATAAAATGCTTTTTCTCCCACCAGCCAAAACAAGGCTCCCGGATACCGTTGAGATCATCCAGAGTGAAGATCCGTATTTGCCTTATGCAGGGAAAAAGATCAGGTATATTTTCTTCAGAAAAATGGATGTTTTTGGACCGACGATCCAGGATACCAGCAGAAAGGCTTCCTCCTGGCTGGGAAAACAAGCCAATAAACTGCATATTAAAACACGCGATTTTGTGATCAGGGAAAACTTGCTGTTTGACAGGGGAGAGGCGGTTGAACCGTATATTATCGCCGAGAATGAAAGATTACTGCGTGAACTGCCTTTTATCGATAATGCAAATATTGTCATCAATGATGTACGTGGGGATTCAGTGGATATCTATGTAATTACAAAGGATCTCTTTCCATATGGGGTGGGTTTTACAGCCAGTAGCGTGAAACATGCCCAGCTAAAGGTATGGAATGAAAATTTCGCCGGTTTGGGGCATCAGGTTTCTACCACCATCGGGATATACTCTGATACCAACCCTAGCTTTCGCATAGAAAGGGGTGAATACCGGGTGGAAAATATTGCCGGATCCTTTATTGCCGCCCGGGCCTGGTTTGAACAGGATAACTACTTAGAAAGATATGCAATTCAGCTTAAACGTGACCTCATCCCTTACAAAGTCCGCTTTGCAGGCGGAGTTTCATACTATAATACTGCCAATAAGGTCAGGATATCAGGGGATGATCAAAGCATGGTGTTATATCCCTTGCTCTACAATATGTATGACCTTTATTTTGGTCATGATTTTGAGTTTTTTAATCCCAGCCCTGATAATGGCCGGGAAACCTTTCTGGTTGGTATGGCCCGGTTTACTCTGCTTGATTATATGAACAGACCTTATGTATCAAGAGATTCAAATCTTAAGTATCATGCCTATACTCGCTTTCTGGGTAGTATTGGAATAACGAACAATAAGTATTATTCTAGCAAGTACCTGTATGAGTATGGGCGCACAGAAGATATACCTTATGGTTATAAATTTGTTTTAACAGCGGGCTACGAGTGGGGAGAATACTTTAAAAGAACTTATGCCGGGATAACAACTTCGGCAGGCAACTATCTTGATCGCTTTGGTTACCTGTCAGCCAATTTTGCGCTCGGAGGTTATTTTAGAAATGGTGTTTATGAACAGGGCGCCCTGAAAGGAGGTGTGTCATACATATCCAACCTGATGCACATTAAGAATACCCAGGTGAGGAATTTCTTAAATCTTAATTTTATAAAAGGAGTCCGGCGGGCAGGTGATTCCTATGTGAGCCTGGATGATGAATCAGGCTTTATGGATATCAGTGAAGGGCTTATTACTGGAGAGCAGCGCATGGTGCTCAGTTACAACGCTATTTTCTATCTCCCCTTGTATGTTTATGGTTTCCGCTTCTCGGCCTTTTCTTTTTTCGACCTGGGCTTTATCGGCGATAACGGAAGGCCAGTCATTGATCAGTCATTTTATTCTTCCTTCGGTTTGGGGGTCAGGTTTAAAAACGAGAACCTGGTGATCGATGCCATTGAGATCAGGCTGACATACTACCCACAGTTGATACCCGGCTACGACCAGCTGGAATTGAAGTTTCAGGGTGAAGGTATCCGGAGGATCGAGAACTACAAGATCGGTCAGCCTTCGGTAATCATTTACAGATAATAAAAACATGATCAGTGAGTTTGTAAAATATCCGAAATTTGTATTATGAACGGAAGGAATATTAGCAATGAATGAGATGAAAAATGAACCAGCCTATTCCCTCCAGGTCCTGGAGTTTATCAAGGCTGCCAATGACTATTGTATTTACCTGGAAAATATTGAAACAGTAGAAAAAATGCAGGCAGTGAATTATCTTTCACGAGTCATCCCCCTGCTATACCTCAAAGCATCCCTTTTGCCTGAGGTCAAGCCTGAAGATGAAAGCGCAAATGAAAGATTTGTGACCCAGGAACAATACCAGAATGTTTTTAACCAGGTCAGGAATAAACTCCAGCCCGATGATATCTTCTGGTATATCGATACTAACGGGCCTGACCAGAGCCAGAGCAAGAAGGGGAGCCTTGCAGAAAACCTGGCCGATGCTTACCAGGACATGAAAGATTTCATACTGTTGTATCAGAAAAATTCCAGGTCTGCCAAACAGGTAGCCGTCCGGGAATGCAGCAATCTTTTTAAAACACGCTGGGGACCGGCATTGCTTGAATCTCTGAGAATTCTGCATTCATTGTTGTTTAATAGTGACTACGTGGACGATACGGTCGAGGATTTTCTGGATTAAATCCCCATTAATTGGGATTGCGGCATGATAAATTTCTTTTTTCTTTTGCCATACATATTTGAAGGAGCGATTGGATGACATTACTTGACCTGCAGCAGGGGGATAAAGCTACAATTACAAAAGTGAAAGGGCGGGGGGCCTTTCGCAAGAGGATTATGGAAATGGGCTTTATTGTGGGAAAGGAAGTAACCGTTGGGAAAAAAGCGCCCCTTAAAAACCCTGTTGAGTATTCAGTTATGGGATACAATGTTTTGCTGAGGAACTCCGAGGCTGCTTTGATTGAGGTAGGCGGAACCATTGAGATTGCTGGAGAAGAAAACGGGAATTACGGTGGTGTGATTGTAGATGAAGTGAAAAAGAAAACGAAGTCGAATGGCCGCAAACAGATCAACATCGCCTTGATCGGTAACCCGAATTGCGGTAAAACAACCCTTTTCAATCATGCTTCCAAATCACACGAGAAAGTTGGAAACTACAGTGGTGTTACTGTGGATGCTAAAAAGGCAAAGTTTAAGCATAAAGGATATACATTTCACCTGATTGATCTGCCCGGCACCTATTCTCTCACCTACTATTCTCCAGAAGAGCTCTTTGTAAGAAATTATCTTTTTGATGAAGTGCCAGACCTGGTGATCAATGTCGTTGACTCTTCAAATCTTGAGCGCAACCTTTTCCTTACCACACAACTGATCGACCTGGACATCCGTGTGGTGATGGCCCTCAATATGTATGATGAACTCACATCCAAGGGTGATAAGTTTAACTTTGATGCACTTGGCAAAATGATCGGCATACCGGTGGTGCCTACAGTCAGTTCGAAGGGGCAGGGCCTGATTGAGCTTTTTGATAAAGCAATCGATGTATTTGAAGACCGTGATCCTGATATCAGGCATGTCCACATCAATTACGGGCAAGATCTGGAGGAAGCAATTAAAAGGATTCAGCAAAAAATAAAGATCGAAGAAAACAAAAAGATCACCAATATCATTGCCCCCCGGTTTCTGGCGATTAAATTACTGGAAGGTGACCGTGAGGAAAAGATCAGGATCCGTTCCTGTGTTAATCATGAGGAGATATTTGGCGAAGTTGAAGAACAATTGGCCCGTATCGAAGATCATTACAACGAACGCCCTGAAACAGTTATTACCAACCAGCGGTATGGATTTGTAGATGGGGCCTTGAAGGAAACATTTGAGCAAAGCCCAAAGGATATCAGAAGCCTCAGTCGGTATGTTGATAAATTTCTAACCAACAGATATCTGAGTTACCCGATTTTTATATTCTTTATGTGGGTGATGTTCCAGGCCACTTTTTCTCTTGGTCAATATCCTATGGATGGAATTGAATACTTAGTGGAGCAACTGGGGCAGGGCATAAAGGCTCTGATACCAGAAGGGATTGTCCAGGATTTTCTCGTTCAGGGCATCATCGATGGAGTGGGTGGGGTGATCGTATTTCTTCCCAACATATTGATTCTCTTCTTTTTTATTTCCATTATGGAGGACACCGGTTATATGGCCAGGGTGGCTTTTATTGTGGATAAGCTCATGCACAAGATCGGCCTGCATGGTCGTTCTTTTATCCCCATGCTCATGGGTTTTGGATGCAATGTTCCAGCCATTATGGCTACCCGAACCATCGGCAGCAAAAGCGACCGCCTCATCACCATGCTCATTAACCCCTTCATGTCATGCAGTGCTCGATTGCCGGTATATGTGCTGATCATCGGAGCAACTTTTCCCGATTATCCCGGGCTGGTGCTATTTTCTATATATGCAATCGGTATCGTGCTGGCTATCCTGATCGCGATCATCTTTAAAAAGACTCTTTTTAAAGCCAAAGAAATGCCTTTTGTTATGGAATTGCCGCCCTATCGTGTGCCCACTACAAAGGCCATTTTGCGTCATACCTGGTACAAAGGGTCCCAGTATCTCAAGAAAATGGGGGGTGTGATTCTGATCGCCTCCATGGTCATCTGGGCTCTGGGTTATTTTCCAAGAAGCAGCAATGAGGTCCAGGCCCTTGATCAGAAAATGCAAAGCCTGCGTAAGGAGCAATCCGTGGATTCCCTCGGGCAGGCAAATACAGCTTACCAGGAACGGATCCATGCAATGGAAATGGAGCGAAACAGCAGGCAGCAAGAGAATTCCATCATAGGGCGTATAGGAAAATTTGTAGAACCTGTTATCCATCCGCTCGGTTTTGACTGGAGAATGGGGGTAAGCCTGATTTCAGGGATTGCAGCCAAAGAAGTGGTGGTGAGCACATTCGGTGTCCTATACCAGGAAGAGGATGATGAGCAAATTGAAACGGGCCTGACCAATAAATTAAAAAATCAACAATATGAATATGGTCCCAGGAAAGGCCAGAAGGTATTTACCCCTCTGGCGTCTTATTCTTTTCTGCTTTTTATACTGATTTATTTTCCATGTATTGCAGTTATTGCGGCCATTAGAAAGGAAAGTGGAGGCTGGAAATGGGCAATTTTTATGGCTGTTTATACTACCTTGCTGGCTTGGACTGTTTCATTTCTTGTTTACCAGATAGGCTCCCTGTTTTAAAAATTACAGAAAAACATTTCACCGGAGGGTTTCCTTTGATCGTATTCAGGAATAAACAGATGTCCCAAAGCAAGCTGGGTTTTCCACAGATGGGAATTCTTCCTCAAGGATGATTGCTGGTAAGGGCTTGATATCCAACAATCTGCTTCTTTGCTTGTTTTGGCATGATGTTTTGAATATAAACTTTGGATACCAAAAAAACCAATTCTTAGTATGTCTGATCAAAATGAAAAGACGCTGCATGTATTGATTGTCGAAGACAACAGTATAAATCAAAAGATCATCAAGGTCTTTGTAAGTAAATTAGGGCACCACTGTGTTGTGGCAGAGAATGGTAAGATCGCAGTAGATCTTTTTAAAAAATACAAATTTGATTGCATTCTCATGGATATTCAGATGCCGGTAATGGACGGTATTGAAGCCACTGCGCATATCAGGACCTTAGAACAGCAGAAACAGAATGAATCATATATCCCCATTATTGCTGTTACCGCCAGTTCCCCATTTGAAGATCAGCAGGAGTTTATCAATGCAGGTATGGATGAATATGTGCCAAAACCTGTAAGCCTGCATAAACTGAAGAATGTTCTGGAAAAGGTTAAGAAACGCGACTACAAAAAACACTGAACTGACTTAATAATAATTAATTATTAATTTTGTACCATGCTTATTGATAAAGAAGAATTCAGGGAAAATTTCAAGCCATTTGACAAAGAAATTGTGGTAGAGATCATTGATATTTTTATCCAGGAGTGGCCGGAGAGACGAGATGAAATCAGGAAGAATATTGATGAGAGAGACTTCGATTCATTGCGTTTCAGTGCGCACAGCCTGAAAGGAGTAGTGGCAAATTTCATTGCTGATTCTCCAAAAAATCTTGCCAAAACCCTTGAGGACAATGCCAAAGCAAATGTGGGTGATGACAATATGGGTGTTTTCCTTCAATTGCAGGAAGAGGTCAATCAGCTTGTTATAGAACTGCAGGAGTTGAGAAAAGAGTATGTTTAGTTTGTGATTCCCTGCTTCTTGTCTAACCTGTTTAGGCCCTCAATTGCTTTTTCAAAATTTGGTATGATCTCCATGGTCCGCTGGTAATCCTTTCTCGCCTGCGCATAATTCCCGGTCAACTCATTGCAATATCCCCTGTTATAATATGCCTTTGCATAAGCCGGATCTATTTCGATGGCGGTATTAAAATAATCTTTTGCGCCTTCGAAGTTCTCATAATATACCAGGTTCAGATAGCCCATATTATAATAAGCATACATAAAACTTGGGTTGATACTGATGATCTTTTCGTAAAACTCAAAGGCTCTTTCAATTTGCTGGTTGTTTTGCAGAAAGAGCGCCATGGCATATAATGCTTCAACGCTTTCTGGTTTGATCCTCAGTGCATTCTGGTAATAGTCTCCGGCCAGTTTGTTGTTGATGGCATCAAAAATAAGACCGAGTTGCATATAGGCATCAAAATTGTTATTGTCCTTTTCCGTTGCCAGTCCGAAATTCTCTATTGCCCTGGCAGTATCACCAGCCTCAATATAAGAATAACCTTTAATCAGGTAGGCTGTGGAGTTATTTGGATCAACTTCTATGGCATTGTTGAGGTATTTGATCGCATCTTTATAATCCTGGAGTATAAAATTCAATTCTCCCATTTTCAGCAATGCATTGATGTCTTCAGGCTTCAGCCTGATAGCCTTTTCTAGAGCATCTTCACATTTTATTCCCTGTCCCATTGCCAGGTAAACATCCGAAAGGGTAAGGTAATAGTCCGGGTTTTCTGCATCAAGCTGTATGGCTGTATTGATATCCCCCAGGGCTTCATTGACCATTTTCCTTTCAATGTAATGGCGTGCCCGCTGGTTAAACAGGTCGGGGTTTGAGGAATCCTTCCTGATTGACTCGTTCAGTCGTGTAAGATCTTTCTCTTCCTGAGAGGCCGTATCTTCTATTGCTGTGTCTTCGTTAAGCTGTTTCTCAGGACTTCCGCACGAAACAGCAATAAACAACAAAACAAGCAAACCCGCCAGCGTTTTGGTGAAAGCTTTCATATTTCAGTAATGTTTAAGTGCAGAGAAAACGAAGAAAAAAAATATTTATTCTTTTTTCTCTTTGATGCTTTCAAGGATTTTTGTTTCAAGTTCTTCGGAAAGTTCCGGGTTGTCTTTCAATAAACTTTTAACAGCATCCCTGCCCTGTCCCAGTTTGGTATCTCCGTAACTGAACCAGGAACCGCTTTTTTTGATGATGTTTTTTTCAACGCCCAGGTCAATGATCTCTCCAAAGCGACTGATGCCTTCTCCATAGACAATATCAAATTCAGCTTTGCGGAAAGGAGGGGCCACTTTATTCTTCACAACTTTAACCCTCACGCGGTTGCCTGTTACATCTTCCCCTTCCTTGATCTGTTGGGTTCTGCGGATATCCAGCCTTACCGAGGAATAAAATTTCAGGGCATTGCCGCCTGTGGTGGTTTCCGGATTGCCGAACATCACCCCGATCTTTTCCCTGAGCTGGTTAATGAACATACAACAGGCTCCTGTCTTGCTGATGGTAGCAGTGAGTTTACGCAAGGCCTGTGACATCAGTCGTGCCTGTAAGCCCATTTTAGAATCTCCCATCTCACCTTCAATTTCGCTGCGAGGTACCAGGGCTGCTACAGAGTCGATTACGATGATGTCGATGGCACCTGAACGGATCAGGTTTTCTGAGATCTCAAGAGCCTGTTCTCCATTATCGGGTTGGGATACAAGCAGGTTTTCAATATCGATTCCCAATTTTTGGGCGTAAAAACGGTCGAAGGCATGTTCCGCATCTATGAATGCGGCAATGCCGCCCATTTTCTGGGTTTCTGCTATGGCATGCAGCGCCAGGGTGGTTTTTCCGGAAGCTTCGGGGCCGTATATCTCAACGACCCTGCCTTTGGGATATCCTCCCACACCCAGGGCGATGTTCAAACCAATAGAGCCGGAAGAAATGGATGGGATGTCAATGATGGCACTATCGCCCAGTTTCATAATGGCTCCCTTTCCGTAATTTTTCTCTATATTTCCCAGGGTCAGTTCCAGGGCTTTGAGTTTTTCTTTTTTGATCTTATCTTCTGCGGTGTTTTCTTGCTTTGCCATGATTTATGTTTATTTATATGATTCCAAAATTTGATTTGTATGATCTTTGGTTTTAACTTTCTCAAACACCATTTCTATTTTACCGTCTTTATCAATTAAAAAGGTCTTTCTGTTAATGCCTTCATATTCCCGACCCATGAACTTTTTGGGTCCCCATACCCCGTAAGCATTGATGATCTCTTTATCTGTATCAGGGATGAGTGGAAAAGGCAATTCATATTTACTGGAAAAATTCTGGTGTGATTTTTCGCTGTCGGCACTTACACCGATGATTGCAAAGCCCTCTTCCTGCAGTTTCTTGTAATTGTCCCGCAAATTGCAGGCCTCCGCTGTACAGCCAGGGGTGTTGTCCTTGGGATAAAAATACAATATGATTTTTTTGCCTTTAAAACCTGATAATGCTATGGTATTCCCGTTTTGGTCCTTTGCTTTAAAATCTGGTGCTTTGTCACCTTCTTTAAGTTTTGTCATACTCTTTTAATTTTTGGTTATACAAATTTATTCTTTTTGGGCCCCAAACGTCCCACCCTGAAGCCCGGAATTATTAACAAAAAATCAATCTTTTTTGTTTTTTGAATAAAATTTGCAGTATTCTGTTAGGCCACAATCCTCACAGTGGGGTTTCCTGGCCTTGCATACATAACGTCCGTGCAGGATCAGCCAGTGATGTGCCAGAGGGATTTTTTCTTCCGGTATATGGCTGATTAATTGCATTTCGGCCTGGTATGGGTTTTTTGCGCCTGTAGTCAGCCCGATCCTTTGTGCCACTCTGAAAACGTGGGTGTCGACAGCCATTGCTGGTTTGTTGTAAACAACCGAAGCGATCACATTGGCGGTTTTCCGGCCAACACCGGGGAGCTTTTGCAATTCTGCGATATCAGCAGGCACCTTGTTATTGAAGTCTTCCACAAGTGTTCTGGCCATGCCCAGCAAATGTTTTGCCTTGTTATTGGGATAGGAGCATGATTTGATCAGTTCAAAGATTTCCTCCCTGGATGCCTTTGCAAGCTGATGCGCGGTTGGAAACTGACTGAAGAACGATGGTGTGATCATGTTTACCCGTTTATCGGTGCACTGGGCCGAGAGAATCACAGCCACCAGCAATTCGTACGGGCTGGCATAAACCAGTTCTGTTTCAGCCACCGGACGGTGGGCCATGAAATAATCGATCACCTTTTCAAATCTTTCCTTTTTTCTCAATTTGATCAGTTTTTAATCATTAACTGGCCAATAAATATAAAAAAACCCGGCAATAAATTACCGGGTGAATCTTTTTTAAAAGTTAAACTTTAATTTAGGTTTACATTGATGCTGCCGAAATATTCCGACCTGATCACTGAAAGAGACCTGGAATAACTGAGTAGAAATTTAAGCACGCCCTCGCTGGGGCCTGTGCCCCCGTGATTTTCTTTGTGCTCTGTTTCCTGATCCTCTGTTGATTGATTTTTAAGAGTAAAGCGTTTTTTCATAGGCTACTGCACATTGGTTGAAATTTGATTTTGTACAGTAAGAAACGATGAACACGCTCACTTTATTTTATCATCAGTAAATTATTGCGTCAGGATCATGTTGTTGTCGGCAATGATCTTGCGCAGGTTGATCAGTGCGTAACGCATCCTTCCCAGTGCTGTATTGATGCTTACATCGGTTTGTTCGGCAATATCTTTGAAACTCATCTGTGAGTAATGACGCATAAACAAAACTTCTTTTTGTTCAGGTGGAAGATAATCAATCAGCTTCCTGACGTCCTCATGGATCTGGTCGGTGATCATCCTTTCCTCAACCGATTTATCCGTTAAACTGATGGTGTCAAAAATATCAAAGTCCTCATTGCTGTTATCAACAACCGGGATGCGTTTGGATTTCCGGAAATGATCAATGATCAGGTTATGCGCAATTCGCATGACCCACTGTATGAACTTCCCTTCTTCCTTGTAGTTCCCGGCCTTAATGGTGTTGATGACTTTAATGAATGTGTCCTGGAAGATATCATCTGCGAGATCTTTGTCTTTGACGATCATCAGGATGTAAGCGAAAACTTTGTTTTTGTGACGGATAATTAGCTTTTCAAGGCTGGCCTGGTTACCTTGCAAATATCTGCTAATCAGCTCCTTATCGCTAACTTCAGTGGCTTTCATATGAGCCTCCCTCTTTTTGTGTGTTAGTAACTAATTTAGCGTAGATATTTACTCGATAATCGTTCTCCTATATTTTAATGTTGAATAATAAAACTCAAACTTTATATGTTGTATATTCGCTTGTAAAACATACAAACATCATGCAAATATAATTAAATCTCAAAAAAATCCAAGTATTCACAGCGAATTTGTAATATTTTAACATTTGGATAATTCAATATGATCAAAGATATAGAAAAAATTGATACGAGGAAAAATATTGTTATAAAGGGTGCCAGGGTGCACAACCTGAAAGACCTCAGTGTGGTGATCCCGAAAAATAAACTGGTGGTGATCACCGGCCTGTCCGGTTCGGGAAAGTCTTCTCTGGCATTTGATACGCTTTATGCCGACGGACAACGTCGTTATGTGGAAAGTCTTAGTTCTTATGCAAGGCAGTTTCTGGGAAGAATGCAAAAACCAGAAGTTGACTACATAAAAGGTATTTCCCCGGCAATTGCCATTGAACAGAAAGTAAACACCAAAAATCCACGCTCCACGGTGGGAACATCTACAGAAGTGTATGAATATCTGAAACTGTTATATGCCAGGATTGGTAAAACCTATTCACCGGTTTCAGGAAGAGAAGTTAAGCGTCATTCAGTAAGTGATGTGGTGAATTTTGTGATGGAACAGGATGAGGGAAGCAAAGTGCTTGTGATGAGTCCGATCATTTTGAAGAACGGCAGAAAGCTCCAGGAACAGCTGAAAGTATTCCTGCAACAGGGTTTTAGCCGCGTGATGCTTCGGGAAAAGGTGTTGCGTATTGAAGAAGCCCTGGATCTAAATGTGAAAATAAATAAGGAAAAGGATTTTTTCTTGGTCGTCGATCGTAACCTGGTAAACAGCAAGGATGATGATCTGGAAAGCAGGCTTGCCGATTCGATACAAACAGCATTCTTTGAAGGACATGATTACTGTACCATTGAATTTTACCCTGCAGACAGCAAGAAACACAGAACCTTTTCCGGTAAGTTCGAACTGGATGGTATCGATTTTGAAGAACCATCAGTGAACCTGTTTAGTTTCAATAATCCTTATGGTGCCTGTAAAAAATGTGAGGGTTTTGGTTCCATCATCGGAATCGATGAGGACCTGGTTGTACCCAATAAAAGTCTTTCGGTTTATGAAGATGCCATTGCCTGCTGGCGGGGCGAGAAAATGGGGGAATGGAAGGATCAGCTGGTGTTGAATGCCTATAAATTTGATTTTCCGGTCCACAAACCCTATTACCAGCTCAGTGAGGATCAAAAGGAATTGTTGTGGGAAGGAAATGAGTACTTCGGGGGCATTCATGATTTCTTTCAGCATGTCGAAGAGCAGACCTATAAGATCCAGTACCGGGTCATGCTTTCGCGTTACCGCGGAAAGACGGTTTGCCCCCATTGTAAGGGTACGCGCCTCAGGAAGGATGCATCCTATGTTAAGATCGGTGGTTTGTCTTTGCTGGATATGGTGCTTATGCCAATCGAAAAGGTGAACCAGTTCTTTGATGAACTGGAACTGAATGACCATGATATGAAAGTTGCTAAACGTATCCTGGTAGAATTGAAGAACCGCCTGCAGTTTTTACAGGATGTCGGGCTGGGTTATCTTACAATGAACCGACTTTCTTCCAGTCTCTCGGGTGGTGAGTCTCAACGCATTAATCTGGCAACTTCGCTTGGAAGCAGTTTGGTTGGATCCCTGTATATCCTGGATGAACCGAGTATTGGACTGCATCCCCGGGATACACACAGGCTGATAAGAGTGCTGAAACACCTGCGTGATATCGGAAATACCGTGATTGTTGTTGAGCATGACGAAGAGATAATAAAAGCTGCTGATCAACTCATTGATATTGGCCCGCTGGCCGGCAGTCAGGGCGGTGAACTGGTGTTTCAGGGAACTTATGATGAGGCCCTGGCTCAAAGCAATGGCCTCACAGCCAAATACCTCAAGCAGGAAATGCAGATCCCGCTGCCTTCAAGACGTAAAAAATGGCGTGATTTTATAGAAGTAAAAGGTGCTGCTGAAAACAATCTGAAGAACATCAGTGTGAAGTTTCCGCTGAATGTTTTAACACTGATTACAGGGGTGAGTGGTTCCGGTAAGTCTTCCCTGGTGAAAAAGATCCTTTTTCCTGCAATCAAGAAAAGATATTCGGGTTATGCAGAGAAAACCGGGCGCTTCGATCTGCTGGAAGGTGATGTGGACAGGATCAGCTATGTGGAATTTGTTGACCAGAATCCCATTGGCCGATCATCACGATCCAACCCGGCTACTTATGTTAAGGCATATGATGAAGTAAGGGCGCTATTTGCCGCGCAGCAACTGGCCAAAGTACGTGCCTATAAACCGGGCTTTTTCTCCTTTAACGTTCCGGGGGGGCGTTGTGAAGAATGTGAGGGAGAAGGAACGGTGAAGATCGAAATGCAGTTCATGGCCGACATTTATCTGAAGTGTGAAGCCTGTGAAGGCAAGCGTTTTAAGGAAGAAGTGCTGGATGTGAAATACAAATCCAAAGACATCAGTGAGATCCTGGACCTGACGATCAACCAGGCGATAAGCTTTTTCTCTTCCGGTAAAAAACCCAATCTTCACGAAAAAAAGATCATAGAAAAGTTACAGCCCTTGCAGGATGTGGGCCTGGGTTATCTAAAACTGGGGCAGCCCTCAAGTACACTCAGTGGAGGAGAAGCACAGCGAATCAAGCTGGCTTATTTCCTGAGCAAAGGCGTCACCGAGGAGCCAAGCCTGTTTATTTTTGATGAACCCACCACCGGACTGCATTTTCATGATATCCATAAATTGCTGACCTCTTTGCGTGCATTGATCGAAAAAGGCCATTCGGTGATCGTCATCGAGCATAACATGGAAGTGATCAAATCTGCCGACTGGATCATCGAGCTGGGGCCGGAAGGCGGGGATAAAGGTGGTCATATTGTTTTTGAAGGGCTGCCCGAAGACCTGGCTAAAATCAAAGATTCTTATACTGCCAGGTTTCTGAAGGATAAATTGTAAATTTGAAATATGCCTGATTTTTTAACACTTGGCATATTATTCTTGCTCATCCTGCTGCTAAATGTACCCTTTGGGTATTGGCGTGATCATGTAAGGCGCTTTGGCTGGCAGTGGTACATGGCCATTCATTTGCCCGTACCGCTGATCATCATGCTCAGGCTGTTGAGCCATATTGGCTGGCACTGGCTGACCTTTGTGTTTTTTGTATTGGCGTTTATCATCGGACAATGGATTGGTTCCCGGATACATAAGAAACAAAAGCATTTACATCCTGAAAATGTTTCCTCCTGCTTGCTAATGGATTTTTACAGAAACTTTTAATATGCAATATGATATTCTAATTGAAACGGATAAACACAATGGGCTGTACGATATAACTTCCCGGGTTGAAAATGTTCTTAAACAAAGTGGTGTTGGCTCAGGCTTGCTGAATGTATATGTGCAGGGTGCTACTGCCGGAATCATGATACAGGAAAACTGGGATGATTCGGTACAAACCGATGTGGTGAACCTGCTGAAAAAACTTATTCCCAATGGTGTCTGGCTGCATGACCGGCAGGACGGCAATGGGGATGCTCACCTCAAAGCCGGCATCATCGGCCCATCTGAAAGTATACCCATTATTGATGGTAAAATGGGCTTGTCTACCTGGCAGAATATTTTTGTTTGTGAATTTGATGGACCGAGGGATGAGCGGAGGATTGTTGTTACGATTGTTGAGGATTAGTTGATAGCATTGGCAAATTCCAAATTCCAAAACTCAAATTTCAAATAACTTCCAAATACGAATTTTCGAATGACCAAAACTTTAAGCAATTGGTTAGGAGGTTTTGGTCATTGTGTATTTGGTAATTGGTATTTATTTGATATTTGGTGCTTGTGATTTGTAATTTTAAGTTTTGGTGCCTGTGATTTGGAATTTTAAATTCGAACCCAGAATCCCTCTGCAAAGTATTTGTTGTAAATCATAAAAGTTATAAGGCTTATCACTTCATTATTCAAGATAAGGGTCTGATTTGCATTCACCTTCCTTATGATGTATATTTATGGTGGAATCCAAGTCAAATCAATTTCTTTCAAGATGAAAAAGATTTTTCAATTCATGGCCATCCTGGTGGGAGCATTCCTGATGTATTCTACTTCCTGCAATGAAAAAGAAGAGGGTAAAGCCTATATTCTTATTGATCCTGAAATAGGAACAACTGACACCGAATTTTATTTTAAAAGTTCTTCTAATTCTAATTGTAGTGGTACCTCAATATCATGGACTATTTATGATCCTGATGGTATTGTAATTGATTTAGGATATGACCGCGATCGCACTTCTTTTGAAAAAAAATTCGAAAAGCTTGGTATATATGATGTTCGTTTATTTGCGTACGGTTGTGGCGCAACATCAACCTTCAGGGTTGTAGAAAGTCTCGACGAGATCCCTGTTGCAGTGCTGAAGGTAGATCCTGAGACCGGCCCTCCTTCAACAACCTTTGTTTTTGATGCGTCGGAAAGCCATGATGATAAAACGCCATCAGAAGAGTTGCTGGTTAGATGGGACTGGAACAGTGATGGAGTATGGGACATTGAATATACCAATGAGAAAACAGCTGAAAAGATATTTGATGATCCTGAAGATTATGAGGTTGACCTGCAGGTAAAAGATGCCGACGGCAATGAAAGTGAAATCGCTGAATTTACAGTAAAGGTGAACCACGCCACGGGGGCACCGGAAGCAATTTTTAACATAGATCCTGAATATGGTACAACTATTACGGATTTTGTTTTCAATGCATCTGAAAGCTGGGATATTGACACCCCGATAGAAGATCTGCTTTTTTCGTGGGATTTTGAGGATGATGGTGTATGGGAATTAGTCTCTTCCCATCAAATTGTTGTTGAACATCGCTATGATGAAGAAGGTGAATTCAATATTAGGTTGAAAGTTGAAGATGAAGACGGACTGTTTGATTATATGACAGAATCCGTCCCGGTGGTGAATTGTATTAACGGAGGAGAACCCTGTCCTGGCACGCCAACAGTCACGCACATGGGTAAGACCTATAATACCGTTAAGATCGATGATCAATGTTGGTTGAAGGAGAATCTCAATGCCGGAAGCATGATCAATGGCAATGTTGAATCAACGGATAATGAAATCCTTGAGAAGTATTGTTATGACAATGATGAATCATTCTGCAATACTTATGGAGCTCTTTACCAGTGGGAGGAAGCCATGCAGTATAATGATAATCCCGGGGGGCAGGGAATATGTCCGGATGGATGGCATATTCCTACTGCTGAAGAATGGGATCTGCTGGCTGTTTACCTGGATGGTCATGAACTTGCAGGCATGTTAATGAAATCCTGTACAGATGATTGGCTGCCGCATGTGAATCATATCAACACAAATGAAAGTGGTTTCACAGGATTACCGGGAGGTACAAGGCATTATAATGGTACTTTTGGGGGTGTTTCGGAAGGTGTTTCATACTGGACATCAACTACGGATATGTATCCCAATAGAGCATTTTTACGGACGCTCAGATATGAATCTGATGAATTACATGGATATGATAACAATGGGGGTGGAGTGACAAAAAAGTATGGTTTTTATGTCAGATGTGTGATGGATTCAAATTAAGCACCAAATCACAAAATCCAAATATCAAATAATTTACCTGACGTCTGCCTGCCGGCCTTTAGGCAGGGCAGTCAGGAATTCCAAATACAAATTTTCAAATGACCAAAACTTTAAGCAATTGGCCAGGAGGTTTTGGTCATTGTGTATTTGGTAATTGGTATTTATTTGATATTTGGTGCTTGTGATTTGTAATTTTAAGTTTTGGTGCTTGTGATTTGTAATTTTACCTTTGCACCATGACAGATCAAGAAAAACAAGTAATAAAAGTTCTCGAAGACCTCAATATAGCATACCGTCATTTCACCCATCCGCCTATACCAACGATAGAGGAGGGGCTGAAATACTGGAAGAATATCGATGCCCAGCATTGCAAGAATATCTTTTTCAGGAACCACAAAGGGAATAAACATTACCTGGTCATCATTGATGCTGATCAAAATCTGGCCATCCGCGATCTGGAACAAAGACTCAAGCAGGGGAAACTCACTTTTGCTTCTGAAAAGCGCTTAAAAAAGTGGCTTGGTTTAACACCCGGCTCAGTTACGCCTTTTGGTTTGATCAATGATTCTGAAAACCATGTACATGTCTTCCTGGATGAAAACCTGGCCAATGCGGAAAGAATATCTTTCCATCCCAATATCAATACCGCCACGGTCGATATGCCTTTTGCAGATTTTGTAAAGTTCCTCGACTGGACGGGCAACTCCTATGAATTTCTCAAACTCTATGATTAATTCGTATTTTTGAACAAAAAATATTATGAATTTTTCTAAACTGGTAAAGAAGAGATATTCTTGCAGGCGATACCAGGACAAAAGCCCTGAACGCGAAATGATAGAGAAAATACTGGAGGCCGGCAGGCTGGCCCCTTCTGCTGTCAATTTTCAGCCCTGGCATTTCCTGGTAATTGATGAGCCCGAAATGCTCGAAAAGATCCGGGGAACCTATGCGCGTAGCTGGTTCAGGTCAGCACCGGTGGTCATTGTTATATGCATCGATCATGAGAAGTCCTGGATAAGAGGCGATGGCAAGGATCATGGTGATATTGACGCTGCCATTGCAGCCGATCACATGACTCTGCAGGCAGTGGAACTTGGACTGGATACCTGCTGGGTTTGCAATTTCGACCGGGAAAAAGCTGAGAAAGAACTTGCATTGCCGGCAAATATCGAAGCTGTCGTCTTTTTACCCCTGGGTTATGCCGATGACAAACCATCTCCCAATCACCATGCCCGCAAGGAAATATCTGAAATCACACACTGGAATAAGTTCGAATGATGAAAAGCAGAGAAGCAATTGAGTCAAGTATAAAGGTTAAGCAAAGCATACTGGAAAACCAGGCCCTGCTTGATAACATTGAGAAAGTAGCAGAAATATGTATTGCATGCCTGAATGAAGGTGGCAAGGTATTATTCTGCGGCAATGGCGGAAGCGCTGCTGATGCCCAGCACCTGGCAGCCGAATTGTCGGGGAGGTTTTATTACGACCGTGAACCCCTCTTTTCGGAAGCTTTGCATGTAAATACTTCCTACCTCACTGCCGTGGCCAATGATTATTCCTATGACGAAATATATGCCCGCATGGTGAAATCCAAGGGTCGCAAAGGCGACGTGCTGGTCGGACTTAGCACTTCCGGCAATTCCGAAAATATTCTCCGTGCATTTCAGGAAGCTAGTCAAAGGGAAATGATCAATGTTGCCCTGACAGGAGAAAGTGGCGGAAAAATGAAAGCCCATGCTGATTACCTGATCAATGTGCCTTCAACGGATACTCCGCGCATTCAGGAAGCGCACATCCTCATCGGTCACATCATCTGTGAGATCATCGAAAGGAGAATTTTCCCCAAGGATGAGTAAAGAAGCGATCATACTGGCGGGAGGGCTGGGCACGCGCCTGCGTTCTGTGGTGAGTGATAAACCCAAATCCATGGCTGTGATCAACGGACGGCCTTTTCTGGATTATCAGATCAAATATTTGGAAGCCTGGGGGATAGATCATGTTGTGTTGAGTGTTGGTTACAAAAGAGAGATCATACAGAATTATTTCAGAGATCAGTTCTCCTCGGTCAGGATTTCTTATGCCATTGAAGAAGAACCCCTGGGAACCGGTGGGGGTATAAAAAATGCTATCAAATTTCTCGTAGGATATAATGTGCTGGTTTATAACGGAGATACTTTTTTTGATGTCAACCTGCGGCGACTCTTTGAATACCGCCGGATCAAAGATTCCGATTTCACCATGGTGCTTCGTTTTGTGGATGATGTTTCCCGCTATGGAAGCGTTCAGCTTGATGAAGATCAAAGAGTAACAGGATTCGTTGAGAAAGGAGAAAATACCGGGGAGGGATTGATCAATGGAGGGGTGTACTATTTTACCAGAAGGTATTTTGAAAAATTCGATCTTCCTGATAAGTTTTCAATAGAAAAAGATTTTATTCAGCAATATTATCCCGAAGAACGGATCTTTGGTTTCAAATGTCATTCTTATTTTCTGGATATTGGCATCCCGGAGGATTATAAAAAGGCCCATGATGAATTTATCAGATTACCATATTGACAAGAGCTGGACTTTGTTCCTTGATCGGGATGGCGTGATCAACGAACGACTGGTGGATGATTATGTGAAGACATGGCAGGAGTTTGAATTTCTGCCAGGTGTTAAGGAGGCCCTGGCAAAACTCGCTAAGATTTTCGGCCGAATAATTATTGTTAGCAACCAGCAGGGAATCGGCAAGGGCCTGATGACAGAACAGGACCTGGAATACATCCATGCAGAAATGCTGGCTGAGATTGAAGAAGCCAGCGGCCGGCTTGATGCCATTTATTTTTGCCCGGAACTGAAAGAAAATGATCCGGAATGCCGCAAGCCCAATCCGGGGATGGCATACCAGGCACAGCAAGACTTCCCCGAAATTGATTTCGGGAAATCTCTGATGGTAGGGGATTCGGAATCGGATATGGCTTTCGGAAAGCGTCTGGGTATGCAGTGCGTTTTTATTGGGGCAAGAGAAAAAAATACCAAACATAACTCAATCCTTCATTTCAAGAGTTTAAAAGACCTTTCCAGCTTTCTTTCATTTGCGTAATTGAAGGCTTTTATTATGTCGCATTTATCCAATTTTATCACTTCCTGCAACGGTAGTTTTGCCCCGACAAACTTTAAAATTTAAAACGATGAAAAAAATGATCGCATGGGTGGAAATTCCAACCGAAGATTTTGAGAGAGCTGTAGACTTTTACAACTCGATTTTACAACTGCATCTGAAACCAATGGATTTCGGGCAGGAAAAGATGGCCTGCCTGCCAAATGATGAAGGAGCCATCATTTATGCCCCGGGATATAAACCATCCAAAGATGGTGTTATCGTAAGCCTGAACTGCGGAGATCAACTGGATGCCTGCATTGAAAGGATTGAACGATCCGGGGGAATGATCCTCAAAACCAAAACAAAGATCGAAGCTGAAGGGCGGGGCTATTTTGCCTTATTTATTGATTCCGAAGGAAACCGTATGGGTTTGTATGGAGATCAATAAAGATGCCGGTATTCAGGATTCCGGAATTCGGAATCCTGAATCCGTAAGCCTTGTCATTGTAAATTAATTATTTTTGTGCCTTAAACAGAGTCCTCAAAATGATCCGTATTTTCCGGCCATCAACTTTGCTTCGTCCCTTTGTAAAATATTACTGGACCCTGGAGAATTGTGCCCATTCTGAAAAAACCTATATACAAAGGATCGTTCCCAGTGGCTTGCCGGAACTAAGCTTTTATTTCGGGGATGCTCCAACCTATGAGAGGAACGATCAAAATGTAAGGGCAACTGCTGTATTAAACGGTCAGCAGGATCATTCTTATAAGATCAGGGTCATGGGCCGGCTGGAAATGCTCTCGGTTATTTTTCAGCCCTATGCAGCTAAATTGTTTTTCGATTTGCCTGCCAGTGAACTCATGAACCGGAGTATACCAGCCGAAGATCTGGAGGCTGCATTCCTGCGAGAACTGGAGCCCAGGCTTTGTGATTGTTTCGGGGCAGAACAAAAAGTGCAAATTATTGAGAGCTTCCTCTTGAATTCCCTATCCCGTAAAAAGGAATATGAACTGAGGCGCATATGCAGTAGTTTGTCACTCATCAATGCAAATCGCGGATCTGCCGGAATTAATGACCTTGCAGCCAGCGCCTGTCTCAGCCGCAAGCAATTTGAACGCAGCTTTTCTGAATTCATCGGGATCAGCCCGAAAAAATTTCAGAAAGTGATTCGCTTTCAGTCAGTACTTCATCAAAAGAACCAGCATCCTGAAATAAGCCTTACAGGCCTGGCAGTGGAATGCGGATATTTCGACCAGTCGCACATGATCCGCGATTTCAAGCAACTGAGTGGATTAACCCCAGCACAGTATTTTTCTGATTGCCAGCCGGTATCTGATTATTTCTCATTTTAATCAACTCTTTGGCAGTCTGAAATATCAGATTTGTCCGGAATCCCTCATGGTCTGCATACCTGAACAATCTTCTTAAGGCGTTGTGCGGTTTAAGCGGAATCATTAAAAGTCAAATTACACTGACCTTTTTATCAGTCTTTAGAATCGAAACCATATAACCTCCAAATGCCATTGAATTTCAACTCCCGTGTCAAGCACAGTTTATTGTGTGATTGGCATAGTGACAAGGCACAGCTGGCTCAGACCTGGAAACATTGCATTTTTACTCCCCCAGAAAACAGGATATTGAAGCATAGTTCAAACGTAGTTTATACGTAATTTATCGTATGAACTACGTCTAAACTACGTATAAACTACGTATTAAGTACGGAGCAACAAGTTATTTGACAAACTTTTATAAACAGTGGTTTTTTATCTGATTTGAGAGCAATTGATTAAGAGCCAAGGTCGCTCAGGCTGACAATCACTGTCTTAAGAAATCAAAGCGCACAACGCGTACTTCTTAATAAACACCAGCACTTTCCTTTTTCCCGAATAAAACTACATTTGCATAAATTTTACTTTATGTCACCGGAATCAATACTTATCGTTTTCCTGGTTTACACGGCCTTGCTATTTGGCATTTCCATCATCACTTCTCGAAAAGCCAACAACGAGACCTTTTTCCTGGGAAACCGGCTTTCTCCCTGGTTTGTGGTTGCTTACGGAATGGTAGGAGCTTCTCTTTCCGGTGTTACTTTCATTTCTGTTCCCGGTTGGGTAGGGGATACCCAGTTTACCTATATGATGATCGTACTCGGTTATGTTCTGGGTTATGCTTTGATATCCACTGTTCTCCTGCCTCTTTATTATAGATTAAAGCTAACATCTATTTATTCCTACCTTAACGACCGCTTCGGATTCTGGTCTTATAAAACCGGTGCATTTTATTTTCTGCTTTCAAGAATTGTGGGGGCCTCTTTCAGGATGTTCCTGGTGGTTAATGTTTTGCAGGTATTTGTGTTTGACAGCTGGGGGATTCCACTTTGGGCCACGGTATTGATCTTTATGGTTCTTATTAACTTGTATACTTTTAAAGGCGGGATTAAGACCATTGTTTGGACAGATACCTTGCAGACAACATTTATGCTGCTGGCTGTTGTCATGACCATCGTAATCATTTTACAACATTTGGATATCGGCTTATTTGATATGGTGAGGAAAGTATCTGCAAGCGAATATTCAAAGATCTGGGTCTCCGACTGGCAAAGCAGTAAATTTTTCCTGAAACAATTTCTTGCGGGTGCTTTTATCACCATTGTAATGACCGGACTGGACCAGGATATGATGCAGAAAAACCTGAGTTGCCGTTCCCTGAAAGATGCCCAGAAAAATGTTACCACCCTGAGTTTTGTCCTTGTATTCGTCAACTTCATCTTCTTATTCCTGGGCGCAAGTCTCTTTATTTACGCCTCCCAGATGAACATTTCTCTGCCTGAATTGAGTGATGAGCTTTTCCCCAAGATCGCTCTTAATTTCCTGGGTCCGGTCGCGGGTGTGGTCTTTATTATCGGGCTGATCTCAGCAGCTTATTCCAGTGCTGACAGTGCACTCACCGCCCTCACCACCTCCTTCAGTATTGATTTTCTCGGACTGGATAAAAGAAACGATATCCCTGAAAAGAAAAAGATCAGGATCCGTTATTTTGTTCATTTCTGTATTGCGCTTGTGCTGATTACGGTAATCCTGATCTTTAACGCCATCAATGATAAAGCGGTGATTGCTAAATTGTTCCAGTTTGCAGGCTACACATATGGTCCGCTGCTTGGGCTTTATGCTTTCGGTTTGTTTACCCGTTTTAATGTCAGGGATAAATGGGTCCCAATTATTGCAATTCTTGCTCCTGTCATAACATATCTGATAGAAATCAACTCCGAGAAAATAATCCCGGGTTATAAAATTGGATTTGAATTGTTAATAATCAATGGCTTGGTCACGTTTTTCGGGCTTTTTCTTGTTAACAAAAAAATAACGAAGGATCCCAACATATAGACGTATTTTGATATATATTTGATCCTTTCCTTCAATCATTTACAAAACCAATCATTGGACTATGGAGAATTTCAGATTTGATGCATTAAAGATTACCTTGTCAAGAAAACCTCATAAAATAAATCCTCCTTCAAACAGGGTGCCTGATTTTTTTGGAGAAATGACATTTAACAAGAAAGCAATGCGGGAGTTTCTATCGCATGATGCTTTTAATAAAGTAATTAATGCCATTGAAAAGGGCGACAGGATTGAAAGAAAGATCGCTGACCAGGTGGCGAGTGCCATGAAGGCCTGGGCCATCAGCAAGGGAGCGACGCATTATACGCACTGGTTTCATCCCTTAACCGGAGCAACAGCCGAAAAGCATGATGCTTTCGTTGATCCGGAAAAGGAAGGCCGGGCCATTGATAATTTCCGTGGTGCCGAACTGGTACAGCAGGAACCGGATGCATCCAGTTTTCCAAGTGGTGGTATCCGGAACACCTTTGAGGCCAGGGGATACACAGCATGGGATCCCACTTCTCCTGCCTTTATCATGGATGGCACCCTATGTATCCCTACCATCTTTGTGTCTTATACCGGTGAAGCGCTGGATTATAAAACCCCACTGCTTAAGGCTCTTGCAGCTGTGGACAAAGCTGCGGTGGATGTATGCAGGTATTTCGACCGGAATGTAAAGAAAGTGATCGCCACACTGGGTTGGGAGCAGGAATATTTTCTGATCGATTCGGCACTTTACACCGCAAGGCCCGATCTGGTATTGACCGGAAGAACAGTTTTCGGACATGCTTCGGCCAAAGACCAGCAGCTTTCTGATCACTATTTCGGGACCATACAGGAAAGGGTGATGGACTTTATGCGAAACTTTGAGTATGAGGCCTACCGCCTGGGCATTCCGATCAAAACGCGTCATAACGAGGTGGCTCCAAACCAGTTTGAATGTGCACCCGTTTACGAGGAAACCAATCTTGCCGTTGACCACAACCAGCTTCTGATGCACCTGTTGAAGAGAGTTGCCAAGAACCATAACTTTAATGTGCTTCTGCACGAAAAACCATTTGCTAAGGTTAATGGTTCAGGAAAGCACAACAACTGGTCTTTACAAACCAACCTCGGAGAGAACCTCCTGTCTCCCGGAAAAACACCGAAGGAAAACCTGAGATTTTTAACCTTCATGGTGAATACCCTCAAAGCCCTGCATACGCATTCTGATCTGTTAAGAGCCAGCATTGCCAATTCCGGGAATGAACACCGGCTTGGTGGCCATGAAGCACCGCCAGCCATCATTTCTGCATTCATCGGTACTCAACTGACCAATACACTGAATCAGATCGAAAAAACAGGGACTATCATCAACGGCAAGGATGATGGTTTGAACTTGAATATTCCGAAGATCCCGGAGATCCTGCTCGACAATACCGACAGAAACAGGACTTCCCCTTTTGCCTTCACCGGTAATAAATTTGAGCTCAGGGCCGTTGGCTCATCCGCTACCTGTTCAAACCCGATGATGTCGCTCAACCTTATGGTGGCCGAACAACTGAGGGAGTTTAAAAGGGAAGTGGATGGTCTGATCAAAAAGAAGAAAGGTAAAAAAGAAGCCATTGCCCAAGTCCTGGTTAAATATATCAAGGATTCAAGAGCGATCCGTTTCGAAGGGAATAACTATAGCGAAGAATGGGTGAAAGAAGCAGAAAAACGCGGTCTTCCGAATATCAACTCCACACCGGAGGCTTTAAAAGCATACCTTACGGACAAAAATGTGAAGCTCTTTGAGTCGAATAAAGTGCTTAACAGGCGGGAGTTGCAGGCCCGTTACAACATCAGGCTGGAGAATTATACCAAGCAGCTTCAGATTGAGTCCAGAGTGATCGGAGACCTTGCCACCAACCATATTATCCCGGTGGCGACCCGTTATCAGAACCTGCTGATAGAAAATGCCAGGGGGCTCAAAGAAGTCCTTGACCAGAAAACTTATGTGAAACTTTCCAAGAATCAGATAACCAGCATTAAGGAGATATCTGAACACATAACTGAGGTTAAATCCAATGTGGAGGCCATGAAGGAAGAACGCAGGAAAGCCAATCGCATGGACAGTACAGATGATATGGCAAAGGCATATTATGAAAATGTAAGGCCATACCTTGAAAGTATTCGTTATCATGTGGATAAGCTGGAATTGATGGTAGATGATATGCTCTGGCCCATGCCCAAATATCGTGAATTATTGTTCATTAAGTAACATCTTTGGCCTTTCTTCGTTAAAGTTTCATAATAAACGAAGCCATAGCATCTTTATGAAACGGATTATCCCTTTTCTGATTTCAGTTTTATTAATACAGGCAGCCATAGGCCAGGTCAGGGTTGTGCCAGCAGAGAATTCCGGAAACACCTCCGGATTGTATTATGCCCTCCCCCAAACGGTCTTTAAAATCAATGTGATCGTTGAGCACAATCAAATCATCCCGGGTCCTTTCAGCGATTATGCCGAAAAATTCCTTGGAATAACTGATGCGCCAGTAATCCGGAATGATGATTACAGGATCATGGATGTGCAACTGGAATCATTTTCCCGTCCCGATCCGCAACAGCTTTATTTTGTTCAATATGCTGAAAAATCCAATAAGGATGAGAAATCCTTGTTCATTAAACTATCGGAATCCGGTTTGATCACCGGGGCCGGAAACAACCGGGAAGCGGTTTCATCCGGTAAAATTGAGTTGCAGCAGGATGTGCAAGAAGCGAACGCTGAATCCGCTTTTTCAAGAATTACCAGTGATAATCTTTATGAACACATTGATACTGTGGTGCGGAGGATAAATATTGACACCCTCAGCATTGAGAAAAACTTTTACCGTTCCAGCTGGCGTCAAAAAACGACCGAGCAAAAGGCCCGGGATGCTGCTGATTTTATTTCCCGCATCAAAGAAAACCGTTTTCTGCTGATGAGTGGTTACCAGGAGGTGAATTACGGGGAAAGCATTGCCTATATGGATGAGCAATTGAAAAAAATGTACAATGAATATTTGTCCTTGTTCATTGGCATTGTTAAAACGAACACATACCACTTTTCTTTTCTTTATACCCCTGAGACCGGGAACAATATTCAATCCGGAACGCTGTTTAAATTTTCATCCGAGCGCGGGATGCTCAGCAAAGATGTTTCTGCCGGACAGAACGTAAGCATAAGGATAGAGCCTTCCGGAATTTCAGCAGCCATTGGCGATATTGCTCGCCTGAGAGCCAACCCCAACGCGGAATACAATGGCTATTCTTATCGCATCCCAGAGTACGCGGATATTTCAATTGAATACGGCAGCAGGAAGTTATACATGGCCAATTTTCTGGTAAATCAGCTTGGTGAAGTTAGTGTAACGCCTTTTTATGATCCCGAACTGGAATTTTATCCAAATACAGGTGGGGTGAAAAGCCTGAAGATCAAATAGCTTTCCTCAGTTTTACGAGTTTTTTCAGGAGGTCTTCCAGCAGGTCCAGTTTCAGCATGTTTGCGCCATCCGAAAGGGCTTTTCCTGGTTCAGGATGTGTTTCAAGGAAAATGCCGTCGGCACCAACGGCAATGCCTGCTTTGGCAAGAGTTTCAATGAGTTCAGGCCTGCCGCCCGTTACTCCTTTTTCCTGGTTGGGTTGCTGCAAGGAGTGCGTAACATCCAGTACCACTGGCACTTCAAACTTCTTCATTTCAGGAATGCCCCGGTAATCCACAACCAGATCATGGTAGCCAAACATATTGCCACGTTCTGTGATCATCACCTGATCATTTCCTGATTCACGGACTTTATCAATGGCGAATTTCATGGAAGCGGGAGAAAGAAATTGTCCCTTCTTGATATTAACCGGCTTTTCGGTATAGGCAGCAGCCAGCAGCAGATCAGTCTGGCGGCAGAGAAAAGCCGGAATTTGTAATACATCCACGTATTCGGCAGCAATGCTTGCTTCAACTTCGGTATGAACATCGGTAATGGTCGGGACTTTGAATTCAAAACCAACAGCTTCGATGATCCTGAGGGCTTCCTCATCGCCAATTCCGCTAAATGAATCCAGGCGTGAACGATTGGCTTTTTTGTAGGATGCTTTGAAAATAAACGGGATCTTCAGTTTGTCGGTGATCCGTTTGATCTCCTTTGCGATCAGGAAAGGGCTTTTATCATCTTCTATCACGCAGGGGCCGGCTATCAGGAAAAAGTTCCCCGACCCGGTATGTTTTATGTTTTCAATTTTGCCAATCATTTTTTGTTCAATTTGTTTTGCAAAAATAGTAAAATGAATCTCCTGCTTGCAAGCTGCTTTCAACAATCCACATTATTTTATTCGGCTGATCACCCGGATTTGAGTTCAATGCCCATTTTTTCCATCAGCAGGCTTGCATTCATGCTCTTGCAAACGCCATGGTGCAGTTTGTAATCAAAATACAATTCTTTGCCTTCTATTTGCACGTCGAAATGAAGATTGAGCAGATGTTCAGGCATTTCTTTTTCCAGTCGCGACAACTCCAGGTCATGGGTGGCCAGCAGGGCCACTGCGTTTTCTTTTATGAGTTGCCTGATCAGGGCTTCAGAGCCGATGTGGCGATCGTGTGAGTTGGTCCCCCGCAGGATCTCATCCATTAACAAAAGCACATTGTCATGATTTTTTGCTCTTTGCAAGATTTCATTCAAACGTTTAAGTTCTGCATAAAAGGATGAAGTATTTTCGGAGAGGGAATCCATGATACGCATACTCGTGTGCAGGTCGCATGGCGTGAAACTGAATATGGATGCGCAAACAGGTGCTCCGCAGTTTGCAAGCAAGAGGTTAACACCCAACGTCCTCAGGAAGGTGGTTTTCCCAGACATATTCGATCCTGTTAGCAGGGCAATTTTCCCCTTGCCTTCCATCGAAAAGTCATTGTTGACACGTTTACTTGGAGGGATCAAAGGATGACCCATTTCACGGGCCCCAAAACTAAATGCTGAATTTGATGCAATATGCGGAAACGTCCATAGCGGAAAATTGTAATGAAGTCCTGCAAAGCAAGCAATGCTTTCGAACTCACCCAGCACCTTAAACCATGCAGGTATGGCCGGATGGTGCTTTATCTTCCATTTCTCAATAAGAAACACATGCTTTAGATCCCAGAGCAGAAAAAGGTTTAGAGGGATGGATATGTATATATTTAATCTGTAATCCAGCCTTTTAGCCAGCCTTGACAAGTGGTAGATCACCGAAGAAGCTTGTAAATTCTCCTGGACGAGACGGGCTTTGAGATGCTGTAGTTTCTGGCTGTTGAATGATCCCTTTTCAATTATGCTGATCACACCGGCAAAACCACCCAGGACTTCATTGATGCCTGAAATTTTATTGTGCACCTTACCGACTTTTCGGAAGTTCAGGTAATTCAATACAAAACTCAGTAATAGAACCAGCAGAAGATAAGCGGGCGGAATCAGGAAGAAGCTGAGAACCAGCAGCGAAATGCTGACAATTGGAAAGATCTTTATCAGAAGCTCCAGAGGCTTATTGCCAAGGAAAAGGTTTCCTGACTTCATGAAATCCAATATTTCTTCTGAAGCATCTTCACGCCCTTTGTGCAGTTTGCCCTTGAGAATGAGTTTTTGACGGAAATCAAGTCTGGGGCCAAGTTCCTTGATCGCTTCCTGCTCTGTTTGAAAGTTTTTCGAGGGGTCTATTTTCATCAGACGGTTAGCCAGTGTCGACTTCCCCGGATTCCCAGTGGTCCTGTTTAAAAACTGGAAAACAGAGGCAGGACCGAAAATATCCAGGTCAAAAGTATAGGGGTGTTTGGTATCAATGAACTCACTGCCATCATCAAATTGTTCAAAATTCCCGTCCAGGAATTTCAATTCATCTTTGTTTATTTCTATCAGGGTTTTGCAGTGTCTTTCTTCCTTGCTGCTGCTGATATCCTGCTTGATAAAATAAAAAAAGAAAGCCAGGAAAATGATGGCTCCTGCACTTGCATAAGCGATACCCAGAGGAAACAGCAGGTAGAAAGCAGCAATGGCCCCGAAAAATGTGAAGATCCTTGCCAGCGTATACCATTGCCTTTTCCTTTGCAGTATTTCAAGACACTGCTTGTTCTTTTCGATCAGGTGCTTGTATTGATCTGGTGCATCCATGCATGCGAAATTACGAAATGCAGGCATGGAGTGTATGTTTTCCGGGCTGATTTATGGATTTTTAACAATAGGAAACCAGATCAGTATGGCCTTGGAAACTTCATCATATCTTCCCTTTGATTCCGATCGTGATGCCGTCTTTTTTTGATTTGATGTAGGCAATGGAGATATCTGCAGTTTTCAGTTGCCATTCCCAGTTTTTCAAAAGTCCCAACTCACTCACTTTGGGTTCTCCGTATTTTTCGGTGAAAATCCTGGTGATCTTTTCAATGTCATCCGAATAAAGACCAATGTTCACTATACGGAAAACATCTTTTTTAAACCCATAGGTGATAAGACGGGCTTTGCAGCCCTCAAATTCAAGTAAATCACCGATCTTGTCGTACGCCTTAAATCCTGGCAATTTGTTCTTCGATTTCACCAGTTCGCTTTCCAGTTGTGAAAAAGGGGTGCCCCATTTCCAGCCACGAAAGTCATCAACCGACTGTGCATTAAGACAAAATGAACTCAGGAGCAGGCATGATACGAAAAAAAATCTCATTGATTTTGGTTTTGATGCAAATAAAGATAGCCTGGTTTCCTGCTTACAGGGATGATAAAACTCCAATTCGTAATTTAAATTTTACTAAGCGCAGGGGCTAACTTATTATGCGAACTCAGGCCTTTTCAATGCTGAAATGGAAAGCAGAGCCTTTTTCTTCTTCCGTATCAAACCAGAGTCTGCCCTGGTTTTTTTCGGCAAAAAACCGGCAAAGCTTGAGGCCCAGGCCATGTCCTTTTTCTTGCCGCTTACCAATCTGGCTGTTAATTTCCTTATCATGGATGATTGCATGAGCAGTTTCCTTGTTCATTCCCATGCCATTGTCCACAACGCTGATCACGATCATCTTTCCGTTCTCACTAGCATGGATGTGAATATGGCCGCCATCATCGGTGAATTTCAATGCATTGGAAAGCAGGTTCTGCAAAACGATCTTGCTTATGTTATAATCGGAAAAGGCGAAGAGCTTCCCCGGGCAATTTATATCCAGAATGATTTTTTGTTCTTCAATCTTATTGGAAAAGAAGTTTACGACTTCACTGATCAGTGCATGCACATTAAACTTTTCTTTCCTGATCTCATCAACAGTCAGTTGCTGCTTTGTCCACAATAGCAGGTTATCGACCATTTCGATGGTGCCTTCAAGCAAGGCAATATTTTCAAGCACCAGCTGATCCTGTTTGCCGGCCTCGACCTTTTTCAGTGCCAGGATATTGAGTACACTGTATATGGAGACCAGCGGGCTGCGTACGTCATGGGATACAATCGAAAATAGTTTATTCTTAAACTGATTTTCTTTTTCCAGTATTCTGTTTTTTTCTTCGATCTCGTTGTTCTTCTGCAGGAGCAATCTGTTCGTTCTGGACTTATTCTTTCGTTTGATGTCCAGTATTATCGCCAGGGAAGCTGCCAGCAGGAGGGAAAGTGCGATCAGGATGATCAGGTTGTCGCGGTTTTGTATTTTGATCTTGTCAGCCTGTATGATCTGGTCCTTGAGCCTTTTTTCCGATAATAAAAGTTTATTCTCTGATTGCTTTTTCTGAAGTTCATTGTAAAAGGCAAAATATTTGGTTTTCTCTGCCATCAGAGTGTCATTGTACCTTTTGTTTGCCTGGATATATTTTTGATAAAATTGTATGCTTTCAGGGTATTGTTTTTTCAGCTCATAAGACCGGGCCAGCAAATGATAAATGTCGGGCAAATATTGAATGGTTTTGTTGTCTCTGGCAAATTGACGTGCTGTCTTTGCCATCAGAAGTGCGCTGTCTGCCTTACCGTTTTCCACCAAATAAAAACCCAATTGTATATTTGTTTCAATCATGATGTTAAAAAAAGCAATCTCATTGGCCAGTTGCAATGCCTTGCGCAGATACCGGATTGCTAATTCTTTATTTCCCAGGCCCTTGTTGATCAGTCCAAGATTCAGGTAATTGATGGTTTTTAAATACGTACTTGTTGTTTCCTTGAGTCCACTTTCCGCTGCTTTGGCATAGGCAAGTGCATGATCATATTTGTTATGTTCCAGGTAAAAATTCCCCAGATTGATCTGTGCGGTTATCTGCAGGTATTCCTTATTCATCTTTTCCGCATGTTCCAATACCTTGTTGTAATATAGTTCAGCCAGGGAGTCGTTTCCAACTGCGAGGTAGGTGTTGGCGAGGTTGTTCAGCGGGCTCAGGTAATTTCTCATGGATCCGATGGCCTCCAGGCTGTCGATGGCCATTTTGTAATAGTACATCGCCTGGGAAAGGTTGCCCTGATATTCATAAGCCACGCCGATGTTATTGGCCACATCGGCCAGGTTTTGTGTTGCCCCGGTTTTGGAGGCAAGCTTAACGGCAGTTTTCAATAGACCCATGCCTTCTTCTGAGTATTCTTTGGTAAGCAGAATGTTGCCCAGGTTGATCATAGCCGGCAGCAACTGGGTGGTATCATCATATTTCCGGGCCAAATGAAGTGATTCCCTGAACAGCAAAGTTGCTGAATCGTAATTGCCTTTCAATTTCTCGATCAGTCCTTTGTTCAGGTACATAAAGGGCAGCAGGCTGGAATCCATTGTCTTACGAAACTCAATTTCAGCAAGCTGATAAAGACTGGCAGATTTCCTAATTAAACCATTGCCTGCAAGCTCTTCAGCAATGGAAATGTATGGGCGGATGCACAGTTTATTATGTGATTCAGGCAGTGTGTCGAGCATTAAAAGCAAATCCTGCAATACTGCTTGTGCTGAGTCGAAACTTTCGGCCGCCATTTGCTTATATTGCTCAACTTTGGCATCAAGCAGTTTTTCCAGCCGGTCCCTTTCCCGTGTCTCATCCTTCAATTCTGAAGAATTCTCTTCATTGCTGTTGCAGGAAATGACCAGCAGAGCTACAAGTAGTATAAACGCATTGGTAGGGTTTCTTGTCAATTTAGTTTGTATTAGCAATTCAAGTCTATTCGTTATCAAACATAGGCAATGTTTTGCTAGCTGGCAAATGTTTCCTGATCAGTACTTATATTTGCTGCCCCAGAGTTTTCTCAGCTGTTTCCTCAACTCTTCTTCGCGGGCATTTTTACCGGGCTGATAGAAAACGCTGCCTTTGATTTCATCCGGAAGGAATTCCATATCCGCAAAATTTCCTTCATAGCTGTGGGCGTATTTATACTCTTTTCCATAGCCGATGTCTTTCATCAGTCCTGTTGGTGCATTCCTTAAAGGGAGAGGCACAGGCAGGTCGCCCTTTTTGCTTACCGCAGATTGTGCTTCGTTAATGGCCTGGTAAGAGGCATTGCTTTTGGGAGAGGATGCCAGGTAAATGGCTGTTTGAGAGAGGATGATCCTGCCTTCGGGCCAACCCACTTTGTTGATTGCATCGAAACATGCATTGGCCAAAAGGAGTGCATTGGGGTTGGCATTACCAATATCTTCAGAGGCGAGGATGAGCATGCGCCTGGCGATGAATCTGGGATCTTCACCAGCCTCCACCATCCGGGCAAGCCAGTACACCGCCGCATTGGGATCGCTGCCACGCATGGATTTGATAAAGGCCGAGATCACATCATAATGCATTTCACCCTTTTTGTCGTAAACGGCCAGATTTTGCTGTATAATGTCCAGGGCTTTTTTGTTGTTAATGCTGATTGTTTTTTTCCCAACTTCTGCATTCACAACCAGTTCCAGGGCATTGAACAATTTCCTGGCATCACCGCCGGATATGCGGAAGAGGGCTTCTTCTTCCTTTATATTGATCCGGATACTTCTGCTTTCTTCAAGGTGGGTTTTTGCCTTTTTCAATAATACCTGAAGATGTTTCTTTTCAAGGCTTTTCAAAATATATACCTGGCACCTGGAAAGCAGGGGTGAGATCACTTCGAAGGATGGATTTTCGGTTGTGGCACCGATCAATGTAAAGATGCCCTTTTCGACAGCACCCAAGAGGGAGTCCTGTTGTGATTTACTGAAACGGTGAATCTCATCGATAAATAGAATGGGATTCATCTCAATTTTCGCCCGGCTGATGACTTCCCGCACATCCTTAACACCCGAACTCACTGCACTCAAGGTATGAAAGGGTCTTTTCAGTTGTTTTGAAATGATGAAAGCCAGGGTGGTTTTTCCCGTTCCTGGTGGCCCCCATAAAATCATCGAAGGAATATTCCCTGATTCAATTGCTTTTCTGAGAATTGCATTTCCTCCAACAAGATGTTCCTGCCCGATGTAATCATCCAGAGTGGCGGGCCGCAATTTTTCAGCCAGTGGTGTCATTCAGTTGTTGTTCGGTTGTTATTCAGTTGTTATTCAGTTGTTATTCAGTTGTCATTCTGTTGTTGTTCAGTAGTTGTTGGGTTGTTATTTGGTTCATTTACTTCCTTTTCTTTTTGGCAAGGCGGGTGCGTTCTCCCATGATGTGGTCGTCACAATCGTCCGAGCGTTTTACAAGTTCCTGCTTGCCCTGGAAACCAAAGAGTTTGTTGGTTTTAATGAATTCTTCGATATAAACAGGAACAAGTGCTTCCCAGCCTTTTTCATTGTTTCTGATCATGGAGAGTACCTCCTTGGATTTGATATGCAGTTTTTCTGTGTTGACACCTTCAAGATCAATGATTTTCCGGTTTTGCACCAGGTATTTGTAGAGATATTCCAATCCATCATCCAGGGGGATGTTCTGTGAGGTGATCAGTTCCCCGCTTTCATGGTCTTTGGTTGGATATACATACAATTTCATATTGTCAGTAAAGAGCTTACCAAATGCTTCGAGGATACCACCTTTAAGATTTGTGTAGAATCGCTGGTCAAGCACATTCAGAAAGGTGGGTATTCCGATCACCACCCGCAGGTTTTTGATCTTGAATTGGGAAAAATAGGACACCAGTTTGTAATACTCCCGGTAATTCGACACCATCACGTTTTGGCCCATACCGATCAGCATGTCCGCCCGGTCGAGAAAATCCCTTTCATCAAATTCGCCTTCTTCCAGCAGGTTGTTCAGTGTCATTTCACACAGGCTGATGGTATTGTCTTTTTCGTAATCATCATCCTTCTTGAACATTCCGAAACTGGTTTTAAGCATATCAAAACCAACATAGGTGATCGGGCGGAAGCTTCCCCTGAAGGCCAGCACGTTTTTTTTGTAGAGCATATCAGAGGGTTGCTGTACATTGCCATTGCGGTCGAACATGGTGGCATTGGTCATGCCGTTATTCACCAGTTGAACACTAAGCAAACGGTTATCAACATAATTCATATCTGGTCCCGACATACGTATCAAAGTGATTTCCACCCTGTCCCGGTCCAGGCCGTCGAGCAGGGACTGCAGAAAAACATTGGGCCGGTCGTGATAATGAAAGCAGGCAAAAAGGAAATTCACTCCCAGCACACCCAGCGATTGTTGTTGGAGTACTGCATCCGTTTCGTGCAGGTTTACATGCATGACCACCTGATTCGGGTCGGAGCCTGCATTCAACTGGAAACGGACCCCAAGCCAGCCATGGCTATAATTGTCTTTTTTGTAATTGATGGTGGCCACCGTATTGGCAAATGCGAAATATCTGCGTTTGCTCTTGCCTTCACTTAACAGAACATTCGCCAGTTCATCAAACTCCGTGCGGATCATTTTTGTGAGGCGGCCTTCCGAAACATATCGGCCGGGTTCATTGTTGTTGTAAAAACGGTCACTGAATTTTTTATCGTAGGCAGAAACCGTTTTGGCTATGGTTCCCGAAGCACCCCCTGCCGTAAAAAAATTCCTGGATGCTTCCTGGCCTCCGCCGATCTCAGCGAATGTCCCATAAACGCTTTCATCCAGATTGATGCGCAATGCTTTTCTGTTGGTGCTCAGGATCTCTCTTTCCATGCATGTATTTGTTTATTCAAAGGTAAGAATTATTGAAGAGATGGGGTTGGTTGATTGGTTAATTGGTTAA
>NPIE01007837.1_pt1 | contig 46465 bp, 36 predicted proteins | sample 8637661 | NCBI WGS metagenome assembly NPIE01 (sample SAMN07420842, study PRJNA396082) | bioreactor metagenome | isolation source: sample BA12 brine-fed electro-methanogenic bioreactor BA | place: Japan: Kochi | collected 2016-12-09 | reverse complement strand
CCGTCCCAAGGTTCGCGAGCGGTTAAAACGGCTTGCCCTCGTGGGTGATGGCACGGCGACGTTCCGTACGGCAGACCGTCTGTCGGCCCTCGAGCAGGCGCTGACACTCATCGCCGCCGACGAACGAGCTGGTGCCAGCGACCCGGGCGAAGAAAAAATGGGCGGTCCGCCGGACGTCTCTCCCCGACGAAATACCCCTGTACGAGCAGGGCATTGCTCGTTTGCTGGACCCCGGACCAGGGATCCCGAGCCTCAAATTCCGCGGGCTCGGTACTGACGCTGCGGTCGGGATTCCTGCAAATTTGCAGCAGTATCGTCTTGTCCTATGGAAGCACTGTAGTATAATAAGGAAGCATTGAACAGCAGAATGGCGGATCGACAGGGGGCAGTAAGAACTGCCTGCTGGAAATAGGCCGGTAGACAGTAGGAATTTGTCCGACTGTTGCCGGTTTTCTTTTTTGCGCCATATCTTGACTATGGCGCGGGGCGACTCGTCGAGACCATGGAGATTCTGACCGCTTCGGTGGTCTTGGCCAACCAATGAGAACAAGGTCTTACGTATGCAGCCAGAGCAATTGAGACAACTGTTGGAACAGCTGAAAAGTGGTCACCTAGACGTGGACCAGGCTGTCGAGAGAATGCGGCACCTGCCGTTCGAGAGTTTGGGGTTTGCCACGATTGACCACCATCGGCAACTGCGGCAGGGCTTCCCGGAGGTGATTTTCTGTCCGGGCAAAACCACCGAACAGATCATTCGCATCTTTGAATCGCTTGCCGCGCGGGGCAATAACGTCCTGGCGACTCGGGCCAGGCCGGACACGTTCGAGGTGCTTGCCAAGGAGATCCCGAACGCCCGCTATGAGGAACTGGCCCGGGCGATCGTCCTTGAGCAGAAGGAACTGCCGCCATCGCGGAGCGTGTTGCCGATCGTCACGGCCGGCACGGCCGATCTGTCCGTGGCCATGGAGGCAAAGGTTACCGCCGAGATCATGGGCCAGCGAACGGAGCTGATCTGCGACGTCGGCGTCGCCGGCCTTCACCGGCTCTTCGGCCATCTGCCCAGGCTTAACCAAGCGGACATCATCATCGTGGTTGCGGGCATGGAGGGCGCATTAGCGAGCGTGGTAGGCGGTCTGGTCAACAGTCCGGTGATCGCCGTGCCGACGAGCATCGGCTATGGGGCCAACCTCAACGGGGTCTCGGCGCTGCTGACCATGCTCAACAGTTGCGCCTCCGGGATCACAGTGGTTAACATCGACAACGGCTTTTCAGCCGCCGTGACGGCGACAATGATCAGCCGCAAGATCGATGGCAGTGCATACCGGTCGACCGAGAAACGGGCTGCCACTGGCGATACGACATGACCGAACGAGGCACCATACCGGCGGTTTTTCTTGACCGCGATGGCACGATCATCGAGGACCGTGGGCATTTGCGCAATCCGTCGGAGGCCGTATTCTTCCCGGAGACGCTTCGTGCGCTGCGGCGTCTCCAGAAGAGCTTCAAGTTCTTTATCGTGACCCATCAGCCGGGTATTGCGGAGGGAGTTATCCGGGCGGAGGAGGTAGCCCGGGTGAATGAACACGTTGTAAGACGCCTGGCGCAAGCCGGAATATGCATCGAGCGGGTGTACTGCTGCCCACATCGGCGTTCGGATAACTGCGGGTGCATCAAGCCCAAGGCCTACTATCTACATATGGCGGCACGCGAATTCGGTGTCGACTTGGGCAAGTCGTTTGTCATTGGCGATCATCCGCACGACGTGGAATTGGCGCGGAACGCCGGGGCGACGGGGATCTATGTGCTGACCGGCCACGGGACCAAGCACCGGTCTCAGCTTGCGGCGGGGGCCCTGGTGGTTGCTGATATCGGCCAGGCCGCGCAGCAGATCCTGGAGACTTGCGCCGAAGGCCAGCGAGGGGAGGGTCTGGACGCTGCGGTAGTACAGGCCGCTGCATTGTTGCGGGCTGGCGGTGTGGTTGCCTTTCCGACCGAGACGGTCTACGGCCTGGGGGCCAGCGCGTTGGATGCGAAGGCTGTAGCCAGGGTCTTTGAGATCAAATGTCGCCCCCGATTTGATCCGTTGATCGTGCACGTCTCTCGCAAGGAGGACGCGCAGTCGATCGTCATGGATTTTCCGCAGGTGGCGCAGGACTTGGTCGATCGGTTCTGGCCGGGGCCTCTGACCCTTGTCCTGCCCAAGTGTGCCGAAATTCCAGACATTGTCACGGCCGGACTGCCAAACGTCGCGATCCGCATGCCGGATCACCCGATGGCACTGGCGCTGATCCGCGAGACCGACGCGCCATTGGCCGCCCCGAGCGCCAATCCGTTCGGACGGATCAGCCCCACAACGGCGGAGCACGTGCAAAGACAGTTGGGCCGGGAGGTGGACCTCGTGCTCGACGGTGGACCATGCCGCGTGGGTATCGAGTCGACCGTCCTGTCGCTCGTCGACGGCAAGCCTGCTCTTCTCCGAGCCGGCGGTGTGCCCGTGGAGGATATCGAGATTATCGCGGGCCCGGTGTCTTGGTCACGCTGTTCGGGTCGCCCCAGCGCCCCCGGCCAACTACCCCAGCATTACGCGCCGCGAACGCCCTTGATCGTTCACGGGGAAAATGACGTGTCGACAGACGAACGGCGGGTGGGCTTGCTGTCTTTCCAAGGGCCGGCAAGGGCAAGGGAAGTTGCCGCCGTCGAGATTCTCTCGCCCGGCGGCAACCTGCGGGAGGCGGCGGCTAACCTTTTCGCGTCGCTTCATCGGCTCGACAGTCTGGGACTCGAGCTCATTGTGGCCGAGGCGCTTCCGGATATCGGTCTCGGCTTGGCCATGAATGACCGCCTCCGCAGGGCGGCACGTGGCTCCGGCCTGAGGTGTTCCGATGTGCAGGGGATATGATGGATGAAGTACAACACTCGTTTTGTCGTGAACCGCGCAGACCGGTGGAAGAAGGCAGGTGCGGATCTCCGCAGCAGGAACTTGCCGGCGCTGACTGTGAGTCAGGGTGATGTCAGCAGACATCTGCTTTTTGTCAGAATAGGAAAGGGATAAGTATATGCATATGCTTTTGAAAGACAGTGTCGACAAACAGGTCCTCCTGCTCGGCAATGAGGCGATTGCACGGGGAGCACTGGAGGCCGGGGTCGCATTTGCCACCGCTTACCCGGGAACCCCCTCCTCCGAGATCGCACTACAGTTCTTCCAGATCGCTCGGGAGAGTGATCTGTATTTCGAATACAGCGCCAACGAGAAGGTGGCCCTGGAGGTTGCAGCTGGTGCTGCCATGTGCGGCCTCAGGACCATGGTCAGCATGAAGCATGTGGGTCTCAATGTAGCCTCCGATGCGTTGATGACCCTCGCCTATACCGGGACGGTCGGCTCGCTGGTCCTTGTTGTGGCCGATGATCCGTTCATGTTCTCCAGCCAGAATGAACAGGATTCCCGCTGGTATGGCAAGCTCAGCGGACTGCCGATCCTGGAGCCCTCCACGGTAGCCGAGGCCAAGGACATGGCCGCATACGCCTTTGATCTGTCGGAGGATCTCAAGCTGCCGGTGATTCTGCGTACCACCACACGGATCAATCACTCCAGCGGCATGGTGACCCTTGGCCCACTGCGCCAGAGAGTGACCAGGGGCCAATTCGAGAAGAATCCCTTTGCTTATGTGTGCGTCCCGTCTGTGTCCCGGACCCTGCACCCGAAGCTGCTGCACAAGATCGCACGGGCGACCGATATCGCCAACAACAGCCCGTGGAACCCAATCGAGGGCGACGGCATCTGGGGCATCGTGTGTAACGGCGTAAGCTACGGATACGTTAGCGATGCGATTGATGAGATGGGCGTTGCCGATCAGTTCCGCATTCTGAGGGTGGGATTGTCGCATCCTTTTCCCGAGCAACTGACTCGACGATTCCTGGAGGATTGTGAGAAGGTGCTGGTTGCGGAAGAGGGCGAAGCCTACCTGGAGGAGGCGGTGAGAAACTGCGCGCAGAAGTTTGGCCTGATGCTGGCGATCGAGGGCAAGGGCGAGGGGTTTTTCTCCCGGCTCTACGAACTCGACCCGGCGACTGTGAAGAAGGTTATCGCCTCGTTCTTTCAGCAGCCATCCACACCCGCTGTTCCTATCCGGACCGACGACCTGCCCGAAGCGCCGCCGCGTCCGCCGAACCTGTGCCCGGGATGTCCTCACCGCGCCACCTATGTTGCGGTCCGAGAGGTTTTCGGGGATGAAGCGATCTACCCCACCGACATCGGATGCTACACCCTGGGGCTTCTGCCTCCGCTGAATATGGGAGACTTCCTGATCGCCATGGGAGCCGGCGTCGGCACGGCGGGTGGATTCGCCCGAGCCACGGGACGCAAGGTCGTGGCGTTTATTGGGGATTCGACCTTCTTCCACAGCGGTCTCTCGCCGCTGGCCAGTGCGGTCTACAACCAACATGATTTCCTCCTGGTCGTGCTGGACAACGGCACCACCGGCATGACCGGCCACCAGCCGCACCCAGGGGTGGATTTGAACCATCTGGATCTCCCCCGACAGCCAATATCCATCGAGGCCGTTGCCAAGGGACTGGGGGTCGAAAGCGTGTGTACCGTCAACCCGTTCCACTATCGCAAGACGGTGGAGGCGGTGCGACAACTCGCCGACTGCCCAGGCGTGTCGGTTCTTGTCGCCCGGGCGCCCTGCCCCCTCTACGAACGGACCCTTCCCGGGTTCCGCAAGAGACGGCCGCTTCACGTGAAGGCCGACAAGTGTCGCAACCACCGGGTTTGCGTCACCCGGTTGGCTTGTCCTGCGTTCTTTGTGCAAGAGGGCCGGATCCGCATCGATGCCGATCGCTGCACGGGCTGTGCATTGTGCGCCCAGATTTGCCCTGAGAAAGCCATTGCTGCGGTACCTGGAAAGGAAGTGAACTGATGAAGACAACGCGTATCATGATTGTCGCCGTGGGAGGACAGGGAAACATCCTGGCGGCTCGTGTGCTGGGCGAGGCCGCCGCCGCTGCCGGCATCATGCCTCGCATGTCCGAATTCCACGGCATGGCCCAGCGAGGTGGCGTGGTGGAGTCCATGATGCTGCTGGGAGAAGGCAAAGGCTATTGCATCGCCGACGGGACTGCAGACGTGCTGCTGGGTTTCGAACCGGCGGAGACGATACGGGCCGCGAAGAAATGCGGCACCCAGACCGTGGTCGTCAGTAATACAATGCCCCAGCCGCCTTTCACCGTGGCCATGGGAAATGCCCAATACCCCCAGATAGATTCCGCCTTGACGACGCTGGCAGGCCGGGTGCAGCGCCTCGTAGCCTTCGATGCGACCGCGCTGGCGTCTGCAGCTGGGTCGCCCTTGTCGATGAATATGGTCATGCTCGGAGGGTTGGCCCAAACCGGGGTCCTGCCGATACCCACCGACCGGTTCCGCCGGGCGATCACGGAGAAGACCAAGGCGAGCTTTGCCGCCATAAATCTCAAGGCCTTCACGCTCGGCATGTGTGCGGCCGAACGAGGTGCAATGGTATCGTGAAGAGACCAGGATCGGGCCATCGGCTGCGGCAGGACGTGATGCCGGTCATGCACAGGTGTTGCCAGACGGCGAATGAGTGCGTACGATTATTCTCGAGTAGCTCTTGTACGCCCAGCTGAAATCGGGATTGTGCCGAGGGAGTGCCAGCCCTCTATACTCTACAATGGCGGGCCACTGGACACTCAGGCGTGGGATGCGACAGAATGTGTCTCAGGGCCTTTCATAGTGGATGTGGCGGGATCTCTATGGCAAAGAACGACGGGCACACACGATCAATGCAGGATGTACTGCTGGCGCTTCCAACGTCCGAGAGCGACTCGATCGGGTCGGCAAGACGCTCGCCGTCGCGGGTATCGTCGTATCCCTGTTGGTCTTGATCATCGGCATGCTCGGAGGCGAGCCTCTCAGCACGATGTTCCTGACGGCGGTCAGTGTGGCGGTGGCCGTGGTGCCGGCGGGATCGCCGGCGGTCATCACCATTACGCTGGCCATCGGGGTCCAGCGGATGCTCCGTCGCAATGCCCTGGTCCGCAAACTGCCTGCCGTCGAAACGCTTGGCTCCGTCGACGTCATCTGCGCGGACAAGACCGGAACCCTGACCGGAAACCGCATGACGGCTACGGTGATCGACGTGGTGGGCGAGCGGCTGGACCTCACGGAGGCCATGCACCATCACCAGCCTGCGGTGGCCGCTGACGAGTCGCGGCCCGGCTCACTACAGCAGATCTCTCCGGCAATTCGCCTGGCGCTGGTATCGGGAGCATTGTGCAATGATGCATCACTCAAGCCCGACGCGGGGGACGCCGGGTTCCATGCGATCGGCGACCCGACGGAGGGCGCTCTGCTGGTTGCCGCGGCTCGCGCCGGACTACTGCAAGACGATCTTCAGACCGCGATGCCGCGAGTGGCCGAGTTTCCGTTCGATTCAGATCGCAAACGGATGACAACCGTGCATCATCTGCCCGCGCCCGGCCAGTTGGCTGAAGGCCCGCCTAGACTGGGCGACTGGAGCCACGTGGCATTCAGCAAAGGAACCATCGACGGGCTTCTCGAACTGGCATCCCAAGTCTGGACGACCGACAAGGCAGAGCCGATGACGGCGGACTTCCGATCTCGTGTCCTCGCCGCCGCGGAGGAAATGGCCAGGCGGGGGGTCCGCGTGCTCGGAATCGCCTTTCGTCCCTTCAATGATATCCCCGCCGATCTGAGAACAGAACTGGAACGGGACCTCACATTCGTGGGCCTGGTCGGTCTGATGGACCCGCCGCGGGGGCCGCCCGGACCGCGGTGCAGATGTGTCGGACCGCCGGCATTCGTCCGGTGATGATTACGGGTGATCACGCCCTTACGGCCGCCGCCATTGCTCGACACCTGACCATCGCCGAGGAACCTCGGGTTGTCGCCGGCGATGTGCTCAGTCGCATGAGTGACGACGAACTGCGAGCCGTCGCGGACCGCGCCAGCGTATATGCTCGTGTCTCGCCCCAGGACAAATTGCGGATCGTCGATGCACTCCAAATCGGGGGCCATGTGGTGGCCATGACGGGTGATGGCGTAAACGATTACCCGGCGCTGAAGAAGGCGGACATCGGCGTCGCGATGGGCATCACAGGAACGGACGTGGCGAAGGAGGCTTCGGCCATGGTTCTTCTGGACGACAATTTCGCTACGATCGCCGCCGAGACCTGCCCGACCGTAATCTTCTTCACGGGTGTGTTCGATACCATTTCCATCACCTTGTGCCCGCCATCAAACGTGACGGGCCTCTTTCTCAACCCGCAGAAAGAGACTCTGTCTTGCACCATCGCCGCTGCTGATATTCCGCAAGGCCCACTCAGAAGAAACAGGCGCCCGCCTACGCCAAACAGATGGCGACGAATGCCGCCCGGCTGCATACCCAGAGAGTGCCCGCCTTCGGCCGGTCTTGCTGCCCCCCTGCCGGCGGGCACCCAGGACCCGTCCAGAACTGTCAACTCTCTCGTCCGAACCATCAGGCGGCCCTCCGGTAGGACTTCAGTAGTCCGTTCACCATCGAGCCATTCTCCGGGTCTTCCGCACAACGTGAACTGCGAACCCGAGCGTGCCGTGGCATCACGGGCCAGTTGCACGTTTGGGGCGAGAGCCTATACATCCTCTAATCTGGACGCTTCTCTGTACGATCCAGCAGGCAAATTCATATTCGAAGCGGCTTTGACCAGGTCGACCATGTTCGAGACATTCAGTTTGTGCATGATGTGGCTGCGGTGAACCTCGATGGTTCGAGGTGAGCGGCACAGCGTACCGGCAATCTGGCGGGTCGTCCTGCCTTCCAGGACGTAGCCTACCACAGTGATCTCCATGGGCGTCAGCGGTGGGCGGGGACGACCGGCACGTGGATTGTCCTGACGGAAGAGTTCCTCTATGGCCGAGGTCAGTTGTTCGGCTTCGATGGGTTTCTCCAGACAATTGGCAGCGCCGGCCTTCACCGCTCGCACGGCGGTAGGAATGTCGCCTCGCTCGACACACGCCAGAACAGGGATCTGCGGATACTCCTTCTTCATCCTGGCTAACGATTGTACTTCGTGTGTTCGATCACCACTAAGGTCCACTACAACCAGGAGGTTGCGATTCTCTCTGGCAAGCCAATCGCAGCACTCGTCCACGGAGTTGCACTGGCGCGTTCTGATACCATTTGACACCACGACTTCCTTGAACACGCAGCGAATCGGAGGTGAGACGCCGATCAGGACTACGGATTGCTGTGGGGCGTCCGTCATGAGAATTCTCCGTCATCGGTATGGAGCACATCCCTGCGTCGAACGGCCCGAAGGGAAAGGGCTGCGACCACAGCCGCATCGCAGCCCTCATGTGGCATAGCCCCGCATATACCCCTACGGCAGAGGTGTCGGGGCACATCCTTCCATAATGGTCAGCCGTTGTCCGGTCCATCCCCACGGTACGCAGGCAATCGGCTCCTCTCCGTCGTCGGGCATGCCGTTCTGGTCGGCGTCCTGAGACGCGAGATAGTAGGCGCCCACGCCCTGCCCCCACAGCGTGTTCGGACCCGTCAGTTCGAACGCACCCGTGATGATGCTGATACCCACCATTTCGTTGAGATTCGGACCGATCGTCTTGCGATGATATTCGAGGAAGGTGATATCGTACTTGTTGCGTCCAGCCTTGACCGCTTGAGCGCCGGCGTAGATGTTGGAGTCAGCCTCCGGGTAGAGGTCGGTCAGCAGGGGCAAGGCATTTCCGTATATATACTGCCCGATGAACTGCGTGCCGCTGGTATCCTGAGGGATCCAGGCGCCGTTGATCAGCAGATTGCCGAGCGGTGTCGGTACAGTCGAGACCCAGGTGCCGGCCGGCGACCACTCCTCCGTCGTCATCTGATGGACCAGCGTCAGGTTGTCATAGTAGAACGACATGTCCGCCACCAGGCCGTCGGCGTCGAATTGCGTCAGCCAGACGACGCGGACCTCCATCCGGTATCCGGACGGCTCGACGCCCATGAAGGGTTCCTGGTGAGTTGCTTTCGAGATGAACTCCGTCAGGACCCACCCATCACCCAGATCCACCGCGCGGATCACTTCCAGTTCGTCGTCCGGAAAGGAGAAGAAGTACTGCTCATTCAGAGCCATCATCTGCATCCGATCGACGTGCATGCCCAGTGGATGGGCGAAGATCTGAACGTCGGCGCGGTCCATCTTGGCCACTTCGGCGGCATCATGATCGTTCCAGCGGCGAATCAGTTCGGCGTTGGCCTCCAGCGGGGCCAGTCCCGTCGCCGCTGGCGACGGCACGGTCCCACTCGGTACCAGGTCGGGCATCTCGGGCGCCGGCATCTGACCGCCCGCGACCATCAGAGGCAACCGATCATTGTAGCTCGTGACCTTCTTGATCTTGCCATCGGCAAAGTCGTAGATGGACAGATGAGGAATGACCACCTCCGCACCGGTCTGGACGTTTGTATAGAGGGTCGTGCCTTCCTCGACGACGATGTTCTCCGCGGCCAGCGTCCGCGTCATGGCCATGCGAAAGTCAGAAAGGGCCGCGAATCGCTGCCCAAAGGCCATCTGGACATAGGGCTTGGGAGCCGGCGGAGGCGAATGCACGAGATCGTAGACCCCGTCCTCCGCCCAGTACGACATCATCGTGTCGAGGTCGTGGGCGTTCATGGCCTCCAGCTGGGCCGCGTGAACCGCCAACACCTCCTCTTCCGTCTGCCCAGACACGGACGCGGCCCCGAGCAGCGTCCCAACCAGCACCAGCACGACAACAGCTCTTCTTGCCTTCATGGCGAATCCTCCTTCTCCTGAAGATTGATGGATCGGCATGCGCACCGATGGCGCATGGACATCGTGTTAGTCTTCGGTGGTCTCGACCGCCTCGGCGGTGGAGTCGTAAAAGAAGCGAACTTCACTCAGGCCATACTGAGGGGACATGCCTCCCCAGTTGCCCAGGACGGTCAGACGAACGTATTGGGCCTTTGCGCCCCCGAATCCGACGACGGTATTGTGGCCGTACCCGCTTTGAGACGGGGCCCGCGCAAACTCGAAGTCGCCCAGGCTCGTCCAGGAGACGCCGTCCTGTGAGTACTCGACCGTCACGTCCTTCAACCCAAACCCAAGGACCTTGTCGAACAATCCGTTGTAATTCCAGACCCACATCTCGTGCAGTGGGTACACTCTGTCGAACTCATACTGGATGTGGACCGGGTCGCTCCCCACAGCGGCACCCAGCCACATATCTTGGCTGGCCGTGGAATGCTCGTCATTAGCATTTATGCCGGAGCCATTGATCGTATTTTCCGGCCCTTCTCCTGCTTTGGAGGTCGCGTTGGTCGTGACAGCCACCTCAGTGATGGGATAGGCAGAAAGCTCCGTGGTGAAACTCCAAACCGGGCCTTTGAATATCGTACTATCCGGCGGTGTGTGAACCTCGTCGATTCGCCAGTAGTAAGTCCGCCCGTACTCAAGGAGGCCTTCGGGATCATACGAGCTATCATTCTGACCTTGACTGACAAACACGCCGAGGGGATTGCCTCGTGCCGCATTGCTGACATCGTCGAAGGAGGTCCCAAGATATACGTCGTAGGTACCTGCCAGAGAACTACCGATCCAACTCAACGTTACGTCCCGAGGAACGTCCGCGGCTCTCGCTCGGGGACTACGCAACCCGGGAAGGTACTCCGCCAATACAATCTGGTCTTCAACATCGACGATGCCATCGCCCCAAGGCATCGGGCCAATATCACACAAGACATCCTCTGTCCCCCAGCAATCTTTCAAGACGTCGATATCCAAGACATCCACCATCCCGTCGCCGTTGAAGTCCGCAATCGGGGTGATCGGGACCCGCCAGAGATCGCTTCCCCCCGCGCCACCGGCGAGAGTGGCGCCGACGTAGAGAGTCCGCCCGTCGGCAGAAATGCTTCCGGGCATGCAGTCGAGTGCCCCCACGCCGTCCCCAAAACTGAGATTCACGGGCTCGTCCCATGAACCGTCCAGAGTCGTTCGCCTGGCAAACCACAGGTTGGTCTCCGTAGAGCGAGGTCGCTCCGAGCGGAAGAAGAGCGCTCGACCATCGGGCGAAAGGCATGGTTTGTAATCCAAAGAGGAACTGCTAATGCCCGATCCCGGATCGGCGGGCTCCCCCCACGGATCGCTGGTCGTAGGGCGTGTGCTGACATAGATGCTTATGGACGACTGGCTTCGCCAGGACGCGAAATAGAGTTCCAGTCCACTGGATGATATCTCCGGCGATGAGTCCGTCATGCCGCAATTCACAAGAACTCCAAGGTTGATCGGCTCACCCCATTCATCCTCTCTTGTTGCCCGACTCGACATGAAGAGGTCGAGTCCGGCGCCGGCCGAAGTGAAATAGAGTGAAAGACCGTCTGCAGAAATGCTTGGGCCCTCGTCTCTGCCCCCGCGGTTGATGGTGGGACCAAGGTTGACGGGTTCGCCCCATTCGTCCTCTGTGCTGGCACGGGTGGCCCTCCAAATGTCAGATTGACCGTGGCCACCTTCTCGCCGGGAGTCAAAATAGAGTTCCAGCCCATCGGTTGACACCTCCGGGTTGGACTCAGGAAACTCGCTGTTAACGAGCGCCCCGAGGCTCACGGGCTCGCCAAGAATGAAATCTGCTCGGACAGCGCTCCCAATCATAACCACGCACGTCCCGACAATGACCAAGACAATTCTGACTTGTGAATGACTCCACTCGCTCATCGTCCACCTTCCTTTCTCCATCTTTGGGCGCGACCTTACCTCGCGCCACTCAAACGCCCTTCATTGTCCGCGCAGACGCTCCGCACCATGCTTATGCATCTGCTATTCTCAAGATCCTGATCGTCTTCACTCGTCAGCTGCCAGCAGCTGTGAGGATGGAGTTGAAGAGATTTCTGAACGCTGCTCGCAGTTCCGTCGTCGTCATCGACCCGGTGTGCACTCTGCCATTCAACTCGTGCGGCTCTTGAACACGTTGTTCCGATCTCGAATCCTCCGGTTATGTATCCTGTCCTGTCCGTATTCTGCACCTCCGTCTCTGTGTCAAAACAAGGGCTTCTGTGCTTTTATGGGCAGGTCGTGGATACCGACAGTGCTGCTCATTGCCCATTGGTTGCCGGCTCGTCCGCTTACTTGGGCCACTTGATCATGTATTCCGCCAAGGCCGCCAGATCCTGGGCATCAACGATCCCATCCCCAAAGGGGGACGGAGCAATGTCGCACAGCGACGCATCTGTCCCCCAATTCTCCAAGAGTTCGTAGACGTCTGATGTATCCACCACGGTGTCACCGTTGAAGTCGAACACAGGCTGAACCTCCACCTGCCATAGGTCCCACCACCATCCGACACGAGTGGAACTGAAGTACAACACGCCATCCCGAAACGAGGGACAGAAGTCTTCGCTGGTTTCATAATCAGGCAGAGCAAGCAGAACCGGTGCTTCCCACTGGCCATCACGCGTACCGCGACGTGTCACCCACAGTTTTGCATTCCCCATGCCCCCGGGGGGTCGAAGGGAGGAGAAGATCAGCGTCAGGCCATCCGGGGAAATATCCGCGCCCAAATCGCCAAATTCATCTGTGCCGTAGATGCTGTTGACGGTCGGTCCCAGATTCACAGCTTCGCCCCACGGATCGGAAGTGGTGGGCCGGGTACTTACATAAAGGTCGACTTTCCCAGACCGCGACGAGTTGAAGTAAAGTTCCAGACCATCTGCCGTCATGCTCGGACCCGCATCCCATGAAGAGCTGTTCACCGTCGGCCCGAGGTTCTCTGGAGTCCTCCATGGCTCGGAGGGGCTATTCCGTCTTGACACATGTATATCCGTGTCTCCCCTCGGCCCCCTGGCGTAGTAGAGTGCCAGGCCATCGGGCGAAAGCCAGGGTGACATCTCCATCTGCTGCGAGTTGAGGACGTCTCCAAGGTACTCCGCCGGGCCCCAGGGGTCCTGCTTTGTCTCTCGGGTCGTCATCCAAAGGTCAAAGTCATATATCATGGCATTGCCGGGAGGACGACTGGAAGAGAAGACCAGGCACAGGCCGTCAGAGGAGATGCTGCAATCGAAGTCCGAGACTCCCGAATTGACGGAGGGTCCCAGGTTGGTCGGCTCCCCGAAGATAACGTCGGCTCTAGCCATCTGCTTACCAATCGGCAGACATGCCGCCAATAGTGCCGCCAAGACCGCCATTCTTGGGCGATTCCCGTGCCTCATCTTCCACCTTCCTTTCTCCATCGCAGGCGCGACCTTACCTCGCGCCGCTCAAACGGGCTTCAATGTCGGCGCAGACCGTCTGCGCAACACGTACGCACGCGTGATTCTCAGAACCCTGTCTTGCTCGTTCGTCAGAACCCGGCGGCTCCGGCGCCGGGCGGGTCCACGGACACCATTTGCCGTCTTGGCCGCCCCTTTAACACGTTCATGTATTCGGCACACGATCCGAGTAGACGCGTTGCCAGGCGCCCCGGCTGCTCTGCTGACTGTCGTGTCGATCAGCTATTTTCGACAGCTTCCGGTCTATTCAGACCACGACGTCGCACCTCCCGCATCTCCCGGGCCTTGGCCAATGCGGACTGCGCCGTCCCATGGTTTCCTGCACTCTGCTGTTCCTGGGCGAAGGCCTCGAGCTGTTCGGCGCGTACGCGAAGGAAGTAAGCGATATATCCGGTCTGCGGATGATCTGGACCATGCACTTTGTGGCTGAGTTCCATCAATCGGATGAGGAGCGGGTCACATTTCTCATGTTCGCCCTGTCCCAGGTAGAAGACAGCCAGACGAAGCTGATAGAAAATGGTGATGGGATGCTCTTGGCCATAGAGGTGCCCGACGCGTTCGCCCGATTCGATCAAAAGAGGTCCGGCTTCCTCGTACCGATTCAGAGATCGATAGATGGACCCGAGATGGCTCATGGCAGCGGTCGTGGTCGAATGGTCTGGACCGCAGACACGTCGGGCGATTTCCAACGCCTTTTCTCCCAATTGAACCCCTGCCTGATGTCGTCCGCTCATGTCATGCAGCCACACGTAGCTGTTCATGAGCCCCATGGTCGTCGCATGCTCTTCGCCCAGCACCCGCCGGCTGTGCTGATACGCCTGGGAGACAATGGCTTCCGCGTCCTGGATGTCCGCTTTGGTTATCAGTCCAACGACCAGGCTCTGTGCGGCGGCCAACGTGACCTCATGATCTTCTCCCAAGACACGGCACGCGGTCTGGTACGTCTCGCGGGACAGCGCCAGACCCTCCTCAAATCGCGCCTCGGCAATGTACAACGATCCAAGACTGGACAGGGACCGCAGCGTGTCGACGTGCTCCGATCCCAACGTATGTCGTCTCGTATCAAGGACCTGAAGCATGAGGCCTTCGGCCTCTGCCCACCGGCCCAAGGCAAAGTGGATCCTGGCGAGTTCGTAGACCGAGTTCAATGTCGCCGGATCGTCCTCACCGAGATAGCGAACACGGATTTCTGTCGCACGCTTCAAATGCGGCTCTGCCGCCGGATACTGGCTCATCTTCTGGTAGGTCATCCCCACCGCCATGCGAATCGAAGCTTCTACGAGCGGACTGCCCGTGAAATCGTTATCGAGACGCGTCGACGCAGACTGCAGAATGTACTCGACCGTGACTTCCTGACCCTTGGCTTCCCGTGGATAGACCGCCCCCAGCAGGTTGTCTGCAAGAAAAGCGGTTACCGCTTGGGTTTCGGCGCGAGCCTTCTCTGCCCGGAGGTACAGTGCAATGCTTGTGATCAAGCCTATGAGGATAAGCGTGACCAGAGCGATGCTGACGACCACCAGTCTTCCGTGTCGCTCCAGGAACTTCTTCGTTCGATACGATATCCTTGAAGGTCCGGCCGATACGGGCTCGCTCCTCAGATGCCGTTCGACATCGCCTGCCAGTGCGCCTATCGAATCGTAACGCCGAGTGCGGTCTTTTTCCAGGGCTTTCATGACGATCCAGTCGAGATCACCGCGAAGCGCCTTGCGCAGCAAGTCCGGGCTGCAACTCCGCCGTCTGGCCACATCGGTCAGCGTATCGCCCAAGGTGCTGAGTTTTGTGGAGGGTTTCGTCGGCTCCTCCTCGCGGATGACACGCTGCATCTCTACGTAACCCGCCTCGCGCAGTCGGCGCTCGCTGAACGGCGTGCTCCCCGTCAGTAGTTCGTAGAGCAGCACACCCAGCGAGTAAATGTCCGAACGGGTGTCGATATCCAGATCGCTCAATTCGGCCTGCTCGGGGCTCATATAAGCGGGGGTTCCGATGATCCGGGCGTACCGCGTGAAAAGCGTCTTTTCCGTGAGACGCTGCTTCGTGGCCTTGGCGATCCCGAAATCGATCACTTTGGGAACGGGCTTGCCATCGTGCATCGTCACCATCACGTTGGATGGCTTGATATCCCGATGGATGATCCCCTTCTGGTGGGCGTGCTGGATGGCACTGCACACCTGAACGAACAGGGCGAGGCGACCTTGGGTGCTTAGATGGTTGGCATCACAATACTCCGTAATCGAGACACCCGTAACCAACTCCATCACGAAGTACGGTCGGCCCGCCTCCGTCGCGCCGGCGTCGAAGACCTTCGCGATATTGGGATGATCCATCATCGCCAAGGCCTGCCGCTCAGCCTCGAAGCGGGCGATCACCTGCTCCGTGTCCATGCCCAGCTTGATAATCTTCAGCGCCACCCTGCGGCGAATCGGCTCGGTCTGTTCGGCCATATACACCACCGCCATGCCCCCCTCGCCGATCTTCTCCAAGAGCCTGTACCGCCCGATGGCGGTGCCGGCAGCCTCGACCGGCGCCGTCTGGCATGCGGGAACGTCGAGGATGGTCGGTGGCTCCTCCAGGAACCCGTCGGGAGTCTCATCGGCCGCCAGTAGGGCCTCCATGCGGCTGAGCAACTCCCGGTCCTCGCCGCAGCGTTGGCGCAGGTAGGCCTCTCGGGCGTCCGGAGAGGTGATCCCCAGTGCCGCATAGAAAAGGGCTTCTTCATCTTTCGCGTCGGGTCCCATAGGACTGCTCCGAATGCTGCGTCCACTCTATAATGCGAGAAAGCAGCATCGAGATACGTCACGAAAATGTGAGATTCTGCAAGAAAAGCCGTCGCCGGGAACTCATTCCACACTCAACCGGCGCTGGACTTCAAGGCGCAGCCATGAACGGGCATATCGCCAGTATCGATCCACCGTCGCGGGGGAGATGCCCAGCACTTCAGCAGCCTGTTTGTTCGTCAGGCCGGCAAAATACCGCAGCTTCACCAGGTCGGCCTTGGCACTGTCCTGCTGAGCCAGCCTTTCCAGGGCCTCGTCGAGGGCAATCAGGCGATCCTCCGAGGCCGACACGTCGTTCTCCAGCAATCCGACCTGCTCCAAATCAACCCGCCGGGCCTCCCCGCCTCGTTTGCGGGACTTCTTGCGGCGTGCGTTTTCGACCAGGATCCGTCGCATCGCCTCGGCCGCCGCGGCGAAGAAGTGCCCCCGGCTGTCCCACGGCTGTGCCGCGCCGCCCACCAACCGAAGATAGGCCTCGTGGACTAGGGCGGTCGCCTGCAGCGTCTGGCCGGGCGGCTCATGGGACAACTTCTCTGCCGAGAGAAGTCGAAGTTCCTCATAAACCAGCGGCAGCAGTTCCTCCGTGGCTTTGCCCTCGCCTCCCTCGATCGCATTCAAGATCCGCGTCACATCACTCATGCTGGCTTCCCCAGCCCCCAGTATTCAGATCCCACCACCATTTTCCAGGATATGCCGAGACTCTGCAAGGGAATAGGCATCCGATTTCTCTACCGTGGGTTCGGTAGAAGGCGAGTATTCATCCTTCCGGCTGCAACTCCTTCCGGGAACGCAGCAATGTGATTCGCCACCTCCGTCATAACCATTCCTGGAATCGGTCGTTCTGCCATCGCCTTGCCTGCCTTGCGATTCCGCGTCGCGATGGTGTTTCCGTCGAAGTGAATGTCACCCATCCGGATGCCCTCGATATCGCTGCGGCGAAGGCCCGTCGTCACGGCCAAGAGGACTCGCAGCCTTAGACTTGGGTATCGCGAGGCTACGGCGAGAAGGTCCTTGACCTGCTCGGGTGACAGCGCTGTCACCGGCTTCTGGGCCACCTTGACCTTCTTGATCTCGAGCCCGCCGGCGGCGAAGTGGTTGCGAGTTGCCCAATTGAGAAAGGCGACCAAGTTGCGTATGTCCTTGTTCAATGTTGTCCTCGATACTTCCTGCCTACGATTCAGAATGAACTGATCCAAGACATTCTGCGTAATGGCTTTGGACGATTCCGATCCGACCAAATGCCCCCAGGTCAACATGGCCTCGTAGATGGACACCTGCTGAAGGCCCTCGACTTGCCTAACCCGCCGGTATTCTTCGACCATCGGATCCCAGCTGAGATCTACGACACTGGTGAACACGTCAGAGTTGAGTTGGGTGTATCTGATGTGGCGGTAGTGCTCAGCCAGATTCTTGGTTGGGAAGGCCTTGGCCTTCCGCTTGCCGCCTTCGTACCAACCAACCCACCAGCCTTTGATTCTCTTTCGTCTGTAGACCCACGGCTTTCTCATAGTGCCAATTGTATCGGCACTTTTCAAAGCTCAGGTCACTGGCGGGTCAAATCCCGGTGTGGGGCAGTGTCAAAACAGAGACATGGAACACTCCAATCGCGTCCTTTCTGCTACGACCCTTTTCGATATAGTGTTTTACGGAACTGGCGAAGCAGATCGCATCGGACCACCAGCCCGAAACCCGGGTTTGTAAGCGCTTGTGGCACAACGGTTCATGGTTGACATTACAGGACTTATGATGCAGGCCGAAGCGGAGCCGAAGCCGCGCCGAAGGCGAAACGAATCGTCTTGTGGCGCGCCTGTTGCGCGCTCCGCGGCTTGGGTTGATCCATGGTGATTGCACTGTCACCAACCAAAGGGCTGGGAGACCATATTGCCAGCCCTTGCCCCCCTGGGAAGTGCAGGTGGTGAAATCACGCCTACCCGCTTTCCTGTGGATCCGCACGTCGTCAATCAGGTCAGTCCAGAAGGTACTGTCGGCCATGTTCCTGCCGGAACCGATGATCAGGTCGCCGGTGTAAGCGGCGATATAGTGCAACTCATCCTTGGCCGCAAGAGCCCCCACGTAGAGGCGCCTGCGTAAACCACTGTATGTGCAAGCGATTCGATGCCAGCTGCCAGCACTGATGACCGCCGCGGACACATCTTCCGCCCTATTCGCCGGCCCTTTGATACCTCGATCAGCAGCCAGCTCGTGGCGGCGTCAATTGCCAGCCAGTTCTTACCGCCCGTCTGAGAACTTACCGTCTGCCAGCGCCACCGCCTTGAACCCGGCGAGAACGCTAAAAGAGCCTTCCGCAAGGCTCAAGACCGGATCTGTCAGAACCGAGGTCGCGCCGTCGAGTTCCAGCGTCCCATCCACCGCGCCGCCTGCGGGTTGCCAAGCGGGCAGACCAATGATAGGACCATCATGACGGCCTGTGCTGTCCGAAGCGATCGCTCCTTCGGCCTCGTCCATCGGCCAGTGAGCCCCGAGTGTGCCGTCTGGCACTTCCTGTTCCCAGTAGCTCGGTTCTGGCTGCTATACGGCTGCCTCACGCGTCGAAATCACGTTCCCCCGGTACCACGGAAAAACGCGCCGAGCATCACGGTAAAGAGCCATGCTACTTATCCTGGAGATGCCAATCCGCGCCGTCCGCCATGATGCTGCCGTTGATGGCCAACAGTTGCTTCTTGAGTCTCTTCAGCAGTTCGGGATATTCCTCAGCTATGTCGTTCTTCTGCTGCGGATCCTTACGCAGATTGTACAGGCGATAGTTCGTGTAGGAGCCCGACTTGAGGATCGGAATCCATTCCTCACGGAACGTGTTATGCGTGGAGATTTCATAGTCCGGATCCGCCACCAGCGAGTAGTCGCCTTCGCGGAGGGCGACGATCGGCCTCGATTTCTGCAGGTGCCAGAAGAGAGCCTGATGTCGACGGAATGCGTGGGCCTTTCCCGTCAGGATCGCAGACAGATCACTGCCGTCGAGATGCACCCCTTCGGGCTTGTCCAGACCCAAGAGCCCGCATACCGTCGGCAAAATATCCACCACGGCGGCCGGCTCCGAGGACCGGGCACCCGCGGCGATTGTGCCGGGCCAGGAGAAGATCCCGGGCACACGAATCCCTCCCTCCCAGTTCTGTCCCTTGCTCCCGCGCAGCTCACCGGTACGGTCATCGCGATAGCTGCCGTTGTCGGATGCATAGATGAGGAGCGTGTCCTCCGGGGATGCAATCGCGTGTATCCTCCTCACAAGACGGGCAATCGCACGGTCGGTGTTGTCGATCGTGCCGGAGTAGACCGCCGCCTTGTCGCCGGGCGTTCCGTAGTCCGAGACGATCTCCTCCGGCGCCGCAATCGGCGCATGCGGCTCATGGAACCAGACGTTCAGGTAGAACGGAACCCGGGGATCCCGGTGTTTCTCGAGCCAGGTAATGGCTTCATCGACGACGAGTTGGCAGGAATACCCCTCCAACGGTCCCACCGGCTTGCCGTTGCGGATGAAATTGTTCGGATTGCGGTGGCTCGGTGAGGCATTATTCCAGGTGGCGAACCAGTAATCGAACCCATGCTGGTCCGGCGTCGGTTTCTTGTACTTGTCGGTCGGCAGTCCAAGGTGCCACTTGCCGACGTGGGCCGTGGCGTAGCCTGCCTTCTTCAGGACCTCGGCCAGAGTCACTTCCCGCTCGAGCAGGTGCGATCGCTGGGCGGAGTCAGCGATCCAGCTGTATACGCCGGTACGAATATGATGGCGCCCGGTCAGCAACGTGGCGCGCGAGGGCGAACACACCGCACAGCCCGAGTAGAAATCGCTGAAACGGGTACCGGATGCCGCCAGGGAATCCAGCGTGGGCGTCTTGACTGGCCCATCGTAACAGCCGATGTCCCTGTAACCGAGATCGTCAGCCAGCAGGATCACGACATTCGGCCGCCTCTCGGTGCCGTGACTTTGCGCTATGCTCACCGATGAGCTGGCAAGGGCCAGAGCCAGACACCAGAACGAGGACAGGGTGCGAAGCCTATGTGTTGCCATGGCAGTTCTCCAATGAATGCTTCCGAGCCCACTTTCGCCATACCACAGTAGCGCCCCCTGCCACGCAATGCAACACCATTCCTGAATTCTGATCTACCGCTACGGCCGGTCCCCACAGCCGCAGAGATCCCTTGGCATCGGGTTCGGCGGGCCCTATACTGATCCTTATGATCGACGGACGCTTCCGTTGCAGAATTGACTTATGTGGACGGGTGAAGCACCATGCATCGACGTGAACGCGCTGCCTCGTCGCTTGTTGCACTGGTCCTCTTCGGAGGGATTTCTCCGGTTTTGGCTCAGGATCGTCCCAAGGCGAATGCGAACTTCGTGTTCTTCCTGGTAGACGATCTCGGCTGGGCGGACGTGGAGTGTTAGGGAGCACAGCAGTATCGCACACCCAACATCGACAGGCTGGCCACGGAGGGCATGAGGTTCACCGATGCCTACGCAGCCTGCGCCGTCTGCAGCCCGACCCGGGCGAGCATCATGACCGGGAAGTACCCGGCCCGCCTGCACCTGACAGATTTCATATCAGGACATGTTTATCCCTATGCCAAACGCCGGGTTCCCCGATGGCGGGCGTATCTGCCGCTGGAGGAGGTCACGCTGGCCGAGGCGCTGAAGGAAGCCGGCTATCGCACCTTCTTCGCCGGCAAGTGGCATCTCGGAGACCGAAGCAAGTATTGGCCGCAACATCAGGGGTTCGGTCGGAATCTCGGAGGCACGGGGGCCGGAGCGCCCTGGACGGGCTACTTCTCGCCCTATCACAACAGGCAACTGCCGGACGGCCCGGAGGGCGAGTACCTCACCGACCGTCTCGGGGACGAATCGGTCAGGTTTCTCGACTCGGTGGGCGACGATCCGTTCTTCCTTTACCTGTCCTTTTATTCGGTACACGTCCCGATCCAGGGCAAGCCCGACCTGGTCGCGGAATTCGAGCAGGATCCAGCCCTGAGCGGGAAGGACCGGGCGGAGTATGCCGCCATGATTGCCAGTGTCGACGAGAACATCGGAAAGGTGCTGGCAAAGCTGGACGAAGAGGGACTCGCAGAGAATACGGTCGTGATCTTCACGTCCGACAACGGCGGCATTATGGGAAATGCGCCTCTGCGGCATGGCAAAGGAACGCCCTATGAGGGCGGCATCCGTGAGCCGCTCATCGTTCGGTACCCGGGCAGGATTGAGCCCGGCTCTCAGTGTTCTGTTCCCGTCACGAGTCCCGACCTGTATCCGACGATTCTCGATCTGGCAGGACTGAAGCTCAGGCCTGAGCAACATACGGACGGAGTCAGTCTGGTGCCCTTGCTTCGCCAAACGAGACTCCTCGACCGCACAGCGATCTTCTGGCACTACCCACACTACCATGTGAGCAAGCCCTACGGTGTCGTGCGGAGTGGGCCATGGAAACTGCTCGAGTTCTACGAGGACATGGACGTCGAGTTGTACAACCTCGAAGAAGACATCAGCGAAGCCGTAGACCTCGCCCAGAAGAACCCGCGAAAGGCGGAGGAACTCAAGACGCTCCTGCACGATTGGCGGGAAAAGGTCGGCGCCCAGATGATGACACCTAACCCGGATTATGATCCAGTTCGTGAGACGGAGAAGGCCAAGGGACCCGACCGTGCGAAATGGCTTGACGAGAACATCGACAGGGGTTAGTGCGTCGCTCTTCGCCAGGGTTCATCGCCCCTGTTCGAGCTTGCGCAACATGACGCGGAACGCCTCCCTTCTCTCCGAAGTCAGCCTCTGATTGCCACAGGCGGCCCGGTATACCGCGAGGGCTTTATCCCAGCGACCACGTTCGAGGTGAATGGCAGCAAGGAAGGCATAGGCATCGGCATAAGGCACGTTTCGACGGACCATGTCCTCAAGAACCTTTACTGCGTTGTCGGGCTCGCGACGATGGTAGAGATAGAAGGCATATGTGTACGCGTACTTGCCCTCTTCGGGAGCGGCTTCATACGCCCTGCGGCACCATCGTAGGGATTCGAAGGGTCGATCGGCTGCCAGCATGACACCCAGGTTGTAGGCGGCGCCGGCGGCATTGGGGTCGACGGCCACCGTGCGACGGAAAGCCTCTTCTGCTTCCCTGGGACGCTCCATCTCGTTCAGCAGCAGACCAAGATTCAGGTGGAGCATGGCATTGTTCGGATCGAGGGCAACAGCCCGGCGGAGTGAGGTTTCCGCCTTCTCGTTCTCGCCAACAGCGTTGTAGACGAACGCAAGATTCGCGACGGGCGGCAAGAAGTCCGGTCGCAAGCGGGTGGCGTGCAGATAGGACGCGATCGCCTGACGATGGTCGCCCCGCTGCATTTGGTGATTTCCGAGATTGTACTGGGACACGTAATCGTCCGGTCGGGCACGGAGTCCCTCCAGCAATTCAGTGGTCGCATGCGCGACAGAAGCACAGTGCTCATCGGCGAGTTGATTGATCGGGACCGCCGCCAGAGCGGCAGCCGCACGGACCCGCACCAGACGATATTCGTCGGTCGTCGCTTTCACCAGTACGCCGATCGATTCACCTGTGACAAAACCGTCCAGTGCCTGGGCGGCGGCGGCCCGCACGAGAGGGGAAGGGTCTCGTTCGAGGGCCTGGAGGACTGTCGACCACTTTGCCGACAATTCACAGTATCGCAGCAGGCGGAGCAATGAGGCGGCGAAGACCTCATCTCGATCCGCAGAACGGATGCATGCCAGCATGGAGTCCAGTTGACTCCAGTCGCCTTTACGCGCGGCAGCCACCAGACGTGCCTGCGACAGAACGGGAGCCTGGTAGTCGTCCTCATACCACTGCCTCACGAAGCGGTCGGCCCAGGCCGGACCCTTGTCATCATGACAAAGGTTGCACGCATTGGGCGAACGGAATTCGAGGCTCGCTGCCGGCGCAGGCGGCCGCATGGAATGGTCGCTCCGCTTCATCCGGGCAAACTCAGTAGTAGGCATGTGGCATGCGACACATCTGTTGCCCGTGCTGTCGGCTTCGTGATGCGTGTGCACAGTGGCGTTCCCAACCCTCTCCTCATGGCACGGCAAGCATGCGGCGTTGGCGTTGCCGGCATCCTTGAATCGGTAGCGGCCGCTGGAGGTGTGACAGTGCATGCAGTCCAGCTTGCCGCCCTTGACGCACGGGCTCATGCGCCACGTGGTCATGGTATAGTTCTCGCCAAGGTCCCGCCCGTCCGGGTAGAAGTCCACGTCCTCAAGAGTGGTCAGATCGAAGTGGTCGAAATACCGCTCGCCCGGCTTGAACGACGGACTCACAGGGCTCATTTTGGCATGACAGGACCCGCACATCGAGTTGATCTGCTCGGGCGCGAAGGCTCGGGTGCTGATGATCCTCAGATCGGCCGGCCTCTGGCCCTCGGGCGCCGCCTCACAGACGCGGACGTGCTCCTGACCCGGTCCATGGCAGGTCTCGCAGTTGATGCCCGGTTCGGCCCACCTACTGTGATAGGTATCCGCCTTAGGATCATAGTTCGTAGATAGCTGGCTCACGTGGCAGCTATGGCAGGAGGTGTTGAACGTGTACATCGGGTCGGTCCACGGCAGTGGGGTATCCGCCACCGAACCCGGGAAGTGGCGTATGCCGCTGGCCGGCAGGTCAAACCACTTCCGCGCACGGACATCGTATGCCAGGGGGAGCGTTTGGAGACGGCCACGCTCCAGCGGCGCCAGGAAATAGTAGACGTTCTTCCCGCCCATCACTTGGGCAATCCCGTACCGCTTCTCGCCCTCCGGTCCCGCCTCACACACCCACCCTTCCTCCGGGCCAATCCATGCACGATATTCATATTCTCCGATCTTCATCGTCGCATTCTGCGCCGTCACATTCTGTTGTGCGAACTCGTACGTATATGGCTGCATCGCCAATCCGTGGCGCGATGTCGACCAGAGCTCATAGAACTTCTCATGGCACTGCCGGCAACTCACAGAGCCGGCCAGCACCCTTTCGGTTGGCGGCTGAGGGTCCGTCTCCGTAGCGGCATGCACCGGCAGCGCCAGCAGCAAGGTAATGATAACCAGCTTGCTCCTCACGAAACCCATTTCTTCTGGCCTTCTCCGACCGACCGGGAAGATCCCGATTGCGACCACTCTATTGTTCTGATCCTCCGATGATAGCGGATGCCCGCCGGTCGGTCCAGCATCGGCACGTAACCGCACGATCATTCTCCAGATGATGTCGGTGGCTGTGACAGCTGACTGGAAACGTCCATGAAACGTAGGCGGATCGAACCGGAGACCGGCTCGCCCAGCGGAACCGGCTTACGGAATCGATCGAAGTAGCCGGCCATGAAGGTTTCTGATGGCGGGTTGTCGATCTCGGCGATCAGCCAGTTCACGCAGCCGTCCTGCACGAAGGTCCTCGCGCTCTGGCTACCATTGGATACGAGCTTCACGCCATAGCCGGTCTCATCCGTCAGCGCCGCCCAGTTCACGTTCGACTTGGTGCTGCGGAAATCACGCGTGCCGAGTTCGCAGGCCGCTGCGCTCCAGGGCCAATCCGGTCGCTGCCCTAGCGACTCACGCGTTTCCCGCTCGGCCGGGAAGGCCTTTGCCGTACCGGTCGGCCGACCGATGTGGCCCGGGGGATAGGCGGTCCACTGTGCCGGACGATCCCAGCGGAGCGTGTGTATCGCCATCGGCAGACGGAGCAGTATCCCGAGTTGGCGAGGTACGGCGGCAACCCGTTCGGCAGATACGGCGACCGGTTCCTCCTCGGGGCGCTTGCCCTTGACCATCGCCGTCCCGTCGTCACAAAACTCTACCAACGCCAGGTACCTGCCCTGGTCCGATGATTCGTCCTCGGAGGCAATGAACACGAGGTCCTCCGTCTCGATGATCTTCGGATTGAGCACCAGCCGATAATCGATGACCAACTCGCCTTCGTCTGTAAAGCGATAGCTTCCCTCAAGCTGAGCCTCATCATACGAGCCGCTCCAGCAAATCTCGACCTCTGTACCGCGCTGTCCGACGGTAACCGACTTAACCCTCCAGTTCGAGCCATAGATCGGCGTCGGTCGGGGTTCCTCGCCCTTCATCGCCCGCTGCTGAATCTTCGAGAATGTCGGCACGTACGCCAGGCTCGGACCGCCGGTCAGGACGAGACGATCCCCAACGGTCACTTCAGCAATCATCGCCGTCTTGGGGTCAACTCGGCACGTAATCCGATCAGATCGCAGTGTCATCCAGTGATCATCCTGCTTCAGCTCCCACATCCTGGCAGAAGCAGGATGCTCTCCCCTCTTCGGTCTGTCGGCGCCGATCGGCAAATTGTATTCATCCACCAAGCGGCCCTGCACGTCGCACGCCTTGAGATGAACAGAATCGTCTTCTGATATCGCATCACTATCGATCACGATTTCGCCACGTGAACGTGGAGGCACGTCCGCTACGGCAAGACCCCCTTGATCTCCGATCTGTCATTCGATCTTCAGTTCGCGGAGGTTCGCGAAATCGTACCGGTTCTCGACCGGGATCCGGAGCGGCTCGCCAGGCGTCGGCAGATCAACCCGGGACGTGAGGACTTGGAGGGGGCTGTAGCACTTCATCATGTGCCAGTACTCGGGCTTGGGTCTTCGCCAGCCGTCGAGCACGCCCCAGGCGGCGACACCCCGAACATTGTACGCACCGTTGTTGCCGCCCCGCGGAACGTGGAACACATCGTCCACACCACACCAAACGGCGCCGCCCAGCGCGTCCTGCGTCGGGTAGAGGTTCTCCCAAGTCGCCTCCAGCAACCGGCCCCACTGGTCGTCGACGGAAGGATCGGTATACATCTCGTGCGGTACGTAGGCCGGCAGGTGGCAGTACTCGCTGAAGAGCGTCGGCCTGTTCGTGTCGACACGCGTAACGCTCTCCGGCGTCGGGTAGTGCTCGGCGGCGACCGTCAGGATGTCGATCTCGCCAGGGAACCACATGAAGGTGCGCGGACGCGAGGGGTCGCGCTTGGCCACGGCTCGGGCGGCCGCCTCGAAGTGTGGCCCCCATCGGGACTCGTTCCCGATCGACCAGAGAATGACGCTCGGGTGCGTGAGGTCCCGCTCTACCATCTTGAGATTCGCGTACACGATATAGCGAGTCACCTCCTCTTCCGTACGTTCCGTCCGATCCACCGGATTGAAGAAGCAGAACGGCGCCTCCTCTTCCACGTACAGCCCGAGTTCGTCGCACGCCTCGATGAATTCCTCCGCCGGCGGATAGTGCGAGGTCCGGACGAGATTGCAGTTGGCCGCCTTGAACAGCTCCGCGTCGCGGCGGGAGAGTTGCGGTGTCAGGCTTCGACCTCGCAGCGGATGCGCCTCGTGGCGGTCGACTCCCCGCAGCTTCACCGGCGTCCCATTGACGAGCAACTCATTCCCACGAATTTCGATCTCGCGGAACCCGATCGGGCGCGAGACGGTCTCTACGCACTGCCCGTCGAGCCGGAGCGAAGCAGTGAGACGATAAAGGTTCGGATGTTCGGCCTCCCACAAGGCTGGTTTCGGCACGTCGAGGAGAATCTGTTGGTGCACCGTTGCTCCAGCCGGCACGCATAGCGAGCCGGTTTCTCGCGGCTCGAATGTGATGGAACGCCCTTGCGGATCGGTCAGCTCGAAGTGCAGTTCAGCTTCTTCGGCGTCTGCCGCACCCTCGTTGGCAAGCGTGATATCGATGTCGAGCTTGGCATTCTCGTAACGCTCGTCCAAGGCCGTGGTGGCGTGCAGCATGGCCACGTTCACGGACGGCACACAGAGCAACCTGATGCCGCGTGTGATCCCGCCGCCAATGTGCAGCGCGTAGCCCGACATGCGCCGCGCGATGGAGTCCTGCCGGGCAAGGATGGCCAGCGTATTCTCTGACCCAAACCGCATGTGGCCTGTGAGGTCCATTTCGAAAGCGATGAAATGGCCGACATGGCGACCGACTTGCTCTCCGTTGAGCCAGAAGTGGTCGAGCAGGTAGTGGAGCACCGGAGAGGCCTTGCTCTCGTCAAGCACCGGCTCCTCCTGCGGCACGGGAATCAGCTCTTCGAGCATGTATTCGTACGGATTGCCCAGCCCCACGCGGCTGGCGTTGCGGGGATGCTCCTGATCCACGGCGAAGTAGCAGCGGAACGGCACGTTCTTCAGGAAGATCTTCTCACCGCCCGTTCGGTTGACGAGCCCCTGGATACAGGCGATGGTCGCCAGGGCTTCCGGGATCGAGTTCTTCTCCTCGGTGACGTCGAACACCAGGACCTTGGTCGCCGGCGGTGTCTTGGGGACGAACGGCTTATATTCCGCCCGACCGCTCGCATTGATCCAACCGACCCACACCATGCAAACCAGCAACCGACGAATGGTCATGCAAATCCTCCGAGATGAGTGCGAAGACATCAATTCGTGTCCGCCCTTGACGAGACGGACAGGAACTCAGGGCCCCACTCGCTCTGCGGTGGCTCTGGAACGGGCGTCGCTCCCGCAGCGACTTCGGCGCGCCATCGGCGAATCGCCTCCCGCATGGTCTTGACCCGCTGCGCGTATGCGGACGCCAGGTCGTGCTGCTCGCCGATGTCATACGCCAGGTTGTACAGCCCGACCTCTTCGCCGTCATCGTCCGTCGTGACCACCAGCTTCCAAGGGCCGTCCCGCATGGCATAGTTCTCCTGCCTCGCGTCCATCTCCCTGCCTACAGGTCGAGACCAGAAGAGTTGCCGGGGGCCCAGAGTCGACTCATCGAACAGAACCGGCGCGAGGCTTCGCCCATCGATTGCCAATTCGGTGGGCGGTTTGACGCCGGCGAGTTCGAGCATCGTGGGGAATAGATCCAGACTGATCGTCAGGTCCGTATTGACGGTGCCCGGTCGAATCCTGCCGGGCCACCACGCGATCGCCGGCACGCGATGTCCGCCCTCCCACAGATCCGCCTTGAAGCCCCGCAGCGGCCCGTTCGTGCCCTGCTCCTGTCCACCGTTATCCGAGAGAAAGAAGACGCACGTCCGCCGATCCAGGCCACGCTCTCGCAGCGCGTCCAGGATCCGGCCCACGCTGCGATCCATCTCGACGACCATCTCCCGATAGGCACGGAGCACCTCGGGCCGGTCCTCCTGCCGTCCCCAGTTCAGCATTCGCTCCGCGTTCGGACCGCGGACGGGAGGATCCTCCGGCCCCTGCCAAGGCCAATGCGGCGCCTCCTGCGCGACGTACAGACAGAACGGCCCGTCACCGACGCGCTCGATGAACTTGATGGCATTTTCCGTGATAAGATGGGTGGAGTACCCCGGTTCCTCGATTGGATCGCGACCTTCCCACCAGTCGTAGTAGTCGGTCACGCCGTCGTAGTGCGACTGATAGCAGACCGCCCAACTGAGGTATCCGTGAAAGCGGTCGAACCCGTGACCGAGGGGATGAAACTCCGGGCGGAAACCCAGGTGCCACTTGCCGATCAAGCCCGTACGGTACCCAGCGTCACGTAGCAGTTCCGCGAAGGTGGTCTCTCGCGGATCGAGACCGTGGTGGCGGTCCCGCTCGAATCTCCCGAGAAATGCTCGATGGATACCCGCCCGCTGGTGATAGCGGCCGGTGAGCAGGCCGGCCCTCGTTGGACTGCATACGGCCCCGCTCGTATGGAAGTCGGTGAATCGCATCCCTTCCCTGGCCATCCGGTCCAGATGCGGGGTGAAGCGCTCCGGATGACCGTAGCAGCCCAACTGGCCATACCCGAGATCATCTGCCAGGATCAGGACAATGTTGGGCCGGGGCGTCTCCGCCGATGCCGGCACTTGCGCAGACAGCACCGGCAGCGTCAGGAGAGCCCAGAGCAAGACTGGCACCTTCGACATATGGCTCACTCCTTCTAACTCCGCTTTCCCGGCCGGAATGGGGCAATCATCTGCGACCGCCATCGGGCGTAAAGCTCGCCAAGTTCCGCGACCTTGTCCGGCTTCTGCTTGGCTAGGTTCACCTTCTCACCGATATCGTCCTTGAGGTTGTAGAGCAGTGTTCCGCTGGGACTCTGGTAGTCGTAGAACACGAGCCCATTGACGATTTTCGTCTTTCGTCCGTAATCCTTGTCGCCGCAGTAGGTCCTCGTGACGCCGTATGGAGGCGCCATTCGCAGCTTCCAGTTACCGGCGCGGACGGCCCAGTCCTCTTTGCCTTCCTGCCTCTGGTCCCAGCAGAGGAAATCGTGCAAGGGGCCCTGCTGCCGGCCTTCAAACAAAGGCAGCAGGCTCCTGCCATCGAGATCGTGACGAGGCCGACCTCCGGCGGCCTCCACCAGTGTCGGCAGGATATCGAGGGAAATCACAGGTTCGTCGTGAACCTCGCCCGCCGGCCACCGACGCGGAGAGCGTGCGATGAGCGGCACACGGATACCGCCTTCCGTCAGAGTGTACTTATGTCCGTGCAGCGGGCCATTGCAGGTATAGGTGTTCTGCGATCCACCATTGTCGGAGATGAACACTACCAGCGTGTTATCCGCAACTCCGCCTTCTTCCAGGGCGTCCAGGATTCTGCCGATCCCTTCATCCATTACCCTCGCGCATGCCAGATACCGCTTTCGACCGTCCGGATCGATCTCTCCCAGCCAACCGTGCTTCTCATGCCATTGATCCGGGCGGAGACCCGACTCGGGCGTCCACATCAATTGACTTAGCCCCAGGTCCTTCCGAAGCTCCCGTTTGAGCTGGTACTGCGGGTGATGCGTCGCATTGAAAGAGACCTGCAGGAAAAAGGGGCTTCCGCCGTGATCCCGCCGAACGAACTCCACGGCGGCGTCGGCGAAGACGTCGGTCGAATAGGCCTTTTCAAAGGATCTCGGACTCCGCTTGCCATCCCTGTATTCGACGAGTGGGCCGGCCGCGACGATGTAGTGTCTGCCACCGGGGCCGAGTTCATCCAGTTCCTTCTGGCTCAGGCGAAGGTAATCCTTTGTGCTGCCGAAGAAGCCGAGGAATTCGTCGAAGCCGCTCTCCCAGGGGAGGCAGGCATTTCGGCCGCCGACGTGATTCTTGCCGATCTTCTTCGTCGCATAGCCGAGACCCTTCATCGCCTGGGCCATCGTCTGCTCTGTCGCCGGCACGCCGTGGCCGGAATGCCCCAGTGAATAGTTGCCCCAACGCTGCTGGTATCGCCCCGTGGTAAAGCCGGCACGCGAGGCCGAGCAGATGGGGGAGGTGACGTAGGCATTCGAGAAGTAGACGCCCGATTTTGCCAGACGGTCCAGATTCGGCGTGTGAGCATCCGACGCCGCAAAGGGAAGGAAGCTCATGTCCGCATAGCCGAAATCATCGGCGACGAGAAGTACGATGTTCGGACGGCTGCCGGCGTTCCGACCCAGGCACCGCCGTGGCAGACTCCCGGCGGCCGCCAGAGTTGCCAGCTTCACAAAATCGCGTCGGCCCAATACCGTGTCTTTACTCATAGTGACTCCCCGTTAGCCAGGAACATGTAGGTCTTACCTGGGCTCAGTTGATCCACTTCAGTTGATGATCTGGCGTTTACTCGAGTGCTCTGCCGCAGTCCATCCCACCCGTAGACCGACAACCTAACGGCTTCGGGTGGAACGCCCTGGACCATGAAGGTCGCGCCCGGATGGCGGGTCCATGCCTCGGGGTTCTGCCAAACCCTCCAAGGCTTTGGCATATTCCTCAGGAGGGATGGGGTCGGGTTGTTGGCCTTCCAGGTCGGCTCGTTGATCGCACTGTAGAAGCGTACACCCCAGTTTCGAATCCCCTTTGTTGTCAGCCAGCGGCGGTACGGCCCAAACCGCTCCGCGTACGCTCGGCCGATCACGAACCGCCGGTCACGGCCATAGAGTTCGGGGTGCCATCGCGTGTAGTATTCGAACAGGAGGATGAGGTCATCGAGCCGTTCCCGGCGAGGCTGGCCCGTCTCCAAGCCGTAATCCCCCGGCGAGACAGGAATGCGACACATCCCCGCTCCCACCGTCCTGAGGACCTTGCACTGCGCTTGCGCCCGGGACAGGTTGTGGGCGATGTTGCCTCCGTCCAGGTCCACCGGAACGTCTGCTCGTGTCGGGGACGGGCGGCCCATGGATAGTAACGCCATAATGAGAGCCGGCAGCGATCGGCCGAGAAGCGCTCGGTATTTGGAGGGCTGAAGCATGATTGTGATTCCTTCTTTGGATCGTTTTCACCTATACTCTTCCTCCGAGCCGCACACTTGGACAAGAAAATCGCCTCATTCCATACTTTCTTGTCCAATTGCCTCTCGCACCGGAAGAGTATAGGTGATGACACCATGAAAGGACAAGGCAACCATCTTGATGACGACGCGTTCATGCGTCTCGTGTTCGAGAGCGAACGTGAATTACTCCGCTACGTGATGGCGGTCGTACCTGACCGCGCGGATGCGCGGGACGTAGTGCAGGAGACACTGATCGCCCTGTGGAAGAAACGGGATGAATACGACCCGGCCTTCCCGTTCGCGCCGTGGGCGTGTCGATTTGCCATCAACGAAATTCGCCTCCACCGACGGCGTGAGAGCCGCTGGCGCTGGATTCAGGACGACCGCCTGATTGAGATGCTCTTCCAGCGCCGCGAGGAACTTGCCCCGCAACTCGACAGGCGCAGGGAGTATCTGCGAAGCTGCCTGGAAAAGCTGCCGCGGCGGCAGCGCTGCGTGGTCGAAGGCTACTACCTGCACGAGGAGAACACCGAGGAGTTGGCACAACGGATCAACGCCAGCGTGGACGCCGTCTACAAGGTTCTCCAGCGCACGCGACAGGCACTGTACGAATGCGTCACCCGCGCGTTGCAGGCGGAAGGAGAGACCTCATGAGCGAACGGCAGTCCGATCTGGAAGCCCTCGTCGCCGCCTATGTCAGCGGACGCGCCTCGCCCGAGCAGGTGGAAGAATTGGCGCGCGTGCTACGGGAGAGTGAACAGGCGCGGGACCACTACCTCCAGTACCTGGACCTGCATGCCGGACTGGCCGTCGACGACACGCCGTGGTCCGATCGATCCCCGCACGAGCGTGCCTTCGTCTCGCGATGCGCCGGGTCCACTACAGAGGTCGTATCGAGCGGCAATAGCCCGGGGCGCAGAGGGGCTATGGTGGCCCTCGCCGCCTGTCTTGCCGTCGCTCTGCTGCTGGCGGGTACGCTGGTGGTGAAGAACCGCCGAACCACACCCGGTGACTCCACTCCCGCAAGCAAACGAGACGACTATCTGGCGGTTATGACGGATGCGAGTGATGCAGTGTGGAAGACGGGCAGCCATGTGCCACGCGATGTCGGCGAAGCTATCGGTCGCGTGCCGGTCGAACTCGTGTCGGGTCGCGCGGAGTTTCAATTCGACAGTGGTGCCCAGGTGGCGATCGCCGGTCCTGCACTCCTGGAATTCCTGTCGAGAAATCGGGCGAGGCTGCATCGCGGACGCCTGACCGCCCTGATCCCCGAGTCGGCGCGCGGATTCACGGTCGAATTCGACGGTGCCGAGGTAATCGACCAGGGAACCGAGTTCGCGCTGAATTGTGACGATCCAAGCACGGCCGAGGTACACGTCTTCGACGGCGAAGTCCTCGTCCGCCCAGACCGCCGCCCGGAGGTATCTCCGGTAAGGTTGACCGCCAATGATACGAAAAGGGTCATGGTCGGACCAGGCTTGGTCGAAGATGCCCTCTTCGAGACGGAACGCTTCCTGCGCATCGACCGCGAGGCGGGCGTGCCGGAGACGACGGGCGATGTGCGGTATCTGCACCGGGCACCGCGATCCGTCCTGCAAGGTGTGTTCGAGCACAACGAATATATCCTCGTCTTCCGTGAAAAGGCAGATCTGATTCTATCCGAGGCGGTGCGAGTGAATGCCGTCGGTCCCGGCGAGTATCGCACGAAACGCCGGCCCGACGACCCGCCCGGGACCGCCATTGCCGTACCTGTGGACCAGCCCGAACGCGAAACGCTCTATACGCTCGCCCCCGGTACACATGTGAGCAGCTACTTTGTCCACTTCGACCCCGTGCGAGGCGGAGGCGCCAAGGGCGTGCACCGAAAAGGCAGTATTCGGTTCGCGCAGCCTGTGCTGGGCGTGATCATCGCGACGCGCCATCTTGTACCCAGCGACGGCATGCTGGGCCATCCGGGCACACGCTATGAGACCACGGATTTCGCCATCGCGCGCAACGGGCTGGAGCCCGACGACCGAATGACCCTGAGTGAGGACTGCCGCACCGTGTACCTGCAGTTGGGCGCTGGCACAAGTGTGGATCACGTACGCATTCTCGTCGCACATGACGACGCGATGGACGGACCGCATCACCTTGAGTCCCCCTGACGCATCGTTTTCACAGTACGGGAGCAGAGCCACATGAGAGAGACATCCCAGGACCCGCATACAAAGCGGCAATCACGCAGGAGCTTCCTCAAGCAAGGGGCATTGTGGAGTGGGCTGCTGTTCCTGCCTGGTCTCAGGACGAATCGGGCGCAGGGTATACCCGCCAATGACAAGGTCAACGTAGCCTACATGGGACTGGGAACGCGATTCCGCCCCCTTCTCGACCGGCTGGGGAACCACAACTGCGTGGCCCTGTGCGACGTGAACGAGAATGCCAAGCACTGGCAGATGGGAACCGAGCGGCATCCACAGGCCCGGGAGTTTGCGGACTTCCGGAAGATGCTCGACGCCATGGACGACGAGATCGACGCCGTCGTAATTGCGACTCCGCCGCACACCCACTTCCCCCTGGCAATGCACGCGATGGAACGGGGCAAGCACGTGTACGTCGAGAAGCCCATGGCCCCTACCGTCTGGGAGATCCGCGAACTGGCCAAGGCCCAGAAGAAGTACGGCGTCAAGACCCAATTGGGCAACCAGGGCCAGTCCTACAACGGCATGCAGGCTGCTCGGGAGTGGTATGAGGCGCGTCTCTGCGGCGTCGTGCGCGAGGTGCATGTATGGTCGAACCGTGGCGGCCCCGGAGGGTCTCCCCGGATCCAGCCCGAGGCCGTTCCCTCCACGCTCCTGTGGGACCTGTGGCTGGGGCCCGAGAAGCAGCGGCCCTATGCGCCGGAGTATGTGAACCGCTGGATCAAGTTCTGGGACTTCGGCGGCGGCAACATGCTCGACGTCGGACCGCACACGCTCAACACGCCCTTCTATGCGATGGATCTGGGCGCGCCCAAGGCGGTGAAGGCCGAAGTCGTCGCCAAGGGGGGAGAGGCCTGTCCGCCTGCATCAGCCAAAGTGACTTTTGAATTCCCCGCCAAAGGGCATCGCCCTGAGGTGAAGGTGATCTGGTTCGACGGGCAGTGGGCGCCGCCCCGCCCGAAGGACCTGGAAGAGGGACGGTCGCTCAAGGACGCGTGGGCCGAAGGCGGATCGATCTTCCTGGGCGACAAGGCCACCATGGTCGCCGGCGGTATGCGACCTGAGACCGTGCGGTTCATCCCCGAGACGAGGATGCGGGAGTTCGGCGCCCGCTTGCAGGCGCAGAAGTACCCGCGCACGGAGCGTGGCGGCGCCGGGCACATGATGAACTGGCTCACGGCGATCCAGGCCGACGGCCGATCCAACAGCGATTTCATAAGTCTCGGCACCCCCCTGATGGAGGTCGTCACGCTCGGTGCCCTGGCGCAACGGGTGCCCGGACAGCGCCTCGAATGGGATAGCGAGGCCATGCGAATCGCGAACGTCCCCGAGGCAAACGAATACCTTTTGCCGTACGTGCGCGAGGGTTGGAACTACCAGGCTTAAGAGAGAAGGAGAGCCATCCGCCATGCGATACATGACGACGGTTCTATTGACCTGTTTTGCCGCGGGTTTCGCGTGGTCGGCCCAGGCGGATGGACCGTCTGATCCGAACGAGGGATTCCGAGTGATTTTCAACGGCAGGGATTTCACGGGATGGGAGGGAGATCGCGAATTCTGGTCCGTCGTCGACGGCGCGTTTCGCGGCGTGGGCACGCCGGATCATCCGGTCAAGGATTCCACGTGGCTGATCTGGCGGGGCGGCGAGCCGGAGGACTTTGAGCTGAAGGTCCGGTTCCGTATGGTCGGCGGCAATTCCGGCATTCAGTATCGCAGCGAGGAGCTCGACAGGAAGTACGTCGTCAGCGGCTATCAGGCCGATATCGCCCCGCTCGGGGTGACGGGCATGCTCTGGTACCAGGGCGGCGGCTCCCGCAAAGGCGGCGGTATGGGCACGTTCGCCACCGATACCCACGTGACGACCGACGACGAGCGCATCGTCGTCGGCCAGGTCGCCGACAAGGCCGACCTACGGAAAATCCCCTACTTCCGGGAGAACGAGTGGAACGAATACCACATCATCTGCCGGGGCAACGCGATCGTCCAGAAGGTCAACGGCTACACCACCGCCAGAGTCGTAGACGACTACCCCAAGCGACGGAAGAAGGGAATCATCGCCCTGCAACTCCACGGCGGAGAGTATGGCCGGGACATGCGGGTCGAATTCAAGGATGTCCGCCTCAAGCTCCTGGACAACCGCTCTGATACCACAAGAGGGAATCGAGGAACGAAGGCACGGAGATGGCACTGACTCGACGAGAGTTCATGAAGTCCGCTGCCGCTGCAGGACTGGCAACGATTGCGCCGAAGTCACACAGGCCGAACATTGTCCTGATCCTCGTCGATGATCTCGGCAACCGCTCGCTGAGCTGTTTCGGCGCGACGGTGCCGACGCCGAACCTTGATCGGCTCGCTCGCAAGGGCATCGTTTTCCGCAATGCCCACGCCGCACCGATGTGCGCCCCGACGCGTGACGAGATGATGACCGGCCTGTCCCGCGCCCGATTCAAAGGCAGACCCGGTGCCGAGGTGCCATTCTTCACCAACCGGCTCCAGCGGCTCGGCTATGCGACCGGCATCGCCGGCAAATGGTTCGTCGGCAGCGTGTTCGACCCGCCGCTGCGCGGGTTTGGCGAATCGTGCATCCTCGTCAATGGCTACCGCCACTGGGCGCCCGATGTGATGGTCTGGGGCAGCGGCGGGAGGTTCAAGGAGCTGAATCAGCCACAGGTTGAAGGCCGGCTCAACGAATGGGAGATCCCGCTGGACGAAACCGAACGGTATCACGCCACGCGCCTGCCGGACCACTACGGCGAGGACGTCGCCGTAGACTTACTGTGTGATTTCATGGATCGACACAGGGAAGGCCCGTTTCTGGCCTACTACGCCAGCAAACTGACGCACGTCCCGCATGTCCCTACACCCGATGGCGACCCCGGGGCCATCGCAGCCTTCAAAACCGCCTTCGCAGCCAGCCACGACCGCAATCTCCAGGGCCTGGGCGAAGCCGCCGAGAAGCAAGCCGCACAGAGAGGCATTCGGATTGACGACAGCAACTACCGCAACGATGGCCTCCACTACCTCGACAAGTTGGCCGCCCGGCTCATCGACAAGATTCGGGGGTTGGGCATCGAGCGGGATACAATCGTGATCTTCGCCTCGGACAATGGCAACTCGGCCCTGGACCCCCTTCCCGAGGGTGCCGAGCGGCTTCCCGGCCGCAAGGGAGGCTGCCGGGAAGGAGGCACCCGCATCCCGCTGATCGTATCCTGGCCCGGCCGTATTCGGCCCGGCTCAGCGTGCGACGACCTCGTGCACGTTCAGGACTTCGGTCCCACGCTGCTGGAACTGGCCGGCGGGAGCATGCCTCCGGGCGACTCGTATGACGGCCGCAGCTTCGCACCGCAACTGCTCGGCCAAGAGGGCTCGCCCCGCGAGTGGTTCATCGGCACCGGCGCGCATCCGAGCATCTGGCTGAAACGTGTGGTCGAGGAACTCGGCAAGCCACGCATGGAGGCGTACTCGCTGGTCTGGGTCCGGGGCAGACGATACAAGCTGTACAATGACGGGCGTTTCTACGATCTCAGCGAGGACCTGATGGAACAGCGTCGAATTCCTCCCGGCAACGGAAGCCCCGCAGCAGAGGCCGCCCGCCGGGAGTATCAGGTGATCCTCGATCAGATCACAGGGGCATCAGGCAGCTGAAGGCAGTCATTTGTGAACCTCTTGAACGAACAGGAGTAGGCATGAAACTGACGCGACGAGAGTTTGTGGGCAGAACGACCATGGCGGGGCTAGCGATGGGCGCCCCAGCCATACTGAAGGCGGCGACCGGCAATCGGAAGTACCGAACGGCCCTGATCGGTTCGGGCTGGTGGGGCAAAGTCATCACCGAGATGGCCATGACATCCGGCACCGTCGAGATGATCGCCGTCTGCGATGTGGATGACGAGATGACCCAGAGCGCCGTCGAGCAAATCCAGCGGGACGGCGGCAAACGGCCCAAGACCTACAAGGACTACCGCGATTTGCTCGCCAGTGAGAAGCCGGAGATCTGCATCGTTGCCACGCCGGACCACTGGCATCCGCTGATCGCCATCGCCGCGGTCGAGGCGGGTGCGCACGTGTACGTTGAGAAGCCCGTGGGACACACGATCCTGGAAGGCCGCGCGATGGTCAACGCCGCCCGCGCCGCCGATCGCGTGATGCAGGTTGGAACGCACCGGCGTGTCACCCCACACGGTCTCTCGGCCTACCGTTTCGTCAAGGAGGGAAGACTCGGCAAGATCGGCATGGTCAGGGCCTTTGTGCCGGGAGCGGCCGGTGCAGGCCAGCCTGATTCGCTCGCCCCAAATCAAGAACCGCCAGCCACGCTCGACTGGGACATGTGGTGCGGTCCGGCCCCGCTGAACCCCTATAACCCCGCCTACCATCCCAAGAAATGGCGGCAGTTTCTCGATTACGCTAACGGCCAGATCGGCGACTGGGTCCACTGGACTGACCAGATCAAATGGGTCCTGGGCGACGACAAGCATCCGAAGCGCGTCAGCGCCGTCGGCGGCATCATGATCCGCAGACCGACTCCCGAGCAGGCACCGCCCAATACGACCGTACCCGATGCGCCGGACACGCTGGATGTCCACTGGGACTTCGATGACTGCGTCGCCACGTGGGAGCATCACCAGTACGCCGGCAACAATCAGGAGAAGGCCCGCATCGGCTGCTACTTCTTCGGTGAAAAAGGCGTGCTCCACGTCGGCTGGGGCGAAGGCTGGACGTTCTATCCGCTCAAGAAGAGCGATCCAGAGATCCACGAGAAGCCACAATTGCATCAGCCCGGCGCCCAGAATATCCCCGAACTCTGGGCTGATTTCATCGAGGCGATCGAGCAGAAGCGCCGGCCCGTCTGCGACATTGAGATCGGCCACCGCTCCACGACGCTGAGCCTGCTGGGAATATTGTCTTGGAAGCTCGGGCGGAGCGTCGAGTGGGACGGCGAACGCGAACGATGCGTCAACGATCCGCAGGCGAACAAGCTCCTGCGACGTGAATACCGCAACCCGTGGAAGTATCCGGAAGTCTGAGAAACCCTGGTGGAGACTATAGCCATGAGAGAGTCGGTGAGAGCGGTACTTGTGCTGGTGTACCTCTGTGCGGTATGGAGTCCGTGCTCCGGTGCAACAAAAGACTACCCCTTCATGGGCGACTGGGAGGGGCGGTGGGACCGGGAGGGTGGCGTCTACCCGCCCCGCATCGCCGCGCAGGTCCGTCCTTGGAAGGATGGGAGCTATGAGATCCGGTTCTTCACGGAGCTGCACAAGGGGGCCCCCGAGTACGTGGTCATCGAGGCCAAACCCACTGGCGATGTACTTCGCTTCAGGCACAGCTCCTGGTCGGGTTCGATCGAAGGGGACCGCTTCACGGGCGAGGGCACGCTGCGTGACACGCGCGGCCGCTTCGAGATGAAGCGCGTCTTCTACGAATCACCCCGCCTCGGCGCCAAGCCGCCTCCGGGGGCGACCGTGCTGTTCGACGGCAGCGACTTCGATGACTGGGAAATGATCGCCCGAGACGGCAAGACGGGACCGATCACTTGGAAGATCGTTGACGGTGCGATGCGGATCGTCCCGGAGATCGGCAATCACCAGATCGGCGCGTCAATCGGGACAAGGAGGACGTTCCGCGATTTCGACCTGCATATCGAGTTCCGCCTGCCGATGCTGCCGGACCACACCGACCAGAGGCGAGGCAACAGCGGGGTCATTTTCGAGGAATTCCAGTTTTTCGAGATGCAGATATTGGACACCTATGCCCTGCCGGGCTACTATGATGAGTGTGGCGCCATCTACCTGATCGCGCCGCCCAAGGTCAACATGTGCCTGATGCCGCGGCAGTGGCAGAGCTATGACATTTCGTATCGGGCGCCTCGGATAAGCCAGGACGGCCGGCTGACGGAAGCACCCAGAATCACTGTCAACCACAACGGCGTGCTGATCCACAAAGACCTCGAGCTGCCGTATTCGGGGAGCGCGTTGCGGACGCGCCGAGAGCGGCCGGAATCGCGGAAGGTCGGTCGCATCAAGCTCCAGGATCACGGCTACCCGGTCGAGTACCGTAACATCTGGATCGTCGAGAAGTGAAGCGGGCGATCAACACCAGGGTCGCCATAATCTCGCCGGGCATATGATGACATGTGGAAGGGGTCGCCCATGAACTCCCAATCCAAGCGATTGACGCGTCGCAGCTTTGTCGCAGGCACTCTCGGAATCATGGCCGCCGGACGTCTACACTCGCTCGATGCCGCCCAGCAGAAAAACGTCTTCGGTGCAAACGACGCGATCCGAGTCGCCATCGTGGGGCTCCGGAAGAAGGGCAGGGAGCACATCGAGAGCTTCGGCAAAATCCCCGGTGTGCGGATCACCGCCCTCTGCGACGCGGATACCGAGTTCCTGGACTGCGCGGCTGCCCAGTTCAAGATTCGGCAGGAGGTCGCAACCTATGTCGATTACCGCAAGCTGCTGGAGGACGGGAACGTCGATGCCATCGTGCTGGCCGTCCCCGACCACTGGCATGCACTGATGACCGTCTGGGCCTGCCAGGCGGGTAAGGATGTCTACGTAGAGAAGCCCGCCTCCTATTGCATCTGGGAGGGGCGCAAGATGGTCGAAGCGGCCCGCAAGTACAGGCGGATCGTGCAGGTTGGCTCGCAGAACCGCTCGGACGTGGGCCTGCGCGAGGCGATTCCGTACATCCGTAAGGGACAACTGGGCCCGATCAAGGCCGTATACGGCATGCATTATGGCCGCCGCGCCAGCATCGGCAAGGTCTCCGGCCCCCAGCCGATCCCCCCGACGTGCGACTACAACCTCTTCCAGGGCCCCGCCCCCCTGCTGCCCTTGCAACGGCAGGAACTCCATTACGACTGGCACTGGATGTGGGACACCGGTACGGGAGAACTGGGCAACATCGGCGCCCATCAGGTGGACCACGCCCGCTGGGCCATGGGCCAGGACGGCGTCGCGCCGGCCGCGATCAGCCTGGGGGGACGGTTCGGGTACGACGATGACGGAGAGACGCCCAACACACAGATCGTCTTCTTTGATTATAGGCCTGTCCCGCTGATGTACGAGATCCGCGCCCTGACGCGGGCCAAGGGCGATCCCGTCCTCGACACATACAAAGGCATGCGGACGAGCCTGCGGGTCGAGTGCGAGGGCGGATTCTTCGCCGGAGGTCGGGGCGGCGGCTGGGCCTACGATAATCACGGTAAGAAGATTCGCCAGTTCCCCGGCGACGGTGGGCCCGATCATCAGGCCAACTTCATCGAGGCGATGCGCAGTCGCAAGCCGAACGATCTGCGAGCGGATATCCTCACCGGACATATCTCGGCAACGATGTGCCACATGGCCAACATCTCCTGCCGTCTCGGCCAACGCCAGTCGCCTCGCACCATCCGGGAGGCGGTTGCTTCCAACGCCATTCTGGCCGAGTGCGTGGATCGGATGTTGAGCCACTTGGAGGCCAACGAAGTGGACCTGGAGAAGAACCGGGTCGCCATCGGACCGATGTTGACGTTCGATGCGAAGCAGGAGAGGTTCACGGGTGACTGCGCTGAATATGCCAATATGTACCTGAAGCGGACCTATCGGCCGCCGTTTGTGGTGCCGGATGTCGTGTAAGCATGGCCGTGATGCCCCTGGTTGGAGACAGGCATGAGTCAGGATTATCTACGATGGGTCGTTGAGAATACGCCGACCACCTGGTGGAACGATTCGATCGAACCGGGCGAGTTGACGCGTGGGATCGAGCGCGGCGCCATCGGGGCCACGTGCAACCCGTATCTGGCCCACGCCGCCCTGTCACGACACCGGCAGGCATGGTCGGACGAAATCGAGGACGTTCTGGTGCAGAAGCTCGATCCCGAGGCGCAGGCCGAGGCCCTGATGCAAATCGCGGTCGTGCACGCCGCGGAGACGCTGCATCCCGAACATGAACGCAGTGGCGGCAGGATGGGTTATGTCTGTGCCCAAGTCAATCCGGCCCGCGCGGGTGACCGCGACGCCATGCTGCCCATGGCGCAGCGTTTCAGCGGCTGGGCACCGAACGTGACCGTCAAGCTGCCTGCCACGGCCGCCGGGCTGGATGTCCTGGAGGATTGCACAGCCGAAGGGATCACCTGCACGTTGACGATCAGCTATACGGTCCCACAGGTAATCGCGGTCGCCGAGAGCTACCGGCGAGGCATTCAGCGGGCCCAACGGAGCGGCGTTACACCGGGGCCGTGTTTCGCGGTCATCATGATCGGACGACTGGACGACTACCTGCGCGATGTGGTTCACGATGCGAAGGCTGACGTGAGCGAGTCGGATATCCGCCAGTCGGGTATCGCCGTGACTAAGCGGGTCTGTTCGATCCTCGAGGAGCAACGCTATGAGGTCGCCCTGATCGTCGCCGCCCTTCGCGGGACATATCACATGACGGAACTGGCGGGCGCGAGAATCATCATGTCAATCGCCGTACCCTACCAGGAGATGCTGCTGTCGCCCGATCTGCCGAAGACCGAGCGGATCGAGGCAGCGGTGCCGAACGATGTGATCGACAGGCTGTCGCAGGTGCCCGAATTCGTGCGGGCGTATGAGCCCGAGGGGATGTCGCCGAACGAGTTCATCACCTACGGCGCAACGCAAAGGACGCTGACCCAGTTCCACGAGAGCGGGTGGAAGCTCCTCGAGAACTTTCGATGAGGTAGACTTCTGAAACAAACGGACATCAGGCCTATAGGGAAGGACAGGAGAAAATGAAGCAGAAGATTGGATTCATCGGCCTGGGCATCATGGGCGCCCCCATGGCCCGCAATCTGCTCAAGGCGGGCTACTCGCTGGTCGTCTACGACATCCTCGCGGAGAAGGTCGAAGACGCGGTCAAGGCCGGCGCCGAGGCGGGCTCGTCGAGCCAGGACGTTGCCGCGAAAAGCGAGATCGTCATCACGATGCTCCCCAATTCGCCCGAGGTCAAAGAGGTCGTCCTCGGACCCAACGGCGTCCTCGAAGGCGCCAAGAGCGGCATGATCCTGGTCGACATGAGCTCCATCGCGCCGCTCGCCAGCCAGGAGATAGCAGCCAAAGCGAAGGCGAAAGGCGTCACCATGCTCGATGCCCCGGTCAGCGGCGGCGAGCCCAAGGCGATCGAGGGGACGCTGGCGATCATGGTCGGGGGACCAACCGAGACCTTCGAGAAGGTCAAGGAGATCTTGGCCCTCATGGGCGCTTCGGTGACCCGCGTCGGCGAGGTCGGCAGCGGTAACACGACCAAGCTGGCCAATCAGATCATCGTCGCCCTGAACATCGCGGCGATGTCCGAGGCCATGGTCCTGGCGACCAAAGCGGGCGTCGATCCCGAGCGGGTCTTCCAGGCGATCCGCGGCGGCCTGGCGGGCAGCACCGTGCTGGACGCCAAGATGCCGCTGGCCCTCAAGGGCAACTTCAAGCCGGGCTTCCGGATCGAGCTGCACATCAAGGATTTGGCCAACGCCCTCGATACCGCCCACGAGATCGGCGTCCCGGTGCCCCTGTCGAGCGTGGTCATGGAGGCGATGCAGGCGCTGAAGGTCGACGGCAAGGCCGGCGACGATCACGGCGGCCTGATCCAGTTCTACGAGAAGCTGGCCCAAGTCGAAGTCCGGAAGCAGTAAAAAGCCGCATCCGACGACGGAGAATGATTGCATGGATCTAAACAGAAAGACAGCACTGGTGATTGGCGGGGCCGGCGGAATCGGCCTGGCCATCGCCAAAGCGCTGGTGGCCGAGGGATGCCGTTTGGCCGTGGCCGATTACAGCGAGGAAGCTCTGCAGAAGGCTACGGCCGACGGCGTCATGAAGGGGCACCGCTGCAACGTGGCCGACCGCAAGCAGGTTACTGAGCTATTCGACTGGTTTGGCGAGGCAGTGGGTCCGATTGACATCCTCGTCAACAGCGCCGGGATCAACGTGGGCAATCGCATGATGGCGAACATCGATCCGCTGGACTTCGATCGCGTGATGGCGGTCAACACGACCGGCACCTTCAACTGCATCCACGCCGCCCTGCCGGTCATGCGGGAAAAACGCTCGGGCCTGATCGTCAATCTCGTCTCACTGGCCGGGATGCGTGTGATGGCGCTCGCCGGGATGCCGTACTGCGTCTCGAAATTCGCCACCGGGGCGCTGGGGACCTTCGTGAACCTGGAGGAAGCAGGCAATGGGATCAAGGTGACAAACATCTATCCGGGAGAGACCAACACGCCCATCGTGGACAAGCGTCCGAGCCCCCCGCCCCCGGAGAAGCGGGCCCAGATGCTCCAGCCCGAGGACATCGCCGCCTGCGTCGTCATGGTGGCCAAGCTGCCGCCCCGCGCGGTCGTGCCTGAATTGGTGATCACACCGCCCCATATGATCGTCGGTTAGCTGGGAGCTTGTTATGAACCGAAGAGAGGCGATATTCGCCGTGGCCGCTGGAATGGCGGCACCGTGGCTCGACTGCACGGCAGGTTCGAAGAAGCTCAAGTGCAAACTGGGCATCGCGGACTTCTCCTATGCCATCCGCAAGAGGGCCGAACGGGCGGGAAGTATGCCAAAGCAGGTGAGCGATCCACTCGGCCTGTTGAAGCATTGTCACGAGGTCGGGGCCGGGGGCATGCAGTGTGGCCTCGGCCATCGAGACGCTTCCTACACCGCGCAGCTCCGCGAATGTGCGGAGACTCATGATCTTTTTATCGAAGCCTCGACCTCGCTGCCTCACGATGCCCAGGACGTCGAGCGATTCGATGCACAGCTCGCGACGGCCCGCGCCGCGGGGGCCAAGGTTGTCCGCGTCGCCATAGGCGGACGCCGGTACGAGCAGTTCAGCCGGTTGGAGGAGTTCCGGGCGTTCGCCAAACGCTCCTCGAAGTCCATGCAGTTGGCCGCTCCGATAGCCGAACGGCACGGGCTGCCTCTGGCCATCGAGAACCACAAGGACTTTCGGGCCCCCGAGATGCTCCGGATGCTCGAGCAACTCGACAGCGACTACGTCGGCATCTGCCTGGATACGGGCAACAGCATCGCCCTGCTGGAGGACCCGGTGGAGATCGTCCGTACGTGGACGCCCTGGGCGAAGTCCGTCCATCTGAAGGACCTGGCCCTCTGCGAATACGAGGAGGGTTTCCTACTGGGCGACGTCAGGCTCGGCGACGGAGTGCTCGAGCTGCCGGCTGTTGTGAAGAGCATCCGAAAGGTGCGCCCGGACATCCGGTTCTCGTTGGAAATGGCCACTCGCGATCCGCTCAAGGTGCCCTGCCTGACGGCGAACTACTGGGCCACCATGCCGGACGTGTCGGGCGCGGAACTGGCGCGCACGCTTCGGTTCGTGCGGGCGAACGCACGGGAAAAAGCATCCCTCCCGCACGTGAGCCATCTGCCGGTGGCCGAACAGATCCGGATCGAGGAGGAGAACATCCGCCAGTGCCTGTGCTATGCCTCGGAGCATCTGGGGCTGTGAAACCGTCGGACAACCTGTTGGAGGCCGGAGAATCGTGAGCCCACTGCTGATCTTCGTGATCGGGATCGTCGCCGTGATCGGCATGATCCTCGTGCTGCGTGTCAACGCGTTCATCGCTCTGATCACCGCCGCGATCGTCATCAGCCTGCTGGCGCCGGGGGAGATGGCCGAGAAGGTTTCCCGTGTCGCGGCCGCCTTTGGCAACGTCGTCGGCGCGATCGGCATCGTGATCGCCCTGGCGGCGGTCATCGGCAAATGCCTGATGGAAAGCGGCGCCGCGGACCGTATCGTCCGCTCCTTCCTCCGCCTGCTCGGGCAGAAGCACGCCTCCTGGGCGCTGATGGGCAGCGGTTTCATCCTCTCGGTCCCGGTCTTCTTCGACACGGTCTTCTATTTGCTGATCCCGCTGGCCCGGTCAATGTACAGGCGGACGCAGCGGAACTACATCCTCTATACGACCGCCATCGTCGCCGGCGCCGGCATCACCCATACGCTCGTACCGCCGACGCCGGGCCCGCTGTTTATGGCCGAGAGCTTCGGCATTGACCTGGGCCTGATGATCCTGATGGGCCTGGCAGTCGGTATACCGTCGGCAATTGTGGGACTGATCGTCTGCGGGCTCATCAACCGCTTCATGCAGGTCCCGATGCGAAAGTACACCAGCGAGCCGGAGCCTGAGCCGCTGGCGGACGAGCAGTTGCCGCCCTTGTGGCTCTCACTGGCACCCGTCCTGCTGCCGGTGCTCCTGATCTCCACGAACACGATCGCCAAGCCGCTGGCGGCAGCGGAGAATGCAGGTCAGTTCACGGCCACACTCGCCGGCGTCACCGCCATCCTGGGCAATCCGAACCTGGCACTACTGCTCTCGGCGGTCATAGCCATGTATCTGCTCGTCTGGAAACGCGGGCTGTCGCTCCGCGAACTGGCTCAGAAGGTGGATACCGCCCTGATGAGCGGCGGCATCATCATCCTGATCACCGCCGGCGGCGGCGCCTTCGGCGCCATGCTCCGCGCCGCTGGCATCCAGGACTACATCCAGGAATCCGTCACCTCCGGCGAGCGCAATCTCGGTATCCTCATCCTGCTCGTGGCGTTCGGCGTCTCCTCGCTGGTCAAGTTCGCCCAGGGCTCGGGCACCGTCGCGATGATCACGGCCGCTTCGATGTTCGCAGCCATGGGCCTGACGCCCGAAACGCTCAACTGCCATCCCGTCTATCTGGCGACGGCGATCGGCAGCGGCTCGCTCGTCGGCGACTGGATGAACAACAGCGGCTTCTGGATCTTCGCCCGCATGAGTGTCCTGACCGAAACCGAGACCCTTAAGTCGTGGACGATCCTCACCGCCGCCCTCGGCCTAGCCGGCTTGGCCTTCACGCTCCTCTTCGCCACGGTCCTGCCGCTTACATAAGGCTCTGCAGAGGCTGCGGACGAACAAGTCCGAAACTCCGTTCTGTAAATGTCTGTCACACAACGCTTAACAAGTGACGTCACTGGAGTCAATACCTCCGGCAAAGCCGGAGGCTTGGAATGTGAACCGCTCAAAGCGGGTGGTTTGGGAGCCGCCTGCGGCGACGGTCAATCGGACCTCGGCATCTGATCCAAGCGACGATCCTCGGCTTCCTGTCGCCGGATGTAC
>NPIE01002506.1_pt1 | contig 46480 bp, 41 predicted proteins | sample 8637661 | NCBI WGS metagenome assembly NPIE01 (sample SAMN07420842, study PRJNA396082) | bioreactor metagenome | isolation source: sample BA12 brine-fed electro-methanogenic bioreactor BA | place: Japan: Kochi | collected 2016-12-09 | reverse complement strand
GGCTACTGGCTACTGGCTACCGGACTGTCGACTGTCGACTGACGACTGACCACTGTCGACTGCTTTTTGTGGGCGATACTGGATTCGAACCAGTGACCTCTGGTATGTGAGACCAGCGCTCTAACCAACTGAGCCAATCGCCCGGCTGCGGGAAAATTTACAGTTCCCGCAAATATGTCACAATCCAATTCTCAGAATTTACCCAGGATTTTTTCCACAGCGTCTCTGTGAACCGTATACCCCAGCATTTTCAGTTTAATAAAATCCTCTCTGTAAAAAAGATATCCGAAAAATTCCCCTGCCCGTCCGTCGCTGGACGAATCTTTGATTAAATACCAGTCCCATCCGGCATGTCGGGTATAACCCACGATATGAATTCCATGATCATCTGTTGTGCAACCGTTGTATATCCTGTATTCCCTGGCTTCCTGATCAATGAGCTTTGGAGGAATATCCACCGGCGCAACAACGGCCATGTCTTTTTCTTCATATAGTGACGGTTCACTGATATCACCGCCGATTGCAACGGAGTAGCCATTGGTTACCGCATGTTTCAAAACATTCATCCAGGTTTCAAGGGGAATATTGTAATAGGAACTGTCTTTCCACCAGTTATCGGGGACATCAAAAACTGCATAGGAATTAAAAGGATACTGCATGGTGGACATGAGATCCACGTAATCATCAACCCGGAATTCAAGAAAATCCCTTGCAAAATCCCCGGGAGTCCAGGTTTTTCCGGCAAATTCAAATTGGACCGGCGGTTCACCCAGATAATAATTAAGGATTCCTTTCACGCCACTCAGAACTTTATCCTCATTCCATATATTTTTCTCTTTGACATAATCAAGGTAGTCCGCGATTTCTTCAAACAGCTGAGAATGGTCATGATATTCTCCGCTTCTGCCGGGATAAACCGATTCCGGAACAATTCCGTACCAATCCATGATTCGCAGAGCACTGTTGATCTGACTGCCTTCCCCTAAAAAAGAATCGCCTCTTTCCTGAACATAACGGCGGGCTTTCTCTATATATTCATAGTATACCGTGTGCATTTCTGAAAGCTTGATTTTTTTTCCCGTCATACGGGCTGTTTCGCTTTCGATGAGCGATGTGGCAGAAAAAGACCAGCAGGTACCGGTCGCGTCCTGATGCGTGGGATCAAAATGATAAATCTGTTGAAAAACAGCAGGAGATGACGGCCGTTTCACATCCTCCATATTCCACCGAAGTCTGATTTGTTCCTCTTTCTTTTTCTCAGCTTCCCTTTTCTGCCTGTCAAGAATCACACGAGTCAGTGAATCTCTTGTGGTTTTCTCAATGTCACGGTTTTCATCAATCTGCCTGAATATGTCATCCTGCCGATATGGGATGTATTCCAATCCGGGTTTTGCACCATATACAAGTCCCATTCCAGAAATAAGCATCAAAACAAAGACTTTGCGCATCGGGTTCTCCTTGATAGAAAATGAATTTGAAATTATTCTATTATTTTTAACCTGACAACATCTCTTTCTTTGGGAATGGGCTTTTCAGCCGGCCAGCCAACAGGGGTTACCGTGCTGACATAATGCGACGCGGGGATCTGCAGCATTTCTTTAACCTCCGGTCTATCCATATCGCCTATCCAGCAGGTTCCCAGTCCGTAATCCCATGCTGAAAGCATAAAATGATAAGCGGCAATATTCCCGTCCTGTATATGACGGGAACTGATTTCGGGATCCGATATAATGGCCAGAGCAAGAGGGGCGTTACTGATAACAGCAGATCCGCTTCGAATCCGGGCCAGTCGGCAGAGTAATTGAGGATTTCGAATTACAGCATAAGATACCGGCTGTGAATTCCGGGCGCTGGGTGCATACCGGCCGGAATTCAGAACCGCCATGAGCAATTCATCTGATACCGGTTCATCAGAATATTTCCGGATACTGCGACGGGTAACAAGCAAATCACGGCCTGAGCGAAAGGACTTCAAAGAATATCCGAACCACTGAATTTCTATATCCCGCCCTTCAGGATCCCGGGAGAAAAAATGATAAATACCATATTTATCATTCATTTTGGGCTGCGCACAGGCTATATCTTTCAAATGTTCATAAAAATTGTCCACGTCTTCACGGCTTTCCGTAAAAAATGTAATCATACCCTGAGTATCAGCCGAATCCCGCTGACAAAATCCCAAAAGGAGATTGCCTTTCTGAAGGATTGTACAGTCTTTCTGCTGCAGCCAGACAGACATTTTTAACACTTGAGAATAAAATGATACTATTTCTTTTAACATTTTTGTTTTAAAAAATGTAATACCATTCATTTTCACCTCACTGTTTAAGCGGTGCATATTGTCAAACTCTATTAAACTTAAAGATATACATTTCGCACATGAAAGGTTAAATTTGTGCAAGCTATGAAAAATCTAAAAACTCAAATGAAAATCATACTTATTTACGTTAACGACGCCTCTTTTATCCGTGAAGACGAGAGTATTCTGTCGGAATTCTGCCAGGTTGACCGATATTCTTTCCGGATGTCAAAAAGATTATTCCCCTTTGTAATAGAATTTTGCAAACTTTTGTATTTTTCAATTTTTAAAATCCCGTCTTATGATATTGTTTATTGCTGGTTTGCAGACTATCATTCACTGTTACCCGTTATTATGGGTCGTTTATACAGAAAAAAATCAGTTATAGCTGTAGGCGGATATGATGCAGTTAGTATACCATCCATCAAATTCGGCGCTTTTTATAAAAATAATTTTCGCGCTTTTTGTGCAAAATTTTCACTGAAGTTTGCTCATTATATTTTCCCGGTCGATCAAAGTCTGATATGTGGAATTAACGTATATGCAGATCCGGTTGGAATAGGATATTCCATTGGCATAAATCATTTTGTAAAAAAAATTTACGGCACCATTTATCTTCTTCCTACGGGTTATGATCCGGATAAATGGAAAAGAAATGATGATATTGACAGAAATCGTTCTGTTATAACTGTTGCCGGCGCCAGGGATAAGACTCAATATTTACGCAAAGGACTGGACCTATATATCAAGATTGCAGAATTATTACCTGAAACTGATTTTTTTATTGTTGGCTTGAAAGGTGAGATGGAGGAGTATGCACGGCAAAATGCTCCAACTAATGTGATTTTTCTTGGTTACCTGTCACACATCGAACTTCCTGATGAGTTAAGCAAGCATAAAGTATTTGCTCAGTTTTCGTTAAGCGAAGGACTGCCCAACACATTGTGTGAAGCCATGCTCTGTGAATGCATACCTGTCGGTTCAAATGTAAATGGAATTCCTGAAGCAATCGGTGAATGCGGATTTGTTCTTGAAAAAAAAGATCCTGTCCTGGCAGCAACATTAATCAGCAAAGCCTTACAGGCCGATTCGTCTCTCGGGCGGGCAGCCAGAGAGAGGATTATTACAAAATATCCAAAAAATAAAAGAAGAGAAACCCTGTTAAAACTATTGAAAGAAGATTGACATGCCATTCCGAGAACGCATATTTGGTCGTAATTACAGAATAAAAATTCAATCTGAACAGAGAGACAAAATTTTTTCGAACCTGAATGAACTGATGAAACTCTATCCGGACGCAGAAACAATAGAAGATGATATTGTTTTCAAGATCGTTGATCATTTTGATCAGGATATTATTGCGCGTAATCCGGGGTCCCACGAAGAAACGAAACGGGGTTTTATTATTCACTATTCAAAATTTTCAATCCACTACACAAAGAGCAAAGACAACCGGCTTGAATGTGAAATCCTTCCAAAAATCCAGAAAAACGTCATCATGCGCTATTTGAAAAAATTAAACAATATCCAATACGATTCCGTCCCTGAAAGGCTTGCCCAAATCATCACTGAAAACCTGCTGATTCCTTCAATATATTTTAATGAAGACCTGGCGCCGGTCCACAGTGCGGGTATCGCCGATCCGGATGAAAGAGCCATTCTTTTAGGTGGAACCGGGGGTGTCGGTAAAACATCTCTTGAAATTGAATTGTGCCGAAATCACGGGTGTTCTTTTATAAACGATGATATTTCTGTTATAAATGGTAATGGCCAGGTATATTCCAATCTGGCTTTCCCAAAAATATACGGATACAATCTTGAAAATAATGATGAGGTTAAAAAAATAATTTTTGGTACTATGCCTTTACATGACAAACTGGCGTGGCATCTTAAATACAGATTCCTGGGACCTTCAAAAGTCCGTCGCAAGATTTCACCGGATCTTCTTTATGACCATATACTCAATAAAAAAACTCTGCTGCATAAATATATCATCCTGATGAGAGAAGATGTCTCCTCGATCAGCATTGAAACCGTTGAACCTCATGTCGCAGCAGATGCCACACTTCAGGTCATGAAAACAGAGTATTCTTTTTTCCATACCCATCTCCAATGGCATCAATACAATAGCGAACTAATGGGACGTAAGCCAATAATTAAAGTGACAGATGTTTTTGACCGATGGAAAACGCTTTATTTTAACGTATTCAAAACAATACCCGTGTATCGTCTTATCATCCCTTTGAAAATTGATCATAATACTTTTCTGCAAACAGCAGCACCGCTGATACTGGAAACAAATTAAAACAACAAATTATATCGAATTTAATCGTTACTTGGTTTTTCCGGCATTTGATAAACCCCTTCAAGCATTTGCTTTAGCTTATCCGAATAAAGGGGATGATCTTCAATAAACGTGTTTCGTTTAACTTCACCGGATGAATGGATAAACTGATCGGGACCTGTCATAATTGCAACATGAACAATTCGTCCCTTTTCATTCCGGAAAAAGGCCAGATCTCCCGGTTGGGCTTCGCATGATGCAATCGGATGATCGTTAACAACCTTGATTTGTTCCCGGGCATCCCGAGGCAGAAAAATGCCCTCAATCCCGAAACAACATTGCACCAGTCCGCTGCAATCGGTACCGTATTCTGTCTTGCCGCCCCACAGGTATGCCGTGCCCATCATCTCTGCTGCCAGGGCGACAACCCGTGCGCGGGTTGTATGAACCGTCTCAAGTTTCTGACCCTGTACACATCCCTGCTCCCCGGATGGCAGTATCACACAATCCGGATACCCTTCCGGAACCGGATAACGCCCACCCATGACCGTTTCACCGATGAATTCACCATTTTCATTCATAAGCCGGCCAAAAGGAAAATCCATGATCCGCTGCTCCAGAGACCGGTATTTTTCATACTCCCCATCATCTATTTCCATGGTTGTAAAACTCTGTATCCAGCCTTCATATCCGTCAGGCAGGCGGACATGAAGCCAGTCACCGTTTTTATCAAGAAGTTCTGCTTTTTCCCATGCAATTCCCTGGGTTACAACCTGTGATGAAAAGGTAGCCTCTTCATGGACATTGGAAAATGTTGTACGGATTATTCGTATCATAATAACTCCGTTTTTCAGTCTTTTTTTTCTGTTACTTTTTCATCCTGAGGGTAACGAATTTCAAGAATTGACTGATCAATACCAAATTCACTATTAAGTTTGTGCTTAAGGTCTTCCACCAATGCAGGATCAAATTGAGATTTGGAGTCAACCTTCGCCGCGAAATGTAATCCTTCATCTTTCCAGCACAATTGAGCGTCTGTTACATCTTTAACATGCTCCGTATTTTTAAGACTGTTTACAATGACAGACAGTTTAACTCCTGCAGGCACGCCATTCTGAAGAAGACCGGCTACAGAGTTAAATACATCCCAGACAGCTGTAATAAATAGAAGCATCATGAGAATGGAAATAGTCGGATCCCAATGTTTATAGTTTGTTTCAAGCATAAAAAAACCACCGGCCGTCATTGTCAGGACGGATATCAGTCTCAGGGAAAATCCGCTTTTATTCATGATTTTTTTTATCAGCCAGCCACTGAGAATATTGATAATTAAAAAAGCTCCGGTTAATATAAAAACAGCATCATAGTTTATGGGTGTCGGGACCCGAAACCTGCCCGGTATATCAAGTGCTACCCTAACGCCGTAACCGATTAGAATCAGACTGCTGATAAACGTAACCACAAGTTCGCTTCGAATAAAACGGGGTGTTCTGTCCTGCAAGGGAAGATCTCTGCGGGCAAAGCGGTATGCCGTATACGCTGCTGCAGCAGTCGCAATATCGGTCAGGATAAGGCCTGCAGCTATCCGAACGATCAGACTCTGCATTCGCCAGCTTGCAATCAAAAATGATGCGGAAAAAAGAATCAGTAAACCGGTCAGCCAGATTAATTGCTGGCGAACAGAATGAACAACAATTTCAGGAGAATTTTGTTTACTCATTATAAAACCTCCTTCAAGACTTCCAGGGGATATTTCACATTGCCAAAAGGCATGGATATCTGAGCACCAGAAATATAGGAACTTACATCTTTCAGTGTTTCGCGGGCTATGGATAACCCGATTTCACGGGCTTCTTCTTTTGAACCGGATTTATACAGCCTGTCCATAACGCTATCCGGTACATGAGCACCCGGGACTTCATTCCTGATAAACTCTGCATTTCTAATGCTGACCAAAGGCCAAATTCCGGCAATAACGGGAAGATTCAAAAACTTAACTTTATCAACAAAACGAATGAACTCTTCAGCATCGAAAACAGGTTGTGTCATAATAAATTCGGCACCGGCATTTTTTTTATCCTCAAGGTGTCGAATTTCCTCCTCTATATTCGCAGCGCCGGGATTAGCCCCAACACCGATAAAAAAACCGGTGGCTTTTTTAAGGATATTTCCTCCCAGATCCCTTCCTTGATTCAATGTATGGGCTACCCGCGTCAATCCTACGGAATCCAGATCAAAAACAGCCGAAGCGTCCGGAAATGTTCCCATTTTCGGCGGGTCGCCGGTAATTATGAGAATATTTTTTATCCCTGCAGCGTACGCCCCTAAAAAGTCCCCTATCATACCTAAGAGATTTCTGTCCCGGCATGTGAAATGCTGAATGACTTCACCCTCTGCTTCCTGCTGGATCAATAGCGACAAATAACTGGATGCCATTCTGGACTGAGCCCTGGGACCGTCAGGAATATTGACGGCATCCACACCGGCTTCATAGAGAATGCGGGACTGTTCTATTGCTTTTACGGGATCGGCACCCTGAGGAGGTACAATTTCTACGGTTGTAACAAATTCTCCACGCGAAATTTTTTCTGCAAATCGGGATTTTTTTGCCACGGGTATCAAATCAATGTCCGGATTATAATCCGGTACCGTATAAGAAATTTCTATCCGCTTCCGGGGTTGAACAGACTGCAAAGCCTTTTGCATGCTTCGGATAAAATCCGGTGTCGTTCCGCAGCATCCGCCAACGACCCGCACGCCTGTCTGAACAAACCGTCGCGTATATTCGCTGAAATACTCCGGGGATGAAAAATAAATATTCCGGCCATCCACTCTTTGCGGCAGTCCGGCATTAGGCATGGCGCTGACGGGGACTGGCGAAATCCGAATCAGCCTTTCTGCGACATCCAGCATCCTGTTTGGACCCAGACTGCAGTTTACACCTACAATGTTAGCACCGGCTTTTACAATTTCAGCAGTAAAAATTTCCGGCGGACTACCCAGCAGTGTTCTGCCCTCTGCATCAACTGTCATTTGAGCGATAAGCGTTATGGATGGAAATTTCCTTTTTATTTCAATTATAATCTCCCGGATCATGGCAAGATCGGAAAAGGTTTCCAGAATCAGCACATCTGCTCCTCCGGCCAGAAGTGCTTCTGCCTGTTCATGATACGCTTCCCGAATTTCTTCAACAGAAAGTTTTCCAAAGGGTTCCATTCTGTCCGGCGGAGGTCCCAGCGATCCGGCAACAAAGAGCAAGTCTCCGGCAACCTGTCGGGCCAATTCAGCACCGCGGCGATTAATTTCAACGGTTTTATCTTCATATCCATATTTTTTCAGCATAAACCGGTTCGCGCCAAAAGTATTTGTGGTTAAAACATCTGCCCCGGCATCGGCATAATCACGGTGGATGCCCAAAATTAAATCGGGTTTATGAAGATTCAGGGCATCATAACATTGGTTAATATAAACACCCCGTTCATAAATCATGGTACCCATCGCACCATCAAAAAGAATGACATGATCCTCAAGACAGGAAAGAAAATCTGTTTTTTTATTCATTTTTTCACAAACATTATTCATGTTTTCAATTTACACTTTTCAATTCAGAGAAAACAGACGGTATTTAGCAGATCTAAGATTGAACTTTCCATTTTTCGCTCCTTATGCGTAGAATATCTTATGGTAAACAACAAAGAACCATTCTGCCTTGAACCCCTGATTTTGTTTGAGGATAATCATCTTCTGGTTGTCAGCAAACCTGCCGGACTGCTGGCGCAAGGGGATAAAACCGGCGACCCTAATCTGCTGGATATAGGAAAAAATTACATAAAAGACAGATATAATAAGCCGGGAAATGTGTTTTTAGGATTGGTGCACCGTCTGGATCGTCCCACATCCGGTGTCATGGTTTTTGCCAGAACATCCAAAGCCGCTTCCCGATTAAGCCGGTATTTTCGGACACACAGAATCGAAAAAGTCTATCTTGCCCTGGTAGAAGGTGTTCCGCCTGAAACAGGTCATTATGCTGATTATATTAAACGCGACACTATTGCAGGGTATGTGACCAATAATCCCGAAGATAAAAAGGCAGAACTTGAATTCAGGCGTCTGAAAACATCCGGAAACATTTCAATGATGGAAATCCGCCTGTTAACGGGCCGGCATCATCAGATTCGAATACAGTTTTCCCACCGGGGATTTCCCGTTGTCGGGGATCGTCGATACGGAAGTAACATTAACTGGCAGAAAGGAGAAATTGCCCTTCATGCCAGAGATCTGGTGCTGTGTCATCCCGTAAGCGGGGAACTCATGACTTTTACATCCCCCCCGCCTGCGAAATGGGATTCGATTATTTAACCTGTTCAACAGCCCAGTCAAAAGCAGACTGCAGCATTTCCTGAGGCGGTGTTTTAATGAAATTCTCTTTCAGCATCATGTGAACAAGATCTCTCGATTCCCGGATGCCATTTTCAGCAAGTGTATACGCTTCATCCCGGGTCAGACTTTCCCGGGCAAGGCCTTCTTTCATAGCCTGCATGGCCACATCTGCCGCTTCACAGGGAAAAACTCCCGTTTCTTCCATCGTTGGGATGATATTGTCCGGGTGAATTCCTCTTTTTTCTGCAAAATCAGCCAGTGATTTTGCAGCAACAATAGCCATTTCATCACTGATTTTCCTCGACCGGACCAACAAGGCACCTTTCAGGATTCCCGGAAAGCCCAGTGAATTATTCACCTGATTCGGAAAATCACCCCGGCCGGTTGCCACAATATAAGCGCCTGCTTCTTTTGCTTTATAGGGATAAATTTCCGGGACCGGATTGGCACAGGCGAAAACGACAGGCTTTTGAGCCATACTTTTAATCCATTGTGGTTTTATGGTGTTTGGATCCGATTTGGATAATGCAATCAGAACATCCGCACCCAACATGGCTTCTTCCATGGTTCTGATTTTCTTAGGATTGGTGGATAAACACAATTCCCATTTACGGTAGTATCGTTGATCTGCCTTTATATCATCTCTGTCTGTATTCAGAGAACCGGACGAATCAAAAATAATCATTTTCTCCGGATCTCCGCCGGCTTGATGGATGATTCTCGCAATGGTTGTATTGGATGCTCCGGCGCCATATAGAACTATTTTCACCTTACTGATCGGCTTATCTACAAGTTTTAATGCGTTAAAGAGACCGGCCAGTGTTACTGAAGCCGTTCCCTGGGCATCATCATGCCAAACAGGAATGTCACATTCCTCACGAAGCGTATCCAATACCTTATAGCAATTAGGCTGTGAAATGTCTTCCAGATTGACCGCTCCAAAACCGGGTTGCAGCATTTTGACAAAGTCAATTATCTTATCCGGATCATGTTCGCCTTTTTCATTCCTGCTGTCAATACAAAGCGCATTGGCATCTACGCCTCCCAGATATTTCATCAGGAAAGCTTTCCCCTCCATCACGCCCAGTCCGCCCGGAGGAGTGCAGTTCCCATCTCCCAGAACACGGGTAGAATCGCTGACAACAGCCACCAGATTGCCCCTGTTGGATAAGGCATAAGATTCAAGATTGTTATCACGGATGGTTGTTGAAACCATGGAAACGCCCGGCGTATACCAAACATTGAACCAATTAAACCCAAAAACTGCTGCTTTGGGCACCGTTTGCATTTTACCATTGTAAAATTTGTGTGCATCATAAGACAGACGTTTTAAAAATATGGTTTTAGCCCGGGCTGTTTGCTCACTGTTCAGCCCTGATTCGTAAAACAGTTCATCCAGATTATCTAACGAGTAGTGAATTTTTTCCATCTTGACTCCCGCGTTATACCTTGCCCTGTGTTACCAGGCGGGCAAAGTGTTCAAAACTTCTATCCCAGCTTTTTTCGGCAGAATCGGGAAAACAGCAACCGGGAAGTTCCCGCATCCGCAAATGATATGTGAGACAATCACAGCATATTCCCTTCCGGGAACATGGGTCATAAGAACAATTACACCGTACAACATTCTGCTCTTTTTTGCACTCCATCACACATCCTTCAGCTTAGATATTTACTGGATAATCTATTAATCCGGCAGTTCCCGTGCAAGGTCGGAAATTAAAAACAGTCATATCATGACAGGTATTGAACCGGTAATTTCCGATCGTGCAGTATTTAATGAAACAGATAATCCGCAAAATGCCATAAAATCAAACTTTATTACCCTTGTCATATATTAATTATATAATATTATCTTGTTGTTTTCAATTCTTTTCCACATATTACCATTGCCCCCGAATGTTGACGATAAGGAGTTTATCATGAAACGAGTAAATAATCTTTGTGCCTGGATTCTGACGGGGGTTTTGCCGGGATTGCTGTTACCTGCAGCCATTCTTTTGGGAGAGACAATTCTGGCATGGGAGTTTTCAGGTGGAACCGGTGAGGAAAAAACGGTGGAAGCAGTCATCAGGCATGAATATCTGGCCGGAACTGATTCTTCGTTTCTCATTCGCCGGGGTGCAGGGATCAGCCATGGTCCGAATAACGACCGGTTCAACGCGAATTACTGGGCTGAACCGGATTTGGAATCGGCCCTGAGAAATGGTGATTATTTTGAATGGGAGGTTCACCCGAAGAGCGGCTGTACCGTGGAACTGTCTTCTATGAGCATGAAAATTGAACGATCATCCACAGGCCCGCACCTGTTTCATCTGAGGACTAATATTGATAACTGGCAGGAAGATCTGGAGAATTGGGAAATCACAACAACGTCAACTCAGATCACTGTTGATTTATCCGCTTTACCGGTCCGGACAGATCGTATTATTTTCCGTTTGTATGGATATGGTAACAGTACCAATGCCGGCTCGGCAGGTTTCGAAGGATCGGGATATGATCTGATAATTGAAGGAACACTGAAAAGTCGCGTTTCTTTACCTGAGAAACTTCGAATCAAATCTGCCAACAGTACAGAGATGGTGCTTGGCTTGAAGAATCCTCGCGGAGAGAAGGGTGTGGACTGGGACGGATATTATATTTTTGGAGGAGTGAATGCGCCAAACAGTCTGAATATTGAAAACTTTATCGGCACAGAAGCAATACCCGATACACATTTTCCTTCATCATCCATTCATGACGGAAGCCATTGTCTTATACACATAACAGAAGAGTCAATTTTTGATGTATTCATTACCGGCCTGGAACCGGGAAACACATATTACATTACAGCTTTCTCATATTTATCGGATGGTACAGATACTGTTTGGTCTGTCATGGCAACAGAGCAAACTTTACGGTTTTACGATATAGTGATTAATGAAGTCCTTGCTGATCCGGCTTCCGATATTACGGGAGATGCCAATAATGACGGAGTCCGGCATGCTTCTGAGGATGAATTTATAGAATTTTACAATAACTCCGGTGAAACTGCCGATATCAGCGGCTGGATGATAGGCGATGCTGATCAGATTAGGCATATTTTCCCGGAAAGTTCATTAATTCCGGAGGATGGGATCGTAGTTGTTTTTGGCGGCGGGTTGCCCAATCTGCCGGATTCAGAAGCAATTATTATAACGTCATCCGGCGGCACACTTTCATTAAATAATACAAACGAATCAATTTCTCTATTAACCCCGGATTCAACAATAATTACATCATACAGCTGGGGTAGTGAGGGGGGACAGGATCAGTCTATGGTCAGGAATCCTGCCGTAACAGGGGATTTTATTCTTCATATGAATTTATCAGGGACAACACCGTTTTCCCCGGGAATCATATCGAATTATGAAAACTCCCTTCCTGTTTCCCTTTCACTTATCAATTGTGAGCGGTCCGATTATATGGTTCGATTGGTCTGGCATACTGAATCAGAAACAGAAAATGCCGGTTTTATCGTTACACGGCAGTATGAAGAGGAAAAACCGGTTGAACTGGCAAATTATATGAGTGATCCGGGTCTCAGGGGTGCCGGTACCAGCACCGTACGAAAAACGTATCATTTTACAGATTATCCGGTAAAACCCGGCATGTACACATACTGGTTGACAGATTTCAGTTATTCCGGAGAAAGGACCGAACATTCGCATAAAAAAATACGGGTCCCTTTTAATCTGGATTCCAAGCCATATCCCAATCCATTTAACACATCGTTTCACATACCATTACGACTTGTAAAACGGGAAAACATCACATTTGAAATCATCAATCTTCTGGGACAAACCGTTTTAACTATTCATCAAACGTTTGATCCGGGAGATCATGATATACCTGTCAATATGACTCCATACCAATCGGGTATATATTTTCTGAAAATTATAAGAAATCAGGAGATTGCTGTGACAAAGCTTATTTATTTGAAATGAGATTTTAGAAAGACGAATAAAGAGAAGTGTAAATTGAAATTGATAAAGACATTAAACCAAGAAGCAGAATAAAGCGGATGATGCTATGCCGGATTGTCAGTTTGTTGATTGCAGTTTTCATATCTACCTCCTTGTCTTAAATAAGGTATGGATTACTATCAAAAAAACCCGTGATATCCATCACTTTATACACTATCAGGTATATACAAAGTAAAGAGATACAAGATATTGAACAAGAAAAAAAATAAGATGCCTTGATTTTTGAACAGAAAGAAGGGAAACAGATTGTTGAACACAACGAAAGATGTTTTTTAAGAAGGAGGTTTACGCCTATGATTCCCTGTTTATTTTAAATCCAGCGTCAGGGATTCATGGGTTACGTCATAAGGGAGCGTCTGAATAGAAAATACAACCTTGTCATTCCGATAAAGGTCTTCAGAGTATTGAAAAATTCTGAAATCAGATGTCATAATTCTTCGTTTAAACAGTAACAGTGCTGTCCCCGGTTTCACATCAAAAAACCTGCTTTCTTCACTTCCGGCAAAACCAATTTCAATCGTTTGTTTTGCAATCCCCAGTCTTTCATTCGTATTCCTGTGAAACAAATCGTATATCGAGTGTGTTTCCAGGTCTTCATTAAAAATGGGCATAAACAGGTCTGCATTAAACCAGGAGTATTCGATAATAAGCGGTTCATTATCCCCAGTACGAACACGGATAATTTTTACAACCGGATCAGACGGTCTTATATTCATTATATTGGCAATATTATTGTCTGCAGTCACTACTTTCTTTTCCCGAAGGATTGCACCGGCTTGCCTGCCATGTCTTTTCATAAGCTCCGTGAAACCCATGAGCGTCTGAACATTCTGTTCGATACGAGTATTGACAACCGTACTGACTTTACCCTGCCGCCGTTCCAAAACCCCTTGTTGAAACAGCATCTCGAGAGCATGGCGGATTGTCCCCCGGCTTACAGTAAATCTCCTGCATAATTCATGTTCACTATAGAATAAGTCCCCTTCCGAGAAATGACCCCCATGGATTTCACCGTACAATTCTTCATAGATTCGAATATATTCAGGAAGAAACCGTTCAAATTTATCCATTTTTTCCCTCAATGGTTTTATCACACAGGCTTCGCGATGCAATAATATTTGCACCTGTCATTAGGATATTTTCAACAATTATTTGTCCAATATATACAGGTTTTGAAATTCGGATTTGTTTTAATTCGTTCATACAATCTAAAAGCTTTGTTTTGGGAATTCCCTTATCTGATCGGACCGGAAGGCGTTCCATACCTGAATTGTCCACAGGGAGTGTCGTTGTCAGAATACGAATCGGGTCAGTCATCTCCGCCAACACAAATGATTCACCGCGTCGACACAGATGTCCGGTAATTGTATACCCTGACACGTTGCTCTCTGAAGACATCAGCCGTATGGGACATCCTTTCGGACAAGCTGTGCAAATAAATATCTTATCCATCTCTTTCCACAAGATTAAGTCTCAGAAGATTGGAAGCCCGGGACATGTCAAGCTTCTCAAAATTGACATTTTGCATTTCTCCGGGAAAGGCATTGCTGATTTTTTGTTCCCCTATAATCCTGCCTTTATCAGTTACAAGTTGAAGGATTCCTGTCCTGACCGGCCGGAGAATGCGAAAGGACACATTCAGATTGTTGACCTTTCCGGTGAGACGCTGAGGCATAACGGCATGAACTGTTTCTCCGGGAACGATGAAACATTCCGTTTCCATCAATTCCATATCCCCCGTGATAAACCTTGCCGCCTGACGCCCTGCTTCCAGTCCGTGAACAGTAACCCTGTCAACCAAGTCTTCGACCATGAGTGCATTCCCGCAAACAAAAATGTTTTTACGGATTGTCTGATATCTTTGATTGACTTCCGCTCCCCCTGTTTTTTTGTTCAGAGGAATATTAGCACCGGTTAACAGCTCATTTTCCGGTATGAGACCAACTGACAGCAACAGGGTGTCACAGCTGATTTTTTCTTCAGTACCTTTCACGGGATTTTGATTTTCATCCACATCACAAACTGTAACGCCAGAAATTCTTTTCTTTCCATGAATATTGATAACTGTTTTTTTCAGATACAAAGGAATGTCATAATCATAAAGACACTGTATGATATTTCTGTTCAAACCGGCTGACCATGGATTAATTTCATACACCCCCTTCACAAGCATGCCTTCCAGGATTAGACGTCTTGCCATGATTAAACCAATATCTCCCGAACCGAGAATCACAACATGATGGCCGATTTTCCTGCCTTCCATATTTATAAACCATTGGGCCAGCCCGGCAGTCAATATCCCCGAAGGTCTGTCCCCGGGAATTTGAATTGCTCCTCTGGTTCTTTCCCTGCATCCGGTTGCAATAATCAAGGCTTTGTATTTAACCCTTATAAAACCTTCCGTTCGGCTTACAGCCGACAGCGAGCTGTCAGAATTAATTGAAAGCACCATTGAAGATGTGAATACACGAACCGGTGTTTTCCAGACTTTTTTTAAAAACCGTTCACTGTATTCCGGGCCTGTCAGTTCTTCGCTGAAATAGCTTAATCCAAACCCCGGATGAATACATTGGCGTAAAATTCCTCCGGCTTCATTACTTCGTTCAAACACGGCAACGTTTTTTACGCCACTTTCACTGGCTCCCAAGGCTGCTGCAAGTCCGGCTGGACCGCCTCCAATAACAGCAACGTCTATAATCATGGTTTTCACACGCTGCCGCCTTTCTTCAGGATCCACGATCCCGGAAGTTCTTTTTCTACCGATTCGGGAGGAATCTTTAATTCGCGTGCCAGAATTTGAATGACTTTAGGCAGACAAAATCCTCCCTGACATCTGCCGCTTCCCGGACGGACTCTTCGTTTAACTCCGTCAACAGTTTTCGATCCGCAGAACCGGTGAATTGAATCTACGATTTCCGCCTCTGTTACTGTTTCACATCGGCAAACAATATGTCCCCATGCCGGGTTAGCCTTTATCAGCATTCCTTTTTCTGCATCCGACAAACCGGAAAAACGGATAACAGGTTTTCGCGTTGTTTTAACATGTAATTTGAGAGACGGTGCCCCCAGGTATTGAATGATCTGATCACTTAAGAATTCTGCGATTGCAGGGGCAGCCGTCAGCCCCGGCGACTTAATCCCGCCCGCTTCAAAAAATCCCGGAATTCCCGTGACATGACGGATGACAAAATCGCCTGAACTGCTGTGAGCTCTTACACCGGCAAACTCAGTGATGGACATCCCAAAATCAAGATCAGGGAAAGATTGTAAAGCAACACTGCGGACTGTGTCCATGGAATCCCGGGTGACAGACAGATCATATTTATCATTGTTTTGACACGCATCCGGACCGATTATCAGATTACCGTGAACCGTTGGAGCACAAACAACTCCTTTTCCCAATTCGGATGGCGTCTGAAAAATGATATGTTTTACGTGATCTCCGGATTTTTTATCCAGGAGGAAATAGGTTCCTTTACGGGGAATAATCGTATAATCCGGTTTCTTAAGCATGGCATGAATCGTATCGGATTCAATACCGGCACAATTCACAATAGCTCGGGTTGTTACGGATGAATGTCCAAAAGTAACGACAAAACCTTTGAGTTTTTTTTCGATTTTTGTAACCGGCGAAATAAGGGATAATTCAGTCCCGTTATCCATGGCATTTTCCGTTAGGGCTATTGCCAGCTCCCACGGACCCGTAATGGCAGCTTTGGGTGCATAAAGCGCAGATCGAACAGATGAATTAACGGCCGGTTCAAGATTTAAAACTTCATTTCTGTCAATTAGGTGCAAATCCTTTATGCCATTGGTTTTTCCCCGGTCCAGCAGTTTTTGAAGTTGTTTTTCGTCCACATTATTAAATGCAATCACAAGAGATCCAATCTGTTTATAGGGAACATCCAGCTGACAGCAAAGATCTTTATACATTGCATGACCTTCCCGGTTAAACCGTGCCATAAGCGTGTGAGAAACCGCATCATAGCCGGCGTGAACCAGGGCTGTATTTGCTTTGGTTGAACCGGTAGCCACATCTGAAGACGCATCAATTAAAAGAACACGGATATTATATAATGACAGTTTACGGGCTAATGATGCCCCTACTATACCCGCACCAATAATTACCACATCTGCTTTCATGCTTATCCTGACTACTTGTCTATACAAGTATACCAAATTAAATGGCTAATGGCAATAATTGGTAAAAGAATATTGCATGGTTTTACATTCAAATGATACAAATCTAAAGGATTTATTCCTGCTCCGGAATTATGGCAGATAACGGGGGTAATATCAAATTTATTGCGATGCCACCAATTTATAAGGAATCGGGGACGTGTGATACATTCGACTCATTAACCAGCTTTCCCACGAAATACCCGTCCGTATTATATGTCCCGGGATTAATGCGCAAAAAGGGCGTTGACGGCATCTTTACCTTAATCCCCTGTGATAAGAGTCCGTCATGAATCGGCGTCAATTTTAGATTTGGCCATTTATCACAGATGTATTCTATTTGGTATTCATTTTCTTCAGCAAAGATTGAGCATGTTGCATAGATCAAAATACCTCCGGGTTTTACCAGAGGAATATTGTCTTCAAGGATACTGCGCTGGAGTGAGACAAAATGATTAAGTGAATCCGGTGTTAATTTCCATTTAAGATCGGGACGGCGTCTGAACGTTCCGCTTCCTGTGCAGGGAACATCCAAAATCAGGATATCCGCTTTGCCCCTCAACGTTTTAAAAACTTCTTTTTGATCCATCACTTCAATTTTTGCGTCTGCTCTCCCGGCTCTTTTCATCAGTTCAATCAAGCGCTCCGGATATTTATCCGTCGCAATAATCCGTGATTGATTCTTTGTAAGGGCTGCAATATGCAACGCCTTTCCGCCGGCCCCGGCACATGCATCTACAATGAGCTGTCCCTGGTCAGGATTGACTGCACGGGTTATAAGCTGGCTCCCTTCATCCTGAATTTCTACCAGCCCTTTCCGATAAACAGGATGAGACATAATATCCTTTCCTGAACGGATTCTGAGTGCTTCCGGAAGAATTTTTCCGGGTATAAAATCAATATCCGGCATGAATTGTCTCATATCCTGATAACGAGTTTTTAGTGTATTAATCCGGCAATGTAATCCGGTTTGTTTAAGGAGACCGCCGGCAATATCCCGGGCATTATCCGGACCAACGCCTGACGCAAGTTTTTGCCACATCCATTCCGGTAAAGCAAAATGGACATAATCAGGCATATCTTCCGGGATATGAATGATATCATGACTGTTCCACTGCCGGCTGATTTCATCGGCTTTATTGAAAGATAATTCCGTTATATCCGGATACAAATCCCTGAAAGCTCTGATAATTAATGCTTCAACAGGAATACTCGGGGTCATTGTTGGTGATGTGCTGTACGCTGCAATCCATTCAAAACGGGATTTTAACCGAACCGTATGCCAATAAAGTCCGGCCATTTCTTTTCTGTCGCGCTTTCCTAAAAAGGGCCGTTCTTTAAAAAACATTCGAACCCGTTCATCGGAAGGAATATGCGGCTTTTCAGCCGTAAACCGGTACAATTCCGAGGCAATATTGAGAAGCAGGGGAACATTCATAAAGATAAATTTCTAACCGAATGTTTTCTTGGAAATCATAGCAAAAAACTCAGCGCGTGTTTCCGCATCATCGTGAAATTCCCCTAAAACCGTGGATGTTGTTGTATATGAATTCTTCTTTTCCACACCCCTCATCTGCATACACATATGCTGGCCTTCAACCACGACTCCCACACCAATTGGCCGAACGGTTTCCCACAACGCTTCTGCAATCTGACGTGTCAACCGTTCCTGGATCTGAAGGCGGCGGGAAAACATTTCGACGATCCTTGGAATTTTACTCAATCCCAAAACCTGCCCGTTTGGAATATATCCAACATGGGCAACACCAAAAAACGGCAGCATATGATGTTCACAAAGAGAGAAGAAATCAATATCCCTCACAACTATCATCCCGCGGGACTCTTCCTTAAAAACAGCATCATTAATAATATCATCCAGTTTCATTTCATATCCGCGGGAAAGAAATTCCCATGATTTTGCTACACGATGGGGTGTGCGGATCAGGCCTTCTCTGTCAGGGTCTTCACCAATCTGTTTCAGAAGATCAAGTGTGACCTCTTCAAGTTTTTTAATTTTCGTACTGCTCATCGATTATTTTCGCTCCTAAATCATTGCTTTCCTTCACTTCAACAGAAATCAAACTGACCGGTGATCTGAAGACATGTTTCAATTGATAGTAAATAAAGCGGGTTATATTTTCCGTGCTGGGTATCCTGTTATTAAACCAGAGAATATCTTCTTCCAGGTGAGAAATGTCCAATACAGACAGAATCTTATCCTCCATAATTTTTTGAACATCAAAAAAATTGATAATCATTCCGGTTTTAGCATCCACCGGCCCGCGCAAGCCAATGACAACCTCATAATTGTGTCCGTGAATCTTACTGTAAATTCCGTATTTTTTCAGGTTTTCCTCAGGAGATTTGTCCCGGTCCCTGTAACTGTGGGCTGCTGAAAAATAAACACGGGTAAACAATTCGATTGTCGGCCGGTCATTCCCCACGATAGACAACCCAGTTATTTTCTGTTTCCCAGAGTTTTAGTTCACAAAGCATTCCCGGTTCAAGAACGGTTTCAAGTTCTTCCCAGATTTTCACAACGATATTTTCTGCCGTGGGGATTACGCCTTTTAAGAAATCGACATCCGTATTGAGAAATTTATGATCCATTTTATCAACAATTGTATCGTTGACAATCTTTTTCAAAACTTTCAAATCAATAATCATCCCGGTTTCTTCTGGAATTTCACCTTTAACTGTAACTTCCAGGGTATAATTATGTCCATGACCGTGAGGCCAGCTGCATTTTCCGTATACATCCCAGTTTTTATCGCTGTCATAGTCCGGATTCATAAGAACGTGAGACGAGGAAAATGTTAATCGTTTAGTCAGATATATCATAGTAATCTCCGGCCATATATTTTTAAGTTATTCTTCATTGAAACGTTAGAATATGCAAAACATGATAGGTTACGACAAACTATTCATGGTCCGGCTGATATTCCAATCCCTGCCGGATCATTATTTCATGAATCCGTGTCCGTTCAAGACATTCTTCACAGACATAAAAACCTTCATTGAACCGGTCTTCAACAAGTTTGTCAACATCTTCACATCCGCACAGAGCGCAGGAAAGGCCAAAAGGCTTAACGATTTCACTGTTTTTTTTCAGATCGGCCATATTGTCATTATGTAAAAGAGTTAAGGACAAAATACTTAAAAGGTCAGATACCCGCCCAGAGCAAATTCAATCCCTTTTGCGGTTTCCAGACTGAATCCGTTGTGCAGAGCTATTGCAAAATCCATATTGAAAATCCATTTATGGACAGAAAAACCAAAGGCAATATGCCGGTTATTATTACCACCCCAGGCCAGTCCGGCTCGTATTGGGAAACTGGGAGATCGTACTATTTCAATCCCGTTGCTCCACATCCAGGTATTTCTTGCAAAAAACATATTTTGAAAGGAAGCGGTAAAATCACTGGTCCACATGACTTCAGGATGAAGCTGCTTGCTTAACCCGATCCTGAACCACGAGGGATAACGGATTTTTACAACATTATCCGGTGCTGACAGCCGATGTTCATCGGTGATATAAATTTCATCAAAGGTCGGCATAACATTGGTTGAATCACCAAAAAAATCCAGAGGCGTCAATTCTTTCAAAGCATAAAGATAGGATTTACTCTGATAGATCCTGTCTTCTTTCAACCCCATAAGCTTACTGGTATATGTGGGTTTATTCCAGTACGTCTGCGCAAAAAGGTTGTTCAGGGCAGCACTGATCTGCCATCCGTTCATAACAGGTGATGTGTATCCGATATCCAGACCTGCACCCGTTCCTCCGTACATCAGGCGGGTTATATATTCCGCACCGGCCTGAATTGATGTTGTATCCGTAAGAAAGGCAGATGAAGACCCCTCACTGTCAAATCCATAGTAGGCAACGCCTTGAAAAAGGCGGACAGAAGCGCCAAAAGCCCCCCCCTCAAAGGGAAATGCAAACGAATAATCATATACGCCTAAAATGATTGAGTTCAAATCGATGGTTAGATCATATTCTTTCAGAATTCGGTTCCCATTCACAAAGAGATCGGCATAGTCATAGGGCATTATAAAATCAGCTGCCGTAATGAGTCTGGATGTAAAGGCCCAGTTATTTCTTGAGATGCTCAAAAACGGGGAAACGAGAGACAGCCCGGCCTCACCTCTGAAGCCGTCTTCAAATAGCTCAAGGAAACCGTCTTTTGGAATATTGCCCGTGTAGGGATCGGGCTGGTCCAGATCTTTTCCATTGTAATAGTTTAAATCCTTCAATGAAAGGATGGTATTCTGAACCCGAACGTTTACATATCCGAGTGAAACACGTGTATTTCTTACTGAATCCCGGAAAGCCAGATTGGCCGGGTTCCATCCTACACATTGGAATCCCCGGGATACCGTGCTGTAGGCTCCTGCAAGTCCCACCGCTCGCGGATCACGATCAACCTGTCCCCAGAGTATGGAGGCTATTAGGAAAATCAGGAAATTGATCCGCTTGATCATTTCCCGTTCTCCTCATCCGAGCCGTAGATAAAATCACCGGTATTCACGCGAAATCCGATATAAGCATGAACACCAATATAGTCCTGCGGCCGTATAAAAATCAGAGAGTCTGAACTGGTTACCAGATCAATACGGGGCATAATATAATGATTTACAATCCGTGTGAATTCCTGCACAAGTTCTGCGCTAATTGTGTCAGTTACCATTAATTGCACAGGTGCTGCAACACGGCCGAATTCATCCAAATCAGCCATGGGGAGGGGAACGGAAAAAAGCGTATCCAGCCGGACAGTATCTCCGTTGTTAAAAAATATCCAATTATCTCTCATGGATAAAATATTCAGCGAATCGAGAGTATACCGGGTTGTATCAAGAGGAAAAATTGTACTGTCCGACATCAGCAACGTGAACTTCCCATGCATGGGAATATGGTTTGTAAGATTAGCATATACTACAGCTTCGGTTGCATTGGTTCGAATAAATTCTGCAGTTGAGCTGTCCCATGCCGTGACGGTGGTATAATCTTTTGGCATAAAACTCTGACTGCCTGCCAAAAACTTGAAGGGTGCTTCCAGTGTATAATCTGCCCAAAGGCTGTCCCCAACGCTGATTGAACCTTCACCCCTGACTCTTGCCATAGTACTGATCTGAAAACGCTCAGGACTCAAGTCAATTAAATCGGCTAATGTCGGATGGGTTTCATTCCTCCTTACTTCATTTGTCAGGTCATCCCAATATACAAAAAGGCCGTCTTTATTAAATTTCAAAATGGATAATGCTGAATCCGTAACAGACGTTCCCGGATAATTCAGAGACGGTTCCACATGCATTGTCCGGGTTTGTCGGCCTTTGCGGGCAGAAATATCCATAATCAGCTTGACCGGCAATATCCGGTTTCGCACACGAATGATCATTTCAGGTTCAGCAATTCCAATTCCCGTAATTCCTTCAGGCAGTTCCATTTCCTGATTGTCACCCGGCAGAAGCATATTGAACTGTCCGGACAGTTGATCAAAGCGCAGATCGGAGACTTGAAAAGCGATTTGAACATGTCCCATTTCTTCATTCAGGGGGAGGACGGCATTATACCCCGGGACATCCGGATCTGCTTCTTTAAAAAAGACCCGGTACGAATATGATAACGCATTTATAAACTCGTCCCCTTCATTTGCCTGAATGGCATAGCCTCCCAAATCAACATTCAGTTCAAGCCCTGTGGAAAGAAGTGTATCCGGTACAGATGCCGGTTTAGGGGGCGTTGCGGGAGATAATATCTGGGGAAATGTAAGACTGAACATGAGAGGTGCATTGTATGTATTATCCAGTACTTCCATGCTGATCTGATTGGTATCGGGACCGGTAACACTCAGCTGCCCCCTTTCAATCTGAGTATTGCTTTCCGGCAACGAGAAAGCAAGGGTTGTGTCAACCAGAACCACTTCCCGGGTTCTTCCGTGAATGGCATGGAATCCCAGTGCCATACTTTGCAGGTAAAAAAGTCCGGTTTGAATGTCCGGATTCTTATACAGTGTATCCACTACCGGCAAAAGATAGATGGCCATGGATGCATTCAACCGGGTTCCTTCCAGCATTTGGCCGGATAAATCAGTTGAATCCTTTAATACTTGATAAGCACCTACAGCCCCACCGTTGTGAATGACTAAATCATAACGGGAATTATCATCCCGGACTACCTCAACACGAATCGGTTCGATAAAAACAGGACCGGGCAAATTGTTAAAGAATTCCGTTACAAAATAACTACCGTTTTCTGTCTCCAAGGCATACACACTAAAATATTCTTCAAGAAGTCCCCGGGTTTCATCACCAAAATCCTGCAATGTATCTACATCAATGATGGGATCAGAAACGGCTGAATTCCATACATCAGGCGGAATGACCGATGGGTCCGATCCGATAATATCCTCTAACGTTACAATATCCTGAACTACTTCATTTACAGTAGGAACCGTCAGAATCTGACCGGGTTCATTTATGGGAATATCCTGGTCAACCGGCACTATAAAATCATTTTGCGACAGGGCTACACTCCCCAGCTTTCCGCCGAAACGGAGAAACATGGTATCTCCCTGAGCAAAAAATGTAGAATCATTTTCAAGATCAATGATAGGATACTGATCATAAATCAACGGTAACGTTAACGAAGCCCGCCAAACGGGCGGTTCAAGTTTTGTAGGTAAACTCAGATCACAGGAGGATAAAAATACCACAAAAAGAGCAACAATCGTAACAAGGACGATTGGAAGATGACCTGTATTTTTAAGGTTTTGCATCTCGGAACAACCCGGAAAATCAGGTGAGATAGGTTTTCAGAACCTCGGTTTTATCTGTTTTTTCCCAGGTAAAATCAGAATCTTCACGTCCAAAATGTCCGTAAGCAGCTGTTTTTCTGTAGATCGGTCGTTTCAAATCCAGATATTCAATAATTTTACGGGGTTTGAGGGGAAACTCTTTTTTCACGATATCTACAAGCTTTTCATCCGGCAATTTACCGGTTCCGAACGTTTCTACAAAAACCGAAAGAGGGTCCGCCACTCCGATTGAATAAGAAAGTTGAACCTCACATTTATCCGCCAGATCGGCTGCTACAATATTTTTTGCAATATAACGGGCCATATACGCTGCAGATCTGTCTACTTTTGAAGGATCTTTACCGGAGAAGGCACCGCCTCCATGGCGGGCATATCCCCCATACGTATCTACAATAATTTTTCGGCCTGTGAGTCCTGCATCAGCCTGCGGGCCGCCAACTTCAAACCGGCCGGTTGCATTGATATGCAAAGACGTCTTCTCATCCAACAAATTCCCTAACACAGGACAAATAACTTTTTCCAGGACAGATTCCCTGATTTCGTCAATAACCACATCTTTGCGGTGATGAATGGCAATAACCACAGAGCTGACACGGACCGGTTTTCCGTCGTGGTATTCAACCGTAACCTGGCTTTTCCCGTCCGGAAGGGCCCACAGGAGTTCACCTTCCTTTCTCATAAGAGAAAGTCTGTATGTCAGCTGATGCGCCAGGTGAATTGGCAGCGGCATTAACTGGGGAGTTTCTTTGCAGGCAAAACCAAACATCAGTCCCTGATCGCCGGCACCCTGTTCGTGGCCTTTTGTTTCGTCCACGCCCTGTTTAATGTCCTGAGTCTGTGGATGTATGGATTCGATAATGGCACAATTTTCATAACTAAGTCCGCTGTCACAACTATCATATCCAATTCGTTTTAATGTTTTCCTGACAATATCCGGAATTTCCACATAACATTCGGTCGTGATTTCACCTACGACCATCACCAGGCCTGTTGTCACAAGCGTTTCACAGGCAACACGCGCTTCTGTATCTTTTTCCAGAATAGAATCAAGAATGGCATCCGATATCTGATCACAGACTTTATCGGGATGTCCTTCGGTAACGGATTCTGAAGTAAAATAGGTTATATGCAAAATCGCCTCCTTCGTTTAAATCATTATAATTTAAACATTTTAATGCTTATTTAAAAAGCTTCAGAATAATCTCCCAGATTTAATGCTTTCAACACTCCCTTTACTGAAGCATTTTGGCCGATTACGGCACCGGACAGAAGCGATTCCCGAACAACAGCTTCTTCATAAATGATCGAATCCCGTATAACAGACTTGTGAATCACAGCTTTACTACTGACTGAAACATACGGACCGATCACACTGTCATTAATTTCAGCGTCCGGGGCAATAAAAACCGGGGGAATGATAACACTGTTAATTGTATTGCCGGCACTGTTCCCTTTTTTTTCAAGGATTTGCCGGTTAGTTTCCAGTAACGTTTCCATCTTGCCGCAATCCAGCCAACTGTCAATTTCAGATGCCGTAAAGATTTCGTTCTGCTCCATCATAATTTTCAGAGCATCCGTCAGTTGATATTCCTGCCGTGTTTTAATGTTATCCCGTATCAGTTTTTCTATGGATTCTTTCAATAATCCCTGATTCCGGATCAGGTAGAGTCCGGCGATTGCCAGATTTCCCGGAGGATTTTCCGGTTTTTCAACCATGGACAGAATTCGGCCATTTTTATCTGTTTCAACGATGCCAAAGCGGCGGGGATCATCCACCTGCACGACGCCGAGAGTATGCGTATCCCGGGAAATGAACGCTTTATAATCTGTATTGATAATCGTATCGCCTAAAATAATCAGAACCGGTTCGTCAACCGCTTCAAGTCCATAAAGAACCGCATGTCCGAGCCCCTTCATCTCCTTTTGTTCTGGAAATTCACAATCCAATCCTGAAATTTTTGAGAAATAATCCATAACCCTTTCTTTTTTATACCCAACAATAACAGACAATTGATGGATACCTGCTTCCATGAGTGTATCGGCAATATGTCCGATAATCGGCTTTCCTGCAACAGTCAGCATAACTTTTGGACGTGTCAGGGTATGCGGCCGGAGTCGGGTGCCAATACCGGCAGCCGGAATAATAGCTTTCATAACAAACACCTTTTTTATTTATTCAAAGTCGCCTTTAAATCGCTTATCATTCATCATAGTTGACGATTGAAGATTCAGTTTGGTCATCAGTTCTTCCTGCAATTCCTTGGCCGGGTCTTCCCCGTGGAGTTTGAGCATATAATTCAGCGATATCACTTCGGCTATTACCGTAATATTTTTCCCGGGATAAATCGGCAGCGTAATAAAGGGAATATCCACATCCAGAATGGAATTTTTTTGTTGATCAAGTCCAAAACGCTCATACTCGGCGTTTTTATCCCATTCAACAAGTTCGATTTGGACTTCAAGTCTTTTTCTTGGACGGACTGCACGAATACCGAATGCTTTACGGACATTTACAATACCCAGGCCACGGATTTCAAGTGTATCCTGAAGAATTTTCTCGCCATAACCCATGAGGATTGTTTCGCTGGCTTTTTCAATATTGACCACATCATCTGCAACGAGCCGGTGACCTCTTTCAATCAAATCAAGAGCAATCTCGCTTTTTCCAATCCCACTCCGGCCGGTAAGCAAAACACCCACGCCGTAAATATCCAGAAGTGTTCCGTGAATATTGATGCGGGGAGCAAATTCTTTATAAAGAAAGGAATTGATCTCTTTCAAAAAATCCGTGTTATCAACCTTTGTCTGAAGAATCGGGACTTTCATTTCAGTGGCAAGATCGAGGACCAGAGGGGGAATATCCAGGTCCTTGAGGATTATCACTCCCGGAATTTCATAGGAAAACATCCTCTCAAAAATTGATTTCATTGCTGCTGCAGAAATATTGGAAATAAATTTTACTTCCTTGTTTGTGAAGAGCTGAATCGATTTTGGGGAGAAAAAATCCCAATATCCGGCCAGTTCCAGACCGGGAATGTTCACTTTTGATGACCGAATGACATTTTTCCGTCCAACCCGTCCGTTAAGCTGGACAATTTTCAATTTGGCTCCCATATCATTCAGGAACCGTTGTATTGTAAGTTCGAGTTCCATTCTTAAAATTTATCTTTATATTTTTTCAATTGCCTTACCATTTTTGAAACGGCCTGATCAATGGTTTTTGTTATCTCACGGCTTTTATCTTCAACTGTCAGGGTTTTACCCGGGACATTAACAATCAATTCCGTTTTTACATTACCGCTTTCTGCATCCTCAAAGATCACATGTACATCAACAATACGGTCAAAAACCTTTGTCAGTCGGTTGAGTTCATCCTGAACATATTTTTTGATATTATCTGATATGTCCAGATGTCTTGCTGTGATGTCAACTCTCATCGCGGCCTCCGTTCGTTTTTTTGTTTTTATCTTTTTGCATTGCTCTCGGGTGAGCCTGGCGGTAAACATCTTTTAGCCGTCCCGTATCAACATGCGTATAAATCTGTGTTGTTGAAAGACTTGAATGCCCAAGGAGTGATCGGACAGCCTGTAGATCTGCCCCGTTTTCCAGAAGATGGGTTGCAAAGGTATGCCGCAGCACATGGGGACTGTTTTTCTTTGCTCCATCCGAAAAGGACATAATTATCTTTTCTATCCGGTATTGGACGTCGCGGGGACTGATGCGTTTATTCCGTTGGGATATAAAAAGCGGGGATGAGGTTTGGACAGGTCCAAATTGTTCCCGGCGATAGGAGAGATAATTTAAAATACTTTTCATCGTTTCTGCTCCAACCGGCAAAACTCTTTGCTTGTTTCCCTTGCCCACGACTGACACTGTATTTCCGTGTTCGTTTAAATCCATAACATTTAAATCTACCAATTCATTCAACCTCATACCCGTGCTGTATATAAGATCAATAAGTGCTTTATCGCGGCTGGCAATAAAGCTGTCTGCACGTATTGAACGAAAGAGTGATTGCATCTGTTCCTGACTTAGAAAAACCGGCAATCTGGAAGGGATTTTCGGAGAACGAATGGAATAGACCGGATTTTTTTCAATGATTTTATTTCTCATGGCATATTTAAAAATTGATTTCAGTGCCGCCAGTTTACGCGCCAGTGTTTTGGCCGATTGTCCCTCTTCAGACAATTTCCCTAAAAAATGCCGGACTGTCAGTTTGTCAATCTGTTTTACAAGAACTTCATTATTCCCGAAATAATTCCTGCAATAATCCCTGAACTGCATAAGATCACGGCAATAGGCTTCAAGGGTGTTTTCAGAATATCCCCGAACTTCATGCAGGTATGTAAGAAAACTGTTCAAACATTCATCAAAAGTCATGAAAAGCTGTCCGGATTAATATTGAACAAACGGAGAATCTCTGCCATATCTTCCGGCAGCGGTGATCTGACATGAACCGGTTCATTGGAGACGGGATGATTAAAAAACATTTCGTAACTGTGCAGTGCCTGCCTGTGAATAGTATCTAAAACTTTTACGGCCAGTTCCCGTTGTCGCGGTTTTAGGGTCTTAAGTTTCTTTGTTCTGCCCCCGTATGTGCTGTCACCTAAAACAGGATGATCCATAGCACTCATATGAACGCGTATCTGGTGTGTTCGTCCTGTAACAATTCGCAGTTTCACAAGGGAGAGAAAATCCAGGTCTGCCAAAACTTCATAGTGTGTTTCTGCATCTTTTCCGTCGGGAGTTACGGCAAACTTCTTTCTGTCAGACGGATGACGGCCAATAGGATCAGCAATCACTCCCGATTTTTTTTCAAAGCCTCCCCAGACAATCGTTAGGTAGTATTTGCGGATTTGCCGGTATTCAAATTTCCGGGCCATGATATTGTGCGCATAATCATTTTTGGCAGCGATGATTGTCCCGGATGTATCCTTATCAAGCCGGTGAATAATGCCGGGGCGATAATAACCCCCAACGGTTGACAGGGTTGTGCAATAGTGGGCAAGTCCGTTGACAAGTGTTCCGGTCCTGTTTCCTGCTGCAGGATGAACAACCATGTCCGGGGGTTTATTGATCACGATCAGGTCATCATCCTCATAGACAATATTCAGAGAAATGTTCTCCGGTTCTATGAGCAGGGGGCGGCGCTGCGGAACAGAAATGGTTAAAATATCACCGGGGACTATTTTTACTGAAGCTTTTGAGACTATCATGCCGTTTCTGAGAATGCATTCTCTGTCAATCAGCATTTGTATTCTTGTCCGGGAAATTCTGGGAATTGATTCTGCAATGAAGCGATCCAGGCGGACAGCCTTTTGATTGTGAGAGACAACTATCTGATACGTTTGAGTATCCAGCGTCTCTTCATACAGCTCATCAGTCAACATGTTTTTTTTGACGATCCAGGATAATAGTACCAATAAAAAAGAGCACAACACCCACAGATATTGCAGAATCAGCAATATTATATACAGGCCAATAGTATCCGGCCACACCCATTTGAATCATATCGGTTACCGTTCCCCGAAACAACCTGTCTATAAAATTTCCAAGGGCACCGCCGATAATCAGACTGAAAGCCAGGTCATTCACCCAGAAGGCTTTTTCTTTCCGATATTGAACAAGCAGGTAAGCGATAACAAGCAAAAACCCCACATATGAAATAATATGAATCCCGGGAAAATGTATACCAAACGCAACGCCGCGGTTTTCCACCCGGGTTATGATCAGATTTTCACCAATAACATGGATCGGATTCCGCACGGGTACGGTAAAATGATCACGGATTAACAGTTTGGTCCACTGATCGGCAATGAGAACAACCAGGATTATTGAGACAAACACAATCCATCTTTTATCGGGAATTCTTTTATTCATAGTACAGATAATCCGGAAATCCGGTCCTGTGTATTATTTAATTTTTGATTTACAATCCACACAGTGGCGTGTATGGGGGACTTCTTCAAGGCGCTCATTGGGAATTCTGGCGCCGCATTCCATACAAAAACCATATTCAGGATCATTATCCACCCGGTTTAAAGCCTCGTTAAGATGATTCAGGTATTTATATTCACGTGAATAATGCATAAAGGCTTTCTCTCGTTCCTGGGCATCCGTACCGACGTCAGCCATATGATATGCATAATTGGAATCGATCTGAGCATTTCCTCCGGGAGAATTGTCAAGAAAAGAAAGGCGTTTTTCATCAAGCTGTTCCATTGTTTCTTCTCTCTTTTTAAGGATCAGCTCTCTGAAATGTTTGCGTTCTTTTGCTGTGAGCCCCTTATTTTTATTTTCGGCCATGTCAGATTCCTTCTCTAATAATTCTTTTGATCGTAATGCTTACGTTGGATTTTTCCAAATTTAATGATTTTTCGGCCTCAGGTAAATCTAAGGTTTCTATCAATTCATCTGCAAGTGTTTCCGTCATCAGGTAATCCTTATGATGCTCGACAGCATCCTGTATAAGCCGGGATCCCTTGATGCAGATGATAATTCTGTCATCAACACGAAAATCCGCTTCTTTTCTCATGGTTTGGATATGGCGCACCAAATCACGAATGATTCCCTCTTCCACCAGATCCGGCGTGAGGCTGGTGTCAAGAGCCAGAAAAATTCCTTTATCTTCTACTGCTGCAAGATTGGGTTGTTCTTCCATGGCAATGATAAGTTCTGAAGGTTCAAGAACATGTCCTGCGATATGGAGTGATTCGCCGCGCCGTACTTTTTCTATCGCTTCATCCGTATCAAGCATCAGGAGCTCTTTGGCAACCAATGGCATATTTTTCCCTAATTTCTGTCCAAGAAGCTTAAAATTCGGTTTTAAATTGTACTGTACAAAATCCTGCGAACGCTCGGTAATCACGACTTCTTTAATATTCAATTCTTCAAGGATCTGAGCTTTCAAATCCACTATATATTCCGCTTCATTCTTACCCGAAGGCCGTATATAAACCCGGGACAGCGGTTGGCGGGTTCTGATATTCGCTTTATTCCGGGCTGAACGACCCATCTCCACAATTTTAATAATTGTATCAATTTTCAGGGAAAGTTTTTCGTCAATAAAGCGGTCATCTGCTTCCGGAAATGTATTCAGATGAATACTTTCAGGTGCAGAATCATCAACAGAAAGAACCAGATTCTGATATATTTCTTCTGTGACAAAAGGCATAACGGGGGCAATGACCAGAATAATCGTTTTGAGCGATGAATAGAGTGTATAATATGCTGACAGCTTATCCGAATCATTTTCACTTTTCCAGAAACGGCGGCGGCTGCGCCGGATATACCAATTGGACAAGTCATCCAGGAGAATTTCAAATTTTCTCATAAGCCGTTCAACGTGGAATGAGTCGTAATCATTCCGGGCTTCTTTTATAAATATATTAATTCTGGACAAGGCCCACCGATCCAGTTCACTCAACTCGTCAATACTTACAACATGCTCTGCTGGATTATATTGATCCAGGTCAGCATATGTGATATAAAAGGAATACATATTCCAGAGAGTCAGAAGCTTTTTACGGATATCGTCAGCGGGGCCGTAACCGAAATTAAGATTGTTCTCCGGGTTATGGGCCGTATAGATCCAACGCATAACATCCACGCCCATTTTATCGGCAGCATCCTCAAACCAGATGGCATTACCGGCGCTTTTATGCATATCATTTCCATGTTCATCTTTAACCAGGGCATGTCCCAAAATCGTTTTAAAAGGTGCTTTATTTTCAAGAACCGTACTCATGGCCAAAAGAGAATAGAACCAGTTCCTAAATTGCCCCGGAAGGCTTTCTGTAACAAAATCGGCAGGAAACCATTGTTTCCAGTATTCCCGGTTAGAAAGGTAACCCATCGTGCTGTAGGGAACGATTCCTGCATCGAGCCAAGGATTTCCCACATCAGGAATTCTTTTTGAAACCGAGCCACATTTTGAACAGGCAATTTCAACTTTATCAATAAAGGGGCGGTGGGGAGTATGTCCTTCAAATTCATCCCATCCTTTGACAGCCCTTTCCTTCAATTCCTCCTTGCCGCCAATCACCTCAAAATGACCGCAGGATTCACAAACCCAGATAGGCAGCGAGAGCCCCCAATAGCGCTTTTTGGAAATCATCCAGTCATGCATATTCCGAAGCCAGTCCAGTTCACGCTCGCGGCCCCATGCAGGGATCCATTGAATGTCATCAACGACTGCTGCAATTTCATGCCGGAGTTCATCCATGGAAATAAACCATTCATCCACCAGTCTGAACACCAGTTCCGTCCCATGCCGCCAGCACGTAGGATAGCGGTGCTTTATCTGATCCCGTTTATAGAGAATACCCTTTTCTTTCAGCGAAGCAAAGATTTCCGGTGCAATGGTTTGAACATTTTTACCGGTAAGTCCATCAAAACCGTCGATATAATTGCCAAATTCATCAATAGGGGCAATGACGGCAATATCAAATTCCTTTGACAGGGCAAAGTCTTCTTTTCCGCATCCCGGGGCTATATGGACAATCCCTGTTCCGTCGGAATCACTCACGTCGCTCCAGGCAATGATTATGTGACGAACATCTTTCTGTGCCGACAATTCATCAAAAGGTCCTGTATACTCAATACCCAGCAGAGCGCTTCCTTTAAATTCATCAACTATTTCATAAGGGCCATGAAGGATGTTTTCAAGATTTTTGGCAAGGATAAAATATTCTTCTCCTTGCTTTACTTTGATATAATCCAGATCCGGATGAACAGCCGCTGCTGTATTTGCCGCCAGAGTCCAGGGGGTTGTAGTCCAGACCAGAAGAGCTTCATTCTTTCTATCTTTCAGATAAAATTTGGCAAAAATTGTCGGGTGCGTTAATTCTTTATACCCTTCTGTGGCAATTTCATGTTCGCTCATGGCAGATCCGCACTGGGTACACCATGGCATTACATCGTACCCTTTGTAAATCATACCCCTGTCGTAACACTTTTTTAGAAAATGCCAGATTGTATAATTATTTTCATCGGCCATGGTAAAGTATGAATTGTTCCAATCCATCCAATATCCCAGCCGTTTAGACTGTTCTGTCTGTATTTTTGAATATTTAACGACTCGGTCTTTACAGGCCTGAACAAATTTTTCAATACCAAACGCTTCAATATCTGTTTTGGACTTGAAACCCAGTTCTTTTTCAACCTCAACTTCAACCCAGAGTCCCTGGCAGTCGAAACCGTTCTGATAGCGGAGTTCTTCTCCCAGCATGGAATGATAGCGGTTAAAAACATCCTTCAGGGTTCGCCCCCACGCATGATGAACTCCCATGGGGTTATTGGCTGTAATGGGTCCGTCTAAAAAGGACCATTTTTTATTCCCTTTATTCTGGGTTCTAAGCTTATCAAAGATCCCATTTTTCTGCCAGAATTCCAGTTTATCGTGTTCTAACCGAATAAAATCTACTTTACTTGAAACAGGTTTATACATTCATTTCCCCCGAACTTTGGGAATAACAATTGCTCTATCTGCCGCATATTATCCCCAAACATTACTGATTTTGCCGCTGTACAATCTGATAAGGTACAGTCTTTGCAGATAACTTTAAATTTATTCCCATCTTTTGGGAATGTCAACGGAGAGATTACATTCATTATACTGTAAGAACTGTCGAAAATTCCAGAATATCATCCGCTGCCAACTGTCAACCACCTCACGCTGTCTGGTGTTCATGGGCTCAAGGGTTCATGGGTTCAAAAGTTCAGAGGTTGAGACGTTGAGGCTCGCTTTGCTCGCTGTTTAAAAATTCAAGGGTTCAAGGGTTCAAGGGTTCATGGGTTCATGGGTTCAAGAGTTCAAGAGTTCAAACGTTGAAAGGTTGAGAGGTTTAGACGTTGAGACATTGAGACGTTGAGGGGGTAAAACGCTGCATAGGTTGTTTGATTTTCAATTCCTATTGAATTCTGAAGTCTGAATTCTGAGTTGAATGAAGAATTATGGGCTCAAGGGTTCATGGGTTCAAGAGGACTGATTGCCTGTTGACTGACCACTGATGACTGCCCACTGCTTTCTACCGGCTACTGGCTACCGGACTGTCGACTGTCAAATGTTGAATGATTGGTTATTAATCTGATACCCATGCCATAGGAAAAGGAGGATATAGGATTTCGGTAAGATATCTTCCCCCGCCCCGGGGGGAAATTTACTGTCAGGAATTAAATATGTCAATTTAATATTATAATTAATATATTTTAAAAATCCGGATATCTGAATCTGTCATAAAAAAAATGCAAAACTATATACCAGGATTACTTTTAAATGGTTAGAACACATTTGAATCTATGCTTCGGACTGGTTAATAAGCACTTTGCCTTTACGATATAAAAGCCAGTCTGCACTCATAACATAATAGCCGGTACCCTTCTTTTTTGTATGTCAGAGCCACTTTTTTTTGCGGAAGTACGTGATCATTATGACGGCAATGCCAATGATAAAAAGCCAGACAAGAGGATAGCTCCATTTCCAGCCCAGCTCAGGCATAAATTCAAAATTCATTCCGTATATTCCGGCAATAAATGTGAGAGGAATAAAGATTGTGGCAATTATCGTCAGCACTTTCATGACTTCATTCATTCGATTACTCACACTGGACAGGTAAATATCAAGCATACTTGAAACCATGTCCCTGTAGCTTTCAATAGTATCAATCACCTGTATGGTATGATCGTATACATCTCTCAAATAAATCCCGGTAGATTCCCTGAACAAAGGAGATTCACTTCTTTCCAGTCCACTGATGGTTTCACGCAGAGGCCAGACAGATTTCCGGAGATAAATCATATCTCTTTTAAGCTTATGAATCGTTTTCAATGTATCTTCCGACGGGTTATTGACAAGGAGCTCTTCAAGTCCTTCTATCTGGTCCCCCATTTTTTCCAGAACAAGAAAATAATTATCCACTATTGCATCCAGTAACACATAGGCCAGATAATCCGCTCCCAGAGTGCGGATTTTGCCTTTATACTGGCGGAGTCTTTCACGAACCGGCTCAAAAACGTCACCTCTTTTTTCCTGAAATGTAAAAAGAAAATTCTTTCCCAAAATCAAACTGACTTGTTCGGATTTTATCTCTTTATTGACATCATCAAACTGCAGCATTCTCAAAACAATAAAGAGTATATCTCCGGCATCTTCCATTTTTGGACGTTGATTGACACTCAAAACATCCTCCAGTATAAGGGGATGGACATGAAAATAGGTTCCCAGTTTTTCAATCACGTCTACATCATGGAGTCCGTTAATATTGACCCATGTAATGGTCGGCAAATCTTTGAAAGGATAGCAGCTTTCAATAGTCTGTATATCCTTTTCATTGATTTCCTGCGCATCATAATCCATAAGATGGATTTCTACGTTATCCATAAGTTTTTCACCGGTATAAATAAGCGTACCCGGGGGAAGTGCCGTTTTTCTGATCTTGCGATTTTTCCCGTTTTTCATATGAAAACTCCTTGTATAAAGAATTACTGCCAATTATTTAAGAAACCGCAACACCCTCGGTGTTTGTCTTAACATCTTCATAGAACAGAGCCATACAGACATATGCATAGGGCACAAGGAAAAAGAATCCTATTCCCATCGTGAGTAAACTCAGTATTGCAAGTCCTAAAAAACGAAGATAAAGATAAAACAGCTGCGTTTTATGCCCGTCCATCATCATCCGGCTTTTCCTAAGAGCATCCATTGGACGGATCTTGGGGTTCTTGGCAACTATAAAAAAAGTTAAAGAATAGGAAAGAGCGAAAATTATTCCGGGAATAACCAGCAATATAAAACCAAAAGCGATGATTAATGTCATAACGAGATGAACCAAAAAAGCCGTAATAAAATTATTGAATCCCTGGAATAGATGTCGGATAGACGGATTCTCCTTCCTGATAAAAGACAGAATATATATGGCCGCACCAAGATTCATCGGGCCGGCAAGGATCAACGACAATATTGAACCGGATTCCTGACCGCCCTGCAACCCCCCTAAAATTATAAGATAAACAAAAAAAACACCGACAACAGGCCACCACCGTCCTGACAGTTCATCCAGTGCTTCACGCATAATAACGCTGTTTGCTTTTAACATGATCACAACCTCCAAAAATGAATATGGATAAAAACAATAATTAAATTAAGTTTTATGGCCATATAAATCAAGACGGGGGTTATCCGTTTCATTTGTCTTGAATCAGGAACGTAACTATTAAGGGTAAATGATCTGACGCCGGCGAAGAGATGACGCGGGCTTCTTCAGGTTTCAACATGAAAAACGAATGCGCAGAATTTCTGATAAATACATAATCTATTCTTCGCTCAGGATCATTCGCGGGAAAAGTAAATCCCATACCGTTTTTCACCGTTGACCAGGTATCTTCAAGCAGTGTTTTCAATTCAGACAAGGCCGTGCTTTCCGGCGTATCATTAAAATCTCCTGCCAGAATAACCGGAATATCCGTTTGCTGAATCATGGTCTGAATCATTCGAATACTTTCCCTTCTTTCCGTATCATCTTCCCTGTGATCAAAATGGGTATTCCAGAAAGCAAGTTTTTGACCTTTGTAGTCGATGACAACTTTAAGAATCCCTCGCTGCTCACCGGAATCGTACGGTGGTATATGGAAATTTTCAATTGAATGAAGAGGATATTTCGACAGAATTCCATTTCCGAATTCACCCCCCTGAAATTCCAGGTTTTTCCCAAAAGCCATAAACATGGACAATTCCCGGGCCAGGTATTCCATGGTATGCAACCCGCCTATCCGTTCAGTTCCCACATCCACTTCCTGAAGTGCAACCAAATCCGGGTCATTATCTTTGATGAGTTCACCAATCCTGTGCAAATCCAGTTTCCCGTCAACACCCGCACCATGATGGATATTGTACGTCATTACACAAAGATAATCTGATGCGGTTTCGTTATTTTTTCCTGAACCGGTACAGGATAAAAAATTCACAGAAATAATCAGACAGAGAAAAACCCGGGATATTACATTCATGTGTCGTGTTAAATCCATCTTGTAACCATAGCGTTCAAGCATCTTTATCCCAAATTCCTATAATAGCATATCTGTTTTAAACAATATGCAATTTTTAATATAACATTGACACCGGCCGATTAATCGTGTATCTTTCCCCCGGGGCGGGGGGAAACCCACTACCAAAACCATATAATATATTTTTCTGATTTTCTCCTGTTTCCAATATCCTTTTCATAAAAAAATCATTCATTTACAAGTCAATTCCCGTTCCTCAGGCAGGTTATGTCAGGAACCTGTGTGCTAAAATTTATTTATCTCATGGCCTGTTACGTCTTGTTTTGCATCCTCTAAAGACCTTTTCCCACACCTTTAAATGCACAACCTTCTTTTATGTACCGTTGGGCTTTTTTATCGCTGACAAGGTCAGAACAATCAACAATGAGAGGTTTGGTGCCGCAGAGTTTTAAAACATCTTTCGGTTCCAGTTCTTTATATACCTTATGTCCAACAGCAAAAATGACCACATCCGCATCTTTCAAAACATCCTTCAGATCCGAAGAAAGGGGAATATTCTCCATTTCCGGCCAGAAATCCACATAGGGATCATGTGCTTTTACGACGGCCCAGGCTTCGTTGAGGAATTTAATCAATGTCGCTGAGGGAGAATGGCGGGTATCCCCCAGCTCTTCCAGATAGGATACGCCCAGGACTGCAATTTTTACATCCTTTAAATCGGGAATGACATCCTGTATGAGTTCAATGGTATGCAAAGGCATCGTATCATTAATATTCACTGCTTCAATAGCCATATTCAGCATATCATCAATTTCAAAAAGGGATTGCATGGCCCAGTTGGCCAGAACCGGATCCTTTGTCAGGCAATAACCGCCCACGCCAAGACTGGGACGAAGAAGGTTATCATGCGTTCCCTTTCTTTTCCGGATTGCTTCCCGGACTTTGAAAATATTCACGCCGATTCGTTCAGCAAATCGTGCCCATTCAAGCGTGAGTGCGATATTTGTGGCCCGATAGGAGTTTTCCATGACCTTTGCCATTTCTGATGCATTGGTATCGTCCAGTTCAGTAAGAGGATAATTTTTTACATCAATTACATTTGTAAGAAATTCACGTGCCAGTCTTTTACTTTCCTCATTCACGCCGGAAAAGACGCGCCAGAAATCGCGAATTGAGCTTACATATTTTGCTCCGGGCATAACCCGCTCGTAAGAATGGGCAACAAGCGGGGGCGTCTTGCCAATATCAATACCCCGCTTCTTAAACTCTTCTTCGATGATAGGTTTAACCACTTTCTTACAGGTTCCGGGCGGAACAGTCGTTTCAACCAATACCAGGCAATCCGGTTTGATATGTTTGCCAAGATTCCGGATTCCGTCCCTAAATGCCGCCAGATCGCAGAAACCCTTTTCCGCCTCGCCAAAGGCAGGCTTGGTAGCATCCAGTTGAATATCCACAACCACAACATCTGCAACTTCAAACGCCTCATTTCGAAATGTGGCACGAAATGTTTGTTTATCCGACACGGTCGCTTTGAAAATCCTGTCCACTTCAGCATCAGATGACTTGACAGGCGGTATTCCCCGATTGATCTTGGGGACCTTCCAATAGGAACGAGTGGAGGCCCGTTGCTGACCATGAACAAAATAAATGGGTTCTCCTTTCTCATTTTCTGCATCTGCAACAACAGCCGCCATAACGCAACCGACAAATCCCATCCCCTGAACTGTAACGATCTTTCTGCCCAACTTTCGCTGAAGATCAGTAATCGTTAAAATCTCATCACGTTCTTTCAACCCTTCTGCTTCAGTGGGAAGACTGAACTTTTCCCCATCCGGCGAAACTGAAAAATTTAACATTTTTGCCTCCTTTGCTTAAGGACAGATGACAACCCCGATTGGAAAACGCTCCTGTGTAACCGTCCAAACCATATTTTTTAATCTTTTTTCATTTATTCGTTAATACTGCGAAGTCTCTGCGCACATTCAACAGCTTTACCAATAATCTCCCCTTCCCCGTCCACAACGCCATTTTTCATTAAAAACCGACCATTGCATAGGACAGAATCAAGGCAGGAAGAGTCGGCACTGTAAACCATATCGGAAATGAGATTATAGCCCGGTACAAGGCGAACATCTTTCAGGTTAACCAAAATACAATCTGCAAGCCAACCCGGTTCAATCATTCCGCCATGAATACCAAAGGACCGGGCACTATCTCGTGTTGCATATTGAAACACCGTTTGCGCCGGCAGTGTTGTTGTTTTTCGAGAAGAATGTTTGGAAAGCAGTGAAGCAAATTTCATTTCCCGGATCATGTCCAGACTGTTATTGGACGATGCTCCGTCTGTACCGAGGATTATTTTTATTTCGGCGTTCTGTGCCGCGGGGACGTCGAACGATCCATTGCTGAGTTTCATATTGGATACAGGCATGTGAACCAGGGTTACCCCTCTTTGGGAGAGAATGTCCCTGTCTTCTGCCTTTAGATGGATACCATGAGCAGCTATTGTTTTTGGAGAGAGCAAACCAAGTGAATCCAAATATGCAACCGGACTGCAACCATGAGTTTTTATACAGTCTGCTACTTCCTGTGTTGTTTCACTCAGATGGATATGGACAAACAAATTTTTTTCTTCGGCAATTTTACTGATTTTTTTAAGAGTCTCCGGTAAAACACTATATACAGAATGCGGACAAAGTGACGGAATGACGGTTTCCGGGAAGGTGCTGATCTCGTCAATATATCGGTTAACCAAAAATCCCTGTTCACTTTGATAAGAAGGATTGTATGCATCAAGTATCAGAGGTCCGTTACAAATTCTCATTCCCATTTCAACAGCGGCACGATTTGATTGAGAATAATGCCAGTACATATCATTAAAAAACACACAGCCCGAACGGATCATTTCCAGACAGGCCAGTTTCGCTCCTATATAAATATCTTCAGCAGAAAGCCTGGCTTCCATAGGCCATATATATTTGTTCAGCCATTCAAAAAGAGGCAGATCATCTGCATACCCTCGAAGAAGATTCATTGCTGCATGCGTATGACCATTGTAGAAAGCCGGCAAAATGGCTTTTAATCCCTTACAATCCATCCTTACATCAGTATTAAGGGATATATTTGGCTGAATCATATCAAAATACTTATCCCGGATTAGAACATCCGTTATCCTGTTTTGATATACAACATTTTTCAGCAGAAGAGTTGTCATTTCATCTCCGGAGTTTTACAGATATTAAAAACTCCCGGGAAAAACGGGGGTAGTTATTTTACTTGTGTGATCGGTTGGGTTTACTTTCAGGCCACAGTAAAAACAGGGACATAGTCAACAGGCCGAGATTTTCAAAGATTTTTTGCCATCCCACCTTCTGACTGCCCGGGCCGAAACAGCCGCAGGTAATGTCAAGTCCGCGAATCATGGCTATGGCAATAAGGATGATAAAGAAGGACATCAATCCTGCAATAATCCATGCTGATCCCCTTTGCAAAAAAGGAAACCACAGTCCCGCCGCAACAAATATTTCAAGCATTATAAGCCAGACTGCAAGCATATGAAGAGGTTGGACCGGAAAAAGCCTGTAATTCATCACATCCTTTACGAAGGCATGGGGATCCAGCAATTTGGCAATGCCGCTTACAAGAAAAATCAGACTCAGGACAAGCAGACAGATGATTTTTATAATTTTTACAGGTTTCATTGCAAATCCCTTCCGGGGCCTGTTTCAACAGGATGGCCGTGATCTGTCCAGGCTTTCCATCCGCCAAAGAAATAATTAACGACAGGAAAAATAAAAACAAGTTTACCTGCAGTTTCAACACTGGACAGACAGTCTGCCCCGTTACAATACGTAACAACATAACGGATATTTTTCAATTGTTCCAGAGCCGTAATGTATTTGTCCGTTTCTTCATAGGGAATATTGACAGCTCCTGGAATATGGCCTGAAATAAACTCCTCATATGACCGGGTGTCAATAACCAGAACACTGTCGCGCTTCCGGATTTCCAGAAATGTATTCAAGTCTATCGGATCACTGCCTGAAGGTGTTAAAAATTCAATCTCACCCGCATCATATACCAGGCGGGTAGTATCGGGAAAGAGAGGAAAGTCCGTAATAATAAAGTGTAAAACAGTCAATATGGTGACGGCAAAAAAAATGATCCCCATCGTCCGGATATCACTGTTTGTAAGTTTGGGCAGCTTCAATAGTCTATCAATTCATGGATTATGAGTCCGCTTCGCAGTTTTGGTTCGAACCATGTGGATTTTGGGGGCATAAGTTTACCTGCATCTGCGATAACCATCAAATCGTTTATCGATGTAGGATAGAGAGCAAATGCAACGTTCATCTCACCGGATTTCACACGATTTTCTAATTCAGACAAACCGCGAATTCCACCCACAAAATCAATTCTGTCGTCCGTTCGGATATCACGAATACCCAGAACAGGAGCCAGTATATTATTATAGAGAATGGATACATCCAGACTTTCAACCGGATCATCCGTGCGGAATGTATCCTTGCCGGCTTTCAAAAGAAACCATTGTTCATCCAGATACATCCCGAAAAAGTGCTTTTCGCGGGGTTTGGCCGAAGAAGCGCAGCAAACACGAACAAGATCAAATTTTTCGCGGATTTTCTCCAGAAATTCATCGGTTGACAAGCCGTTCAAATCTTTAACCACGCGATTATAATCCAGAATTTTCAACTGATCATGGGGAAACAGTACGGCAAGGAACCAGTTATATTCTTCATTACCGGTATGATGAGGATTCGCTTCACGGCGCATTTTACCCACCAAAGCTGCAGATTTGGATCTGTGATGACCATCAGCAACATAGGCATAGTCTAAAGACGCAAAATGACGGACTAAAAGGTCAATTGATGTTGTATCCTTTATGCTCCAGAATTTGTGAATGATACCGTCTTCTGCCGTAAAATCATATAAAGGCTTCTCATTACAGACATTTTTGACAATATTGTTGATGGAGGCAATGGACTGATAGGTTAAAAAGACCGGACCAGTATTGGCATTGGTCCGGTCCACGTGATTAATTCTGTCCCTTTCCTTCACTTCACGGGTCAGTTCATGAATACGGATTTTGCCGCTAAGATAATCATCCACATGAACAACAGAAACCAATCCATATTGAACATGATCTCCCATAATCTGACAATAGACATATAGACAGGGTTCGTTATCGCGGATCAGCCATTTTTTTTCGACAAAACTGTTAAGATTATCGGCAGCTTTCTCATAAACCCGGGGATCATAAACAGAAAGTGACTCCGGAAGGTCAATTTCCGATTTAACAACGTGAAGGAAAGAGTAAGGATTTCCTGCTGCTTCTTTCCTGGCTTCTTCGGAATTCAGAACATCATAAGGTTTCGATGCAATTCTATTTTCCAGTCCGGGTTGGGGACGGAGTCCGTAAAAAGGTTTGATCCGCACCATCATCAACCCTCCGTGATATGATTATTTCAGCGCTTCAACAATTTTATGGGCAATTTCAATTCCAACTCTGCTTTGGGCTTCTTCGGTGCTGGCACCCACATGCGGTGTTGCGGATACTTTCGGATGTGAAACCAGCGGCAGGTTCTGTGTGGGTTCTTCCCTATAGACATCAAGTCCCGCCCCTGCAATTTCACCGTTATTCAGAGCATCAAGCAACGCTTCTTCATCAACCACTCCGCCACGGGCGCAATTGATAAGATAGGCTGTTTTTTTCATTTTTTTCAACGCTTCGGCGTCGATGAGAGGTTGTGCCATTTTAGGAACATGCAAGGAAACAAAATCGGCTTGTTCCAGCAATTCGTCAAGGGGTACCTGTTTAACCGGCAGGTCGGATTTTACGTCAATAATATCATAAACAAGAACGGTCATACCAAGGGCAATCGCTTTTTGGGCCAGAATTTGTCCAATCTTCCCAAAGCCGGCAATTCCCAGTGTTCTGCCGTCAACTTCAATACCTTTATATTTTTTCTTGTCCCATTTCCCTTCCCGCATACTTACATTGGCAATATGGATAAAACGGGACAGGGCAAATATATGAGCCAGAGCCAGTTCTGCAACAGACGCTGAATTCGCTCCGGGTGTATTCAAAACCGGAATTCCCAGGGATTCGGCATATTTATGATCAATATTATCAATACCGGCTCCGCCGCGGGCGATGACTTTCAGCTTTTTCCCGGCATCAATCACTGCTTTGGGCACATTCGTGGCTGACCGGACCAAAATCGCATCATAATCAGGAATGTTTTTTACCAATTCATCCGGTTCATAAAACTGAATAACACATTCATGCCCGGCATCTTCCAGAATTTTTTTTCCTTCCCCGCTGATACCATCCGTAATCAGAATTTTCATCCTTGCGCTCCTTTACATATTGTTCATTAACCTTTTATCTCAGTAACGCAAGATAAGGTAAAAAAAAAAGAGTAAAATTTCGCCAAAAAAACTTCGTTTCTTGCCCTTTAATGTGTATTTTCCGCGTATCTATAAATAGAAACAAATACAAAGGATTACAAATTTGATGAGTGCACAGGAAGTTATTCTGCTGAATATAACAGGTGACGACAAACCGGGGGTTACGTCCGGAATTACACAAATCCTCAGTCAGTATCATGTAAATATTCTGGATATCGGTCAGGCCGTGATTCACAATAACCTGTCTCTGGGAATGCTGATTGAACTTCCGGGAAATGCCGAGTCATCACCGGTTCTGAAGGAACTCCTTTTTAAAGCATATGAATTAGGGATAATGATACGCTTTGAACCGGTGAATACTGAGGAATATACGGGATGGGTCGGTTCACAGGGAAAGGACCGTTTTATCATCTCCCTGCTGGCAAGGAAAATCACGGCTGAACACATCTCAAAGGTTACGGAAATCATTTATCAACAGGGGCTGAATATTGATATCATCAATCGAATGACGGGCAGGATCCCTCTTAACGGTGACAAACCCTTCCGGGCTTGTGTGGAAATATCCGTAAGGGGTACCCCTAAAGATGTTGACGGAATGAAATCCTCATTTTTCAATCTGTCCGGGACGATTGACGCAGATATTTCGTTTCAGCGGGATGATATTTACCGCAGGACCCGTCGACTTGTTTGTTTTGATATGGATTCCACGCTGATCCAGGCAGAGGTTATTGTAGAACTGGCCAAAGCACATGGTGTAGGTGAAAAAGTCCATAAAATAACAGAATCAGCCATGCGCGGCGAACTTGATTTCGATGAGAGTTTTAAAAAGCGGGTTGCTTTGCTTGAGGGACTGGATGTGTCGGTCATGGAAAAAATTGCAGAGAAACTTCCTCTTACAGAAGGAGCGGAAAGACTTTTAAACACGCTAAACCGTTGTGGTTACAAAACCGCAATCCTGTCCGGAGGATTTACATTCTTCGGAAAATATCTGCAGAAAAAACTGGGGATTGACTATCTTTTTGCAAACGAACTGGAAATAAAAAACGGCAGGCTTACGGGCCGTTATGTTGGCGATATTGTAAATGGAACAAAAAAAGCGGAATTACTCAGACTGATTGCCCAGATGGAGGGGATTCACCGCGAACAGGTTATTGCCGTAGGAGACGGAGCCAATGATCTGCCCATGATCAACGCAGCGGGACTCGGCATCGCATTTCATGCAAAGCCGGTTGTTCGGCAGAATGCAGGGCATGCCATATCAAATATCGGTCTGGATGGCATTTTGTACTTACTGGGTTTTCGCGACAGAATCCTGAAAGACTGAAAATTCCACGATGTTTTAAAGTTCTTTTAGAATTCCGAAGAAAAATGGAATGTAATTTTAGGAAACTCTTCCATCGCTCTGGACAGGGCCCAGGTGCTTTCAGCCATAAATACATCCCGTTTATGTTTGTCAAAGGCCATATACCGAAATTTTCTGACCCGGAAATCCTGCAAAATTTTATCGTCACCGCATTCCAGCCAACAGGCTTTATAAAGACTCAGAGGTTCGTACCGGCAGGATGCACCGTATTCATGTTCAAGCCTGTATTTGATCACATCAAACTGAAGGGCACCAACAGTCCCGATGATTTTACGGTTATTTTGCTGACTGACAAACAACTGGGCCACACCTTCATCCGTCAGTTGCTCAAGTCCTTTTGCCAATTGTTTGTGCTTCAATGAATCTGCATTCTCAATATAACGGAACTGTTCCGGAGAAAAGGTGGGAATCCCTTTAAACCGGATGAGCTCACCCTCTGTAAAAGTATCTCCGATTTTAAAATTCCCGTTATCATTTACACCCACAACATCACCGGGAAAAGCTTCATCAATCACTTCCTTTTTATTTGCCATAAAAGAAGTAGGACCGGAAAATCGGAATTCTCTTTCCAGCCGGGTATGATAGTAGGGTTTTCCCCGTTCAAATTTACCGGAACAAACCCGTATGAATGCAATCCGTGTCCGGTGGTTCGGATCAATATTTGCATGGATTTTAAAGACAAAACCTGAAAAAAGGTCTTCCTCCGGCAGAATGGTTCGAATATCCGTATCCCGGGGACCTGGCGGCGGCGCAATGCGAACAAAACAATCCAAAAGTTCTTTAACGCCGAAGTTATTGATGGCTGATCCAAAAAAGACGGGGCACAATTCACCTTTACGATAATCCTCAACATTAAAATCCGGATAAACTCCCTGAATTAGGGTAAGCTCCTCTTTCAGTTTGGCTGCCGACGTGTCCACCATACGGATCAGTTCTTTGTCGTTCAAATCACGGATATAACGCGTATCCTCTTCTGTCTGCTGACCATGAGGATTGAACAAAGCCATTTTCTTTTCAAAAATATTATAAACGCCTTTAAATGACGGGCCCATTCCAACAGGCCAACTTAGGGGCGTAACCACCAGTTCCAGTTTTGCTTCGATTTCGTCTAATAATTCTACGGCATCAAGTCCCATTCGATCCAGTTTGTTGATAAAAACGATAACCGGGATATTGCGCATACGGCACACACCCACCAGTTTTTCTGTCTGTTCTTCCACACCTTTGGCAACATCAATGACAATAATGGCACTGTCGACGGCTGAAAGTGTCCGATATGTATCTTCCGCAAAGTCTTTATGCCCGGGAGTATCGAGAATATTGATTTTAATTCCGTCATATTCAAAACCCATAACCGATGTCGCTACAGAAATCCCCCGCTGTCGCTCAATTTCCATAAAATCGGACATGGTATTGCGATTGATTTTAGAAGATTTCACTGCACCGGCTACACGGATTGCACCGCCAAACAGGAGAAGCTTCTCGGTTAATGTTGTTTTACCGGCATCCGGATGAGAAATAATGGCAAAGGTCCGACGCCTTCCGATTTCTTTTAATTTACTTTTCTCTGTCATAACGGGCGGAATTTAGTCATGGGAAGAGGGATATACAACGGGAGAATGTTTGAGCGTTAAGACTCACTTTGTCCGATGTAAGAGGCTGCGATGGTAGTGGGCAGTCCAGTAACCGGTAGCCGGTAGCCAGTAGCCAGTAGCCAGT
>NPIE01001991.1_pt1 | contig 46527 bp, 23 predicted proteins | sample 8637661 | NCBI WGS metagenome assembly NPIE01 (sample SAMN07420842, study PRJNA396082) | bioreactor metagenome | isolation source: sample BA12 brine-fed electro-methanogenic bioreactor BA | place: Japan: Kochi | collected 2016-12-09 | reverse complement strand
CACCGCCGTCATCCGCTGCGGCGTCCCCGATCTGGGCGCGGGGCAGGTGAACAGCCTCTGCCAGATCGCCGCCGAAGTGCTGGGCATTAACCTGGGGGACGTGACCATCTACAGCACCGACTCGGCGCTCACGCCGCTGGCGGGGACCTCCACGGCCACCCGGCAGCTCTACATGTCGGGCAACGCCGTCTATCAGGCGGCGGGCGAGGTGCGCCGGGTGCTCGTCGAGCGGGCGCAGAAGCACTTCGAGGAGCCGCTGGAGAACATCGATCTGGCCGACGGCCAGGCCTTCGTGAAGGACGATCCCGAGCAGTCGCTCCCGCTCTCCGAGCTGGCGGCGATGTGTGCCGCCGAAGGGCAGCCCCTCTCCAACTTGGCCCTCTTCAAGGCCCCCTTCACGGCGACGTTGGATCCCGAGAACTTGCAGGGCAACATCTACCCCGATTTCACCTTCGGGGCGCACGCCGTCGAAGTGGCGGTGGACACGGAGACGGGCGAGATCACACTGCTGAAGAGCACCGCCTGTCACGACGTGGGGCGGGCCATCAACCGGGCAGCCGTCGTGGGCCAAATCCAGGGCGGGGCGGCCCAAGGGCTGGGCTATGCGCTGATGGAGGACGTGCAGGTGCGGGAGGGATACATTCTCACCCCCTCCTTTTCCGAGTACCTCATCCCCACCACCTGCGATATTCCCACCACCGAGGCTATCGTGCTGGAATCGGGCACGGGGAAGGGGCCCTTCGGCGCCAAGGGGATCGGGGAGCCGGCGCTGACGCCGGCAGCGCCCGCCGTCGCCAACGCCGTCGCCGACGCGCTGGGGGTGCGCATCTACGAGCTGCCCCTCACACCGGATCGGGTGCTGGCAGCGGTGGACCGGGCGCGGGAGGAGTAGGAAAATGGTAGAAGCTTTCGATTTGCTCATCACCAACGGGCTGGTCGTCACAGGGACGGGGATCCGGCGGGTCGACGTGGGCGTGCGCGACGGGAAGGTCGCGGCCCTCGCGACGGTGCTGCCTACAGCCGGGGCGGCGGAGGTGGTGGACGCCGCTGGGAAGTACGTGCTCCCCGGTATCATTGATGTCCACATCCACCCTGTCTATCTCGATACCGTCGAGGATTGCTCGCGGGTGGCGGCCTACGGCGGCACGACGACGCTGCTGCACTTCGCCTACGCCCGGACGGGCGAGAGCCTGCTGGAGCAGGTCTCTTCGATGTTGGAGGAGGGGACGCGCACCTCCCGCCTCGATTTCGGCCTGCACGGCGGCATGTTTGAGGCGCCCCGCCAGGTCGATGAGATTCCCCAGGTGATGGAATTGGGGGTGCGGACCTTCAAGTTCTTCCTCACCTATCTCAAGGAGGGGTGGTACACCGACGACTACCAGCTGATCAAGGGGATGGACCTGCTCGCCGAGCGAGGCGGGATGGCGATGGTCCACGCGGAGAACGGCGGCGGCATCGACTATCTGGAGGACAAATACCTCTCGGGGCCGGGGGCTTCGGCGCGGGACTTCAACCGCTCCCGCCCGGCGGCGCTGGAGGAGGAGGGGGTCTTCCGCGCTATCCGGCTCGCCGAGGTGGTGGGCTGCCCCCTCTACATCCCCCACGTCACGGCGGCGCGGGCGCTGCGCCCCATTCGCCAGGCGCAGGCGGAGGGGTTGCCCGTCTACGCGGAGACCTGCCCGCAGTATCTCACCCTTACGGAGGAGATCATCGAGGAGCGGGGGGCGCTGGCGAAGATCGGCCCGCCCATCCGCACGGCAACCGATCGTGCGGCGCTCTGGGAGGCGTTGCGCGACGGCACTTTGCAGGTGGTGGCGACGGATCACGCGCCGAAGTTCAAGGACGTGGAGGGCGACTTCCTCAAGCAGCCCTTCGGCTCGCCCCAGATCGAGACGCTGCTGCCTCTCGTCTACGATGGCGGCGTCAACACCGGGCGGATCAGCCTGGTGCGGCTGGTGCAGGTGCTCTGCGAGAATCCCGCCCGCATCTTCGGGCTCTATCCGCAGAAGGGCACCCTCGCCGTCGGCTCCGACGCCGACCTGGTCATCTTCGATCCCACGCGACCCTTCACTATCCACGCCGAGAACCAGCACACCCACGCCGGTTATACCCTCTACGAGGGTCACAGCGTCCTGGGCTGGCCGTTGGCCTCCTTCCAGCGGGGTAAGCCCGTCTTGCGCGACGGCGAGATCGTCGCGGAGCCGGGGCAGGGATGCTTTTTAGAAACGCATCCGGGTGGGGAAGCGATTTGACCTTCGGCTTTTGACTTTCGACCTTTGACACACTCTGGAGGTTACATTGACACGTAGAATACTGACGGCGAACGAGGCGCTGGCCCTCGGTGCGTTGCAGGCCGGGGCGAAGGTACTGGTGGGTTATCCGGGGACCCCCTCGTCGGGTGCGCTGGACAGCCTGATGGGGCGGGAGCTGCCGGGGCGCCACGTCGAGTGGAGCACCAACGAGAAGGTCGCCTTCGAGATCGCGGCGGGGGCCGCCTGGGCGGGCCAGCGGGCGCTGGTCACCATGAAGATGTCGGGCGTCAATGTGGCCTACGATTCCCTCATCTCCATCGCCTATTCGGGGGTGACGGGGGGGCTGGTCATCTACGTCGCCGACGACCCCGGCACCAGCGCGGGGATGTGCGAGCAGGACAGCCGGGGCTTCGCGCTGCTGTCGGACCTGCCCCTGCTCGAGCCGGCCTCCGTCGCCGAAGCCTACGAACTGGTCCAGGTGGCCTTCGAGCTCTCCGAGGCCGTGGGGACACCGGTCTTTGTTCGGTTGGTGACGGCGGTCGCCAGCTCGGCGGCGGAGATCGAGGTGGCGGAGCCGGAGCCGCCGCCGGAGCGAGAGCCCCGACTGGAACGCGACATCCAGGTCTACACGAAGGCGGGGGCCGCCATCTGCATGGCCCAGCATCGCGACCTGCTTCGGCGGTTGGAGCTTGCCGAGGCGGAGATCGAGGCCCGCGACCTGAACCGGCTCTCGCTGGCGCCGCAGCCGGGCGGGGTGGGCGTCGTGGTCAGCGGCGCCGTTCGCGCCTATCTGGAGGAGGGGCTGGAGCGCGCCGAGGCCCTCGGCATGGACCGGGCGACCCTCTCTTTTCTCAGGCTTGTGGCGCCTCATCCCCTGCCGGTGGCGCAGGTGCAGGCCCTGCTGGCCCACTGCGCGACGCTGCTGGTGCTTGAGGAGCTGGAGCCCCACGTCGAGCAGGGGATCTACGTCGAGGCCCAGCGTGCCGGTTGGCAGGGACGCATCGTGGGCAAGCTGGAAGGGCCGCTGGAGCGCATAGGGGCCTACGGCATGGAGGAGGTGGTGCGGGGCCTCGCCACGGCGCTGGGGCTCCCCCTGCCCGAGCCGCTCGCGACAGCAGCATCGGAGGCGTTGGCCGCCCCCCGGCCCATCACCTGCTGCGCCGGATGCCCGCACCGAGGGACCTACATGGCCATCAACGCTGCCCTGCGCCAGCTAAAATACAAGCGGGATCAGGTGATGGTCACCGGCGACATCGGCTGCACCATTCTGGGGATGAATCCTCCCTTCTACACCGTCTGGAACGAGGTCTCGATGGGGGCCAGCATTGGGCTGGCCCAGGGATACGTCCACAGCGGTGTGGAGACACCCGTCATCGCCACCATCGGCGATTCCACCTTCTTCCACGGCGGGATCCCGGGCCTGATCAATGCCCTTCAGCACGACGTACCCCTCACCCTCGTTGTGATGGACAACGGCTGGACGAGCATGACGGGGATGCAGGTGAACCCCGGCACGGCGGAGGCCTTCCAGGGGGCGCAGTTTGGCGTCCGGCGGGTGGATCTGGCGCGGATCATTCCGGCGCTGGGGGTGGAGCACTTCTTCGTCATGGATCCCTTCGCCCACGAGGAGGCGACGGGCATCGTGCGCCGGGCGCTGGAGCTGCCGGGGGTCAAGGTTATCCTGGCGCGGGCCGAGTGCGCCATCCAGGCCCAGCGGCGGGGCGAGCAGCTGGGCGAGGCGAGCGTCGATCCCGAGACCTGCATCTTCTGCAAGAAGTGCATCACTGTCACCGGCTGCCCGGCGCTGGCGTTGGGCGAGGGCGCCACGGTTATCGATCCGGCCCTCTGTTACGGCTGCGGTCTCTGCGCGGCGGTCTGTCCGGTGGGTGCCATCACCGTGGAGGAGGTCCAGGCATGAATTACGACATCTATCTCGTCGGGGTGGGAGGACAGGGTGTGCTCACCATCGGAAAGTTGATCGCCGAGGCGGCGGCAGGGCAGGGCGTGCCCGCCAACTTTTTCCCCACGAAAGGGATGGCCCAGCGCGGCGGCTTCGTCAAGGCGCAGTTGCGGCTGGGCCGGGAGGTGGTCGGCCCGGCCATTCCCCGCGCGGGGGCCGATCTGGTCATCGCCATGGAGCGCTCGGAGGCGCTGAAGGCGGTGCCCTACGTCCGCCCGGGGGGTGAATTCCTCCTCTATGGCCACGTGTGGGCACCCACGGCGGTGATGCTGCGCCGCGCCGACTATCCCGCGCTGGAGGCCGTGCAGGCAGAGATTCGCAAGGCGGGGGCGGAGGTGCGCTATCTGGCGGCGGAGCTGCCGCAATACGAGGGGGCGCCCGTCTCCCCCAACCTCTACGTTCTGGGCGCTGCCGTGGGCCACACGCGCCTGGGATCGCTCTTCGAGGCGAAGACGATGGCGGAGATGGTGGCGGAGCGCTGGCCCCGGAGCCGGGAGCGCAATCTCGCCGCCTTCCGCGCCGGTCTCGCGGCTTCTGTGCGCGAGGGAGTACCCGCGTGAAGGGGCTGGACGCGCTCTTCTATCCCCGGGGGGTGGCCGTGGTCGGCTCGGCGCGGGAGGGCAAGATCGGGTACGAGCTCCTCAAACAGCTGGTGGAAGGGGGCTACGGGCAGCTCTCGGTGGTGAATCCCAAGGGAGAGGGCAACCTGGGCGTGCCGGGCTACCGGGCCGTGGCGGAGATCCCCGACCGGGTGGATCTGGCCGTCGTCGCCGCGCCGGCAGCGACCGTCGCCGGCGTGCTGGAGGGGTGCGGCGAGGTGGGGGTGGGAGCGGCGGTGGTCATCACCTCCGGCTTCTCCGAGGTGGGGAACGTGGCGGGTGAGAAGGAGCTGCTGCGGGTGGCCCGGCGCTATGGGCTACGCTTCGTCGGTCCCAACTGCGCGGGCATCCTCAACACCGGGCACGCTCTCTATCCCACGCTGGAGCTGCGCCCGCCGCCGGGGAAGGTGGCCTTCATCTCGCAGAGCGGGGCGCTGGGCGGGGCTGTCCTGGCGTGGGCCGAGGAGCAGGGCGTGGGCTTCTCGAAGTTTGTCAGCTACGGCAACGCCGCCGACGTGGGCGCGGTGGAGCTGCTGGCCTATTTGGCCGAGGACGATGAGACGGAGGTGGTGGCCCTCTACATCGAGAGTGTGGAGGAGGGGCGCGCTTTCATGCGGGCCGTGCGAGCCTTCACCGCGCAGAAGCCCCTTGTCGTCATCAAGTCGGGACGGACGGAGACGGGCCGGCGGGCGACGCTCTCTCACACCGGCTCGCTGGCGGGCTCTGATGCCGTCTACGACGTGGCCCTGCGGCAGGCCGGCGCCCTCCGGGTCCACAGCGTTGAGGAGCTCTTCGACCTCTGCCGGGGCTTCGTCCATCTGCCGCCGGTCGGGGGGGACCGCGTCGCTATCGTGACCAACTCCGGTGGACCGGGGGTGCTCGCCGCCGACCGGGCCGAGGAGCTGGGCCTTCAGGTCTCCGAACCGGGGCCTATGCTGCGGGAGCGCCTCTCCGAGTTCCTGCCCGCCTACTGCTCCCTGCGCAATCCCATCGACATGACGGTTGAGGGGACGGAGGAGGGGTATCGCCGGACGCTGGAGGCGGTGCTGACGGAGTACGACGCCGCGTTGGCGCTGGACGTCTGCCCGCCCTACCTCGACGCGGCGGCTCACGCCCGGGGGGTCTGCGCTGCCGCTGCCGGGAGCGAGAAGCCCGTCGTCGCCAATTTCATGGCGGGGCAGACAGTGGCGGAGGCGCTGCCGGAGTTGGCCGCCTGCGGCGTTCCCAACTTCGTCACGGGAGAGCGGGCGATGGGGGTGCTGGCGCGCATGGCAGAGTACCAGGCTCGGCGCGGTGATCCGGCTCCGCTGCCCGTCCCGCCCGATCCGGTGGGCGCGCTGGATCTGGGCGAGTCCCTCGAACCGGAGGCGATGGCCTGGCTGCGGGCGGAGGGCGTCCCCGTTCCGTCTTTCCATTTCGCGGCAACTCCCGGAGAGGCGGTGGCGGGCGCGCGCTCCCTGGGCTATCCGGTGGTGATGAAGGTGGTCTCGCCCCAGATCCTTCACAAATCGGACGTGGGGGGCGTGAAGCTGAACCTCACCGGCGATGACGCGGTGCGGAGAGCCTTCGCCGCGCTGGCGGAGGCGGCTGCCGGGCGGGAGTTCCGGGGCGTGGTCCTCTATCCCCTCTTGCGGGGCGGGCTGGAGGTGCTGCTGGGCCTCTCGCGGGATCCGCAGTTCGGGCCGGTGGTCGCCTTCGGGCTGGGGGGTATCTACACCGAGGTGCTCCACGACGTCGCGTTGCGGGTCGCCCCGCTGGATCGCGCCGGCGCCGAGGCGCTGGTGCGGGAGGTGCGCGCCTATCCGCTGCTGGAGGGGGTGCGGGGGCAGCCTGCCCGGGACGTAGAGGCGCTGGTAGAGCTGTTGGTCACCCTCTCCCGCCTTCCCTTCCTCTATCCCAATATCGCCGAGATGGATCTCAACCCTGTCTTTGTCTTTGAGGAGGGGCGGGGGGTGCTGGTGGGGGACGTGCGAGTCATCGGCCAATAGTTGGCGCCATTTCACCACCGAGACATAGAGGGCACGGAGTTCTTCGTGCGTTTTTCTCTGTGTCTCGGTGGTGAATTTTTAGCGAGTGTTTGGTCTATTAGAACGTCAGCCCCTACCCATTGAGTATCTTACGGACGACGCGTTGTAGTCCCTGAACGAGGGGTGAGTCGGGCTGGCCCATCGCGGAAGGGATCTGCCGGTGGCGGGCCGTCGCCTGTTCGGGATCGTAAGGGACGCGGGCGACGATGGGCACGCGCAGGGCGCGCTGAAGGGCTTCCAGGCGGGGATGAGGTCCGGGCGCGACGTTGTTAAGGATGAGCCGGGCGCGTTTAGCGTGTCCCTGGAGGGCGCGCAGGGTCTGAAGGGTGCTCTGCAAGCCAGGCGGATCGTCGCCGCTGACGAGGAAAATGGGGGCTGCCGCCTCGAAGATCGGGGTGGTGAGAGGCGCAAGCAGCGACGGCATATCGAGCACGATGAAGCGCGCCTGCCCTTCGAGGGCTTTCAGCAGGCCCTCGGTCTGTTCCGCCGAGAGCATCTCAGCGGAGGGGGTGGAGGGCGCGGCGAGCAAGTGCAGCCCTGATTCGTGCTCCAGGGTCAGCTCGCGCAGCCTGTCGTTGTCCTCGGCGGGCAGGAGTCCCCGGACGATGGGGCCCCAGTGGCGGGAAGGCTTCATCCCCAGGTAAAGGGCGCAATGTCCGGAGTTGGGGGAGAGATCAACGAGAACGGTGGGGTGTGCCTGTTGCAGCAGCAGCGCGAGATTGACGGCAAGCGTGGTGGTTCCGATGCCGCCGCGCAGGCTGAAGACGGGAAGGACAACTGCCCCCCCATGGCGTTGACCCGCTTCGAGGAGCTGGTCGATCTTCTCCAGGAGTGTGGGAGCGTCCACGGGCTTCGACATGTGCAGGTCGGCGCCAGCCTGTTCGGCTGCCATAGCGTCGATGGGTTGTCCCCGCGCCGTCAGGATGATGACGGCCATGTTTTTGGTTTCCTCGTGAGTTCGGAGTTCCTTGACCACCTCGTAACCGTTCATCTCGGGCATCATGACATCCACGATGGCCAGATCAGGTCGATGTTCCAGGGCCAGCTGGAGCCCCTCCTTGCTGTTAGGGGAGAGGAGGACCTCGTGGTTTCCGCGACGGTGCAGGATGAGTTTCAGCATATCGAGCAGATCGGTGTTATCGTCAATTACCAGAATACGGGCCACAATTTGCCCTCCTTTCTATCGCAAGCGCTAGGGTTTAAAGCAGAGAGGGGAGCCCCACGAAACTGATCTTGGAAGTGCTGATAATAGCAGCCGCGCCTTGATAGCTGACCTCGGGATTGGGGGTGGCGCGGGCTGTGACGTCGAGGAGGATTACGAAGCTCTCTTTTTGACTCTTGAGCATCAGGCGGGGGTCGACCTGGCTGGGCATCCAGAGATCACCGGAGATCTCGAAAAAGGGAACGATCACCTTCACGGCCTTGGTCTTGGAGCGTTGATAAGGGCTGAACTTCTGATCGTGTCGCAGGGCCGTCTCTCTATCTACCGTGAGCGCGAACGTGAGACTCCACTTCACAATAATGGAAAGCTTGTAGTTGGTCAAGATATCGGCTGGACGGTCAATAACGGAGAGGTAAGCATCATGAAGGAGCACAAAGTCCGAAGAGGTATCGTAAAGGGCGTCGCCCAGCGATGCGCGCCGCGCGTCAAAGGTTCCGGAGAGCCGATAGCCGTCGGAAAAGAATTCAACGGGGACGTGGGCGCGTTGGTTGATGGTCATACTAGCCTCCTTGTGTAATCAGGCAAGGACACCTTACCGAGGCATCCGCAACTCTTCTGCGAAAACCTGAAAATGAACAGGGCTCCGGCACTGCGTTTCCAGCTTCGATGGTGGGGCCGGGCCTTGTGTTTCCTGATTACCTATAGTTTACGCGGATTTTTGAGAATGGCGAATGAGTTTGCCCTCACTCCACCGATATTTCGGACACCGGGCGAAATGCCCTTCCCTGACGTCTCGTTCGGTGCTACTCCCGATGTCGCGACAATCCTCCGCACTGTGGATTCTACTCCCGCAGCACGCAGGGGAGGTAGACGCGGTACAAGGGCTGGACGGTGAAAACAGCAGTGGCGCTGCCGGTGCCGGCGTTGGCGGAGTTGAAGGTCGCGGTGTTGGTGATGACGGCATCGACCAGCTGGTCATCGTCGGCGATGTAGGCGGAGAAGCGGAGGGTGAGGGTATCCTGAGCGGGGAGGGTACCGCTCCAGGACACGGCTCCGGCATCGTAAGTCGCGCCCCCGGCGTTTTCCAGGAAGGCGCCGAAGGTCACTTCGGCGGGGAGGACATCGGTGAGGACGACGGTCAGGGCGTCGCCTAACCCCCGGTTAGCGAGGACGAGGTGGTACGCGATCTCGCCGCCGGGCCAGGTGCGTCCCATCACGCCCTTGATGAGGTAAGGATCGGGACCCTCGAAGGCGAAGGTGGCGGTGACCGCTTGGTGGCCGTCGAGGGTGAGGGTGCCGACGGGGTCATCGCCGCTGAGATTGCCGCTCCAGCCGGTGAAACGCCAGTCGAGCTCAGCCTCGGCGGTGAGAGTGACCACGTCTCCGAGGGAGTAGGGGGGGAGCGGCTCCTGGAGGACCGTGCCACTGCCGACGATGCCGACGGTGAGTTCGGGGCCGACAACGGTCAGGGTGACGGGAAGGGTAATGCGGGCGGCGCGGAAGTCGGTGGTGCGTAGCAGGAGGGTGGCAGTGTAGACGCCGGGCGTCATGGTGGGCGGGACGGTGATGGTGAAGGTGAGGTCCTGCGCGCCATCGGCGGGCAGGGTCCCGGCGTTGGAATCCAAGGTGAGCCAGGGGACGGCGGTGGGGGCGAGGCCGGTGTACCCGACGTGGAGGCGTTCATTGGTGGTCAAGAGATTGTGGCCATCGTCGCCCCCCATGACGTAGAAGTAGCCGTCGGCAGCAACGGCTCCTTCTACATGGATGCGGCCCTCGTCTAATTGCGGTGGAAGCGGGGAGGTGTTCCAACTGCCGGTCCGGAAATTGTAGAACCGGGCATGGGTGATTTCATCCAGGGAGGCGCTGCGGCGCCCGCCGGCGAGCCAGAGCCCGTGGCGTCCGTGGCCGTCGGCATTGTGCGCCCAGCGGTCATAGACGCCGCCAACGGTGGGGACAGCGGCGATGTAGCTCCAGCCGGTGCCGTCGAACTTCTCGGCAGTGTTTTCCGGGACCCCCTGGGCGAGATCGCCGATGCCTCCTGCGACGTAGATGGCGCTATCGCGGGCGGCCGCCGAGAAAGCGTATCGCTGCTTCTGCAGGGGGACACCCTCCGACCAGATCCCGGTGAGGGTATCGAGGATCCAGACCTCGTTGGTGGGGGCGGCAGCGTTACCCATCCGGAAGCCGCCCAGGACGTAGAGATCGGTGCCGATGGCGACCGTTTCATAGAAGCGCCGGCGGCTATAGCCGTTGTTGGGGGGCAGCGTGGTCCAGCTGTCGTCGGCGATGTCGTAGACAAAGGTCGCGGCAGTCAGGGGGTCTCCGGGGATAAAGATTCGGTCGTTGATGAAGACTCCGTCGCTGCGGCTCAGGGGATAGGGGATAGGCGTCAGGCTCTCCCAAGTATTGGTCTGGGTATCATAGCGGTAGAGAGAGGTGGTGGCCCGGCGTTCCGGCGTATCATCCTCACCCCCGATAACGTAGACGTAGCGATGGTCGTCGGCTACCACGGCGCTGTTGCGGCGGGGCGCGGGCAGCGGCGCCATGGTCTCCCAGGTGGTGCCGTAAGGAAGTTCAGGGGCCGGACCGGCGGTGAGGAGCTCGAAGTCGAAGTCCTGGGCGCCGAGGTTGCGGAGGTTGAGCGAGGGGGTGTGCGTGGTTCCCTGCAGGAGGGTGAGGGCGATGTCGCTGGGGGGCACGTTGACGCAGGGGTGATTCCAACGTAAATCGAAGTCGGCAACGTAGGACTCGCCGGCGCTCAGCGTCACATTCCCGATCTGGTGTGAGACATGATCGGTTGCCGTGACGGTGAGAGTGAAGGGGCCGTCACCGGCGTCGGCCCAGAGCCAGTATTGCCCGTGGGCATTGGTGGTGCGGGTCCAGGTGCCGGTGCTGCTCTCGACGAGCACCTCGGCGCCGGCGAGGGGGGCGGGGTCGGCATCGCAGTAACCCAAACCGGTGATTGTTCCCACCAGCTGTCCGAAGGTCTCCGGGGCGGAGACGGTCATGGTGAGCGGGACGACGAACGGCCCGGCAGGATCGTCACTGTGGACCACAATGTCGGCGTGATAGTGCCCGGGCATCTCAATCTGGGCCGCGTCGAAGGTCAAGGTTATCTCTTGGGAATCGCCGGCTCCCAGGGTCCCGTTCCCCGGCGTGAAACCGAGCCAGGAGGTGACGGGTGGGAGGCAGTCGAGGGATTGGCCCGGGTAGGCGAAGCAGACGGCCAGTTCGTCCTGGAGGGAGCCGGGCGTATTGCAGCCGCTGTCCGAGGGATAGGTCAGGCCGATGGTGCCGGACTCATTTTCGATGCCGGTGGTGGAGTTGCCCCCTGTCTCGCTGCCGGCATCCTGGAACTGGAGCAGAATGTTTCCGCTCTCGAAGAGAATCACCTGCCACGTCCCCGCGGAACCTGGGGCATCCTCGTAGAAAGCTGTGTTGGAAAACTGGACGACGGTGCAGAGACCGGCGCTGTAAGGACAGGTGGTGAAACTCTGGTAGTGAGCCTCTCCACTGATTTCGAAATCGATGTCGCCCCACAGCAGGGCAATGAGATTGGTGGGCTGGAAGATGTGGGGTAGGGGACAGGCGTTACCCGGATATGGATGACCTCCTCCGAAGGTGATAATCCCGTTGGAGCCGACGAAGAACTCGGTCTGAGGAGCTCCATAGAAAGGGAGCTCGAAACCCATGGGGAGAGGTCCGACGTAATTGTCGTCTCCCAGGCCGTCAATGGGAACCCCTGAGGCCGCGATGTCGATCCATTGATAGGCGGGGCCGCCGGGGTCGTTGGAATCGGCAAAGCGATAGCCGAAGGCGTCGGGGCCGCCGCCGGCGAGGGCCAGGGGAGTCAGGCCCTGATCCTGCTGTACGAGGGTGAAGGGGGTCGGTTCCATGCCGGTATTTTCCAGCGTGAGAGGGGTGGCTAACTGCTCTCCCATTTCCACCTCCACGTCAAAAACGTCGGGGTCCGCGATTACCACGGGTTGTGAGCGCGGGTGGGTAGCTAAGGTGGGCAAGGGCGTACTCAATGGCAGCAGGCTGCCGAGCAGTACGAGGGTCAACGCCAGCTGACAGAAGGGTCTTCTGTGGGTCATGATGATTTCCTCCGTGTTGAGTGCGATGTTAACAGCTGAACATGCGAGCCCGCAGCTGGCTGGGCTCGGCTTATTACTCTATCAGGAGTGCTCACCCCCTCTCATCTTAAACCCGCAGCGGGAACTGAGACAGGGGGCTGAGACAATCAGGGTTGTGTCGTACTCCAGGAGAAGGAGCGGATTTCCTCGGCGCTGGACACCACCTCGTAGCGGGGATCGGTGGCTTCGCCGATCCGGCGCACAATCTCCACGGTCCAGCGATAGGTGGCTGTCTCTCCCCCCGTGGGGAAGAGCGTGTTCGGTGCGCGCCAGGTGGTGGCGCGCAGCACCGTGTAAAGTGTCTCTGTATCCCCATTGTTGGGAACGGTCAGGGCCACGCGATAGAAGCTGTCCTCGGGGAGCAGCCCGGAGGAGGCCCACTGAAGCACCAGAGGGCCCGTAGTCTCTGTCAAAGTTGTATTGTCAGGTGGATAGAGCAGGATGGGTGGGGCGTAGAAGGTTTGCGAGGAAGAGGTTACGTCTTCCGTGACTATTTCGGGGGCAACAACAGGCGTCGGTGTAAACTGTGGAATCTGAAGCACCTGTCCTTCCTGAATGGCTGTCACGCCGGTTTCCAGGCCACTGGCATCCCGAATGGCTGCCATGCTCACGCCATATTGCTCTGCAATCGTGGAGAGCGTATCGCCGCGCTGGACCACATAAGTGACGAAGGGGGCCAGCGTGGGTGTCGGCTGAGAAGGATCCAGGGTCGGCGTGGGACCCGGCGTGGGCGTAGGGGGCGGAATCTGGAGGGTGTCCCCCTCCCGGATGAGCTCGGAGTCAAGATTATTATAAGCCCGAATTTCAGCCACGGTCAGACCGAAGTTGGCGGCAATGTTGCCGAGTGTGTCGCCCGCCTGGACTGTATAGAGCTGAGGGGGTACAGGGGTGGGGGTGAGGGTGGGCGGTGGTGTCGGAGACGGTGTCGGTGTGAGGGTGGGGGTGGAGGTAACCGTAGGACTGAGGGTTGTCGTGGGAGTGAACGTGGGCAGCGCCTGCCCACCGGAAAGATTCATGCCCAACCAGATCGCAGGAACCAAAATGAAAATCGCCAGACCAGCCAGCAGCGCGATCTGTCGGCCCGTTAACCTACGATGTGTCACCTGTTGGGTGATGGTTTCTTCAGCCTGATCCTGCGCTTCCCCCAGAATCGCGCCGCACATCAGGCAGGTGGTAGCCCTATCAGCGACACGTGCTCCACAGGTAGGACAATGCCGGGGTGGAAGGTCGGGCAAAGTTCGGATCTCGTTCTCTTGTTCCATAATTGGCTCCATGATAACACTGAAAGGCGTAACTGCAAGATGTCCGTGCCAACTAGGATTCCCTAGGGGGCTGTAAACCTATAACTTACCGTCAGCAGGCCGAAAACGAGCGTTGCAAGCCAACCAAATCGGAAAGTTATTTAGTTTTCGGCCCTAATCTATGGTTCAAGGGTGATCCAAAGCGAGGTCTGCAAGGATAAGCTGCGTTTCGGAGAGAGTTTTTTCTTGTGTCCTCTGCCTTGCATGCTATAATCGGCCCTGGAGAGGCGTTGGCAAGGTGCCAGCGCCCTATTCAAAGTTCAGGAAGGAGAATCTTTGATGAAACGCTGGTTGCTGATTCTGGTAAGTGCCTTGCTGGTCTTCTCGCTGGCCTGCGGTGTCCTTGATAGGGTTCGCGAGGTCGGGGAAGAGATCGAGAATCTGGAGATCCCTGAAATTGATGAGACGCCAGCCGCCCCCATCCCGTCCGAGGGTGACGACGTCTCAGAGGATGAAGAAGAGCTCGGCGAGACTGAGTTGTCCATTGATCCGAACGCGCTTGAGGGGCTGCGTAGTTATCGCTCCCGGGCGGTGATGCGGACTGACTACGATGATGGTACCGTCGAGGAGATCGTCATCGAGGAAGCCGCTACCCGCGAGCCGAGGGCCCAGCACATGATCATGCGGGGCTTTGGTGAAGGGATGGAGGAAGAAGAAGAGGGCATCGAGATAATCCAGATTGGCACGCGCCAGTGGGTCAAGTTCGGGGACGCGTGGTTCCAGTCTGAGGCAGAAGATGGGGAGGCCCCTTTCGGTGAGGACTCCCTGGTCTCTTTTGAAGATTTCTTCAATGATGGTTGGGATGATGACGACTACCGGTACGAGGGACGGGCAACGATCAATGGTGTTGCCACCCGTCACTACACCTTCCAACCCGATGATGCTTTCTCGTTCTTTGGGATGATGGGCCTCGATGAGGTGGAGGAGATTCGCGGTGAAGTGTGGATCGCCGACCAGAACGACCTTCCCCAGTTCCCTGTGCGTTTCATCATCGAAGTACTAGGCGAAGTGGAGGAGGGAAGAGGGGGTACGTTCACCTTTGAACAAGAGGTTTACGATGTCAACGAGCCCTTCATTATTGAGCCCCCCGCGGATGCCGATAGTGGTGGTTTGCCCGAGGATGTCCCCGTTTATCCGCAGACTCTCGATATGAATGCCCTGGGCGGCATGGTCTTCTTCTCCACCAACGATGATCTGGCAGCAGTCCACGAGTTCTACGTTGAAGGGCTGGAAGCCGAGGGGTGGACCAGGACGGATTCTATGGACTTCGATACCATGGTCATGGAAACTTGGGAGAAGGGTGAGCGCAGCCTCCAATTGACCATCAGTGTGGATGAGGACACCGGCACGACCGATGTGATGATTGTTCTCGGGGAGTAACCCCTAGTCTCTTCAGGAGACGCTCATGCGGGCCGGTCATCAGTGATCGGCCCGCTTTTTCAAAAGGGTGAACTACGGTGAATGACAGGGTATTGAGCTTCAAGCGGCTCTCAGCGCTGGCCGCCACCGCCGGTTTGGATCTGGTGGGGGTAGCTCCCGCCGGTCCAACCCCCGGTTGGGAGCGCTATCGGCACTGGATCGAAGCGGGATATGCTGCCGGGATGGATTATCTGGTGCATCCGGACGCCGCGGCTCGCCGGGCTGATCCCCGACGCATTCTGCCGGAGGCCCGGACGGTGCTGGTCGTGGGGGCTTCCTATGCGTCGGACTCCCTTCTGCATCTGCGCGCGTTACACGGGCGAGTTTCGCGTTACGCCTGGGGGGAGGATTACCACCGCTGGTTATTGCGCCGGTTGCGCCGCCTTGTACAGTTGATCGAAGCGGAGGTAGGAACTTTCCCTCGGAAGCTGTACGTGGACACCGGCCCAGTTCTGGAACGAGCATGGGCCCAGTTAGCCGGTTTGGGTTGGATCGGGAAGAATAGCACACTGCTCCATCCCCGGTGGGGTTCCACCTTTTTCCTGGGTGTGGGGCTGCTGGGTCTTGAGATTGAATCCGCACCTACCCCGTCGTGGCCCTCGTGCGGTAGCTGCACGCGTTGTCTCGAGGCGTGTCCCACAGGAGCATTGGTCGCCCCAGGGGTACTGGATGCCCGCCGCTGCCTCTCGTATCTCACGATTGAGCATCGCGGTGCCATCCCCGAAGGACTGCGCTCGGCTCTGGGAGATCATGTCTTCGGCTGCGATCGTTGTCAGGAGGTCTGCCCCTGGAATCGGAGTGCGACTTCAACCCACACCGTGCTGCCTGAGGCTTCCAACGCCACGCTCTACCTGCCCGAGCTGCTCTCGCTTGGAACGGAGGCTTTCCGTGCCCGTTTCCGTTCCTCTGCACTGTGGCGGGCTACCCCGGAGGGGCTGGCCCGCAATGCCGCTGTGGTCCTGGGCAATCTTGGTGATTCGGGAGCGATCCCCTTCTTGGAGCGGGCTGCGGCGGATGATGCCCGCCCCCTGGTGCGTGACCACGCGCAGTCGGCCCTGGTGAAGCTGCGCGGTAGGAGATAGACACCCTCCACGACCTATCGGAGGAAGTGAGGGCCCTTCCTGAGACGTGAAAAGCGTGAAACGCAAAGGGTAGATTGACTGCCGCTTCGCGTTTCACGCTGGACCGGACGGGTTGTTATCCGTGCTCCGCCCGTTAAGGGGGCTAGATGATCTCTAGCTTGCGTCCCACGGCTGCCATGGTATCCAAAACCTGCTGGAGCTGCTCCTGGGTGTGGGTTGCCATGTAGCTGGTGCGCAGCAGCGAGAGGCTGGGGGGCACTGCTGGCGGCAGGACCGCGTTGGTATAGACGCCGGACTCGAAGAGATGTTTCCACGCCATCAGGGTCTTCTGGTCGTCTCGGATGATGATGGGGATGATGGGCGTCTCGCTGGTGCCAATATCGAAACCCAACTCCCGGTAGCTGCGTCGCATAAAATCCCCGATCTCCTCCAGGCGCTGGATGCGCTCTGGCTCCTCCTGCATGACTTCCAGAGCTGCGAGGGCCGCTGCTGCGTTCGCGGGTGGGATGCTCGCGCTGAAGATGAGGGACCGGGCCGTGTGCTGGATGTAGTCTACAACGTCTGCATCTCCCGCGATAAATCCGCCCAGCGAGGCGAAGGACTTGCTGAAGGTGCCCATCATCAGGTCCACATCGTCGGTGAGGCCGAAGTGGGCCGCCGTCCCCCGTCCGCCGCCCAACACACCGAAGGAGTGCGCGTCATCGACCATCAGGCGCGCTCCGTATTGCTTGCAGAGCGGGATAATTTCAGGAAGGGGGGCAATGTCGCCGCCCATGCTGAAGACCCCATCTACAACTACCAACCGTCCTCCCTCTTCTGGTAGCGACGCCAGCGCGCGTTCCAGCGATTCCATGTCGTTGTGGACGAAGCGCTTCATGGTACCGAAGGACATCTTACAGCCGTCGATGATGCTGGCGTGATCTTCCTTGTCCGTTATCACATAGTCGCCTCGCTGTACCAGCGCCGAAATGGTGCCGACGTTGACCTGATAGCCGGTCGAGAAGACCAGCGCGGCTTCCTTGCCCACCCACCGAGCCAGCCGCCGTTCCAGTTCCAGGTGCAGTTCCAGGGTCCCATTAAGGAAGCGGGATCCGGTACAGCTGGGACCGAAGGTTTCGATTGCCTCGATGGCGGCTTGGCGCACCTTGGGATGCATAGTCAGGCCAAGGTAGTTGTTGGAGCCGATCATGATGAGGTGACGATCGCCAATGACAGACTCGGTCCCCTCATTGTTCGAGAGCGGGATGAAATAGGGGTAGAGATCTGCCTCGCGTGCTTCCTGAGCCTGGCGAAAGCCACCGATACATTTCTCGAAAATATCCATAATAGAGCCTTCCCTCCTGAAATAAACATAAAATTCTCAGTCATCTGGTCGTGTGTGGGTACCTCAGCACCGGGCGCGTTGCTGCTGGAGATGAATCCTTTAATCCAGACTCGTCGGCGCTGCTCTGAAACCGGTGTGACCGCACCTATTGTAGAGGCGAAGGGGGGGCTGTCAAGGAGAGGCCCGACGTGTTTTTGACAGCTGGGATACCTGGCGTAAGATAGGCGCATGGCACGTGGACGGGTAGGATTGGGACGCCGAGGGGAGACGTTGGCCGCGGAAGTACTGGAGCGCGCCGGTTATGTTATCGTGACGCGCAACTGGCACTGTCAGGAGGGCGAGGTTGATCTTGTGGCTGAGCGGGCCGGCGAGCTCACTTTCTTTGAGGTGCGCACCCGGCGCGGTACCGCCTACGGAGCCCCCGAGGAATCGGTGACGCCTCGTAAGCGGGCGCGGATGGAAGCGGTCGCTCGCCGCTATCTTACCGAAGTATCGACCCGGCTGGACGTCTTTTGGCACGTGGGCTTGGTTGCCGTGCAGTTGGACGGGAGCGGGCGCTTACAGCGATTGACCGTCTATCCCGACCTCGAAGGAGAACCATGGGACGCGATCCTCTGATTCCCCTGGTGGCTATTGTCGGCCCCACGGCGGTGGGTAAGACGGGGCTGGCCGTTGCTCTCGGTCCAGAGTTCCGGGCGGAGGTTGTTTCCGCGGATTCTCGTCAGTTCTATCGTGGGATGGACATTGGCACGGCGAAACCCACTCCAGAGGAGCGGGCCTGTGTGCCCCATCACCTTATCGATATCGCAGCTCCCGACGAGACGATTGGCCTGGCTCAGTTTCTGCGGCTGGCCCGCGCTGCTATCGCCGGAGTTTATGCTCGGGGCAGGACCCCTTTTCTCGTGGGAGGAACGGGGCAATACGTTCGCGCGCTGTTGAAGGGCTGGCAGGTGCCCGAGGTTCCCCCGGACCCGCAGCTGCGCACCGAGTTGGAAGCAGAGGTGGAGCGCGATCCGGCGGTGCTGTGGGAGCGCTTGATGAATCTCGATCCCGACGCCGCCGAGTTCATCGATCCCCGTAACGTGCGCCGGATCATCCGCGCGTTGGAGGTCTGTCTCAAGACGGGGCGGCCCTTTTCCGAACAGCGCCGCCGCTTTCCCCCCCCCTATCGGGTGCTGCAAGTGGGACTCACGATGGAGCGTGAGGCCCTCTACGCCCGTGCCGATGCGCGTGTTGACGCGATGGTGGCTGCCGGATTGGTGGCGGAGGTGCGGGAGCTGCTGGAGGCGGGCTACGGTTGGGAGTTGCCGGCGATGTCGGCCCTGGGTTATATCCAGTTCAAGCCCTACTTCGAGGGCAAGGCCACGCTCGGGGAGGTCGTGGAGCGCATCAAGTTGGACACCCACGATTTCATCCGCCGCCAGTACACCTGGTTCCGGCTCCATTCGCCCCGGATTCATTGGTTTGATGCGCAGGCTCTCGATCTTGGGGCTGTGCGAGCTTTGCTGCAGGAGTTTCTGATGGAGGCGTGAGCTCGTCAGGCTTCTGCTGTTACGAAACAGGCCCCACGTTTCCAAACGTGGGGCCTGTAGTGTGAGAAGGGCGCACGCCTACTATTCGATGCGCACCACGACCGGCAGAGGCAAGGACGCCTGATAGCCGCCGTTGGCCCACACACCGGCGTGCACGTTGGTGATGTCATCACTGATGGTGATCACGAAGCTCCGGCTGATAGAGATCCCGTGGGAGAGCGGGTGGCTCAGAACCCATGTGAGCAGGCGGTCATTGGGCATGATCCCCCCGTCGGCCCGGACGAAATTGGCTTCGAGCGGGAGGGACTCGGTGAGGATCACGCCGGTGGCCAGCCCGCCCGTATTGGTCACGTAGAGGGTGAAGGCAAATTCCTGACCCGAGAGGACGCTGTAAGGAGCGGTTTTGGTAATGGCCAGGATGGGGGCGATCGTCGTGGTTGCGGACACATCACCGCTCTCAAAGACCGGCAGCCCCGGGAGGGATACCGCGTAATGCTCGTTGGTGATGTTGCGGGTTGCGCTGACAGCGAAAGTGCGGGTGATGGAACGGGTTGTGCTCACGATGTCCCTTACCATCCAGCTGAGAAATCTGCCGTCGTCAATCAGGGTGCCGCCGCCGGTGTTGACAATCGTTGCGTTGAGGGGGAGGGCATCGGTGATGACGAGGCCCACGGCCGGCCCGCCCGTGTTAGTGACGGTGAGTACGTAGGTGATGGGGGAGTTGACGGTGGCTGTGGCCGGGCCGGATTTGGTGATGGCCAGGAGGGGCTCTTCGATCTCGGTGATGAGGGATATTCCGGTCGCGCAGGGTCCCGCCTCGGCACACAAGCCATAGTGCTCGTTGGTGAGCGTCTCGCTTGCCCGGACGGTAAAGGTGTAGAAGACGGTTTCGTTGTGGGGCAGCTGGGAAAGCGACCATTGCAGCCGCTTTTCGCCGTCGGGCGTTATGCCTTCAGAGGCGCTGACGAAGTATGCCTCCACCGGTATGATGTTAGTGATCATCACATTGTGAGCCAATCCGCCGTCGTTTGTCACCGAGAGAGTATAGGTGAACTCCTGCCCGGCTATGATGTTGGTGGGTGTGACGGCGGCAGCGATATGCAGTTCGGGAGAGATGACAGTGGTGATGGCGATATCACCGGCCTTGAAGAGTAAGCCGGGGATCGAAACGGCGTAATCCTCATTCGTGATGGTCTGGGTTGCCGTGACCGTGAAGGTGCGCGTGATGGGACTTCCCCCGCCGGTCAGCGCCCCGATGGTCCAGCTGATGACTTTACCGCCGTCGATTAGGCTCCCCCCCCCGGTGCTGACGACGGTCGCGCCCAGAGGGATTGTGTCGGTGAGAATGACCCCTGTCGCGGGTCCGCCCTGGTTGGTGACGGTAAGGATGTAGGTGATATTGGTGCCAACGGTCGCCGTGGAAGGGCCGGACTTGATCAGGCTCAGACCGGGCTCGATGCTCGTGTGGATGGCCTCGGTGCCGGGCACGGTAGCGATATGATTCGCACTGACGGCATAGTGTTCGTTGGTGATGGCCTGAGACGCTGTGATGGTGAAGAAGCGGGTTGCTTGAGCTCCACCCCCATCCAGCGTATCCAGGTTCCAACTGACGATACCGTTAAGATGATCGCCTCCGTGAGAGAAGCTGACAAACGTGGCGTTAACCGGCACCACATCGGTTATGATGATGTTCGTAGCCGGTCCCCCATTATTGGTCACCGTGAGGGTATAGACGATAGGATCGGCGAGGGCGACGGATGTGGGGCCCTCCTTGCTGATGGTGAGATTTGGTAGGGTGATGATTGTGGTGACGGGATCTCCGGTGGCACTGTGGCCCCCGTCGGCACGCACGCCATAGTCCTGGTTGACGAGGGTTTCGGTGGCGGTAACTGTGAAGGTCCGGGAGATGGATTCCCCATGAGGGAGAGGATCATCGATCGTCCAGGTGAGCCGTCCGTTGCCATCCGGGGCGATCTCTTGTGAGGCCCGGATGAAGGAGGCGCCGTCCGGAAGGGTGTCGGTGATGATGAGGCCCGTAGCCAGCCCTCCTGTGTTGTGCACGGTCAGAGTATAGGTAAGGGGCTGTCCCGCCGCCACACTGTTGAATGCGATTTTCTCAATCTCCAGCACCGGCTCAATTTCCGTGGTCACTGCTGGGACGCCGGCTATGATGAACTGCCCTGGAAGTGAGACAGCGTAATCATCGTTGATGATGGTCTGGGACGCTGTGACGGTGAAGAAGCGGGTGGCTTGCGTTCCATATCCATCCAGCGTGTCCAGACTCCAGCTCACGATGCCGCTATTGTGACTGCCCTCGTGCGAGATGCCGACAAGAGCGGCTTCAGCAGGTATTACGTCGGTGATGATCAGACCTGAGGCGAGTCCTCCGTTGTTGGTGACGGTGAGGGCGTAGGTAATGTATGTGCCAACGGTCGCCGTCGCAGGCCCGGATTTGGTGAGCGTCAGGTCGGGAGTAATGGCGGTCTCCACCGGTGCTCCGGTGGCCCGGTATCCGCCATCGGCACGCACGCCGTAGTCGTGATTGGTGAGAGGCTGGGTGGTGGTGACGGTGAAGGTGCAAGAGATGGACTCTCCATAGGCGAGGGGATCATTGATTATCCAGCTGAGCAATTCGTTGGCATCCGGCGTGATGCCCTCCGAAGCCTCGATGAAGGTCGCTCCAGCGGGCAGCGTGTCGGTGATGACGAGGCCGGTAGCGAGCCCGCCGTCATTGCGCACGGTCAGGATGTAGGTAAATGCTTCTCCGATGGCCACACTTCCCGGGGCGTCCTTCTCGATCTCCAGATCGGGCGCGATCACCGTGGTCACCGCCGAAGTGCCCTGTTCGAAAATTCCATAATCTGGGACGGCGACGGCGTAATCGTCGTTGGTGATAGTCTGAGTCGCCGTGACGATGAAGGTGCGGCTGAGAGAAGTGTTGTAGGGAAGGTCGAGGGCTGGCCAGATCACTATGCCGTTGGATTCGCTACCTCCATGGGAAGCGCTGATGAAGCCGGCATGTTCGGGAACCGTATCGGTGATCACGACGCCGGTTGCCAGACCGCCCTGGTTGGTGACGGTGAGGACGTAGGTGATGTCGGCGGTTGCGGTCGCGGTGAGCGGGCCGGATTTGGTCAGGCTTATCTCGGGCCTGATGATGGTGATGACCTCCTCGCCGGTCATCTCATAGCCACCGTCGGAGCTCAGGCGGTAGTCGTCGTTGACGAGCGTCTGGGTAGCAATGACGGCGAAAGTGTATACCCTCTCGTCTCCGTAAGCCAGATCACCCAGGGACCAGCGGATGGCTTGATCATTGTCGATCAGGGTACCTCCACCGGTATTGGTTACGGTGGCTCCCAGGGGAATGGCGTCGGTGAGCACGGTCCCGGTTGCCAGACCGCCCTGATTGGTGACGGTCAGAACGTACGTGATATCGGTGTTTACGGCCGCCGTGAGGGGTGCGGTCTTCGTGAGGGTGAACTGCGGTGCAATGATCGTAGAGACTGGATCGCCGCTTGCCGGATCTCCATTGGTGGCGTCAACGCCATAGTCGTGGTTGACAATGGTCTGCTGTGCCGTGACCGTGAAGGTGCGGGTTACAGAGGTGTCGTAGGGAAGCTCAGCAACCGTCCAGGTCAACAGGCCGCTGACAGGTGTGGCTCCCTCGGACGCGCTGACGAAGGTAGCGTGTTCGGGCACCGTGTCGGTGATCACCACGCCGTTCGCCAGGCCACCCTGATTGGTGACGGTAAGGACGTAGGTGATATGGGCGTCGACGGTGGCGGTGGGGGGCGCGGTCTTGATGATGCTGAGGCTGGGCGCGATGGTGGTAGTGACGGGGGGGTAGCCCGGCTGAGTAGGCAGGGTATTTGATCTGACAGAATAGTTGGCGTTGGTGATGGTCTGCCAGGCTCTGACATACACTGTGTAATAAACCGTTCTGTTTCTCCTGATAGAATTCGTTGTCCAGGTGATGGTGTTGGTGTCGGGGGTGTGGGTTCCTGTGGGGCTGCTGGAAACGTACTCGGTCCCCTCTGGAAGCACATCGGTTACGACGACACCTCGTGCCCTTCCTCCACTGTTATGGACAGCGAGGGTGTAAGCGATGAGTTCCCCGGGAGCAGACTCCTCGGGTCCAGACTTGGTGATGCTTAATTCGGCGGGCACCCAGGTGGCCACAGCTACCTGCCCTGAGGCAGATACCAACTCGCCCGTGCCGACATTGGCGGCCTGCACGCCGTAATGGGTGTTCGTGATCGTCTCGTCCGCCGTCACCGCGCAGGCGACGGACAGGCTTTCGCCGTAGGCCAGGGTGGTACCGCTACTGCTAAGATCCCACGTCACCATGTGGGAATTCGCATCATACGTTCCGCCACTGCCAGCCACGTATTCGGCTTCCGCAGGGAGGGTATCGGTGATGACGATATTGCCGATAGAGCTACCTGTGTTGGTCACCCACAAGGTGTAGACGATCTGCTCGTCCACGTTGACCCAGGCAGGTCCGCTCTTTACGATCTCCAGAGCTGGAGGCGCGATGTAGGTGGTCACCTCGGGGGCGCCGCTGGTGCTGCTGCCCAGCGCGCCGGTGACGGCGTAGGTCGCGTTGGTAATCGTCTCCATTGCGGTGACGGTGAAGGTGGGTTGGAAGACCTCGTCGGGCGCGAAGGAGCTCCTCGTCCAGGTGACCGTGTCCTCCGTCTGCTGCCCGCCCGCGGTGGCATTTACAAAGTTGGCCCCATCGGGGATGGTGTCCGTCACGGTGATGGCGGTCTGGATGCCGGCGTTGGTGATGGTCAGGGTGTAGGCAAGGGGGGTATTCATGTCCCAGCGCTCCGGCCCCACCTTGGTGATGTGGAGGCTTTCCGTCTCGTAGGCACCGAGGTCGGCGTAGACTGCGGGACGGCTCTGTCCGGTGATATCCTGGGACGCGGTGGGAGGCAGGGCGCCATCAATGGCTGCCGAGGTCACGCCGATGGCATAATCGCCCGCATTGGGGTTGCGGAAGGCCGGGTCGCCCGCTTGGGTGCCGCTGACGGCGACACCGCCGATGGTGTCCGTGATGTTATCATGCCAGAGGACGCCGGAAACGACGACGGTGCCCGTCTCAGCTGCGATACCCGTGGTGTTCCCGGCGACGATGCTGTTGTAGACGTTCAGCGCGCCATCCGCAAGATCGGCATACAGGCCGTGGGCTTCATTGTTGGCCAGGGTGATGTGCTGCAACTCTACCAGGTGTGGTTCGGTCAAAGTGACGTAGAGGCCTGCACCTAGCGGTGCCTGATTATCTGCGATTACGTTGTTGGTCAGGTTGGGAGCCGCGTTCCAGATGTACAGGCCACCTCCATTCTGGGTAGCCGTGTTGCTGTAAACCCAGAGGCTACTTAGCGTGGGTGAGGCGTTGGCGATGTAAACTCCGCCGCCGTGCTCATCCTGCCCACCGGTGATGTGAAGTCCTTCCAGGATGGGGCTGCCACCGGTGATGGTGACGACGCGGCCCACCCCTTCGGCGTCCAGAATCGTGGGATGGGCAACGGGATCAAAAGCGTCCCAGTCCTGATTGCGGTATCCACCGCGCAGAGTCACGTTCGTGTTAAGCGTAACCTGGGCATCGATGCCCACACAGAGTCCGGCGATTTTGATCACGTCGCCTTGGGCAGCTACGCCTACTGCGTCCTGAATGGTACCATGGGGAGTTCCATTGAGGTTGATGTGGCAGGTGCGGTATTCGTCGGCGCCGAGATCGTAGCCGCCGTTGGCCGGTCGGAGCTCGCTGTCCACATCCTCCGTAATGCCCACGTCGATACCGGCATTGATCGCTGCTGATTGGGGTCCGATGTGGTGGGTAGTGATGAAGTCTGGGTCGCCCGTGATGGGGGTATCGCCGGCAGGGGCATCTCCGCACCAATCTGCATCGTTTTGGTGGACGAGCCAGCGATGGAAGGTCGGAACTCCGCTCGCGAAGTATCCTCCGCATTCTTGCGCGGCGAGGATGGAGTTGTAGAACACGACGTTCGCGCTCCCTAGAATCCGCAGGCCCTCACCGCCGCCTCCACTGTTATTGTGGAACGTCGAGTAGTAGAAGGTGCTGGCGTCGCTGGCTTCGAGGTAGAGGCCGCTTCCGGACCCCGAGCTATGGTTACTCGCGACAACGGTGTTCTCGAAGTGCAGGCCCTCACTGTCTTGTAGCGCCAGCCCGCCGCCGAAGGCCGTCTCCCCTTCACTTTCGTTCCAGAGGAAACGGTTGCGGCGGAATTCTGCTCCCGGCGCGTTCTGAAGATAGAGGCCGCCGCCGTAGGCGTCGCCCCCGGTGACACGCAGGGTGTTGCTGAGGATGGCATTGGCTTCCAGCACCAGAGTACTGGTGGGGATGTTGAAGAATGCTAAGCCACCACCGTATCCGTCATTGCCGTGACTCAAGAGAGTGTTTTCCGTGATGGAGTTGTTTCGGAGGGTGGCGCTGCCAGCCTCAAGGTAGACTCCCGCGCCGGCACCCTCACCCTGGTTGCGCTCGATGACGCTGTTCTCGAGGGTGAGATCAGCACTCAAGGCGTAGACCCCGGCTCCCGGTCCGCTGGCAAAGCCACCTGTCAGGCGCAGATTCTCGAGGGTGACGGAGGCACCGATCACGCTGACCACGCGACCCTGCCCCAAGCCGTCGAGGGTGGTGAGGTGGCCAGGACTTGGAATAGGGTTGGGGTCGAGCAGATCCTCGTAGCTATATCCGCCCTCCAAGACGAGATCCTTGGTGATGAGCGCTACTTGGTCTTGACCCGGCAGGAGTGAGCAAGTGCCAGCCAGCCTAAGCGTGTATCCTGACTTGGCCGCCTGGATGGCCGCCTGGACGGAAGGATGAAGGGGATGGGGGCTTTCCTGTACTTGTACCCAGCACCGGCGGATAATGGTTACCGTGGTGCTGGCCTCATCTCCGTCGTCCGGGTTGAAGTTTGTGGCAGTCACAGTGACCGTGTAGGTAGTACTCGGTCCTTCGCTGGAGAAAGCGTGGCTCTGGGTGATGGGCGTGCCGGGCTCGCGAGGCCCGACGACTTCCTGTATGGTACCATCTCCGAAGTCCCAGGTGTAGAGGACGTTGGTTCCCGTGGCAAGGGTCGCGGTGAAGAGTGTCAAATGCCCGACTTCCGTCGGGGCGTCACTCACGAGGGTGAGACCGGAAATTGGATGGTCGTGAACGGTGACGACGCGGGTGGCGGTTACCGGTGTGACACCGTGGAAGTTGGTCGCGGCGACGGTCACGGTGTAGCTGCCCGGCTCAGCGTAGGTGTGGCTGATGGTCACGGGTGCGGGCTCGAGAGCCCCCACGCTCTGCACCGGGGCTGTGCCATCTCCAAAGTCCCACGTGTAGCGGATGTTGGTGCCCGTATCCACCGTCGCCGTCAACACGCTCGGGGCATCCAGCAGGACAGGGCCATTGTCCTCCAACGCCAGGCCGGTGATGGGATGATCAATTACGGTAATGGTTTCCGTGACCCACTCGCTGTTATAGCCGTTGTAGGCCGTAAGCGTGATGGTGTGAGTCCCCGTGAGTAGGAATACGTGATTGAGTGAGAGGTCAGGAGTCTCGATGCTGGTCTCGTCGTCAAACTCCCAGCGATAGGTGACATCCGTTCCGGCGTCTATTGCGGCGGTCAGAACCGTTGTTTCGTTAACCAGAATGGGGGGATCGATCTCCATCCTCAGTCCTTCAACGGGAACTACGACGATGATGGTGCACGCATCGGTGACCGGGTCCAACGCCGTCTCTTCGATGAAGCTGTTCGCGGCCGAGACCTCAACAGTGGTCTCCTGCGGATTGGTCCAGCTGTAGACCTCGGTGCTGCTCATGCCATCAACCCTGGTGAAGGGAGACTGCGGGGGGAAATCCCACGTGTAGGTGATGGTTGGGTTGGACATGAGGGGGCTGACCGTCGCCGTGAGGACCGCCGGACGGCTTGTGCCGGCATAGGCAGGGCAGTCAAGGCTGACGCCATCCAGAGCTACCTCTCCCAACTCAGTGATAGCAGTACCGACGTTGTTATCCCTTTCGTGTTCCGTCTGGCCGCTCAACGTGGTAGCCGTATTCGTGATGATGTGGGTGATCAAGCCGGTGTCGGGGTCCTCGATAGGGGTGTTGCCGACAAAAGCCTCGGCTTCAGCTTCCGTGACCAGGGTGAGGGTCAGTGGTAAACCGACTTGGAGCGGGATCTCTTCGGTCGCCACCGTCCAGGTGATGACGGCGGGAGAGGAGAGGGTGTATGTATAGGTCACCCGCGGATCCAGCGCGACGTTGGATAGCGCGGGGGGGGCTCCGGTGGTCAGCCCTCTGCTGGCGAGGAAGAAGCGATATTGGGCGTAGGGCCCATTGATGTCCTGGAGTCTGACAGAGGGCGGACCGCTACGGTTGCTGTCCTGGGCAGTGAAGACGCTATTGGTTCCGGCGGGGCCAACGAAGGGTATGGTCTCGTCACACGGATCGGTGGGACAGCCGCGCACCTGCGCTGCGATCTGGAGGGCGCCCCGGCGATAGCGGTTCTCGATCTCCGGTTGAGAGAGTGCGCGCCGGTAGTAGGCTACCTCGTCCATCCGGCCCTGGAAGGGGCCAAACAGAGTGAAGGCTGCATTACCAATGATGGCCTCGTTGTGGCCCAGCGAGGCGTACGCCGTTCCCAACATAGAGCTGCCATCATACTCTACCCCGTTCAAGAACACGATAGCGGATGGACTCGCCATGTTGAAGACCACGGCAAGGTGGGACCATTCGTTAGCGGGCAACATGACGGGAAGAGAGGACGAGGGCTGCACGACCCGGTAATACCTGTGCACACCTTGTCTTTCCGGGACGCTCCAAACCAATCCATAGCTACTATGATGGTACAAGCCATAACCGTAATCATTTTCTCTGTAGAAGAGGGCCCCCCGACTCTGAGTGGGGTAGACCCAGGCTTCCATTGTAAGGGTGTCCGTCACGTTCAAGCTGGATGCGGCGCCCAGACTTACATAGTTATTGTAGCCATTGAAAGAGAGCGCTCTCTCAAAGATGCCAGCTTCAATTACTGCCGGGCAGGTAGCTCCCATGCAGCGGCCATCATGTTCCATTCCAGAGGTATCCAAGAAGTTACTGCTGCCCGGGGGATCGTCGAAGTGCAGCAGGACGAAGTTTCCGGTCATATCCACCGTTCCGGTAACGCCCGGGGGATAGTGGTCCCCTTCGTTTACCCCATAGTCGGGCAGGGCGGTGCCGACGATGCGGGCGGGGATCCAGGAGAGGGCGCCCCAGTTATTGACCCCCGAAGTATCCTGGAATACGGGGGAAGTGTAAACATGGGTGGTGGACAGCTCCGACTCACCGGGGAGGGTAGAGCCATGGGCCGTCCAATCGTCGGTCCCGATGTCTCTAGTGTAGGTCTGTGGGGGAGAAACCAGAGGTCGGATACCTACCGGAAGGGTGTCCACGACGGTGGCGTTGATTGCAGAAGAGGGCCCGTGATTGGTCACGGTGAGGGTATAGGTCAGCAGGTCGTGGATACCGATGGAGGCCGGCTCACCCCATTTACCTACAGTTAAATCGACAAGTGGATAGTCCTTCAGGTAAATATTGCCCCCGGCTGCGTAAGCCAGGAGGGCCCCGTTACCGGAAAACGCGGGATAGGAGCTGGCCCGTTCGGTGCTGCTCAGGTATTGGGTGTCGGTCAGATCGTATACTTCTACCAGGTTGTTTTCGTCGTTATAATAGGCAATTCGCATGCCGTTAGCGCTGAGGACGGGGTGGGCTTTGCCCCCACTCTCTTTGGGGAAAGAGACATTTTGAACGGAGCCGTCCCCTGCGACCTCCATGAGATAGACCTCTCGGGTGTTATCGTCCAGAATTGAGCCGACGTAGATGACGCGCGCTCCATCTCCACTGATCGCGGGTTGTGCCGCGTTAGTCACTCCATTGTTCGATATGTGCAGATAGGAGATATTACCGCCATCCTGAATCTCCGCGCGTACAATGTGGCGTTTGCCCGCAGGATTGCCAGCGGAGGGTTGATCGGTGACGTAGGCGATAAATCGTCCATCGGCACTGATAACCGGTGAATCGTTGAAGGGAACTTCTGCGGTGCTCGTAGTGACCTGAATGAAGGTGATGTCGATTTCGGAGAGGGTGGGGGAATACTCGATCTCTGCCCGGAAGATCTCCATCTTGCCGTTGCTCCCGGTATTCGCCAGGTCGTTGTCGGAGACAAAGGTGATGTAACGCCCATCAGCGCTGATGTTCGGCATGATGTTGACCCCGCGATTGGTACGGGTCACCTGGATTAGCTGCGGGTCCTCATTCTCCTGCACGATAGCAAGGAAAATTTCGAGGTTCAGATCCGGATTTTCTCCGGTCAGGTCTCGATCAGAGAAGAAGGCAATATGTTTTCCTGTTGCGTCGATGCTGGGAGCGAGATTGAATCCCCCGAGGATGGTGCCGGTGGAGCTGGTGATCTGGGTGTGTCGGAAGCCCTGTTCTGTAGCTTCGGTCAAGAAGATTTCGATACTGCCATCATCATTATTTCCGGTGAATCTGGCTGTAGACCAGTAGACGATGCGACTGCCATCGGCATTGACCGCCGGTTGATGATTGTAGCCCTCTCGATACGGGCTGATGCGGGTAATGCCCGGGGCCGGGACATGGCTGGTTGGCGTTGCTCCCTGGAGAACGCGGGGCGCGGTCACAGGAAAGCTCCGGGGCTGGGGAGTTTCATTCATTATCGTTCGAGGCGCTCGATCAAGTACGGGAGCGGAGGCGGCGGCAGCGGAGGAAGAGGTGTAATTTGACATCACCAGGGGAAGATAGACCGTGGATCCCGTCACGGTGATGACTCGGGTCGCGTAAGCTGGCCGTGCGTAGGGGCAGGCCTGGCCCAGCACGGTGAGGCGCACCCGAAATTCCCCGTTGTGCTGGAACGTGTGCTTGACTTCGCCCCCCGATACTTCGGGTGAGCCGTCGCCAAAGTTCCAGCGATGGGTCACCTGTCCGCTGGCTGTTCCAACTTCGGCCTCAAAAACAACCTCTTCACCCAGCACGGGATTGGGACTGGAGACGCTGATGGAAACGTCGGCAGGCCAGTGACACGTGAGGGCACGCACGCGGAAAGGCGGGCTGACGGCGCTCCCTATAACGCTTTGCACTGGACCGGTAGGGTTGTAGGAGACTACCCGCACGCGAAACAGGGCGTGGTCGCTTACGGCAGCATCCTCCGCTGCTGCCCAGACGAACTCTCCTGCTACTCCCGAAACACTGGTTTGGGTTACCGGGTTAGTATAACCGGCCGCCGGTCGGGCCTGCTGCCACCGCGATCCACCATCCAGGGAATACTCGAAGTAGGTGAGCAAGAGGTCGTCCCCTTCGGCGTCGTGAGCCCGGTATTTCACCGTGACTGTAGGGTGATCCGGGTCTGCGAGAATCTCCGATGCCGAATGGAAATAGGCAGCATCCGTCTGTCCTGGTCGCAGCACATGGACGTAGGGCGGGTTGTTGACCAATCCGCCACTCCTGCCTGTGGGGAGATGTACAGGATGAGTGAGAGTATTCTCATAGTAGCCGTTGCCGCGGGTGTCTTCAGCGTGGCTGACTGCCAGATCCAGATCTCCATCATTATCCCGATCCCCCCACGCCAGGGCCGTGGTGTTGGCAGTGATGGGCGCCGTCCAGAGCGGAACCAATTGGGGGAACCCGGGCTGGCTGCGGAGATTGGCATACACCACATCGGGAGCCTCCCTTCGTCCGATCGCCAGTTCGGGATAGCCGTCGTTGTCCCAATCGCCCCAGGCCAGGCTGGTAGTTTTACTGAGAGGATCTCCCGCCGTTGACCAGATAGGCTCTGTACCGAAGAATCCTCCCTGGTTTTCCCAGAGCAGATCGTCTTCGCCAAAAACTCCGACGGCCAGATCGAGATAGCCATTCTGATTGTAATCAGCCCAGGCGAGAGCCCGGTAAGGTCGATGACCGGCAGCATTCCAATTCAGAGGCGTGAAAGAGCCATCACCTTCGTTGTGGTAGATGCGCAGGGGGCCATTTTCGAAGGCCACCGCAAAATCGAGGTAGTAATCATTGTTGAAGTCGCCCCAGGCTATGGCCCGGGCATTTCCCTCATCGGGGGTGGTGAAGCTGGGGGTCATGCTCAGGCGCCTGCCCCCGGTTGCCGTTTCCTCATTCAGGTAGAGCTCCACGGGGCCTCTGCTGAACCCCACGATCAGATCTAGATAGCCGTTATCGTTTGCGTCGCCCCACGCCAGACTGCGCACTGGACGGTCTGTCGGCAGCGAGATCTGCCAGAGAGGGGTTCGGTATTCACCATTATCGTACACCTGGATGCGGACCGCGGTCCCAATGGCCACTTCTTGGCGTCCGTCTCGATCCATGTCCCCGAAGGCGATCACGTGAGGCCCGAAACCCGTCGCCTCATATTCTCGTTGATAGGACATGGGGAATTGACCATCGCGGTTGATGTAGAGGTAGCTGTTGATTTGACTGGAGCCAGACCCAGCCCCAAAGATTAAATCCAAATACCCATTGCTGTTGGAATCCCCCCAAGCGACAAAGCCGGCTCCCTGCATCTGCCCCACCGGGGTGAAGTCGGAGCTCAGTTTGGGGGCCAGGATGGTGTAGAGGGCACTCGAGCCGTTACGATTAGCCAGCACGAGGTCAAGGGTGCGGTCGTCGGTGAGGGCCACACCGCGCGTTCCCCAAATCTGGCCCCAGTCGGTGCCTGTCGCGGGGAGGGAGAGGTGATTCAAAGAGGTAAACTCATGGGGCTGGGCGCTGTAGCGGTAAAATTTAGGGGGCGTATCTGCTACCACGAGATTTAGATGTCCGTCTCCGTCAAAATCCCCCCAATCGACAGAGAGGGGAGTCATGAAGGCGTCGGTGCGCAACGTAGAGACCAGTCCCATTCCATCCGGCCCTTCCGTGTAAACGCGGGCCTCTCGCTGGATGGGATAGGCGACGACCAGATCCAGCTGACCGTCCTCATTGTAATCTCCCCACGCCATGTCATAGGGCAAATATTGAAGATCGCTTTCCAGCACGATGGCGGTCGTGAAGGGATTTCCGGTAGTGATGGGCATTTGGTGCGAGAGATTGGGAAGCACTTTGAGCATGCTGGGGAAGGCTCCCAGCGCGAGGTCCAGGGAGCCATTCCCGTCGAAATCGGCAGCGCTCAGGGCTGCCGTGGCTTCCTCGCTGATACAGACTACGCTGTCAGGGGCGCTTATCGTTGTCGTCCCGGTGAAATGTCCTGTGCCATCGTTGCGGTATAGATTCACGGGACAAAGATCGTCTCGTAGGCCGTTAATGGCGTTGGTGCTCGCAATGAGATCAATATGTCCGCTGCCATCGAAGTCTCCGGCGATGACTCGCACCAACTGGAGATGCGAGGTGAACGTCCGTGCCTCGACGAATTCTTGCTGCTGAGGGTCATAACTGTAGATGTAATTGACCCCATATTCCATTGCAGAACGGTTCTCACTGTGGCCCACAACGATGAGATCGAGCCAGCCTTTGGTCTCTGGAATCACGTCGGCCCAGACCACCCCATAGGAGAAGCGAGGATTCCCATCAAGAGCGGGCGGGGAGGTCCAGATGCGCTCCAGATTGCCGTCTCGATTTGTGTAGACGGATACGCCCAGCGATGAACCCAGGGCCAGGTCAAGATCGCCGTCCCCGTCGAAATCTCCCCAATCCTGGCTTATTGTCCCGCCTAGATCACTGGAGAACCAGCTGGGAACCTGGGAAATGGTGGCTCCCCCGCCCGCCGGGGGCCGAATTAGTACGGTGATGTCGGAATCGGGGGCCATGACCACCCGTGTTTCCTCTCCGATGTGATATTGAGCGGCGGCTCGATTGGTAAAGACGGTTCCGCTCGGCTGCCCAATGACCTGTCCCCCGAAGGTGAAGTTGAGCTCCTGTCCGCTCGCTAACGTCGATACGGTCCACGAGAGCTCTCGGGTCACCGTAACCACCACGGTGCTGCCCGAGGGTTCCGGGATCTCCTGCTCAAAGGTCCTGCGCCCGCATTCGGGGCTACAGAAGATGGATTGCTCTTTCAGGGTGTTTCGTGGGAGGATATTGATGAGGTTAATATCGGTGAGTTCTTGGTCGCTGATATTCGTCAACGCCAGAGTATAGGTGATCCAGTCCCCATTGTAAATGGTCGTGTTGTCACCTAATCCAGTATCGACCTGTTGATTCAGCAGAAGCTCGGCACTGCTGATCTGCATCTCGCCGGATACCGACGGTAGGAAAGGGGCTCGCCAGCCGGGAGGGGGCGGAGTGCGGGTCTCACGTGTGAGGGTGGATGCGGAGAGAAGGGCAGGAGCATGGGAGGCTTCCAGCTCCGTCGGGCCGAACAATGGGGGCAGCAGCGGCGTGACGATCAACAATACGCCCTGTATCACGCTCATTATGAGGGGCGCGGGGCCACGCCGTCGCGATCTTAGTCCTATCATCAATAGCTCCTGGGTTATCGTTAGACTCTGATGGCCATTGCTAGGGCCGAAAACTTAATAACTCCCTGATTCAGGGCCTGTCCCAAAGCAACTCCGTACTTTCATCCATGTTTTCCTATGTAGAAACTGCGAAGTTAATAATGGACAGCCCCTTAGTCGGCTTGTGACGCTCATTTTCGGCTTGCTGAAGGTAATTTTATGGAGTTACAGACCCTAAGGTGTGGGGGTGGCACAGGGCCAGCTGTGCCAGTAGTTGGTGCTGGGTTGTGTCTCCTGGCGGTCGCCGTTGATATCGATATAGACGGCGCGCACATGGTAAACCTGCCCGCAAAGCGGCTCCGGTTCCACCCACTCTCGGTGGGTGGGGCCAAGGTGTGCTTCATCGGCGACGCGGTCGAAGAGGGGGTCGCTGGTCGCCTTGCGATAGACGCGGAAGCCAATGATGGCGTCGATATAATTGGGATTGTAGGACCAGCGCAGGGTCTTGGGGTTATCCTCCGGTGGGGGCAGCGGACCATCGAAAGTTCCCCGAACGTTGTAAGGGGGAGGTGGGATTTCAACCGGGCGGAGTCGGATCTCGATGTAAGCAAAAGCGCTGACATCGGCTTCGTTGGTTGCCTCCAGCGTGTAATCTCCAGGTGTGCGGATGATGGTGTTGTAGGAGCCGGCAGGCGCTCGGGGAGCGGGTCCATCGGGACCGGTCAGGATCACCTGGTCCACATTGGCGGCTGACCAGCTGAAGACCACCGGGGCATTCTGTGTCACCTCGTACACACGCGTTGTCCCGTCGTTGCTGATCTCTTCCACATCGCGGCTGTTCGCGTTGGCGCTGTGGAGCTCGAAGTACTCGATGATGGGATCCGGAGGCGGGACCGGGGTGGGGGGCGGCGGCGCTCCCACGGTCAGCTCGGCTGTTGCCGTGGCGCTGAGGTCGCCATTGTAGGCAGTGAGCATGAAGAAGGTGGTCTGCTCTGCACTCACCGGAATGCTGCCTTTGGCTGCCAGGTTGGAGAGGGGACTGATGGTCGGTCCGCTGATCTCGATGTTCGTAAATTCACCCACCACGGACCATACCAGCTGCACCGCTTGCCCATCCCCCAGCACGATAGAGGCCGGTACAACGTTGAAGACCTCGATCTCCGGCACTTCGGGCTCGGGGGTTGGGGTGGGCTTCTCCAGCACGTTGACGCGTACGGGGGCGCTGTTTCTGCGAGCCGGGGTCTGTATCCCCGTCTCATCATCATAGATGGCGATGAGGGTGTACTCCACCACGCCGATCTCGTTGAGGGTCTGGACCGTCTCTCCGATGGGCGGGAACTCCTCGCCCAGAATATCAACATGGGTTGCGTTCTCCGCCTCCCAGGTAATAGTGACCGATTCGCCCGCGAAGATGGTGCGTGGCTCCACGGAGAAGCGCTGGATGAGAGGCAGGGGGAGGGGGGTAGGGGTAGGGGCTTTGACCTCTACACTGAGGCTCGCAACTGCCTGGCTCCCGTAACCGTTGGTGGCCCGTATCTCGTAGTGGGTGGTCTCTTGAGGGGTGAGCGCCCGTTGAGCGGTGTACTCGGATGGGGCCAGTGTCTGTGCCTGCCCGTTGATCGATAATACGACATCGTCGGCGTTGACCACCTCCCAGCGGAGGGTCGCCGTCTCCCCGGCAACCAAGGTAGGTCGATCCACGGTGAAGGCGATCCGAGGTTCCAAGGGCACCACATCGATAGTGATGGGGTCCTGTTTGGGGCTGAGAAAGCCGAAGAGCTGCGAAAGCAGGTTCTCTGCGCGCAGTGTGTAGATGGTATCCACGGTGGGGGCATCGATGTACCGGCCCGTTGCCGTATCGAGGCTCACCACGCGCCCACGATCCGTCTCGATCCAACGCCGGGCCAGGGCTGAGGTCTGGTAGCTGAAGGTGACCTCTTCCCCAGCCTCGATTTCTAGGGCTGAAGCGCTGAACTCACGTATCCGAGGGCGGAAGACAAGAAGGATGAAGACGCCCAGAAAGAGCGCAATCAACGCCATCATAAACGGCCCAATGAGGGGGCGGACCAGTAATTCCCCCAACATCGAACGCGGGATCTGTTCATCGTGGTTCGTGAGGGTGACATTAACCGTGTACGCGTGCCGTTCTTTACGCATCGCGAGCACGGGGCGCCGCTGAGGCGTCGCGTGAATGGGAATGACGAAGGTTTCCTCCGGAGGTAATTGGGTTTCTGCTTGCTGTGCCAGCGGAGTCGACTCTCCGGGTACTTCGAACTCGAAAGTGCAGGCCCGTTGCGGGTCTATGGCTTCCAATCGGAAGGTGGCTCTGCTGTTTCCTTTGTTGGCAATGTGCAGTTTCGAGGTTCCTCGGGGATTCCGGCCTCCGACCGTCTGTTGCTTGGGATCCAAGTCGCTGACGGCGAAGGCATAATAGGGATTGAGGGTTAGAGTCGCTCCTCGCTGACTGGTCCGCCCCGGATGATCAGGCGAGGTGATCACAATAGCCAGGTGGTGATCGCCCGCCCGGCTGGAGGGATGTCGGGGCGGGGTGATGGCGATAGAGACCGTGCCGTGTTCATTTTCGTTGAGATTGATCTGTTCCGGGCTGATGGTGATCCACGCTTGCGGTACCCCTTCGACGTGCACCTTAAAAGTGGCCACGAGGGGTCCCCCGTTGGTGATCTCCACCACAAAAGCGGCTGTCTGTTCGACGTCAATGACCAGTTCGCGCGGGGAGAGCGTGGTGATGATGTAGTCATCCACCACATCCACGGGCCGGACCGGAAGCCCCGGCAGCGGTTCGCGGTGAGCTGGAGCGGGCACTGGCGCCGAGGTATCTTGGGGGAGCCGGCTCGCAGGAGAGGCTGGCTGGGTCGGGCGCGGTTCCGTTGTGGTGGCAACGGCTGCCTGCGAAGAAGCAGGAACCGCCGCCGGCGTGGGCACAGATGCGGGCGCGGCTGTCGGGATGGGAGCCGCTGCTGTGCGGTGCCCATCCTCGATAAGAATCAGCGTGTGTCCATCAATCTCCAGGGTGCTCCAGACTGCCAGCGGCGCGGGCCGCTGGGGTGAGAGTGCGGTTCCGTCCAGGCGCGTCTCTTGTTCAGCCAGAAGTGTGAGTTGAAAGGGATACTCCCGGTGATCAATCAAAGCATGGAAATCGGCTATGCCTTCACTCTCCAGAACCACGTCATTTTCGGGATGCCGTCCTATATTGGTGAAACCGCGGCCGGAATCCAAGGCTACAAAAACCACCGCCCCATCAGGCCGAACGATCTCTAATTGTGCGTGTCTTGCCATCTCAACCTCTCCTCACACGCTGGGTCGCCTTCTTCAACTCCACCCGCCCATTAACAGTGAAAGCAGGATCACGCCCCCGATGACACCCGCGGTCAGCAGCAGGAAAGGACCATATTTCTGGAAAGGAGTCAGCCCCGTTATCTGAACCACGGTTTCCGTCGTCTCTGCCGGTACGCCATCGATCTCGAGAGAGCGGGATCGCAGCGTCAAAGGTACCCGCTGGGCTTTGTAGGGATTCTCGGGGCTTACCTGCAGATCTAGAATGAGGATGTCGCCCGGCTCCACGTAGGGGGTTTCTACCCACGCTGGGGCGAATAAGGCGTTGGGAGCGCCTCCTGCCGTTGTCGTTCCGCCGGGAGGGGGGGGCGGCTGGGCCGTCATGGTCCTCTGAGCCCGCTTCTTTTGCCGTTGTATGCCCTCGCCCATCCGGCCCATCCGTTCCACGCCACCCTGTCCCTGCCGCATCTTGCTTCCAATGCGGATGAGATGGATGCCGGTGGAGTAGGGGAGTAAATTGCCGATGGTCAGCAGGATCGAAGAAATGGTTCCGGCGAAACCCTGGGCCAGTTTCCCCATCTTCTTGGCCTGGCGCACACCGGATCCTTTCGAAGCGGCGGGCTGGCCCCCTCCGCCAGCCGGCGCTGTATCCGGGTAAGGGGAGGAGGAGGCCTGTCCTCCATGGAGCGGCACCCCGTTGAGGGTGAAGTCGAAGTCGAGGGTCTGGGGAGGGACGTTGGCCTCCAGAGCATAGCGGCTGCGCACGTTGCCCTCGTTGTGCAGTTCGAGCCGATACCGCATCTGGACCTGCCGCTTCTGCCATCCACGAATGGTGGGAATTAGAACCAACATCAGAATCCCCAGCAGCACTATTCCCGCAATCCAGCCGATCAGGCGCCAGTTGATGCCGCCCGTACGGGCCGAACAGCCATTGAGCAGCAGGAGGATCCCCATGAGAAGGGCCTCCGGGCTTCCCCGGCGCCAGTTGAGGGGAGAGGATATGGTTTTGAAATGTGTCAGTTGATTACTCATAGCCCACCATGTAAAGACTGTGACGATAATAAGGAACGACTTGAATGACTTCAGTGGCTTCGGCCTTATCGTTGGGATAGGCTTCTGGTGCTGTAGCTCTCACTGTGAACCGATGCGCGCCGGCGGTAAGTGCGGTCCCCTGTGGATGTCGGATTCTCAGCGGGATGGTCTTTTCCGCGTTCGGGAAGAGAAGAGGGGCCGGACCCAACTCGTAACAGCCGGCAGCCAGTCCTTCGAGCTCAAGGTGGAACTGAACGCCGGCTTGGCTGCCCCGGTTCTTCACAATGATGGCGCCTTCCAGGTTCCCCCCCGGAGCCAGTTGTTTGGAGGGAAGCGAGAGGGTGATTCCGATGTTCTGGACGGAAGCCGTGTAGGCCGCGGTGGGATGGTGGGAAGGGAGGGGGGTAGGCGTTCCTTCGCTGAAGCGGAAGATGAGACTGAACTCTCCAAGTTTCAGGCGCAACCCATCGGCGATCTCGGTCAGGCCGTGAGACTCGAGCGCTTGTCCTTCCCCCAGTTCAATGGCGGTGTTGCTCAGATTCACCAACCGGTAGCCATTCTCCATCTCGATGAGCTGGAGATGCCGCGGGGTGATTCCGGCTCCCCGTGATGCTTCCAGCACGACGTCGTTGTGAGCGTCGCTCCCGATGTAGACGATGCGCTTGTGCAACGGAAACACCTTCTGCCATCCGTCTCGGTCGATGACTTCAATCACATTATTGATTTCCATCAGACTCTATTCTCCTCTAGCCCTTCTGGCCTGGCTGGTCAGAGCGTGCCTTCACTTGCGATCCGGGGCCGGCTGCCGCTGTGCGTGGTGAATCCAGTTCTCCCCGAATTCCTGCGCCGTGCGAATTGTCTCCCGTGAGACGGGCCCGTCATGATCTCTTCCTTGCCAGAGACAACCGTAGTCAGCCCGACTGAGCAGCACCCCGGTTCCGGACAGCAGGTAAGGTTCGCCGGCCGCCAGGGAGCGGCAGCCCTCTGGGGACTCAGCGAAGAGATGAGGGGAGTGATACACCACATCTGTCTGTTCTACCGGTGTCAGGGGGATGCCGAGCGAATCCAGAGTCTCTCTGAAGGCGGTTTCTGCCTGGGCTGCCGCGTCCTCATCGCCACAGCTCTCGATAAGCACAAAGCCTCCTTGTTCCAGGTACTCGTAGAGAGCGGTCATCTCTTCTCGGTCCATCTCGAACTTGCCCTGTCCCACTAGATAGAGGATATGGTAAGGCTGCAGATCCGTCCCCAAACTCACTTCTGGGTCCACCCAGAGCGGTGTGCCCCGCTGGCGGAGTGCTCTTCCCAACGCCAGTGCCCCCTCTCTGTGGGAGGGGGCGGGATCGCCCAGATTGATCACGCCGAGTAGAATTCCCGTCGGTTGCATCGGAGCCGCTTCGCGTCGAAAGCGAAGATCGATCTCGTTGGCCTTCGGGGCTTCATGGCGCTCGGCGTCGCGGACAGGGGTCTCACCGTCGCTGCGATAGACGCGTGCCAGCTCTACCCCGGTGCCGGCGTTGACTTCCTGGGCTTCGATCCCGAACTGGGTGTGGATGTAGAGGCGTTCTTCCTCACTGATCTCTTCAGCGCGGGGGACGCTCTCGTCATACCCAAGCAGTAGGCGCAGTGCGCCTTGAGCACGTCCCAGGTTGTAGGTGACGGCTTCCTCCACGATGATAATCTTTCCCTCAGGGCTGAGAGCCATTCCCGGCAGAATGTAGACGGATGTATCGGCAGGATCGCTGGCGATAACCTGCAATCCCGTCAGGATGCCAGGGGTGTGGGCGAGGGCTTGGTGGCCCTCCAATTGCAGCCGGTGGTAGGCGTGCGCCTCTTCCCAGACCTGCGCTGTGACAGCCATTCCGTCGCGAGGATGGAGACGTCGTTTAGGATATCGTTGTAGAATTGCTTCGTCTTTTTGCATGCTTACCTCGTTATAGGCTCCGCCTCCGTCCGGGGAGGGCGTGAGCGGGTTAAACACTTTCTTCGATAATAAGTTCGTAGGCCGTGTGGGCCGGTTTCTCCGTCTCGATGATCTGTTCGATCAGCCGTCGGCGGAGCTGATGCTCCTCGTCGGCAGCCGGAGGAAGCTCCAGGGTCACGGTGAACGTGTGCGGTGCATTCTTCGTGCCCAGGGCCACCCCTTGACCCAGCCGGGTCTCCGTACCCAGGCGAAAGTTGTGGGCCCGGTGTTCCACAATCTCCGGCTTGACGTCAGTGTAGAGGGTCAGGAAATCCCCCAGGCCCCGGCGGGTGCCACGGGTGCGGTAGAGATGGACCGCGTGCCGGATCAACTGGCGGCGTTTTGGCTCCGGCCAGCGAGTATCCAATGTCAGGTCGAGCCACGCGGCCAGCCAGGGAAGCAGATCCGGCGGGGTGGTCCGGGGATCGAAGACGTAATGCAACTGCTTGATCTGGGCGTCGATTGGTCCCCAGAAGCTCTCGAAGAGCATGAGGAAACGCCCCATCAGGTCGTCGTCTTCATAGAGGGCCGGGAGGTAGTGCAGCCACCGACCCTTCGTCTCGATCTCTACCGCTGTGCTTTCCTGAGTGCGGCTCTCCTCTTTTCCGGCCTCTTCGAGGTAGGCCGTGCTTGCGAGGCGTGTAGGGAGCTCGATTGCCTTCACCGTGGTTCCGATGCGATATTCGTGCGTCGTGCCGCTTTCGACAGCAGCTTCCCACTGCCACGTCACCGTCTGATACCCCTCCGGCCAGCGAACGACGCGTGGGGGGAGCAGTTCGGCGCCCGGCGAGTCGTAGTTGGAGAGGGTGAGCCCGGCCGGAAGCGTCACCCGCAGTACATAGCCGGGTACCGCCTCATGCACCTGAACGCGCGTGAAGAGGTCTAGGGGCTCGCCGGGATAACGCCGCCGCACCTCCGTGACGTGTGCTAGTGAGAGTCTGGGGGCGTCCGTCATCGTTCCACCAGCCGGACCTCGTGCTGGAGGGAGCAGATGAGCGTGTCCTCCGGGATGAGTAAGCGTCTTCCCTCCAGGGTTTCGGGGGGCATGGCCTCATCCTCGTTGCTCACGTTGGCCCCCTCGCTGACAGGATTGATGGGACGTGACGCGATTTGAACGTCGAGCACGTGCTTCACCCCAGGCGTCTGTTGAATCAGCGAGAAGAGTTCCGCGATGTAGAGATCGCGTCCAAAGGGCCAGCCCTGCCACGGCTCGCCCACCAGCTCGGTGAGCAGCTCCTCCTCTCCCAGGGAGAGAGGGCTGAGGAACCGATTGATCTGCTCGGTCACTCGCGCCTGGGTTCCTTCGGGGGCGCTGTACTCGGAGGCGATGATCTCCGCCGTTACCCGGACCCCGAGATACCGTGGTTCCCGCACGTTCAGCGTCGTCGTGAGGAGCCGGTAGTGATCCAAGTAGTTGAGGATCTCCTCCCGCAACCGGGGTTCGAGCGCCAGTTTCTCCAGGGCGCCGGCGCGCACTGCCTCGAAGGTGGCGGGCACGACCAGGAGCTCCACCATACCTGGCGGGAGCCGGTCACTTCCCTTGCGTGCCGTCTGACATCTGACCCGCGCGATAGCCCGGCTGGCTCGCAGCGTGAGGTTTTCGAAGTCCTCCGCGGTGACAGCGCGCTGCTGGGCCCGCATTTCGCGCCGCGCTCGCATCTTGGCCTCCTCCAGGGTCTCCTGATCTCTACCTCCCTCCGCTCGCACCAGATTTCTCACCCGGTCGATGTAGGGGAAGGACGAGCGAAGCACCTGGAGCCGCTCGGCAGGAACGTTCCCTGCGGCTCCACCCCCGTAACGGTAGTGGCTGAAGCGGATCTCTCGCCCAGCCTCGGGCACACGCCCGTATTGGTGTACCGATCCATCGGGTTGACGCACACTTGGGCCCAGTGCAATCTCTCCTGTGCCCAGATCTAGAGTGTAGTGGCGATCATAGCGGGTGGAGGAGGAAAAATCCTCAACCCGTTCCCAGGGAATGAAAACCAGCTCACCCTCCCGGCGCTCCTCGACGAGTAACGTCTCCCCCGTCTCGGGCGCCAGCAACGGGCCGTTCTTCAACTGGAAAACCTGTCCTGCCTCACCGGAGCTGAATCCCAGCTGCTCGTTTTCCCGCCCGAAGGCGTGGGTGGCAGGGACGGTTGCGCCCAGGGTGTAGGCCTGGATGGTGCGGATGCGCGGTGATTGTGCATAACGTCCCTGTTCGGCGCGGCGGGGCTCGAAACGACAGCGGATCCAATAGGCCTGGCGACCCTGTACCGTATCCAGATCCAGGGTCAGGGGGAGGTAGAAGGTGATGCGCCCGCGGGAGTTGTTCAGTCCGCCGGTGGTGTCTTCTTCCCCTTTGCGCGAGCTGGGACGTAGCTCCTGCCAGCAGCCCTTGCCGGTGGAGCCTTCCCAGATAAGGGGCGGGTCTTCCCGTCGAATGCCGGTGGCCTGGGTTTCGTCGCACTCAAACGCCAGTTGCAGGATCTGTCCTGCTAATGGTGGCTCTTCCTCGAAGCCAAGGTAGAAGGTGTCCCCGATTTGGGGCGTCTGCTGGAACACCGTGAAGGACTCCACCTTGAGGCGCGGAAGATAGTTCTTGTTGATCTCGCCCTCGCGACGCAACTGGGCGAGCCGGGGAGGTGCAATTACCAGCTGTCTATCCGTGGTAAAGGTTACCTCACTGTGGGCGTCCAGTCGCTGAGTCGTCACCTCTGTGGCCTCTGGCACGATGGCTACGGTCGTGTCGTCGGGCCGGATGGGGAAGGGCGTAGAGAGCCAGAAGGTCAGTTCGGTGTGCGCGCTGCTGGGAGGCTGCAACTGCACCCCCAGTAGATCAAGAAAATGAATGTAATTCTTCTCCGGGACGCGATTAAGCCGGTAGGTGAGCAGCTCCGTCATCCACGCGAAGAGCTCGATGAGGGTGATGCCTGGATCGCTCAGGTTGTAGTCGGTCCACTCCGGGCAGTAGCGGATGATCCGTCGGCGTGCTTCATCGACGAGATCGCGCTGAAAGCGTAGGTCGTCCAGGATGGGTTCGGGTAAAGGCATTAACGTGCTCCTCAAGTAATATTATGGTCACGCCCCACAACTCAGGTGGGCGTGGGTTCTGGGCGTCAGGCGGCTTCAAAAATCCTCATCGCCCATGATGTAAAAGGGATATACAATGCTGCGTTCGTCGTGAGTGTCCTTGATGGTGTAGAAGATCTCTACGAGCAGTACCCCCCCGCGATCTGGGTCGGGCGTGGCTACGACGTCCTGCACCTCGATGCGCGGCTCCCACCGGCGGAGGGCCCGGCGTACATAATAGGCCATTTGACCGGCGGTTGTCGCGTCTCGCGGTGCGAAGACCAGCTCTTTGGCCCGGCACCCAAACTCGGGCCGCATCACCCGCTCTCCGGGGGAGGTTTCCAGAATGATGCGGATGGATTGCTCGATGTCCGCTTCACCTCGGGCCAGGGCGATTTCACCGCGCTGATTGACCTGCAGGGGAAAAGCCAACCCCTGCCCCAGAAACTCTCGAAGGTGACTGTAATCGTCAGCCATAACTAGCTAGGTTCCCCTTTCTCGAAGCTGTTGCAACGTGCATGGCGGCTATCGTTTGGAAGTGGCTTTGTCCTCTGCTGGTGCGCGGCATTGGGGTTGAGAGGATGCGTCTTCTGCACCATATCATCTCCGCCAGCCGGACAGGGCAGGACATTCTTGTGCCACATAGGTCTCCCCGATCTAGTATCGCCTAGTTGATCTTGACCAGTGAGCCCTGAATCTGGAGGATTCCGGAGCTCTTGAGCTCCGCCATTCCGTCGGCCTGGATGGAGACCTTGGCCCCTTTGAGGTTGAGCATCCCATTTGCTTTGAGGTCCATATTTCCGCTGGCCTCGATGGCTACGGCACTCTGTCCCTTGATGGTGATCTTGGTCCCCTGCATCTCGATATTCGAACCTTGATCAGCCTTGATGGTCATGTTGCCCTTGCTGGTAATTTCCGTCTCTTTGTCGCTGATGCTCACGGCTTTACCTTTGGCATTCAGGCTGTAGTCCTTGTCTACGTTGATGGTGATGCTGTTCTCTGCCGAGTTGATGACGATCTCGTTGTTTCCGGTCTTATCCTGGATCACGATCTGCTCTGCCCCCTCGGTGTCATCCAGCAGGATCAGATGCCCGGTCCGGGAGCGGATGATGCGCTCGTTGACCTTTCCGCTTTGAAGGATCGTCCCCAAGCCCTTGGGAAGTTTGTTGGCGTCGCCGTTCCACAATCCCCCTATGACGTAGGCGGCATCGAGTCGCCCCCGTTCGAAGGCGACGAGCACTTCGTCGTTGACCTCGGGGATCGTCAGGTTCCCCCGCTCTGCTCCGGCGCCCAGGCTCACGAGACGCAGCCAGTCACTCTCCAGCTGATCGTCCAACCAGGGATACTTCACCTTGACCCTTCCCATCTGCTCTTGGTCGTCGTTGTTTGTGACAACGGCAGGCACGACGCCACCCAGCAACCCATCACCGACCCCTTTGCCCTTTTCTAGGAGATAGGAGAGCACATCTTCCTGTTGTCCTTGAACGGTGAAATGAGTCTCGAAGCCCCCTTCCGGACGGAAGGAGTGGGTAGCCGTTGTGAGGATGTACTTACCTCCAAAGCGCGAGCCCACCCCGGTCACGTTGATGACGCTCCCCGCCTTCAGTTGGGGGGTGTCGATGCAGACTCCCTCGGCGGTGACGAAACTGCTGTTGTTGCGGTCGAAGATGGCCTGGGCGATCGCTTTTGCTTCATCGATGGTGGCGAGGGGGAGATGCACCTCGATGGTCTCGGCGTCACTGAAGGCTTTCTTGGCTAACGCCCCTCCATCTTGCGTCTCCCCTCCTTGATGGGATTTATCGGAGGCGCTGGTGGCGGCTTCCACGATGGCCTGCTGCTTCTTGAAGTCCCAACCTTTGACGGTGACCTTGTTCACCTGATGGGTGGCAGCAATGCGCGGATTAAAGCTGGATAGATTCTCGCCCCATTCTAGATCGACGGGAGAGCCGGAGGGGGGCGCTGCCTTCTTGAAGTGCAGGGTGCCATCGTCCATGTAGACGTGGTACCCATTGCGGCGAGCCCGGTCACGGATGAACTCCCAATCCGTTTGGCTGTACTGAAGCACGTACTCGTGGGTGGTGGAGGTTGTATCCACGTTCGGCGACAGCCCGACATCCCCAGCGACCTGTTTCACGATATCGCTGTCGCTCATATTGAGGAAGGTGCGGTTTTTCTTTCCTCGATGCAGGCGGTGAGACTTGTCGTAACCCCGGATGATCAGCAGCGGGGTATAGGCGGCGGTGAACTCTGTTTCTAAGGTCGCTATCTCGCCCTTGAAAAGAGGATACGTGGTGCCTTCGCCGTCCATGACACTTACTTCCAAGCTCTTGCCCACGGTGAAGGTGCTCCCGTCCGTCAAGGCGATGGTATCGTCATGAAAGGTAAGGTTGCACATATCGGGTAGGTGCTGGTTGCTGTCAACCATCAGCTCTACCAGTTTCTCGAACTCCTCCGTGGACAACTTATTCCCATCAACCTTGATCGTAATCTGTGAGGCCAGAATGCGTTCGTCTAGCATAGTTCTCTACCTCTGCGCGATGGTCCCGTGGCTACGATGACTCTGATCATGAGAGCGGTGTCAGTTTCAGGATCTGACCCGGCTGCAGATCGAGAGGGTCCTTAATACCGTTGACCTCCGCGATATGACGCCAGTGCTTTTGATGGCCGTATTCCTGATAGGCGATCCAATCCAACCGTTCGCCCTCCCGCACAATCCAGGTTTTGCGTGCTTCCGTCCTGCTGGTGGGGTTCTGAAGCACCTTGTCCAGATCGGCTTCCTCGTCGTCGATCTGAAAGGTCACGTCCACCTCCGCTCGGATGGGGGTCCCATCGGGCAGGAAGAGGCTGTACGTCACGTCTACCTTGGAGAGGAAGCCCTTGATGAAGTACTTCTGGCTGCCCCATTCGAAGCGGCAGTAAGGTGGGCGCTTCTGGTTGTTCTGGTGCTCGGCCACCTGGAGCAGCTTGTAGAGTTTGTTGATGTAGGTGCGCACATCGCTGCCTGCCTGCACGGTGACCCCGTGCTCCTTCATGTTCCGGGTGCTATCGAACAGCAACTTCGCCGATACCGTCGCCGCGCCCCCGCCCTTGTAGGAGTATTTCTGCAGGGTGCGCTGGGGGACGTCCCGGGGATTCCAGCTCGCACCTCGGTTAATGGTCAAGCTCTCCGGATTGTACATGCAGACGATGGCGTCCCCTACGGCGTTGCCTTTCTCGTCTACCTCAACGATCTGTGCCTTGGTCACGGTGGGATCGCTGCTATTGTTTGCCATTTTGCCTCCTCATGTAGCGCTTGAGTGACTCAGACCTCGCGGGTTCTGCGTTCCATTTCGATTTTCAGCATTCGTTTGATCAGGGGATAGACGTCCTGAGCCAGACGGTCGATATTCACGGTAAGGGGTTCTTCTGTTGCTGTAGTCTCCGTAGCCATCGTCTCTTCGGGATGGGGGACCGAGGTTGCTTCCGGTGCGCGTTGGACCACGCTCACCGTCCGGTGGATCTTGATGGGCGGCAGTGTCAACACCGGAGCATCAGCCAGAGGGCTCTTCGGCCTCCCTTCCGCTTGCCGTTGAAGGAGTAGGGGGGACAGGCTTCTTAGGTTGGGTGTTCTCCCGGTTTCCGGCGTAGCAGGGGAAGGTTGCGCGCTCACGGGAGCCGGTTTGCGCACTGGGATGGGAGAGGTGCGCCGCACGATCTCTGTCTGGGAGGGGTGGGGGCGTTGCTCTGTGCCCGGCTCTTCAGGCGGGGCGACGGACGGTCGCGACGCCCGCACCGCCGCCGGGGAAGCCGCGCGCGTCATTAACCGCTTCACGAGCTTGTTGTCTACAGCGAGCGGTAGTCCCGCTTGGCTCTCGCTCTCGATGGTCGTTGGTTGTGGGGTAAGGTGCCTTGGTTCTGGTGCGCGCTGCACCGTGGGGGAAGCGCGCGGAGCGGACGCGGGGGCCGTGG
>NPIE01002155.1_pt1 | contig 46595 bp, 41 predicted proteins | sample 8637661 | NCBI WGS metagenome assembly NPIE01 (sample SAMN07420842, study PRJNA396082) | bioreactor metagenome | isolation source: sample BA12 brine-fed electro-methanogenic bioreactor BA | place: Japan: Kochi | collected 2016-12-09 | reverse complement strand
TACCTACAAACACGCAGTGCACCCGCACCGGCAGATTGTGCATCTTCCCGCTTGAGTTCTCCCCTGGATTCGCTACAATGGAATCATACTCCTGAATCTATGGCAGGAGAGACTCGGGTTTACAGGATCGGGAGAAGGGTGCTGAGCGCGCACGGGCTCCGACGCTCGTGCCGGATGGACACACGTCCCGCCCTTCCGTCTGATCCGCTGATGATGGTATGCTCGCAAACGCCTCGGTGCGCTTCTGCGAGCGGTCCCATCGAGGTTGTCCAAACGCCCGAGCGGGAAGGATGCGAGCGGAGTCTCGGTGGTCAGGCGGCTGAAAAAGTGATTAAGTCTTGGCGCAAGATACGTTTAGGACAGCAGCGCATGCTGCCGGCACGATCCCATTCTATCCGGTATGTCCTCGTAACCGTGGTGATCGGTTGCCTGGTCGGGACGCTGCCGGCTCCGGGGCAGGCCCAGCGCGGCTCTCTGATCCTCTGGGGTCAGGGCGTCGGTCCGGTGCGCGCCGGCGGTTCGGACCGCGAGTACGAGGCCGTCGCAGCCGGGGCATATCACTCGCTGCTGCTCAGCACCGACGGCAACGTCACCGCGCGAGGCGAAAACGCCCATGGCCAATGCAATATTCCCTGGGGCCAAAAGGCCACTGCCGTCGCCGCCGGCTTCTATCACAGCCTCGTGCTGCGCTCCGACGGCACAGTGGCCGCGTGGGGCGACAACACGCGAGGCCAGCGCGACGTGCCCTCCGGCAGCGATTTTGTCGCGATCGGCGCCGGCCAGTGGCACAGCCTGGCGGTTCGGTCGGATGGTTCCGTGGTGGCCTGGGGATGGAACGAGTACGGCCAGTGCGACGTCCCCGACGGAAGCGATTTCACAGCCGTCAGCGGGGGGCTCTACCACAGTCTGGCCCTCCGGTCGGACGGTTCGCTGGCCGCCTGGGGCGGCAACGGCGACGGCCAGTGTGACGTGCCTGCCGGGAATGACTTTGTCGCCATCGCCGCCGGCTCCCTGCATAGTCTGGCTTTGCGGTCGGACGGTTCGCTGATCGCCTGGGGGCGGGATGATTTCGGCCAGTGCAAGGCGCCGCCGGGCAACGACTTCGTAGCCATCGCCGCCGGAGCGTTTCACAATCTGGCGCTGAGGTCCAACGGCGCCGTGGTCGCCTGGGGCTACAACAGCTATGCCCAGTGCGAGGTTCCGTCCACGAACTACGTGGCTGCGATTGCCGCCGGCGGTTTTCGCTCGCTGGCCGTCGAAACTGATCGCCCGATCGTCGAAGTGGCACCGCCCGTCGTGGAGACGGTCGCTGCGGACATTGTCGAACCGGTCGAACCGAATGACGCGCTGGGCGAGCCCGTCAGCGAGCGGGTCGAGCCGGAGGTGGCGACGCTGGAATCGGCGGAAGCCGTGGACGCCAACGAGATCGAAGTTGCCGTCGAGACCCTGGATACGGGTACGCAGGACAGCGAGCCGGCGGATGCTAACAGCATCGAACCCAAGCCCGTGGAGACAGCCATCGCCCACGTATCCGCCGATGCCAACGAGGTGCCCGCGGATCCGGTTGAGGTGGCTGACACCCGCCCGGCGGGGGTTGCCGATGCCAACAGCGTCGAGCCTGATCTCGCCGAGACGGCTGTTGCTGAGGAGCCCAACGATGTGAGTGAGACCGGCGCAGAGCCCGTCGAGGTGGCCGCGACGGAGTCGGCAGAGGTCGCTGATGCCAATGTGCCGAAGCTTGCGGCAGGAAACGGAGACCCCGCAGCCGATCCGAACGTGCTGGAATCCGAGCCGGTCGAAGTGACTCAGGCCGAGACGCTGCCGACCGACGTCAATATGGCCGAACCTGCGGACAGCAACCAGCCCGAACTTGCCCGGGTGAACGAACCTGCCGGTACCGATGCTAATGAGGCCCCGGATGTGTCGGCCGAACCGGCCGCGACCTCCGTTGCCGCCGGTGCGCCCGAACCTTCAACACCGAAACCGACGGAAAGTCGGACTGCCCGCCGGGTCGAGGGGGTGGAGTTCTACGCCTGTGCCGATCCCCAGAACGAAGCGACCCGTCCCGTCTACCACTTCACATCGCAGACGCTGACGCCGCATTTCTACACGATCAGCAAGCAGGAGAGAGACCGCCTGATCGACGAGCATCCTGACACCTGGACGTACGAGGGAGTCGCGTTCCATGCCTATCCGGAGGGCAGTCAACCCGAGGGGGCGGTTCCTGTCTACCGTTTCTGGTCGAGCCTGCTGAGCACTCATTTCTACACCATCGACGAGAAAGAGAAGGACACCTACATCAAGGAGTACCCGGATCTGTGCACGTACCAGGGGATCGCGTGGTACGCCGACAGGCCCGATTCGACGACGAGCCCGCAGAAAACCGGTCCCTAGACCACGCCCCGCGTCGTTTTTCGGACTTCTCCCATCTTCACCTGACCTCTCCTTCCCTTTGAACGGGGCAAAATACGTATTCGCCACAATTGACAAAATGGGGTATATGGGTTAAACAGCTGGCTGCTGACTAAAGAGGATGGATCGACACGAACCAACGTGTGGTTCAGACTTCTTTCGAGACTGAAGTCTGGACGGATCGGACCAGTGCCGGAGAGGAATTAGGCTTTGCTCGTTCCCGGTGGCAGCACGCGACAGGTCTGCGCTGCCGGACCCGGAACCAGCGTACGGGGGACCGTGATGTTCTTTGTTCGTAAGAGATTGTCGGAAGCGGTTGCGACTGTCGCAACGTTTGCCATTCCGGTGGGGGTGTTTCTGCTCCTGAATCGGCACGTGCCGATCTGGGCAGCCGCCGGGACAGCCCTGCTCGTGCTCGGTGCCTCGGTGTGGTCGAGCGCCTGAACCACCCTAATGGTAGACCCCCTCCCCGCGGCCTCCAAATGCTCCATTCGTCCCCGTATGTCCGCCTCTAGGGCACAAATCGTGAACCACCTCATTCGGTTTCCGTAGGCAATCCAGGCGCGAGACCGGTCGTTCGGTCGTCCCGCCGGGGCGCCAGGATGGTGCCGCAAATGGGGGCTGGTAGTTGGATTTGCCGCGAAGGTTCAGACATCTGGGGGCGACAGGGGTGAGACAACGTCCGTTGTTGACTTGCGTGTCCTGATTCCGAGCGCTGCAGGGCCATCGTTGCCGGTCACACCGTAGAGGCCGCCGAGTGAGCGGCCAACGCAGCAACAACAGCAGACATGGAGGTTTGGCCATGAAGCAGCATGCGCAAAAGGCAATGATGCTGCTCGCGGCATTTTTGGGCGGAACCGCGGAAGAGGTCGGAGCGTTACATCGAGTGCATCCGCTTCGTTCCGCCAGATGCAAAAATCCGTTGCAGCACACAGCAACTCACAACATCGCCGGATGGCGTTTGCACGTAACCATCTCGGATCGGCCCATTCGACAGAGGGTACTGCAGGCAAGCACCAGTTCGTTCTATCGCTTGGCCGTTCTGGATGACAACAATCGTCACGTCGCGGTGGACGTTTCCTACATCGGATCCTCGCAGGGCAAGGCACGACTCGGTTCCGATGCTCTCTGGCAGGGCGCTCCGCCAGTGTTGAGCGACGACGTGCTTCGGCAATCGCAGTTGCACGTCGCCGATATGCCGCTCTTCATTGAGGGCAGCGATCCGAACTCTCCCTGGAACCGACGCTTCGAGCCGGTAGGCGAGCACGATGATGTCATGGGGATAGAAGCCGGCATGCGCCCGTCGACTGCCGAGGGGCTGGATGCAAGGCGTCGCGGACCTGGATCGACGCGCCGCGACGGGCCCGACTTGGCGTCGGTGGTCGGTTCCCCGGGCGTGGTACTGCTGAATGGACTGGCGGTCATCCTGATCGGACACCAGATGCGAAGGCGCTTGAACTGAGCGATCTCGTGGACGTGAGAGTCGGATTGTCCTCGACGAGGCCCCTGCGGGCGGGTACAGTACAGGCCGCCCCTGGTGTGGACCGAGGACATGGCCGACAGACTTCGTGCGCTCGAAAAGAAGATCGTTCATCCGGTTGCCCTGCGACTGGCACCCTATGTCTCCGCCAACGTGGTCTCGGCGCTGTCCCTGGCGGCCGCCCTGGCCGCGGGGGTAGCCTTCTGGGCCGCGGAGCCCGTGGTCGGAGCGGTGCTGATTCTGCTCAACGGCTTCCTGGACATGCTCGACGGCTGTGTAGCCCGCGTCCGAGGCACCGCCGGTGCATTTGGGTCCTTCGTCGACAAGATCATCGACAAGTACGCCGATCTGATCTTCCTGCTTGGCATGTTCCTGGGCGGGCTGGCGGATCTGGCCCCCGTGATCGTCGCCATGGTCGGCATTCCGCTGGCAACCTACATCAACTCCGCCGTCGAGGGGCTGACCGGAGGGGATGTCAAACTCCAGGAGAAGTTCTCGCTGCGCTTCCTTCGCATCCTGATCCTGGTGACAGGCGGTTTGCTCAGCCGGACCCATCTGGCCGCCTGGCTGGTCGCCGCTGTCGTGGCGTACGCCGTGGCATCGAGAACCGCGTGGAATCTGGTTCTTCTGCGTCGTCGTTCAAGATGAGTGCCTCCGCCCGCGACAGACAGCAAACTCTTCTTTACATTTGGCCCTCGAAGTTGCCTAATAGGGCCTCCGGACCGCCGGTGAGGGTCTGGGCAAGTGTGGAACGGACCGAAGGGGTCGCCATGAGGCAAGGAGTATGGCTCGGGCTGGTGCTGTTGGTGCTCGGCGCCGGCTGTCAGATGAACGCCCGAAAGGACTACGATCGCCCGCTGCCGCCGGGACAGCTCGCGCTGCGCAAGATCACCGATGCCAATGAACTGCCCGACTTCACCGAGGCGTGGGAAGACCTCGATGCACTGAAGACCGCCGTTGGCAACAGTCTCAATTATCTGAGCAAGCCCTCGAGCCGGCAGTATTACCCCTATGGCGACATCAACCACGATCGCGTCGTCAAGACGCTGGAGACCTTCTTGACGCTCCTGGAGGAGGGCGTCCGCCGTTCCGAGCTCAATGGGATCGTCCGCGCCCATTTCGACGTCTACATGTCCGTCGGCTGCGACGACGCAGGAACGGTGCTGTTTACCGGGTACTACACACCGATCTTCGATGCCTCTTTCGAAAGGACCGAGCGGTTCCAGTATCCCCTCTACAAGATGCCCGACGACCTGATCAAAGGCCCGGATGGGCAGACGCTGGGCCGTCGCGACCAGACGGGAATCACCCCCTATCCGGATCGGGCCATGCTGGAGGAGTCGGGAGTGCTCGAAGGCACGGAACTGGTCTGGCTGAGTGATCCGTTCGAGGTCTACATCGCCCACGTCCAGGGCTCGGCCAAGCTGCGCATGCCGGATGGCGAGCTCATCACCGTGGGCTATGCCGCCAATAGCGGTCACGACTACGTCAGCGTCGCTCAGGCCTTGGTGGCCGACGGCAAAATCCCCAGCGACCGGATGAGCCTGGCCGCCATGATCGACTATTTTCAGCAGCATCCCAATCAGGTGGAGCGCTACACGCAGCGAAATCCGCGGTTCGTCTTCTTCCGCATTGCCGAGGAGACGCCGCACGGCAGCCTGAACGAACCGGTCACGCCCATGCGAACCATCGCCACCGACAAGACCATCTTTCCCCGCGCCGCTCTGGCGTTCATCTCCACGACCGTTCCGCGAGCCGACCGCAAGGGTATTGCCCGCCAGCCGTACGAGGGATTCGTCCTGGATCAGGACACCGGCGGCGCTATCCGCGCCCCCGGGCGATGCGACATCTACATGGGCCAGGGCGACGAAGCCGGCCACCTCGCCGGCCAGACCTACCAGGAAGGCCGCCTCTACTACCTCTTCCTCAAAGGCCAGTCTCCCACCCTTTGATCCCGCCTGTGCTAAGGCAGATGCTCCAAGTCCGCCAGATCCTGGTGACGACCGGAAGTTCGCTTGTTGAGCTTCAGATGCTTGAGGCTGATGAGGTTTACCGAAATGCCGTGGCACGCGGATATCCATGATAGCTGACCGCGTAGCCGCCGATAAGCAGATACTCAACCTCGTGGGCGTTGAGTGATCTCAAGAACTCTTTGAAGTCGGGTGGTAGCTGGATCGTAGCCATAGATGATCTGACGCATCAGCTCCGCTGCCTGGAGCCGCTCCTGCGCCGTCCTCGAAAGCCAATAGGCCTTCTCGTCCGACGGTTCAAACACGGATGTGATGCAAAACGCCTGGCGGTCAATTCTTACAGAGTCAAACCTGTTCATGGTTCTATACTATCACGAATGACAGCTCGCGTAAACGTCATAGGGCTGTGCTGAAGCGGCGACTTGACAGGGCGGGACGGCGGACCTATGATGCGGCAAAGGATTTTGTAGTGTTAGGATCTGTAAAGCATGTCCCAAAAAGGATTTACACACTTACACCTGCACAGCCAGTATTCGTTGCTCGACGGCGCCATCCCCTTCGGGCGGCTCTTCGACCGCTGCAAGAAGCTGGGCATGGATTCCGTGGCCCTGACCGACCACGGCAACATGTTCGGCGCGATCGAATTCTATACCAAGGCGCGGGCCGCCGAGATCAAGCCGATCCTTGGGATCGAGACGTACATCGCCCCGGGCAGTCGCTTCGACAAGACCGGCGGTGGCGGCGTCAAGGAAAACGCCTACCATCTACTGCTGCTGGCCGAGAACCTGACCGGCTATCGCAATCTCCTCAAGCTCAGCAGCATCGGTTTTCTGGAAGGCTTCTACTACCGCCCCCGGATCGACAAGGAAGTGCTCGCCGAACTCAGCGAGGGGATCATCTGCACCACCGCCTGCGTGGGCGGGGAAGTGCCCGCGGCCCTGGTCCGAGGCGATCAGAAGGCGGCGCGTGAAGCCGCTGAGAGCTTCCTGAAAATCTTCGGCCCCGAGCGTTTCTTCATCGAGCTTCAACACCACGAAAGTCCCGACGACACGATGCCCGACGTGCGCCGCCCCATGATCGACTTGGCCAATGAGATGGGCATCGGCATGATCGTGACCAACGACGTGCACTTCCTCAATGCCGAGGACTACGAGGCGCATAGCGCACTGTGCTGCATCAGCACGGGCAAGTCGATCCACGACGCCAGTCGCATGACGTATCCGCCGGACGTCTATCTCAAGAGTCCCGAGCAGATGCGAGAGTTGTTCCCCGAGGTTCCCGAGGCATGCGACAACACGCTGGCTATCGCCGAACGCTGCAACGTCGAGATCGATCTGAAGAGCCGCCACGCCCCGGTCTTCCGGCCTCCCGGTAAGGTTACCGCCGAGGAATACCTGACGCAGCTCGTCATGAAGGGGGCCCAGCGCCTCTACGGCACCATCACGCCCGAGATCAAGGAGCGAATCGACCGCGAACTGGGAGTCATTGAGGGCAAGGGCTTCTCCAGCTATTTCCTGATCGTGTGGGACTTCTGCAACTACGCCCGCGAACACAACATCCCGGTCGGCGCCCGTGGCAGCGCCGTCGGCACGGTCGTGGGCTACTGCCTGGGCATCTGCGACGTCGACCCGATCAAATATGACCTGCTGTTCGAGCGGTTCATGGACCCCGAGCGGAACGAGATGCCCGATATCGATATCGACATCTGCCAGAGCAGTCGGGCCCAGACGCTCGATTACGTGCGTCAGAAGTACGGGCAGATCGCACAGATCATCACGTTCGGAACCATGAAGGCTAAAGCCGTCATTCGGGACGTCTGCCGCGTGCTCGATGTGCCGCTGGCCGAGGCCGACCGTCTGGCCAAGCTCGTGCCGAACGACCTGAAGATGACGCTCGACAAGGCCCTCGAGGCTGAACCCGAACTGAAGGACGCCTACGATCAGGACGAGCGGACCCGCAAGGTGATCGATATCGGCCGCAAGCTCGAGGGCCTCACCCGGCACGCCTCGGTGCACGCCTGCGGCGTCGTCATCGCCGACGAGTCGCTGACCAACTTCCTGCCGCTCTACAAGGCCTCCGGCTCCGACGACATCATCACCCAGTTCGAAGGGCCCACCGTCGAGAAGGTCGGGCTGCTCAAGATGGACTTCCTGGGTCTAAAGACCCTCAGCGTCCTGGCCCGTGCCCGCGATCTGGTCAAGCAGAACCACGGCGTCGAAATCGACCTCGAGAAGCTCGATATTACCGACCCCAAGGTCTTCACGGTCTTCTCCCGCGGCAAGACCAAGGGCGTTTTCCAGTTCGAATCGGGCGGGATGCAAGACCTGCTGATGAAGATGAAGCCCGACCGGATCGAAGACTTGATCGCCGCCAACGCGCTCTACCGGCCGGGCCCGATGACCCTGATCCCCGACTACATCGATCGCAAGCACGGCGCGAAGTGGTCGGCGCCCCATCCGATCATGACCGAGGTGCTCCAGGAGACCTTCGGGATCATGATCTATCAGGAACAGGTCATGCGGATCTGCAACCGCCTGGGCGGCATCCCGCTCCGCGAGGCCTACACCCTGATCAAGGCCATCGGCAAGAAGAAGCTCGCGATCATTGCCAAGGAGAAAGAGCGCTTCATCGAGGGCTGCGTCGCCAAAGGTCTCAAGAAGGATGAGGCCGAGCACATCTTCGACCTGATCGAGCGTTTCGCCGGCTATGGCTTCAACAAGAGCCACTCGACGCGCTACGCGTTCGTGGCCTTCCAGACCGCCTATATGAAGGCGTACTGGCCGGTCGAGTTCATGGCGGCTCTGCTGACCTACGACAAGGACAGCACCGAGAAGATCGTCGAGTACATCGGCGAATGCGCCACCATGGGCATCGAAGTGCTGGCGCCGGACATCAACGAGAGCGGCGTCGACTTCACCCCGCTCTACAAAGAGGGGGACAAGGAAGCCAAGGGCGTTATCCGCTTCGGCCTGGCCGCCGTCAAAGGCGTTGGCGAGCGGGCCATCGAGCACGTCATGGAGGCCCGCAAGAAGGTAGGGCGGTTCGAGAGCCTCTTCCACTTCTGTGAGAACGTCGATCTGCGAGCGGTCAACAAGCAGGTACTCGAAGCCCTGATCAAGGCGGGCGCCTTCGACCGGCTCGGCGGCAACCGGCACCAGATGCTGGTCGGGCTCGAAAGGGCGATGGAGACCGGCGCCAGTCTGCAGAGCGACAAGGTCAGAGGCCAGATGAATTTCTTCGGCGATCTGGCCGGCCAGATCGACTATGCGGAGGACCACAAGCGCCTGCCCGACGTGGCTCCCTGGCCCGAGCCTCAGATGCTCGCCTACGAAAAGCAGGTGCTCGGCTTCTACGTCACGAGCAACCCGTTGAGCCACCACGCCGAGGAGATCGCCGACTATTCCAGCATCAACACCGCCCAACTGGCCCAGAGCACCGGCGAAAAGCAGGTCGTCATCGGTGGCATGGTCACCCGAATCCGCTACAATGTCACCAAGAACGGGCGAAATGCCGGCGCGAAGATGGCGGTCTTCGTTCTCGAAGACCTCCAGGGCTCGGCTGAAGTCGTGCTCTTCCCCGAAACGCTCAATCAGTTCGCATCCCTGCTGGGCGAGGATGAGGTCGTCTTCGTGCGCGGCAAGACCGATTTCCGGCGCGAGAAACCCAACATCATCGCCTCGGAGCTGATCCCCCTGGAAAAGGCCCGTGAAAAGCTCGCTCGCGGCGTCAAGATCCGCCTCGACGCCCGCGACGTGACACAGGAGAAGATCGTACACATCCGCAGCATCTGCGAGCGTCACCGAGGCGACCGCCCGCTGTCGGTGGTGGTCCGCACCGGCAAGGGCAAGGTCTACGCCACCGCCGACCGGACCCTTTGCGTCAATCCCGACGTGGAATTCTGCCGGCAGATGAAACAGCTCGTCGGCGATGCGAACTTTGCCCTCGCGAAATAGCCATGTCCAGGTGATCCTCCTGGAGTTACGATGTTGTTTGCCTGAGGCGTAGAACCGAATGCTGGATTTGAGATGCTGAGTACAGAACAGAAACGTGCGTTGATGGATGAACTGGTGACCTCGCTGGGTGAAGAGCAGGAGGTCTGTCGGATCGTGATCTTCGGCTCTTTTCTGCGTTCCGATGCTCCCCACGATTTGGATATCGCTGTTTTCCAGGACAGCGAAGAATCGTATTTGCCCCTGGCCCTGAAGTATCGCAGGAAGACACGTCGGATCGCGCGCACCATTCCCCTGGATATCGTGCCGCTGAAAGCCGGCGCTAAGGATGGCCTGTTCCTGGAGGAGATCGAGCGAGGGGAGGTGGTCTATGAACGATGAGGCCGGGACATGGCTGACTTATGCGCACGAGAACCTGGCTTCCGCGAGGGTTCTGCTGGACAGCGAGTTGTACAATCCGTGCCTTCAGAACAGCCAACAGGCCGTCGAAAAGATGCTCAAGGCCGTCCTGATCGCGCGGCACGAGAAGCCTCGGAAGACACATAGCATTGCTGAATTGATGGCGGCTCTGGGGGAAAGCGGGAATCGTGTGACCCTCACGGAAGATGAGATCGATCTGCTCGACTCCATCTATCTGCCGTCCAAATACCCTCTGGGGAACGTGTTGCCGAGCTTTGAGCCGGATCGGGCATTATGTCAGAATTGCATTGATATTGCGGAACGCGTAAGAGACTCCGTGGCGAGTCTACTCCATGGGGACATATGAGCGGGGGCTTTGAGATATTGGGAGATTAGATATGGGAATTCAACGTGGTATGGAAATCGGACGTACGATATGTACTGGCGGACTTATGGTGCTATTCATGCTGATGTCCGGGTGCAGCACGAATCGCTCGTTGCAGGCGGATGGGCTGCCCGATGAGGAATACCTCGTCGGCGGCGGCATGATGATCAACTGGGACGCGCCCACCACAGGGACCGCCTACCTGGTGGAAAAGACCACCGGTCGGATCGTCGAGACCCGCTCGATGCAGCGGGGGGACACCTACGATTTCTCCATTGGCTCGACCGGCCAGGCGGCGGAATTCGAGAAAGTCTTCGGCGTCAAGCTCTCCGAGGCCCGACTGTTGCTCTATTTCGAGCCCGCCACCACCGGTCGCTCCGGACTCTAGACAGGCGGGCACCATGAGAGACCGAATGCTCGACGATACCACTCCCGAGGCCCTTGCGGTACAGTTTCGGATACTGCGACGAATGGGTGCTGCCGGCCGGGCCGCCATGACGTTCGAATTGAGCAATAGAGGCATCGCCACCCTCACTGGGATGACGGGACCGTAGAACGGGAAGTGATTCGCCTGGTGATCGGGGACGAGTTGTTTCGAAAAGCCTGCGGGAAGGATGAAGCTGAAGCAGGAGAAACTGGCTAGTGTCGGAGGTGGTGGTTTGACGGGATCGTGGGGTGGCAGATTTATCGTGCTGGATGGGCCGGACGGGTGCGGCAAGAGTACGCAGACGCGCCGGTTGAGCCAGTGGCTCGCCGAGCAGGGCGTTGCCGTCGCGAGTTTTCGCGATCCCGGAACGACCGCGATCGGCGAGAAGATCCGCGAGATCCTGCTGAGCCCCGCGCACGAGGCGATGACCACGCCCACCGAGGTGTTGCTCTACATGGCCGCGCGGGCCCAGCTCTGGGCCGAGGAGATCGCGCCGGCTCTGCGCCAGGGTCGGTGCGTGCTTCTGGACCGTTGGCTCTCGAGCACGTGTGCCTACCAGGGCCACGCCGGACAGTTCGGCATCGACAAGGTGATCGCCATCGCCGCTGATTCGCTCGAACGGGTCTGGCCCGATCTGACCATTGTGCTCGACGTCGACCTGACCACCGCCGCCGGGCGGCTCAACCGTGAGCTGGACCGGATGGAGCAGAAGGGCGATCACTACCACCGAAAAGTACGCGAAGGCTTCCTCAAGCTGGCCGAGGGCCGACCGGATTTCGTAGTGGTCGATTCGACCCTGGGCGTCGACGCGGTCCACGAGCAGGTGGTGCAGGCGGTCGGGAAACTGGAAGCAGGGGCTCGGTAGAACGCACGGGACCCTGGAACGAAGGGAACGGATGCCGATCTTCGATCGGATACTACAGAGGGTGGTCTGCAAATGTCACTGAACGACGTATTCTGCCAGGATCGGGCGATCGAGATCCTCCATCGCGGGCTCGCCAGCGGTCGTCCTGCGCACGCCTACCTCTTCGCGGGGCTCGAGGGCGTGGGCAAATACAAGACCGCCTACGAGTGGGCCAGGCTCCTGCTCTGTCAGAGGCCCGTCGTCCGCGACTGCGAGGACAGGTCCTTCGCCGACAGTTGCGGCTCGTGCGAATCCTGCACGCTTTTCGAAGGCGGAGCCCACCCGGACTATTCGCACGTTTATAAGGAACTCCTGGAGTTCACCCGCGACGGCAAGGGACGCAAGGCACCGGTCGAGTTCCCCATCGACGTGGTCCGCGAATTCCTGCTCGAAAAGGTTACGATCCGCCCGACGGTCGACGACCGCCGGGTCTTCGTGGTCAGCGAGGCCGAGAAGCTCAACGCCTCGTCGCAGAACGCGCTGCTGAAAGTGCTGGAGGAGCCGCCGCACTACTGCACGATCATCCTGCTCTGCACTCGCCTCGAACAACTCCTGCCGACCACCAAATCCCGCTGCCAGATCATCCGCTTCGGACCCATCGCGGAGGATCGTATCATCTTGCGCCTCTCCGAGATGGGCCTCGATCGAACCCGCGCCCAGTTCTTCGCTCGCCTGGCCCAGGGCAGCCTCGGACTGGCCTGCCAGTGGGCGGCGCTGGAACGCGAAGGGCTGGCCCTTCTCGATGCCAAGAAGGGCATCGTGAGCGCTCTGGCGAGCTTTCAGCGAGCCGATGTGCTCGAACTGACCGAACGGTTCATCGCCTGTGGAAAGCAGATCGCTGCCGCCTGGAGCGATCTCGACAAGACCGTCAGCAAGAGCGACCTGACCCGGCGGGCTCAGAAAACCGTCATTCAGATCCTCCTGTCGGCCTTCCACGACGCGATGATGGTCAACGTCGTGCCCGAACATGCACCGATCCACTTCGACCAGGCCACGGAGATCGCCCGCCTGACCGACCGGCTCGACCCCGAACAGGCGGCCCGGTGCATCGACGAAGGGTACGAAGCCCTCCGCTGGATCGACGCCAACGTCAACGAGAAGCTAATTTTCGAGCGCCTGTTGTTACGGCTCGCCCGGTCTGCTATAATCACTCCCAAGCGTTAATTCTGTGTAGTTCTCCATTTACGGGGTTCCCGTTTCCATCGAACGCGTGGCGGATTCCCGGTTAGGATATCGATATGACAGAGACCACCGCCAAACAGAAACCGGTGAAAGGCAAGAGATACATGCTGGTCCGCTACGGGCGGATGAAAAACCTCGGCATGTTCGAACACGAGGAAATGCAGATTCCGAAGACCCCGGCCCGCGTCGTGGTCAAGACGGACAAGGGGCTCGAACTCGGGTATATCGTCGGCCAGCCCACCTGCTACCGGGAAGGCCGCTTCCGCTTCACCGAGGAGCAGGTGTGCAGCTACTTCGCCAACAGCGACATCAACTTTGCCAACGAGGTGGCGGGCAAGGTCATTCGCCTGGCTACCCCCGACGACGTCAGCGAAGAGCAGCACCTCACGAAAATCACCGACGAGGAGATCGAGTGCTGCGAGCGTTTCATCAAGGAATTGAAACTGAAAATGAAGATCGTCGACGCCGAGCACATCTTCGGCGGCGAGCGGATCGTTTTCTACTTCATGGCGGACGGACGGATCGATTTCCGCGAACTGGTCCGCAAGCTGGCCCAGGAATACCAGACGCGCATCGAAATGCGCCAGATCGGCTCGCGCGACGAGGCCAAGCTGCTGGGCGACGTCGAGAGCTGCGGCCAGGAGTGCTGCTGCATCCGCTTCCTCCAGTTGCTCAAGCCCGTCAACATGCGCATGGCGAAGATGCAGAAGGCCACCCTCGATCCCTCCAAGATCTCGGGCTACTGCGGGCGCCTCAAGTGCTGCCTCCGCTATGAGGACGAAACCTATACCTCGCTCAAGAAGCGCCTACCCAAACGCAACACCTGGGTCCAGGCCAAGCAGGGCGAAGGCAAGGTCTTCGAGGGCAAGGTCATCGACGCCCAGATCCTGACCCAGTTGGTCGTCGTTGAATCCGAGCGCGGCGAGCGCGTAGCGTTTCCGGTCGATGAAATCACGATCCTCCCCGCGCCCCCCGCCAGGAAAGAAACGACGGAGTCCGCCAAGGAGCCTCCGCCTCGTCGCGGTCGCCGGGGCGGCAACCCCAGAAAGAAGTAGACGGTAAGGAATCTCGATGCCTCGACAGATCGTAGTCACCTCGGCGCTGCCCTATGCCAATGGTCCGATCCACATCGGCCATCTGGTGGAGTATCTCCAGACCGACATCTGGGTCCGCTTTCAGAAAGCCTGCGGGCATCGGTGCTTCTATTTCTGCGCCGACGACACGCACGGCACGCCGATCATGCTCAGCGCCCGCGCCGCCGGGATCACGCCGGAAGAGTTGATCGCGCGGATTCACACCGAGCACCAGGCCGACTTCGACCGGTTCCACATCGAGTTCGACAACTACTACACGACCCATTCGCCCGAGAACCGGGAACTCAGCGAACTGATCTTCACCCGGCTCGACGAAGCCGGCTCGATCGCTCGCCGCGACGTCGAGCAGACGTACTGCGAAAACTGCAAGATGCCGCTGCCCGACCGCTATGTGCGAGGCACCTGTCCCCGCTGCGGCGCCCTCGATCAGTATGGCGATTCCTGCGAGATCTGCGGCGCCACCTATCAGCCCAAGGACCTCGTCGATCCCCGCTGCGCCACCTGCGGCACCAAACCCGTTCTTCAGACGTCCATGCACTACTTCTTCAAGCTGGCCGACTATGAAGATCGCCTCAAGGCCCTGATTGCCGCCGGGCATACACAGAAGTCCGTCGCCAACAAGCTCGACGAGTGGTTCCAGGCGGGACTCAAGGATTGGGACATCTCTCGGGACGGACCCTACTTCGGGTTCAAAATCCCGGGCGAAGAGAACAAGTACTTCTACGTCTGGCTCGACGCCCCGATCGGCTACATGGCCTCCGCCAAGAACTATTGCCGGCAGCACGGGCTCGATTTCGACCGCCTCTGGAATAGCCCCGACAACGAGCTGTACCACTTCATCGGCAAGGACATCATGTACTTCCATGCCCTGTTCTTCCCGGCGATGCTGATGGGCTCGGGCTTCAAGACCGCCGACAAGCTGTTCGTCCACGGCTTCCTCACCGTCAATGGCGAGAAGATGAGCAAGTCACGCGGGACATTCATCCGCGCCGCCACCTTCGCCCGCCACCTCGACCCGGAGAGCCTGCGATATTACTACGCGAGCAAGCTGACCGACACGGTGGGCGATATCGACCTGGGCATCGAGGACTTCGTCAACAAGACGAACGCCGACATCGTCGGCAAATACGCCAATCTGGCGTCGCGCTCGGGACCGATGCTCGCCAAGAAGCTCGAGAGCCGGCTCGGCCGGCTCGACGCCGAAGGTCGACAGCTCGTCGAGAAGCTCGCTGCCGCCAAAGAGGGCATCGTCGCCGACTATGAAGGGCTCGACTACGCTGCGGTCGTCCGCAGGATCAGCGCCCTGGCCGACGAGGCCAACCGCTACGTCGAAACGAAACAGCCCTGGGCGACGATCAAGGACGACCCCGAGCGGACGCGGGCGACCCTGACCGCGACGCTCAACGCCATGAAGATCCTGACGATCTACCTCAAGCCGATCCTGCCGAAGTTCGCGGAGAAGGTCGAGCGGTTCCTCAACGTCGAGCCGCTGGGCTTTGCGGACGTGGATCGGACGCTGGAAGATCACGAGATCGGTACATTCGAACGATTGTTTGAGAGAATTGACGAGGAGCAGGTACAGACCATGCTGGAAGAAAGCAAGGAAGGCCAGGCGCCCCAACCGGCGCCGGCACCCGAACCCGAGAAAGAGGTGGCTTCGCCCTTCAAGCCGGAAGTGACCATCGACGACTTCGCCAAACTCGATCTGCGCATCGCGAAAGTGGTGACTGCCGAGCCTGTCGAAGGCGCCGACAAGCTGCTGCATCTGGTCCTGGATGTGGGTGGCGTCGAGCGGAACGTCCTGGCCGGCATCGCCAAGGCCTATCAACCCGAGCAGCTCGTGGGCCGGCTGGTGGTCTTCTTCGCCAACCTCAAGCCCCGCAAGATGAAGTTTGGCACCTCCGAAGGCATGATTCTGGCCTGTGGCCCCGGCGGCAGCGACGTCTTCCTCTTGTCGCCCGACACCGGCGCGACGCCGGGACTGGCCGTCTCCTGACAACTCCATAGCTTCCTGCAACCTGCGGACCCCTCGAAACCGCGCGGTCACAGTCTGTGAAGAAAGACATATGAAGAAAGGTCTCGACGAAATCGCGGCTGCGAACGGCCGCTTCAGCGTGGCGGCGTACAAGTTCGTCTACGAAGGACTCGGCTATACGATCAAGAACATCGTCGGCGAACAGCAGCACGTCAGCGGCCAGACTCTCTGCGAAGGCCTGCGGCAGATGGCCGCCGAAAAATACGGACGACTCGCCCCGCTGGTCCTCCGCTCCTGGGGCCTCAAGAGCACCCGCCACTTCGGCGAGATCGTCTACACCCTGATCGACTACGAGTGGATGAGCGCCCAGCCCACCGACACCATCGACGACTTCAACGACGTCTTCGACTTCGCCACCGCCTTCGACGACCTCGTCGCGTTCTAATCGCGCCGTCGTCTCGTGGTCGGCGTATGAAGATAGAGCGTCTCGGACACGGAGATCTCGCGTGTGCCCAACATCATTCGGGCACTGAAGGCGTGCGAAAAACTGCCGGCAAGGTCCGTCCAGTTGAGGCTCCAGCCGTCGTTGGGATCGTGGTCCTCTCCGATGATCTCGGAATACCCGTCCCTGAATTCAACCCACATGCCATCAACAATCGCATGGGAGAATTCAACTTCGATGACGAAGCTCGCGGAATCGTTTGGTTCTGCCGTCTCCTCGGCAGCGGTGATGGTTAACGTCGGTTCGGGGCCGCTCCATGGCACGTCCAGCTCGATTTCCTTGGAAACGCCGACTGCCTGGCCCTCGGAATCGAGGGCGGTTGCCTTGAGAACATGGCCACCACGATTGGGATAAGGCCACTGGCAGGACCAGCCATCCTGGCCATCGGTGTCGCGCCCAATGATCTCGTCAGCGGGTCGCCCTTCGTACGTACGAACCGAATCCGAGAACTCAACGGCGGCGACTCGGTCGGTGTACTGATAGCACTCGGCCTGGATCGTCACGATATCTGTCCTCACTATGACATCGCCAGGTCCCGGCTTCACGATCGCCAGAACGTAGAGTTCTCCGTCAAGATGATAGCAGTAAAGCATGGGTCCAAAATCGCGTCCATAGATGACAAATGGGTAGAGTCCATAAGACGACTCGTAAGCGAAGGCCAGCACGTCTTTGTGGTTGCCTCCCTTGAATTCCGAGAGCTGCCCCACCTCTGATTGATGGGGATCGCCTCGATACTGGGCCACGATCTCGGCGAGTGAGCCTTGCAGGGCCCAAACCTTGCCGTGGTCTGGCAACTCGAAGCGTTCATCGAGCGCCACGATCTCCGGGGCCACCAGCCAACCGGGTGGAGAAGGCAGCGTCTCCAATTCGCACGGATCGGACGTCTGGTACAAGCCGCCATTGACATAGACATAGAAGAAATTGGGATTCCAGGGGCCGATGGGCCTTCCCATACGTCTCTTGTGAAACTGCCATACCTCAAAGCCGTTGACCCAGAAGCATCGTCTGATCTCCCAGTCCAGACCGCCATCGGAGACCGGATCGGTATGCCACCAGCGGTTCCCCAAAGCGAAGGGCCAATAGTCGCGGAATTCAATCGTCTCGTGGCTTTCGGGCGCCAGCCAACTGTTGCCGAGCGCAATGAGGTCGGAGAAACCGACTTCGCCGTCGTGATCCAGGTCCTCCGCGAGCAGGGCGTTCTGAGCTTTCCACCTTTGAGCGATGTGCGCCAGATCGCTACTATCGACCGTTCCGCTATGATCCAGATCGCCTGGCAGCCCGACCGTTCGTGTGGACATGCTGGCCTCGGGTGTGTTGCCATAGGCGCCGATGTTGACACGCTTGCCATGTGGCCACAGTTCCTGATCCCACGCCTCAGGCAGATAGCCTGCGTCGATGCACGGGCTGGTCTGGTCGTCCTGGACCCAGGCTGTCAGGCTTGGGTCCCAGCGTCCCGCCTGCGACTGGAGGTGATAATCGTTACCCGCCGGGTCGGGGAACAGCGGATCGCTGTGGACATTCAGCAGGTTATCATCATCGGCGAGGCAACTATAAATCGCTTCGCACTGCACGAGATCGGCTTCGCTGTTGTTCCAGAAGATGCTGTTCCGGATCTCCGGGGCCGCACCGCCATAGGCGGTGATACCGAAGTGATTCCCCGCGGCGGTGATGTACTGGATTCGGGGCGAACTGCCCGCGAGGAACACCCCTGCGTAGCTGTTGGTGATCACCACATTGCTGAGCGTGCTGTTCGACCCTTCGCCGTTCTCGCAAATGACGCCGAAATTCCCTCGTCCGTCGATGGTTGCGCCTCCACCTCGACCCTGGATGGTGATGGCTTTGCCGGCAAAATCCACCGGGCCCGCATAATTCCCCGGATAGGCCCAGATCGTGTCGCCGTCTTCCGCCAGCGTTACCGCCTGTTGGAGGGTGGCCAGGGCGGTCTTTCGGGTCCGACCGTCGTCGTTGTCATCGCCGGCAAGAGCGTCCACGTGATAGGTCCGGTGCGTGGGGACGTAGGCAATCGTTCTCGTGGCTTCCAGGCGACCCTGATTGGATCCATAGCGAGCCGTGACCTGCAACTCTGCGTCGGTGTCCAGACCGCCTAATGTGAGCAAGCCGCTGGGATCCAGACGCCCATACTCGGGTCGAGAGATCGACCATGCCGCCAATTCTGTCAAGTTCAGGACCTGACCGTCGCTGAAGGTTCCCCACAGACAGAAGCGGGCCTGTGCCTCCTCGTGTACTTCATTGGGTCCGCTGATCTCTACCGATTCGATAGCGATGGGAACCGTCGTGTATTCGTCGGCGCCCATGTCGATACGACCGTCGAGGATGCGTGGCTCGCCATCGGCGTCGATCCCGTCGGCATGTCGACTGTCGGGATCGCCCGCGTTGCGGCAGGGAGAACCAGCCGTCAGATGGAGATCGCCTGAGATCGTGCCATCTGCGTCCGGAAGTTCCACGAGCATGGGGTCTGTGACCAGATTGCCCTGGCCCCATGAGACGCTGTGTTCGGGAAGCACGAAGATGCCTTCCAAGCCCCGCTCCACGTCGCAGAAGGAGATACTCGCGGTGGCCGCATAGCTGGCTGGGCTGGAAATGTCGGGTCGCGTCAGACTGATTTGCGCGCCGGCCGGGGCTGTGTTTGCCCACAGGATGGAATTGGACAGATCGCACGAACCATAAATGCTGAGAGCGCCGCCGGCCAGCCCCGCGCTGTTGGCGAGGAACGAGCAGCCGTTGATTTCACACATTGGGGCATCGGTTGTCACAGCCCCGCCCGTCTCGCTGGCTTTATTGCCACGAAACGTGCATGCTTCGACGATCGTGGTGCCTTGGGAACCAAAGATCGCACCGCCTGCTTTGCCCGTGTTTCCGTAGAACTCGCAGGCGATAGTCTCCAGGTGGCCGCCCTTCGTCTGATAAATGGCGCCGCCTTGTCCCGAAGAGGAATAGGCTCTGCCGGTAGCGTGATTCGAAATGAACGTGCAGCGAGCCAATCGGATCGTGGCTCGCCGGCCTTCAATGCCGCCGCCGGCATCCTCCGTCTCGTTGTCAATGAAGAGACATCCGATGAACGTGCTGCGGGTGTCCCAATTGCAGCCGACGGCGCCGCCATGGCGAGCCTGGTTGGCGCGAAACGTGCAGGAGATCAGGGTCGGTTGCGCACCCTCGGTGATGTAGACCCCTCCACCACTCGTTATTCGACCCTTACCGGCGGTAATCGTCACGCCGTCGATGACCGGGCTGATCCCTCCCTCGATCTTCAGGACGTTGCTGCTATTGTCACCGGTGTTGGTGAAGCCCGGCCCGTCGTCTCCGTTGATATCCCCGCTGAGGATCGTCTCAAAGGCCGCGATGTCGCGCTGGCTGGGATCTGCTCCCGTCAGGCCGGCGTATCCCCCTTTGATGGTCACGGTCTTGTCGACAGTGAAGCCCCGAGTATAGTAGTAGTCCAACGCGGTGTATGTCCCCTGGCTGACACGTATCTCGTCGCCTGGCTCGCTCGCCTCCAAGGCGGCGTCCAGGCTCGGGTAGGCCCTTTTCCAGTTCGTGCCTCCCGAATGACCGCTTTTGTCGACGTAGATGATCTTGCCTCTCGCTGGCATGGCCAGCAGGGCGATCGTGACTCCGCCCAGATAAAACCAAGTGGCGTAACGCGCGGTCTTCATGGTCTTCTCCCTCCAGACAGCGTGCTCGTACAACTCTCCCTTTGGAGCGTCTCGCGGCGGAGGCGGGCTGGAACGATATGAGACAGATAATAGCGGATGCCAAGCCAGACCTTCCCGCTGAACACCCAGCATTATAGCCGAAACATCTCCCTGTCGGAAGGGAATTCGTCCGGTCCCATTTTACCGCTTGGAGCAGAGCGACTCGCGGGCCTCAAGACGGCGCGCCACTTCGGCGAGATCGCCTACACCCTGATCGACTACGAGTGGATGAGCGCCCAGCCGACCGACACCATCGACGACTTCAACGACGTCTTCGATTTCGCCACCGCCTTCGACGACCTCGTCGCGTTCTGAGATTGGTTACCGCAGTTCGAGACTGTAGGCCTGATCGCAGCGGTCGGAGAGGTGCCCCCCTTCGTGCGGGACGAAGCCATAGCGGCGGTAAAGGGCGATGGCTTCCTTCAGCACCGACGCAGTCTCGAGCGTCACCGTCTTGAACCCCAGTTCGCGGGCGGTCGCCAACGCCTCCTCGAGCAGTCGCTTGCCCAGCCCACGCCCTCGGTATGCCCGGTGCAGGTACATCTTTCGCAGTTCGCAGGTCTGGTTTTCCAGAGGATAGAGCCCATACGCGCCGACCACCGCTCCGGCCTCGTCCTCCAGCACGCAGAACGTGCCGCCCCGCGCGAAGTAGGATGTCTCGATATCGTCGAGATCGGCGTCCGTGCCACCCGGGTCGGGCTTCAGGCCGTACTCTTCGAGCACCCCATAGATCAGCGACCGGACCGCCTCGCGATCCGCATTCCTCGCCTGCCTCAGCTTCAGATGGCTTCCGTCAGACATGGCGTCACGATGACTGGGCGATTCGTTTCTCCAGGTCGATGTGGAAGGTCCCCTCGAACGTGCCCTCGACGGGACCGGTCATGAACACTTCGCCATCGGGCATGATCTCGATATGCAGCGTGCCGCCGGGCATGTGGACGGTGATGTCGCCATCGACCAGACCCAGTTCATGGGCGGCGCAGGCAGCCGCGCAGGAGCTGCTGCCCGAGGCCAGCGTATACCCCGCCCCGCGCTCCCAGATGCGGATGTCGATGTTCGCCCGGTCGATCACCTTGAGCAGTTGCAGGTTGATCCGATTCGGAAACCGCTCGTGCTTCTCGACGAACGGTCCGATCGCCCGCGCCCGCTCCTCGCTGACCTCTTCCATCGGGATCACGCAGTGCGGATTGCCGATCGACAGGCACGTCACCTTGAAGTCCACGCCGTTGACGTCCAGCACCTCGTTGACCACCGCGCGCTTCTCGCCCGCAACGGGAATCTCGCTGCTGATGAATGTGACCCTGCCCATGTTGATGCGAATCATCCCGGCGACATCGTCCTTCACTTGCACCGAAACGATTCCCCCCAGCGTCTGGATCTGAAACTCCTTCGACCGGACGTACTGCTTCTCGAAGAGGTACTTGGCGAAGATCCGCAGCCCGTTGCCGCTCTTCTCCGCTTCGCTGCCGTCGGGATTCAGGATGCGCAGGCGGGGAACATCGCCGTCGAGGATCGGCCCGTACAGAATCCCGTCCGAGCCGACGCCGAAGTTGCGATCGCAGATCAAACGGATGTTCGCCTCCGTCATCGCCACATCCCGCACGTTGGGATCGATCACCAGATAGTCATTGCCCAATCCATGATACTTCTTGAAATCCACGTCCATTCTCACCTGTCCTGACTGAGATTCACTTTGTGCCCGCTGCGCCGTAGCTCGTACGTGCTCGCACGACTTCTCCTCCTGGCGAACGCCAGCGTTCACCCTCGGGGCTCACCCTTATACCCGATCCTTGCACCCTTTTCAATGACCGGTTGCTCTCACGCCTTGGCTGTGGCATGGAGCCCTCTGCCGCGGGGGCAGACGACGCGGCACTGGTTGCAGACGTAGATGGGAACGCCCTTGGCGGTGTGGCTCTGCGAGTGTCCCCGGCAGAGCTTCTGGCAAACCGTCGATCCGTCGATCGCCCCCGAGGGGCACCCATCGATACAGCGCCGACAGCTTTCGTCGCAAAGTCGATAGTCCGCGATCGCATCGGCCTCCAGTTCAATGTCGAGCAGCAGGGCCCCCAGGCAGATGCGATTGCCGAACTCCCGATGGGTCAGCAGCGTGTTCTTGCCCATCACGCCCAGGCCTGCCAGCCATCCCGCGTGCTTGAGCGAAAGCAGACCCCGCCCCTCGCAATGCTCTGCATCCCAGTATTCATAAGGTTCGCTCGGAACCGGCACGGCGCAGAGCCCGCCCAGCCGTTCGAGCCTCAGGCCAAGCTCGCAAACCAGCCGGCTCACCTCGTTCAGGATCACGTCGTTGACCACGCTGTGGACAATCGGACTGCGCGCGTGGAACGGACCCTCGGGAAAACGCTTTGCCACCGCCAGCACCGATCGGGTCCGCACAAACAGGTCGCTCGGATGAAATCCCTTCGGCGCCCCATCGAACCGGCTCACCGGCGCGATCCCGCAGAGATCGGCGCCCGCTTGCCGTGCCATCTCCTTGACGGTCTGTGCCGTGATCATAGCCATTGCCCTTTCGCGATCATGACGACGCTGCCGCCCACGTTGACGTCGATGCCGTCGCCTTGCCGGTCGGCCCTCAGGTGAATCAGGGAGGGCCGGTCGATCTCATAACCCTGTTCGACACGCGCCTCGACCTGGCTGCCCCCGAAGTACCGATGCTTCACCAGATAACCTGCCAGGCACCCGTTGCCGCTGCCGGTGGCGGGGTCCTCTTCGATGCCGTAGAAGGGCACGAACACCCGCACGTTCAGATCGTTCTCCTCGCGATACGTCTCGGGACAGAAGACCAGAATGCCGTCTTCCTGTTTCTGTCGTGACAGGCCGAAATACTTCTCATGGTTGACGCGCGCCTGCTTGACCGCATCGAGGTCCTTCAGCGGGACAATGGTGAACCACAGCCCCGTCGAGACCTCCTGGATGGGAAACCGCGTATCGATCTGCTCGGGAGCCAGTCCCAGCAGTCCCGCCATGAAGGCCGGATCGGTCGTGTCTCCGAAGTCGGGCGACTTCTGCTTCATCCACAGAATATCGCTCGCCTTGTCCAACCCGAATGTGACCGGGATCTGTTTGAGCTTCAGGTTCAGGTTCACCTGTGCGACGTCTCTGCCGATGATCTCCCGCCGGATGATGTAAGAGGTCCCCAGGGTCGGATGCCCCGCAAACGGCACCTCGGCTACCGGCGTGAAGATCCGCACGTCATATCCGCCGTCGCGCTCGACGTCGGACAGGATGAACGTCGTCTCCGAGAAGTTCATCTCCCGGGCCATCTGCTGCATCTCGTCGTCGGTCAGATCGGCGGCATCCCGAAAGACCGCAAGCTGATTGCCCGCATACTTCCGCTCCGCAAAAACGTCCACGATATAGAAACGCCGTTCGGTCATGTACATTTCCCTTCGATTCAGCGTGCCACGATGGCCATCAGGTGATCTTGTCCTGCCGCCTCACGGGTGCCGAGAGAGCCGAGCAACTCGACCGATTGGAAGCCGCAGTCGGTCAGCAGATTTCGGTACTGCTCGTCCGTATACGCCTGGATCGTCTGTCCATGCTGCGTCACCCCGCCCGTAGCGGCATCGATGACGTAGAAACGTTGGACCGCCGTGCAGCTCTCAACGTTCCAGAAGCTCTCTTCGAGCCAGAGATGCGGCGCATCCGAGAACAACCCCGACTCGGCGCCATGCCACGATGGGCCTTGCTTGCCCACCTGCTCGACTGTGCCGAATCGATGCGGTTCCAGAAGCAACACGCCACCGCGAGCGAGGGCCCGCTTGGCCTTCTTGAGGATCGTTCGGGCGTCCGATGGGCGGAACACATTCAGCTCCCCGAACACCATCATCACCAGGTCGAAACCAACTCCGAAATCGGCAGTCCGCACGTCCCCCTGCACATAGGTGCAGTCCAACGGCTGCCCGACCGCCTGCTCTCTTGCGTACTCGATAGAAGCAGGGGAGTAATCGATGCCGACGCAGGAATGCCCCCGCTTCGCCAGCCGGCTTGCATAAAACCCGGGCCCGCATCCCAGGTCCAGAATCCGCGCGGGCCTCCGGTGCAGTATATGCCCGTCGATCCACCGCACGTGCTCGTCCACGATCCCGAACCGCCGGCTGGCCAGGTCGTGCTCCTGCGAGAGGTGCTCGCGCAACATCCGCCTGCTGAATTCGGGCTCATGCCAAGGGATCTTGTCCGCGTCGCCCCAGGGTCGCGGTTCGCGCGTGCGTGTCACGATATCAATGATTCGCATGTTGTTTTCTCCATGTTCGCCCGTCGGTTCAGGCCAGCATCTCCTTGATAATCCGACCCAGCCGGGCGATGCCTTCTTCGATCCGCTTCTCATCGGCGTTCGAGAAGTTCAGTCGAATGTTGTGCGTGCCGCCGCCGTCCACGAAAAAGGGCGTCCCCGGAACGAAGGCGACCTTCTCCTTCACCGCCTGTTCGAACAGCTCCAACACACTGAGCCTTTCCGGCACCGTCGCCCAGATGAACATCCCGCCTTCGGGTCGGGTGAACGTCGCCTCCGGCGGAAAGTGCGCCTCCAGCGCCCTGAGCATGATGTCCTTCTGTCGCTTGTAGCCCGCTCGGATCAGCGCGATGTGCTTGTCGATGTCGTGATTGGCCAGGTAGCGATGCAGCATCCGCTGGCAGAACGAATTCGAGTGCAAGTCGCTGGCCTGCTTGGCCACCACGAGATGAGCCATGATCTCACGCGATGCGCAGAGCCAGCCCAGCCGAAGCCCCGGCGCCACGATCTTCGAAAACGAACCCAGCAGCACCGCCCTCTCGCCCAGCTCATATCGCATCGAAGGCGCCTCCGCTCCCTCGAAGCGCAGCTCCCGATAGGGGTCGTCCTCGATCAGCAGGGCGTCGTGCTCTCGGATGAGTTGGCCCAGCGCCTTGCGTTTCTCGACCGAATAGCTGATCCCCGACGGGTTCTGGAAGTTGATCACCGTATGGAAGAACCGCACCGGTCGCGTCCGCATCACCTCATCGAGTCGCTCCAGGTCCACCCCGTCGATCAGCAGGGCGATCGGAAGAAACTGCGGCTCATACACCGAAAATGCCTGAATTGCGCCCAGGTACCCGGGCCGTTCGATCGCGATCGCTGTCTGGCGGTCGATGAATACTTTGCCGATCAGGTCCAGACCCTGCTGGGAGCCGTTGGTGATCAGGATCTCATCAGCCGACACATCCAGCCCTGCCGTCTGGCGATACCGCTGGGCGATATACTCGCGCAGCGGTGCATAGCCTTCGGTGGTCCCGTATTGCAGGGCCGACCCGCTGGCGCCACTCAGGGCCTCCGCCGCCGCCTGCGCGATCTCCTCCGTGGGAAAGAACCGTGGGTTCGGCAGACCCCCTGCAAACGAGATCACCTCGGGGTCCTGCGTGACCTTCAGGATTTCACGGACGAACGACTTCGGGATCGTATTCATTCTCGATGCATATGGCGACGACATCAGGACTCCTCTCGATCGGTGACGACAGACTTGGGTTCTCTCGGGTGGCGCGGTCCCTGCAACGCAATCTCCATGAAGGCCACGGTAAACGGCAGGTGCTCGAACGTCTTGCGGCCCGTCTCGACGAATCCGAACTGCCGGTACCACGCTTTGAGCCGGGTATCTTCCGAAATGATGCCGATGCTGACGCGCCGAAGCCCGATCGACCGTGCCTCCGCCAACACGTGTTCGACCAGCGCCCGCCCAAATCCCTGGCCCCGACGCTCGGGCAGCACCGCCAGACGCTCCAGGTAGCCCACCTCGGGGCTCGCCTTTTCCCGTGCCACGCAGCCACACACCTCGCCATCCTCTTCCAGGAAGTAGTACCGCACGCCCCGCGCCAGGTCCGCCTTCACCCGTTCCTCTGTGTAGAAGGCGGGGCTCTTGGGGCAGTTCTCTTCCGTCAACCCGAACCGCATGGCCACCGTTGCGCATGCCCGCCGCAGCAGGCTCACCACGACCTGCATCTCACTTGCATCGGCCGGTCGAATCATCATCGCTGATCTCCTCAGATCCCCACCGCCGGACTTCTTCGTTCCAGCAGCACCACGTCCCGCCAGTGCCCGTTCATCTTGCCGATCCGCTCGCGGATACCGACGGTCCGAAAGCCACACTGCCGGTGCAGGGCCAGGCTCGCGGCGTTCTCGGGGAAGATCCCCGCCTGGAGCATCCATAGCCCCGCCCGCTCGGACGCGCCGATCGCCGCTTCGAGCAGGGCCTTTCCCACCCCCTGGCCTCGCGCCGACGCCTTGACGTAAATGCTGACCTCCGCCACCCCCGCGTACACCAGACGCTGCGAGACCGCTCCGAGCGCCACCCATCCGACGATCCTGTCGCGCGACCGCGCCACCAGTCGGCAGATCGGCAGGTGCGTCCGGTCAAAATCCTCCCAACTTGGCACGCTATCCTCGAACCGGGCATTGCCCGTCGCGATCCCCTCGTGCAGGATCACCGCCACCTGGGACCAGTCGGCATCGGTCATCGGCTCTATTACGATTTCCATCATCTCACCTCTCTATCCATCATTCCAGACAGATCGTGGTCAGCGCTGCACCGTCCAGGACCCGTCCACCGATGATCTATTCCCCATTACGCTCGAAAACGCCTTCTGCGTCACGCGAAATCCAGGCCGTCCGTGACGTGGCGTTTTTCCACAAGACGGTCGCGCTGGCGGCGATTACCATTACCGAGCCCGTGACCGACCGGGCCGACAGCGGCTCGTCGAAAACCGCCACGCCCATGATGTAATTCAATACCGCCACCAGCATCCCCAGCAGCGATCCCGTCGCTACCGTCAGATGCCGGTATCCTTCCGTCGAAAGAAGCTGTCCCGTCGCCGAGGTGACCCCGATGGCGACCAGCAGCAACCCACCGGACAGCCCGACCGAGCAGGGCACCAGGTTGGCCGGCACAACCACGATCCATAGCCCGATGACGCACTGCGCGAAGAAGATCGCATACGACGAGTCCGTGTCGTGCAGCTTCTTGACGATCACCAGCGCGATGCCGCCCAGCATCGCGCCGACGATCGTCAGCAGCTCATCACCGTTCGGGACTGCCAAGAGGGAGAAGCCTTTGCCATGGTCTGAAGCCAGCAGATAGATCCCCGCGAAGGCCATGAACATCGCCGCCAGCCGGACCGCTCCGAGCCGCTCCTTCAGAAAGATCGAGCTGAACAGCCCGCCAAAGATCGGAAACGAGTAGATCAGCACCGTCGCCTTGCCGATCCCCAGCCTCGGGATCGACCAGAAGAAGATCAGAATGCCCAGCCCGCCGAAGAGACCCCGCAGGAACAGCAGGGGCCCGTGCGTGAACGTCAGCTGGATTCGACCCAGCAGGGCCGCCGTGCCCAGGATCCCGAGCCCGACCACGAAACGGAACAGCGTCGTCTTGTAGGGATCGATCGCCGAGGCATGCTGCACCAGGACCGACATCAGACAGAAAGCCACCGTCGACGCCAGCATGAGCAGCACGCCTCGACGCTCGTTCGTCCGCGATTTTCCCTGCTGTCCCATGGTCACGCGTCCTTCCGCGTGCAAAGGTACGCCGCCAGGAATTCGTCCGGATATTCCGCCCTCTGCACGCGGAACCCCGCCTTCTCCAGCAGCCCTTCCATGATCCAGTCGCACGTGCTGTACTCATCTCGCACGTGGATCTCCGATTCGCTCTGCCCGCTCGGGCCCATCTGTCCCGTGGTCTTGCGGATGAACCGCTTGATTCCCTTCTCGTAGTCGGCAATGTCAAACGAGAAGACCACGTCGAACAGGAAGAGCTGCCCGTTGGGCTTGAGCATTGATGCTAGGCGCCGCAGACCCACCAGCTTCCAGAAGTCCGGCAGGTGGTGCAGAGCAGCCACCGTACTGATCGCGTCGACCGGTTCCGCCTTGTGTTCGTAGCTCAGGAAGCCGCCCCGGTGGAACTCGACGTTCTTCAGTCCCAGCCGGCGGGCCTTTCGTCTGGCGCACCGCAGCATCGCCGCCGAGACGTCCACCGCGTGCACCGTCCGATACCGTTGCGCCGCGTGCAGTGCGAACGCCCCGGTCCCACAGCCCATGTCGATCACCGTCGCCGACGGACCCAACTCCAGGCGAGCCATGATGTCCTCGGCCTCCTGGCGATAGTCCCGGAACAACCGATGGTACGTGTCGTAGAACCGGGGGAGAATTGCGTTGCCGTAGTTGATGCCACACGGCTTCTTCTCGTCGTACTGCCACGCGGGCGGTCGCCCCGCCTCCAGGGCCTCGGCATATAGTTGGTAGAACTCAATGTCCATCTCTCTGACCTTGATCATCGGTCACACCTTCCACATCCTCGCATAACGACTCGTTCTGCGGGTCCGGGTATAACGAAAAAAGCCTTTCAGGGTCTCGTGCTCCCTGAAAGGCTTTCGCTGGTTGATTCAACGTGCGATGGAATCCTCTTAGGGAGCACCCTCCACAAAGCACATGGCCTTAGCCACAATGACGTAGATCGTCGTGGCGGCAACGTGCGCGCGGGTCCACAGCCGGGTCACTCGGTGACCGGTATACTGCCTGGCCGTGTTGTTCCCAAGATGGATCATGTGACTATTCTCGTCAAAAGCCGCACCAAAACTTGAATTTATAGATACCATCGGTCCAGGTCAAGAACAATTGCCGCAAAAAAGAGCAAAATCCGTGAAATTCTTCGTCCGCGTGACACGCCGGGACGCCGACCGACCGCCGCTCACGTGAGAAATCGCAGCAGGATATCGCGGAAGCGAACCTGGGCCTCTTCCAGGTCGGCGATCGCGATGTGCTCGTCCACCTGGTGGCACTGCTTGGGCTCGCCCGGCCCGCAGATCACGATCGGCACCCCCAGCGGTGCCAGGTGCGGTGCGTCGGTCGTAAAGCCTATGACGTTGGTTTGGTCTATGTCCAGCACGGAACAGAACGTCTGGACGAATTCGCAGTTCGGATCGGTCTCCATGGCGCCGACCGAACGAATGACCGAGAGGCTCGCGTCGAAGCGGGGCACCTCCGCTCTCAGCCGGGCCAGCATGCGCTCCAGATCGTAGCGGATCGCATCGCAGTCCTGCCCCGGAAGCGTGCGGACGTCCACCCCGATCGTGCACCGGTCCGGGACGATGTTCAACGCCTCGCCGCCTCGGATGGTGTTGACGCTCACCGAGCACGCCCCCAGTTCCGCGTGGGGCGGAAAATCGACTTGGTACGCTTCGAGCTCTTCGAGGACCCGCCGCATCGACTGGATCGCATTGACCCCGCGCTGGGGCATGGAACTATGCACCGCCCGCCCCTTGGTGGCGATTTCCAGCCAGAACAGCCCACGATGAGCCGTGATGACCGCCAGACCCGTCGGCTCCGGAATGATCACCCCCGCGGGTTGGCCCAGCCAAGACAGGTCCGCCGCGAAACGCTCGATCCCCGCGCTGTCCGTCTCTTCGCCCGCAGTAGCCGCAAAGACGATGTCCCCCTGAAGCGCGACCCCCGACTGTACCACGTCGCAGATGGCTGCCGCCACCGCCGCCGTGCCGCCTTTCATATCCACCACGCCGCGTCCATAGATCCGCCCGTCAATCTCCCGACCCTCGAAGGCTGGATAGGTCCACGGGTCTTCCCCTGGACCCACCACGTCGAGATGGCAGACGAACAACAGCCCCCGGCGCCTCCCCGCAGACGGGACCCTCGCGATCACATTGGCCCGCTGGCCGTCCCAGGTATCCGTCCGGCACGGCACGCCCTGCCGCTCGAAGTAATCGGCCAATACCTGCGCCGCCGCCAGTTCCCCCGCATCCAGAGTGGATCGAGCCTGAATCAATTGTCTCAATAAGTCTTTCATGATCCGTCGATTATACCCGCCGTCACCGTCCGGGCAACCGGCTCTGTCCCGCCCCCGCCGAGCAGTTTCCTCCTTCTTGTCATCCCGAGGCGAGCGAAGCGGAGTCGAGGGGTCTGGCTGCGACCACGTCAGCCCCTCGTCCGCATTTACGCCCTTCGAAACGTCGACGAATGCTCCGTCCCACGAAAAATATCTTGGAAAGCCCCCATCTTTCTATTGCGAATACCGCCATACCCGCCCATAATTCAGGATTAAAAGGTTGTTGCGTCGACCAGAGGAGCCTACATGGGACCTGTATTGAATGGGTTGGTAAAACTTCAGAGTGTGGAAAATCGGTTGCGGGCCGCCAAGGCCAAACTCGCTCGCTGCCGCCGGAGCGTGATCATCCAGGAAAACCAGGTTCGCACCCTCCAGAGCGCCCTCGAAGCCAAGAAGGAAGAGGCTCAGCTCACCAAAGTTCAGTGCGACCGATTGGAATTGGAACTCAAGTCACGAGATGCCGAAGTGAACAAGCTTCGCGCTTCGCTCAACAACGCCAAGACGAACAAGGAATACGCTGCCGTTCTGACCATGCTGAATACGACGAAGGCCGACAACTCGAAGATCGAGACGCAGATCCTCGAATTGATGAAGGCCGTCGAAGCCGATGAAGAGGAAGCGACCGGCATTCGCAAACAGATCGAAGAGCAGAAGCAGTTGTTGGAGGACGTCCGCAAGAAGGCCGACGGTTCGGCGTCCGAGTACGAAGCCGAGATTGCGAAGATCCAGGCCGAATGGGACGAAGTCGCCAAAGCGATCCCGGCGGCGGTGCTGACGACCTTCAACCGTGTCGCCGACACCTACGACGGCGAGGCGGTCGTCAAGGTCGACGAGCAGGAAGGCCGTTCGGGAGCCTACAGTTGCGGCGGCTGTTTCATGGGCATCACCGCCGAATCGGTCAACCTGCTGATGACCAAGGACGAACTGATTCGCTGCCCGAACTGCACGAGAATCCTGGTGCTCAACGAATCGCCCGACTGAGCGGCCCAGACGCCATGATCGCTTCTCTTGGGGAGGAACGCCGTTGTCTGCCAAGCTGATCGTCCATACCGACGGTGGCAGCCGGGGCAACCCGGGTCCTGCTGCGGCAGGGTTCGTGCTCGATGACTCCGAAGGGCATAGGCTTGCCGCCCGTGCCTTCTTCCTGGGTGAATCGACGAACAACGTCGCCGAATACACCGCCCTGGTCCGGGCCCTGGAAGCTGCCGAGCACCTCGGCGGCGCGCACGTGACCGTCTACAGCGACAGCGAGCTTCTCGTCCGCCAGATCGGCGGCCAATACAAGGTCAAGAGCGATCTGATCCGACCCCTCTTCGACCAGGTTCAAACTCTGATGAGCCGGTTCCAGTCCTGCGACGTCCACCACGTCCGTCGTGAGAAGAACGAAGACGCCGACCGCATGGTCAATCAGGCGCTGGACGCCGAGCGCGACATCGACGAGACCCCGCAAATCTCCCCTCGCGCCGCTGCGTCCTCCAAACCGTCGGGCCCGCCCCTTCGCCTGGGTTTTCTCATCAGCGGCAGCGGTCGCACGATGACCAACATCCTCGACGAAATCTGCAGCGGACGCCTCCACGCCGAGATCGGCATCGTCATCAGCTCCCGGTCGACCGAATCGGGCGTGAGCAGGGCCCGCGATGCCGGATTGTCCCTGGAGATCGTCCGCAAGAAGGACTACCCCGACATCGATGCCTTCAGCCGCAGGCTCGAAGATGTGCTGTCAGCCGCCAACGTCGATCTCGTTGTCCAGGGCGGCTGGCTGTGCCTCTGGAAAATCCCCCAACGCTACGAAAACCGCGTCCTGAACATCCACCCCGCCCTCCTGCCCAGCTTCGGCGGTCAGGGCATGTGGGGCCACCACGTGCACGAGGCGGTCCTCGAGGCTGGCTGCAAAGTCAGCGGCTGCACCGTCCATTTCTGCACGAATGAATACGACAGCGGACCCATCGTCATCCAGCGCACCTGCCCCGTCGAAGACGACGATACGCCCGATACGCTGGCCGCCCGCGTCTTTGAGCAGGAGTGCATCGCCTATCCGCAGGCGATCGAGTTGTTCGCCGCCGGAAAGCTGCGTATCGAGGGCCGTCGGGTCAAAGTCAACGCATAGCAGCCGCCAGAGCGGGGGTATGCCGTGACGCCGTACAAACGATCGATGCTGATTCAATTCGCCGTCGTCGCACTGGCGACTGTCGCCGCCGTCGTCGGCATGCTCCACCTCAAGGACTACGTCAATCGCTCCGAGGCCATGCGAGCCATGACCCAGCTTGGCGGGCGCATCCTCGACTACCGCTCCAAACACGGTTCCCTGCCCCCCGCTTCCTTCCTCGACGATGTCAAAGACCAGCTCGACGGCACCGTGCGGATCGGCAACGTCCAATACCGCGCCCTCGCCATCGGACCCGACGCCACCAGCGACACCGTCCTCGCCTATTCCGAGAAGCCCCACCCCTCCTCCTTCCTCGACGATGGCTTCGTCGTCCTCTACCTCGATGGTTCGGTCGAATGGTTGCCCGCCGCCAGATTCCAGGCCCTCCTCGCTGCCCAGCAGGCGGCGAATCGAACGGACTGACCTGCGCCGGGCGGGCGTCCGCGCTCGCTTCATCCTCCACCCCATGCGAGTTGCCGCGCCACGACCGTGCCGGTTTCTCTCCCCCCGCGCACGAAGAAAGGCCGTGATCAGCGGACTGAACACGGCCCTTGGACTTTGGCTATGGGTTGGCGTTACTTCGACTCGACGACCTCTTTCTTGCCCTTTTCGGGCTCTTCCATCTGTTCGCCCTCGAAGTTGAGGTGCTCCTCGTCCTGGACGTCGATCTTGATCAGGTTCTTGCCCTTGAACCGACCGCCCAGCACCGCCTCGGACAATGGGTCCTCGATGTAGTGCTCGATCGCACGTCGCAGCGGTCGGGCGCCGAATTCGGGGTTGTACCCCTTCTCGATGAGGAATTCCTTCGCCTGCGGCGTCAGTTCCAGGTGCAGCCCGTGCTCGGTCAGCCGCTTGAAGACCTTGCTCAACTCGTACTCGACGATCGTTTGGAGATCGTCCCTCGACAGCGGCTTGAACACGATCATGTCGTCGACGCGGTTGAGGAACTCCGGCCGGAAGTGACGCTCGACCTCTTTGTGCAGAACGTCCTTCATCTTGTCGTAGTTCGACTCCGGCGTCTTCTTGCCGAAGCCGAAACCCGTCTGGTTCTTGATCAGTTCGGCACCGATGTTGCTCGTCATGATCAGGATCACGTTCTTGAAGTCGATGCTTCGTCCAAAGCTGTCCGTCAGACGGCCCTCGTCCATGATCTGGAGCAGCATGTTGTACACGTCCGGATGCGCCTTCTCAATCTCGTCGAGCAGCAGCACCGAATACGGCCGACGCCGCACCCGCTCGGTAAGCTGGCCGCCCTCTTCGTAGCCGACGTATCCCGGAGGGGCGCCGACCAGACGACTGACGTTATGCTTCTCCATGAATTCGCTCATGTCGAGCCGGATCAGCGAGTTGCGATCGCTGAACAGAAATTCCGCCAGTGCCTGGGCCAGAAGCGTCTTGCCGACGCCGCTGGGCCCGAGGAAGATGAAGCAGCCCATCGGCCGGTTCGGGTCCTTCATGCCGCTCCGGCTGCGACGCACCGCCTTGGCCACCGTCGTGATCGCCTCGTGCTGTGAAACCACCGTCTTGTGCAGCTCCGCTTCGAGCTCCAGCAGTCGCTGCGTCTCTTTCTTCTCCAGGCGGGTCAGAGGCACGCCCGTCATATTGCTCACCACCTCGGCGATGATCTCGGTATCGACCACACCGGTGGAGTCCTTGTTCTGCTCGTACCACTTCTTGTGGAGTTGTGTCTTCTCTTCCAGCAGTTGCTGGGCTTCATCTCGCAGCGAAGCGGCACGCTCGTAATCGGCGCCGCGGACGGCCTCGTCCTTCTCGCGCTGGAGCCGCTCGATCTTCTCTTCGACCTCGGTCAGATCCGGCGGCGGCGTCATGTTCTTCAGCCGCACCCGAGCGCCCGATTCGTCCACTACGTCGATCGCCTTGTCCGGCAGGCACCGCCCCGTGATGTACCGCGTCGAAAGCTCGACCGCCTGGAACAGCGCCTCGTCCGTGAAACGAACCCGGTGATGCGCCTCGTACCGATCCTGCAAGCCCCGCAGGATCTCCAGCGCCTCGTCCTTCGACGGCGGGTCCACGATGATCGTCTGGAAACGACGCTCCAACGCGCCGTCCTTCTCGATGTATTTGCGGTATTCGTCCAGCGTCGTGGCGCCGATGCACTGCACCTCGCCGCGCGCCAGCGCCGGTTTCAGCACGTTCGACGCGTCGATCGCGCCCTCGGCGCCGCCGGCCCCGACCAGCGTGTGCAGCTCGTCGACGAACAGGATCACGTTCGCCGCGCGACGGACCTCGTTGATGACCGCCTTGATCCGCTCCTCGAACTGACCGCGATATTTCGTCCCCGCCACCATCATCGCCAGGTCCAGCACGACGATCCTCTTGTCCTTGAGGATCTCGGGGACCTGCTTGTTGATGATCTGCTGGCTGAGCCCTTCGACGATGGCGGTCTTGCCCACGCCCGCTTCGCCCAGCAGCACCGGGTTGTTCTTCGTCCGACGGCAGAGGATCTGGATCAAACGCTCGATCTCCCGCTTGCGTCCGATGACCGGGTCGAGCTCGCCGTTGATGGCCAGTTGCGTCAGGTCCCGTCCGAAACTGTCCAGGGCAGGGGTCTTGCTCTTGAGCTTGCGCCCCGCCGCACCCGCCGGGCCCATCTTCAGACCCAGATCGTTCGGCGCGTCTTCCACCCCGGCGCCCAGCAGGTTCAGCACCTCCTGGCGGACGTCCTCGAGCTTGAGACCCAGGTTCATCAGCACCTGCGCCGCAATCCCTTCGCTCTCGCGAAGCAGCCCCAGCAGGATGTGCTCGGTCCCCACGTAATTATGATTCAGGGCGCGCGCTTCCTCGATCGCGTATTCGATCACCTTCTTCGCTCTCGGCGTCTGCGGCAGCTTGCCCATCGTCACCATGTCCGGGCCGCTCTTGACGAGCTTCTCAACCTCCAGACGCAGCTTCTTGACGTCGACGTCCAGATTCTTCAGGACCGTCGCGCCGACCCCGCTGCCTTCTTTGACCAAGCCCAGGAGGATGTGCTCGGTCCCGATGTACTCGTGATTGAACCGCTGAGCCTCCTGATTGGCTAGGGCCATCACTTTCCGTGCCCGATCTGTAAAGCGCTCAAACATATTCGTTAAATCCGCTCCAAAGAATGTTCCTCTTCGTCCAGTTTCTGCGGCCCAAGAACCACCCCAGATTTCCTGCTTGCGCCCACGTTATCGCATGCCGCTCGTCTTCTGTCAACTCAGCGAATCCGATACCAGTCCGCCATCCGGACCGTGGGGATTGCTGGCGAGCATCGTACGTGGTCATCATTTATATGACGTAAAGGGCCTCCGTGTTCGTCTGGGCCAGGGAGCGACCCCCTGGATGAACTAGGTATCGGCAAAATCGGCCCGGAACTTTCCCTGCGGCCGGCGCAAAACGCATCTTTGTCGGAGGGCCCGTGCAGGGGCGCACTCCAGGCCGGCAGGATACTCGGTTGTTCTTGAGACCTTGGGAATCGGTCGATGTCCGTCTCAGCGGGTGCTGAAGCACCACTGGACCCCGTTCACGACCGCCTTCTCACGGCTCGGTCGCCGAACGGCAGTGCCCCCCATGCGGGCTATTTGTCGTCGCGATTGCTCTCTTCGAGCAGCTTGCGCAGGTAGGCGTTCTCACGCCGGGTCGCTTCGAGATCGAACGCCTGATACTTGATGCACACCCGAAGGTAATCCAGCAACTCCTGGAGCGTGTCGATACTCTTCTGGAGTTCCTTGCGATTGGCTTCCGCCTGTTTGGCAAGGTCCGCCAATTTCTTGTGGTTGGGATCGGTGCTCTCGCCGAACTGCTTGACCAGTTCGTTCAACGCACCTTCCAGACTGGCTTCATCCATTGGATCCTCCTCCAGTGTACTTCTCATCACCGTGATGCCGCCCCATATCCATGGGTCTATTGTACCACAGAGGAGCCTAGAAAAGAAGCGCATTTGGAGTGGTTTTGGTCGGTTGACGCCGATCGCACGCGAAAAACCAGGTCCGACGTAGCGCATGCCGAACGTGCCGACTGGGCATTGTCTGTCGCGCGGATATTCTGTGTCGATTATAGCGGCGGGGCGGTCCTGCCGCCGCCGTCCCGCTTCCCCCAATTTCTTACGGTCTTTCCGTTTCGCCCCCGGCTCTTACGTCCGCTTCTGTCAGAGACCGAAGAGCAGATCGTGCCCGCTGCGCTCGGGAGTCGCCAGCAGCCCCTCGCACCGGGGGCATGCGGATTGCCCAAGCCCGCGACGCCAGCCGCATTGCGCGCAGCGAATCAGCGGGCTGTGGTGCAACGCCCAATAACTCAGAAACCCCACAACGTTCAGCAGCGCCACCAGGGCCAGCCAGAAGGCCACTTGGCCCCGCGAGACGGATCGAGGACGGGCATGCACAAAGGTAAGCAGCAGAATTGCTGCCGTGACCAACCAGTTCCAGACGCTATAGCCCGGTCGGATCGTTTCGATCAGTTGAGCGAATTCGCGACGCCACTCCGCCTCGTCCGGAGGACTGACCTGATAGATCCGAAGCGCCCACGGCCACACCAGGTCCGCCACCAGGGGCGAGAAGGCCAGCACGTAGGGTTTCACGTAGGAACGCGGATCGCGATATTCCACCAGCGCGCTGTCTATCTCTTCACCCGGCAGCCTCCAACTGAATCGGTTGACTGGATCCAGGGTGCCGCTCGGGCTCACCCGATAGAGCTCGACCCACTGCGTCTTGCTCGCCTGCCGGTACGCCAGACGCCACGCGCGATCGATATCGGTTGTTGGAGCGGGGTACTCCCCCCACAGGCGCCGCATGAACACGCCCTCGTCCGCAGCCGCGAAGTCGCACATGTTGAAGTGCCACTGCTTCCACTCTTCCGGTGTTACCACTGCGATCGTCTCGTTGGGTTCTCTCAAGATCACATGGTGCACCCCGTCTTCCGTCTGACAGTGCAGCAACGGGCGACTCTGTCCGCGCGCCGCTACACCCGGGGCACGGTAAGAATCCCATCGCGTGATGGTGATCGTCCGCGTGTCGATCTGGCCTTCGGCACTGGCGAAAACCGCCTCGACCTGCCGCCTCTCAAAATCGATCTCGTCGATGCGCCTTTCCGTCTGCCACAGCAATCTCGGACTGTATGAATCGGAGGGCCACCAGGCCAGGAAGCTCTCGAAGGGCCCGAAGGGACGCGCCTCCGACGCCGAATCGGCCAGCCCGTCCGCCCCCAAGTGCCCGAGTCGGCCGCCCTCCACGTCATACCCGACAAAGACGTCGTCCCAGGGCGTGTAACGCCATAGCTCCAGGAGCTCATCCCGCCTCGCGACCGGAATTGCCAGAGACCGCGAATTCTCGGAAAGCGGCACCTGCACATGCCTCATGTAGGGCGCGGTGAAGAGGTCGCGATGGGCCCGTTGAGCCCACGACAGGTAGTCATAGGGTACCTCCCCGCGCGGACCGGTCCACAGCAGCCGGTCGTTGACGTCGTGGATCTGCACCTCGGCGGAATCCGCTCCGGAACGATTCCCTCCGTCCAGCATGGTCAGCCTGCTGCTCTCGGTCACCAGGTGCAGCGTGCCATCGGGTAGGAACTCTTTCCGCGCATGGAGGATTCGTTGTGCCCGTTTCTCTGCGTCCGACAGCTCATCGCCGGTGCCCGCCCTCGGCGCGGCCGGGTACCGAGGCCAGAACACCGGTACGATCTCGATCACGCTCACTTGCACGATCGTTACCGCCACGAATACCAGCAGCAGCGTCATGAAGACCCTGGCGGACCCGGCCGCATGCGACAGCAGGCTGTTCGTTGTCATGCTTCGGTTTCCTTCTCTCTAGAACTCTCGACGCCGAAACTCCGCCAGATCCTGTAACAGCAGAATCACTACCGCCAGGGCGATCAGCCCCGCGATCCAGGGGGGTTGCCACTGCATCCAAATGACGAAGACCGCCAGCACCGCGAACGCCAGCCCGAAGATCCGTGTGGTGTACCATCGGGCCATGCTCAGCGCCGACAGCGCCGTCCCCAGATACACCAGCAATCCCATCACGAGGTGCAGCCAGCCCGCCAGCAGCATCCTGGTCGGCTCCGGAATCACAAACAACCCGGGCCGGCACGCGTACCAGTACAACCCGCTCCAGACCAGGCCGACGGAGACGACGAACGCCGCCACGGCCGCCGCCAGCTTGGCCCAGAACACCGTGCTCCGCGTCACCGAGCGATGGAGCAGAAACGACCAGGTCCGTGCGTACAGGGGGACCCAGAAATGCTGCACCCCCAGCACCAGCCCGAGCCCCGGCGCGATGAACGCCAGCCACAGCGCAGGCAGCGCCAGGTTCGATTCGTACAGGAAATAATGGTTGTTTACCGTCTGGCCGGGTTCCAGCCCCTCATGATAGCTCCAGTACGTGGTTACCGGAAACCTCGCCTTCGCACGCAGGACCAGCACCCCGACCGCCAGCAGCAGCAACCCCGCCAAGAGCATCCAGGGCAGCGACTCGCGAAGCTCTTTGCGCCATAGCGCCAGGAATCTCATCTCAGGCTTCCTCCCACTGGAACAGCCGCCTCCGGTGGGGCGGCGCCGTGAACTCGATGAACTGATCCTCCAGGTTCATCTCGACGAAATCGAAACGCTCGGCGCCGGCCTCGCCTGCCCATTCGGCGACCTCCGCCTCGCCGACACCCACCAGCGTCACTTCGAGCTGTCGCTCGCTGCGCCGGCAGTGGAGCAGGCCGTCGAGTTCGACTTCGGCCGGCACCGAGCCATCGAAATGCAGCACCACCTTGCGGACCGATTCGCGGAACTGCTCGAGCGTACAGTCGGCCCGCAGTACGCCGCGATCGAGAACCACGATCCGGTCCGCCACCCGTTCGACGTCCGCCAGGATGTGGCTGGAAAACAGCACCGTCCGTCCCTGCCGCGTGATCAGTTCGATCATCCCTTCGAGGAACTGCCGCCGGATCACCGCATCGAGACCCAGCGTCGGATCGTCCATGATCAGCAGTTCGGGATTCGGCGCCAGTGCCAGCGCCAGCGACACCTGCGCCCGCTGGCCGTTCGAGAGGTGCTTGATCTTCTGCTTGGGCGACAGTTCGAAGTACTCGATCATGTCTGCAAAGAGTCGCGCGTCCCATTGCCCTGGGAAAAACGGCCGCTGGAAGGCCTCCAGCCGGTCGATTGTCATCCAGCGAAACAGCCGGTGCCCTTCGGTGACGTAGCCGATCCGCTGACGGATCGCGGGGGTCAGTGCTGCCGAGTCGCACCCCAGCAGGCGCGCCGAGCCCGCCGTCGGCGTAAGCATTCCCAGCATCAGTTTGATCGCGGTCGTCTTGCCTGCGCCGTTGCGCCCGAGAAAGCCGCAGATGCACCCCCGCGGAACCCTTAGATCCAGATGGTCCAGCGCCGCCCGCACGCCGTAGTACTTCGTCAAACCCTGTGTTTCGAGCACGATCTCAGTCATTCTCGCTCTTGCCTCCGTCCGGTTGGGGCGCGAACCGCTCCAGCCGCTTCTCGAAAAGCTCGCTCAGCTCCGCCCGCGACAGACCCAGATTGACCGCTCGTGCGATCACCGTGTCCATCCGTTCAGCCAGGAGATTGACCTGGGCGGCGTCGGCGTGACGCAACGCCGGATCGCTGACGTACGTCCCCGAACCCGTCTTCGTCGTCACCAGGCCCGCCTGCTCCAGCAGCGTGTAGGCCCGCGCCACTGTGTTGGGGTTGATCACCAGCTCGCCCGCCAGTGCCCGCACCGCCGGAAGCCTGTCGCCCGTCCGCAACTCACCCCGCGCGATCGCCCCGCTGATCTGCTCCACCACTTGCTGGTAGATCGGCGTCTCGGAACCGCTGGAGATCTGCATCCAAAGTGCCATGGCCACCGTTCTCACCTATCCGCACGAAAAGCGTACTAATATCATTAGTACATTATGTACTAGCAGTTCGCACACCGCAAGCACTTTTTTCATGCGACAGGTGAAATTTCCTGCGGACATGGACGGGGCGCCTTGCCCTTGGAGAGCACAAATGACGTGTTGAAAAGTGGTTATGCGTGCCGGCTACTCTTGCGACTGTGGATTCATCACCCGCCCGAAAAACAGAATACTGCCCGAAGTATCCTCGCGGATCATGAAAATGAAGGGGTGGTCCGCCCGGAATACAGGCGTCCGCTCGGGACCCACCGAGGTCAGTTTCATCACCGCGCCGGTAGCCGCCGCCGCCTCCGTCCCTTCCTCGTTGACGTCGATATAGGCCTGATGGATCACCGCCGAGAGGAACAGGTTCCGCCTTCCCGTCATCCCCGAGAAATCCGCATCGTCGCTGAAGGCCCGCACCATGCCCATCGAGCGCAACATGCTCGCCAGACTGAACTTACTGGTCATCTCGAACTTCGGCACCGAGACGATCACCTCCCGCTCACCCAGGCGCTTCAGCCAGCCTTCCAGATTCTCCCTGCTCAGCATCTGCTCGAGCCGCCCGATACCGTCGGCCTCGCTCGGCAGTAGGAGGATCATCGACAGCTCCTCGCCCACATAGGGCAGCCGCAGCACCTGCAACTCGTCGGCCTGGGCATAGTCGAATTCCGCCCTCTGGTTCATCATCGGCACCTGCACCGTATTGCCGCCGATCAGCGTGAACGCAGCCTCCTGCGTCCGATCCTCCTGGAACTGCCGGGCCCAGTCGCCCTTGAAATAGATGGCATTGGTCAGTACCAGCCGGGTCATCGCATCCAGCGTACCGGGACTCAGCAGGTCTTTGACCTTGCCGTTGGTCTGTTCTTCGACCCACGCATTGATCCTCTGCCGTACCTGGGCCGTCGCCGCGACGAAGTCCACGTTCCGCACCCGCCCTTGGTACTGCGACTCCACGAACTCCACGAACGAATCGAGAAAATCGAAATCCTCCTGGGCCCACAGCGCGTTGGCGATTCGCAGCTCGTATGCCTCCTCGCTGCCCTGTTCGTTCAGGTCTCGCATGATCTGCCCGAACGCCGCCGCGAACTCCTCCGGCGTCATCGGCTCCTCCGCCATCCCCAGGTCCGACAGCACCTCCGGCTCCGTCGGATACCGCAGCGCCCGCGCCATCTGCTCCGCTGTCGCGTCCCGCGCCCCTGCGTAGACCATTGCCAGCGCCGTCGAGACGCTGTAAGGACTGAAAAACAGGTTCTCCTCGCCCCCTCGCAGCTTGCTGTAGAGTTCCATAGCGAACTGATTGTTTCCGTTGACCACCATCTCCCGTGCCGCCGGCCGCACCTCCCGCTCTTCCTCCTGCGCCGCCGTCGCACAACCCGCACAAGCCATCCCCGCCATCAATAGCACTGCTGTCCGTAATACGTTCATGGCCCCATCCTTACACAAGAACCCTTCTGCTCTCCTGGACGCCTATTGTACTGCGCCGGTTGACAGCCGTTTGTCAGTCTGTTCCTCATTTTTACCCATATCCGGCCGGTCTTTGCCCTGAATCACGCGATTTTCTTGAGCGAGCATGGCAACGTCGGTAAGATGCGCCTTCGGATGCAAGAGAAAGGGCGCCATAGCCGTGATCCGCACCACACATCTTGAGATCGCCTCCAGACCGCAGTGGATCCGCCGCCACCGCCCCGATCCGCCGTTCGATCTCCACGAATGCGTCGTCAAACAGCCCCATTTCAACCGCTTCCTCTACGAATACGTCGGACGGAACTGGAAATGGACCGACCGCCTCGCCTGGTCCGAGCAGCGGTGGCAGGAATATGCCGCCGCTGACAACCTGCGCACCTTCGTCGCCTTCCGCCAGGCATCCATCGTGGGCTACTACGAACTTCAGCAGCAGGGCGACAGCGTCGAAATCCGCATCTTCGGCCTCGCCCCCGAATTCATCGGCCACCGCCTCGGAGGCCCGCTGCTCGATGCCGCCATCGAAAGTGCCTTCGCCTGGGGCGTCCGCCGCGTATGGGTCCATACCTGCACCGATGACCACCCTCGCGCCCTCGACAACTACCTCCAGTCCGGCTTCTCCATCTTCAAGACCGAAGAGAAATAGCCTCGCGGAGAAGATCATGCGCCGGGCGGCAGCGGCAAGCGGCGCTTGCCGATGGCGGATTGCGGAACTGCCCTTGAATCACCTGCATCCAGCGACTATAACTCGACCCTCTTGTACCCCGACCGACTGGGGTCGCAACAGGGCGATTTACTGGAGTTCTCAGGAGATTTCATTGGCAGCAGACAGCAGAAACGTGGATCTGATCGTAACCGACCTGGGCGGCACGATGGTCAAGACCGACGACGCCATCATCGCCGCGGTCCGGCGGGCCGCCACCGAACTGGGCATCCCCGACGGCATCACCGACCCCGTCTACGACGTCTTCGGCACGAGCATCTGGGAATACGTCCATGCCTACCTGCCCGACGGACACAAGCACCGCACCGACGAGTGCCACGCCAGGTTCTGGGAGCTGTTTCCCCACGCCGTCCTCGATCGGATCACGCCCTTCGATGGCGTCGAAGAAGCCCTCGTCGAACTGAAGCAGCGGGGGGTCCGCCTGGCGGTCCTCAGCGGCCTCAAACTCGAATCGATCGAAGAGATCGTCGCCACCTTCCGCTTTCAGGACTGGGATGCCGTCCGCTCGTCCATGCCGCTCAAGGCCGCCGCCGATTCCCGCGCCGCCGGCATCGTTGCCCTCGTCCGCGAGTTCCGCGTCGCCTCCGAGCGAACGATCTACATCGGCGACACCGACCACGACGTTCGTCAGGCCCGCAAGGCCGGTGTTGTCGCCGCCGTCGTCCAGACCGGCGGCCAGGCCCTCAAACACCTCGACAAAATTCAGGCCGAGCACCCCGACCACCTCCTCCCCGCGTGGCCCCACCTCCGACAAGTGGTGTGATCTTCACCTCCGTCCTTGCGTGCGCGCGAAATGCAGCAGCATTCGCCCCTGCCCCGCTGCGCCATGAAGCGAGGTTGAGTTCCCAGACCGAGCAGTTTATCATCTCGCCATGAGTCGCGACGAAACGACTGTCTCTTGTAGGGATCGCCCGATGAAGACAACGCCTGAGATGCCACGCCCGCACGGAGCACCGTCATACCTTGCTCTTGGTGCTGTAGTGGCGGTCTTCTTGATGGGTTGCGCCGGACGCGGTTCGTCGCAAGCCGTAGTGGAGACAAAACACCTGGCTGCCCCGACGGTCCTTCCACACGTCACCGCCGAGATGAACACGCCGGGGTTCTGGATCGGGCGACTCTCCGCCCCCGACGAAGTGATCTTCTCCGCTGACCAGATCCGCGAATTCAACCGCGATGTCCGGACGCGTCTGCGACTGACCAAGGACATCGCGAGTTTCCCCGCCGAATTCGACGGCCCCGAACTCCGCGCGATCCTCCAACGCGAGCTCGATGGCTTTCGCCGCCAAACCCTGTACGACGACGCCGGTCGCAAGGCAGATGCGCCATTCTACGCGCCTGTAGAGGAAGGCATGCAACTGTCCGCGATCGACGCCCGCGTGGACGTCCGATTCGCCCTGATCACGCGCAACGCTGACCAGAGACTGCTGCCGACCGCCGAGGGCCTGTATGCCGAGCCGGGCGATATCGATTTCGACCAGATCCAGAACAGCGCCCTAGATATCGGCACACCCGTCGCGATTCTGCACGGAACCACCGACCGTCAGTGGTACTACGTGATGGGACCGTCCAGCGACGGATGGATCGAAGCCGACAAGCTGGCATTCTGTTCGCAGGACGAGTTGCGAAACATCCTGAGCCGCCCCTTCGTAACCGTCGTCCGTGCCAAGGGCAACGTCTATCTCGATCCCGAGTTGACGCAGTACTATGGCTTCATCCGCATGGGATCGAAGCTGCCCCTGGCCGACGACTCCACCCCCGACGTTACCGCCATACTATTGCCCACCCCCCGCGACGATGGAACGCTGCAAATCCGTACAGGCTACCTCCATCGCCGCGAGACGGTCGCGGGACATCTCCCTTACACACCCCGCCATATCCTCGAACAGGCCTTCGAGATGCTCAATACCCCCTACGGCTGGGGTGGTGCCCACGGACAGCAGGATTGCTCGCAGTTCGTCCAGGAGGTCTTCGCCACCGTCGGCCTCGCGCTGCCCCGCAACTCCTCCGAACAGGCCCACGTGGGCTCATTGGTCGCCCGTTTCGAACCGAAAGACTCAGACGACAAGAAGCTCGACGCCATCCTGGCCCGCGCCGTCCCAGGCACCTGCCTGCTCCACATGAAGGGCCATGTCATGCTCTACATCGGTTCCGTAGCCGGTCGTCCCTACGCCATCCACGACGTCTGGGCCTATCGCGAACCCGCCCCCGACGGCGCCGATGTCCTTCGTATCATCAACCGCGTCGCCGTCACCGACCTCTGGCTCGGCGACGCCTCCCGCATCGGCTCTCTCCTCCACCGCCTCAAGTCCATCCGCGCCCTCGCCCCCGCGCCCGGGAACTGACGGCTCTCTCCGCCCTCCTGGTCTCCATCCGCGTCCCTGATGCGGAGTCACTCGGCGTCCCCTTCGGATCTTTCGACGTGACCGAAGCTGGTTGTTGCCTCTCTCGTGGCCTTCAGTTACTGCGATTTCTATGGATGCCACCGACCAAGGCCTGGGCTTCTGCTGTCCGCTCTTTCGTCGCTAATGCGCGATCAAAAGGACTTGAGCCCCTGAGTCTCATTTGATAGTATGGAGTTACGCAATGGATGACAGCGAGCTGGCGGCTGAGGGCTGTGCGGAGCAGATCCGGTCCAAGGAAGACAGCTTCTTGGCAGTAGTGATGGGCGGGCTGCTGCTTGCGGTGGTTCGTGCCGGTAACGGTCGCCGGAGCAGGCAGATTCGACCCGTTGCTGCGGGTCGCGCGGATGAAACATGCCGGTGTATACTGGACAGATCATCGGCTCGGTACCGTAGCGGTGGACCGGGCGGACGGTCGTCTGGATTTGTCGTGTATTTAGTGCATTTCATACTGCGGAGGATGAGAACCATGAAGCAACCTGCAAGTCTATTGATCATCGGGTGTGTTATCACGATCGCCTTCGCTACGCGATCGCATGCCGAAGACATGGGCTCGATCTTCTGCGGCCAAACGTGCAGCGGCACCATCAGTGCGGCCGGCGAAGAAGACACCTGGACTTTCACCGCCTCGGCGGGCGATCATATTGTACTCAGTGTTCTAGAGACCTCCGGCCTGCTCCATACCTACGCAGTCGTGTACGCGCCGGATGGCAGTCGCGAGATGAACTTCCGGCTCGACATCGATTGGCACATGAGCCAAACCGGAACCTATCGAATAGTCATCTATGACGGGCAGGACACGACCAACGATCTGTCCGACATCTCGTTCGACGACACCGGTACCTATAACATCACGTTCTTGAACCTGAGCGCCTGTCCGGGGACTACGATTTCGTGCAACGACACGCTTTCCGGGACAATCGACGCGGTGACCGACATGGAGACCTGGCAGTTTTCGGCCGAGACGTACCAACGCATTCTGCTGGCCGCCATCCCAACCTCCGGAGATCTTCATCCGGACATCACCATCTTTGCCCCGGATGGAAGCCGGGAAGCCCACGATGACCTAGTTACCCATCAGGCGATGAGTCAGACCGGCACGTATACTGTCGTGATTACGGACGGAGATGCCGGACCTGACATACGCTATGATGCTACCGGTACATATAATCTCACGTTCGTAAACGTGTGGGGTTGTTCGGGGAGTGCGATTGCGTACGACGAGATCGGTTACGGGACGATCGATGCCGCATCCGACATGGACGTTTGGCAGTTCTCTGCCCTCGAGGGCGAGCAGATTACGGTCAGCGTGGTTGGGACTTCGGGCTCCCTCAATCCGTCTCTGATCGTTTATCTCGCCAGGGGGGGCGGCATCTTCCAGGGCTCCGGCCAGATCGACTGTGATGTACCGTACACGGGCACTTGCCGGGTCGTGGTCTTCGACGGACACGCCGACGCCACCGATCCTTCCCTGGATGATACCGGGCAGTATGAGATCATGGTCACGTGCGCCTCGCCGGCAAACATGTATTCACTGAGCACTTCCTCCACCGCCGGAGGCTCGGTTGCCTTGCCGGGGGAGGGGGTTTTTGCCTACGCTCCTGGGACCAATGTCTCGATTCGTGCCACGCCGCAGAGTGGCTACACGTTCAGCGGCTGGAGCGGCACCGCCGTCACTGCCGGTAAAGTGGCCAACCCCAGCGCCGCATCGACGACCGTGACCCTGGACGGCAATTACACGCTGATGGCCAACTTCTC
>NPIE01002496.1_pt1 | contig 46739 bp, 40 predicted proteins | sample 8637661 | NCBI WGS metagenome assembly NPIE01 (sample SAMN07420842, study PRJNA396082) | bioreactor metagenome | isolation source: sample BA12 brine-fed electro-methanogenic bioreactor BA | place: Japan: Kochi | collected 2016-12-09 | reverse complement strand
TAACCAGCTGAGCTACGCGCCCTTAAATCATTTGTTAACTATGCGCTCTAACCAGCAGTCCTTTACAGGATCTGCGAAACAATGCGCCCTCATTCAGGCTTGCATTATAGCAAAATTTGCCTCAAAGGTCAATTGAGTGCCAATGACTTTGCCGCAAAAATAATCCTTCTTCATGGCCCAAATCGAATCCTGGCGAAACAGATTTCCATCCGCGCCACTTCACAAAATAGCACCCGCTGCCCGTTACACTCGACGCTGCTTCTCAACCTTCACCCTGATTTTCTCCACAACTCCATCCCGTTTAAAGATGTGGGCGCTGGTTTCCCGGTCAAGCCTGCTCCCCTTTACCGTCATGCGCTGCCCATCACGGGCGTCAACAACAATTTCTGCTGCTTCACCAACTATTAGGATGACCGGCGTCTGGCAATAGGTAAACGCAACCGAACCTGCAGGGGCAGAAAGGGATTTATGATCACCCTCTACATCAATGAAATCAAAGGTCCCAGCGGAGGAGAGCAATTCCTCGGGGTTAAAGAGTGATGGGTCAAAAACCAGGCAGCCCTCCTCAACAGTCAAAGCCAGCTCTGCCAGGCGGGCAATGATCTCCTCTTTCACCAATCCTGTCATCCCCGGCTGCCTTGCCCCCTGCCCCTCGGGGGTATGGGAATAGGGATCGCTCGGGAAGGCACCAAATTTTTCGGGGGATTTATTGAAGCCCAGCCCATCCCGAATATCCCGGTATTTCTCCAATAAACGCGACGCCAGGGTTTTATCTTCACAGGTATGGATGGTTTCCGCAACTGCCAGCAGCAGCTTGGATACCATATGCCAGTAAATGCTGCCCAAACCCTCGTAAGCAAAGAAGGTGCTTGACCGCCCGGTGAATTCTGAATGCCGAAACACCGATTCGAACAAGCTCACGATTTTATCCTGTTCCCGCTCGACGGCATCCTGATATTTGGGGTTTTTTCCAAGCATTTCAAGCGCCCGTCTCACATCCCTCTCATTATGGATGCTGCCGCTGAAGTGAAAATATCCCAGTCTATCTTTCACAAGGATGCTTTGATCCTTCTCCGCAGCGAGCATCTCTGGTAATGCCAAACCAGAGAGCAGTTCTGGGGCCATGCTGTTCTTCTCCAGAATCCCTGGCAGGGTCTTATCAGGGTAAAGGATGTAAGATTTTTGGCCTTCGAGATAAAGCGGGCTTTGCTGCAAGCTTTCAAGCAAATCAAGCGCATCCTCCGCTGAGAGCATCCCGGATGACAGAATAGAGACCTGCCCTTCGAGCATGACATCTAAGTGTTTGATGCCAATACTGTTATCACCGAATTGGATTACATTATAAGCATGGTACAGATCATCTTCCCGCCGATTTGCTTTGAGTGAATGGGCGAGAAACCGCTCAACCAGCTCAAGGAAATCAATCAGGTTCTGTGCTGGAAGTTCTGAAAATTGACCCGTAAAGCCCTGCTGATAAAGACCCTCCCGGTATTCGCTGCCGGCTTCACTCAGCGCGCCTAATATTTGGGAACGGTTTTGGTCATTGAATGTCCCCTTGAGATGCTGCTCAAATTCGATCAGTATTGCTGAGATTGCTGAAAATTGGTTTTCCAGCTCCGCGCTGACCTGGTATTTTGCTTCAGCCTCTTCTTTGAGTAATGTTTTGAAAAATACAATAAAGCGGTACAGGTAACCCAAAGTGACCACAGAAAGGCCTTTTCCGACCAGGGCGTTATTCGCATCATTCCATTCTGGCCGCTGGGTATTCATCCAGATCCCGCCTTCTGGGACAAAATTAACCAGTTTTGCTAAAAGCAGCGTCAGTAATTTTTCAACCAGTGTGCGATGGACAACTTGCCCATCCGAATCGCGAAGAAGTCTTCCGTCCGATCCAAATTTCTTGACATCTGATTCGATTTTTTCTTCAAGCGCCGCATCAAAAAGGATGGTATGGTACGGATCTTCCAACAAAGCCTGATAGGGTTTAATCCGATAGGGAACATTGGCATAACTAAAAATTGGTTCATCCAACTTACTTTGAAGTTTTCCAGGATGCGCCTTCACACTCAACGCCATCAATTTCAGCAAATAGATGATTTGATGATCGCTCCAATAGCCGATGTTGCTCCAGGGATTGCCAGGCTCCGGAATTTCCCAATCAATGCCTTCAAGTGTGATCCGGTAAGGGTTGTAACCATCAGCGGTCGTAGCGTTCAAAAAGGTAAAAATCATTCCCTCAACAAATTCGGGGTAAGACCAGGCTAAGGCTTCCCAGTTTTGGAAGATATCCCGCCAGTTTCCTTGATAATCAAGCCGGTCAGACCCATCGCTTTCCTTGATATTGATCGAGAACATATTCCACGGACGGCTTGGATCGCCATGCCTGCGGCTAAAGAATAAGGGTAAATAGGTATAAGATAAGCGAATCAGGTCCGCATCCCCATATTGCTCAGCGCGTGAATATAAATCGTAAATATGTACTTGCTCTGGTAAGGCAGAAAAGAATGCCCTTGCTTCTTTAAGAAGACCCTTATTATGGCCATAAACATAATCCATAAATTTCTTCTTGCTGATCCAATACTGAGCATAGAAAATGCCGCCGCGCATGATATTGAACAAAACATTGGCAAAGTGGTGAGACGTCGTAGGTTGATCCGCTGAAAGCTGGAGGCCATCCGCCTGTGCGACAAGTGCCTGTATTTCATTTCGATTATGCTCGATATCCTTTTCGATCTCCATGCTCAAAGAACCTTGTTGCTCAATCAGCATATTTCTTGTATCTGCCATCTGTGACCAATCCTGGCTTACATCAGCGGCAATGTGCCATGAAATTTCCTGCCCCGCAAGCAACTCTTGTTTTGAATGAACAAAATATGCCCCCCGCTTTCCGCGGGTCTCAATCTCCTGTGTTATGCCTCGCCCATTTCTAAAATCGTTCAATTGAGCAGAAGAGAGCAATATCTCTGGATTTTCTAAACCAACCTGGAACACTGTTGTCGCCAGCAGGGATTCGCTGGGTTCTGGAAGATCCGTCAGGGTTGCATTCAGAGTGAAAATCCCAAGCCCGGTTTTGACATCCAGTTCGCTGCGTTTATAGGCATCCAACAAGCAACTGGTTGTGTTCTGTACACTTACTTGCGAGAAAGCAGGCAGAATATTCTGAATGCCATCCAGAAATTCCACGCGGCATTCCTCAGAGGAATTGAGCAACCAGGAGGTCTTTATGAAGCCAAAACGATCGCTTGTTCGCCAAGCATAACGGAAGATGAGACCAAGATCGCGGTTTTCCTCCTCAAAAACCAATGATGTGCCTGTTTTGTTCTTATAGAGGTTTCGGTGCACATCATAAAGCCCCTGCTGGCGGATCGAAAAAGGTTCCCAATAGAAAACCCGATTTCCACGAGTGATCAGCAAGATGGTTTTGCTTCCCGTATTTTCATGATTTTCTGTGATCTTATCTTCGGTGTAATAAGGAAATAACGCGTTTTCAGGGTTTACGCGCCCAGCCGTCAACCCCCCTGTTGAAGATATAAAGAACCAGTGATTAGAACTGCTCACCAAGCTCATGAAAAATGGCGGCATCTGGTCATAATTCTGGATCCTGTAATAAGTCTCTCCAAACAGCTCTAAAAATTCACCTGATACTTCAGAGGTATTGTGTTGTAATGGGGTTTCACCAACAAAAATTGGTCCGGTATCCTTTTTCATTGCGATATTCCTCTTAGTTAGATTATTGACCTTGATATACTTTCACCCAATCTACGAGCATAGCAATCTCATTATTGACAATTGCCTTTACTGTTGCCTCAGACATCCCATAGTAAGGCTCTTTGATCCCATTTGTTTTATAGGGGTAGCGGCCGCCTAATGCCAAGTTTAGAATAATATGTTGTTTCTTATCGTAAACCCAAGGGCCAAAAAACTCAACCATTGGACGAGAAACTCGATAAATCAGTTCTTCATCCACCAAAAAATAAAGGCCGTCGAGCGTCCAATCTAATGAATAAGTATGCCACTGGGTTACCCCCCCATGAGCTCTAAAATATTTTTTATTGACAAGCGCAGACTCGCCCGAATACCCGGGGCCATGTACCGCTGCACTGATCCAATCGGGTTCACCTACAGCTTCCATGATATCCAATTCACCGCAGCCAGGCCACCCCCCCTGGCTTCCTAATAGCCAAAAAGCTGGCCACAAACCCTCGCCCTTTGGGAGCATGATCCTGGCTGAAATCCTGCCATAAGTAAAATCAAATTTCCCCTTTGTATGTATTCTCCCTGACACAAAATCAAAGGTCCTACCTTCTGGGGTAACAAAATCCTTAATAAACTTTGGCTGAACAACAAGAACCCCGTCCGCCTCATCTATTTTTTTCTTAATAAACACCGTTTCGCTTGAATCAATATATGCTTGCTGTTCATCGTTATGACGTTTGCCGGTCACTTCTACATTCCATTTGGAACGATCTATTTTATCTGACGTAAAATCGTCAAAAAAGACCAGTTCATCAACTTTGGATAGCTGCATCGGAAAAAGTCCTATTTACGGTGTTTTTTCATACACACGAACATAATCAATCATATACTGCGCCGGAAATTCTGTATCGGGTGTCACAATTCCGCCAAGAGTGCCGCCAATGGCCAGATTAAGAATGATAAAGAAAGGCTGGTCAAAGACCCACTCCCGGTTACCGACATCCTCTCGGGTATAGGTGCTGTATTTCTCGCCATCATAGAACCAACTGATTTGGTCATCTTCCCACTCTATGGCGTAGGTATGAAAATCATCAGCAATACCATAATCCTGCCGATTCCACTTGCTTAAGCCCATAGCCCCTGAGTAACCAGGCCCATGCAAGGTGCCAATAATCAAATCGGGTTCTCTGCCTACATATTCCATGATGTCAATTTCACCGCAATCCGGCCAACCAACTTCAGGGAAATTCTCCCCAAGCATCCAAAAGGCTGGCCACAGGCCTTTGCCTTCAGGCACCTTGATCCTGGCTTCGATTCGGCCGTATTGAAAAGTTTGTAATCCTTGGGTCTTGAGCCTGGCTGAGGTGAAGTTAAAGCCACCGCCTTCAAGAGTTTCTTTTTGAGCGGTGATAACCAACATCCCATCTTCTATGTGTGCATTATCTTTGGAGTCGGTATAAGTCTGCATTTCACCATTCCCCCAACCACCACCGCCCAGGTCATAAGTCCAATTTGATGTATTAATTTTTCTATCACTAAATTCATCATTCCATAGCAACTCCCACCCCTCGGGCGATTCAATAACGTCTGATTCTGATGCCAGGTTGAGCGGTGTACAGGCTGTAAAAACAAGTATAAGAAAAACGAACACTGATCGTCGCTGTAATTTTTGCATGATGATAGAGCTCCCTTTGTTCCATTGGAAGATTGAATTTCAGGTAAGGTTATATACTCGATTGATCGAAATGAAAACCTTACCTGATCATTACGTTATCCTTTGACAGCTCCCGTTGTTAACCCTGAGATGATGTATCGCTGCATCAATAAGAAGATGAGCAGCATCGGGAAGGTCATGATTAATACAGCGGCTGCCAAGGTCGGCCAATTACTGCCATAAACACCCTGGAAAACGATCATGCCGCGGGTGATGGGGTAATACTTCTGACTCGTGAGGTAAATTGTTGGTAAGATCAATTCATTCCAAATACCAATCGCATGTAACACTGCAACCGTCGCCACAGCAGGCCTGATCAGTGGGAAGAGGATCATTGTCACGAACTTAAAATAGCTGCAACCGTCTAATGCTGCTGCTTCATCAAGTTCAATGGGTATGGTTTTGATGTAATTGACAAGGATTGTGAACCCAATCGGATTGATCGTGAATAGTAGAATATACCCGATAGGGTTATTATATAGCCCAAGTCTCAACATTAATTGGAATTGAGGGATCAAGGCTGGGGGCAAAAATAGCGCAACGATGAACAGAAATAGAATAATTTTTGCGCCTTTTATATACCCTCTGGAAACAGGAAATGCGAGAAATATTGCAGTTACCACATAAACCAGGGTTGCTGAAACTGTATAGATGATTGTGTTGGTTAAATAACGTGGGAAATTTGCCTTCTGCCATGCATCAATAAAATTATCAAAGTTCGGTGAAGTCACAAGTGAAGTCGCACTTTTCATAAAATCAGGAAGTGATTTCAGAGAAGTATTGACCAACATGATCAATGGGCCAGCATATATTATGGCAAAGATAACCAGAACCGCATAGGATAATATCTTTCCCCATTTAATTGGACGTCGGATTTTTATATTTACGCTCATCCTAATATCCTTTTCTCTCTACGATTTAGGAAAAACTGTGTTGTTGTCCCCAATATAAGAACCAAGATAAATAACACAATGGATGCAGCAGCGGCATAACCCTGTCGGAATGAACTGGTGACACTGCCGGATGTTTGACCAAAACCGACAGCATAAATCAAATAGCCCAAAACCTGAGTGCCATTTCGGTAACCAATTAATACCAGGAACAACTGCCACGCCTGAAGAGATCCAATGATGTTCAAGAGTAGATTTGTGTTCACGCTTGGGGTAAGCAATGGCCAGGTAACATTTTTGAATACCTTCCATTTATTCGCACCATCAATTTCTGCTGCCTCATATAATTCGCTAGGAATAGTTTGCAGACCTGCGAGGAAGATAATCATTGTCGTACCCAAATTTGCCCAGATTTGAACCACAATCACCCAACCAAACGCTTCAGTTGGCGGCCCCCCAAAAAACTCCGAACTTATACCAAAGAAATTCAGGATTGAGTCCATCGGGCCGCCCAAGGGATAAAGAAATAACGACCAAATCAACCCCTGGATCACCGCGCCAAGGATCACTGGCATAAAATAAAGGGTTCTAAAAAAATTAGTCCCCTTAAGTTTCTGGTTGACCAATACGGCAACCAGCAATCCCAAACTAAATTGGATGGTTGTAACAAAAAAACAAAAGATCAAAGTCCGTCCAAGCGCGGCGAGGTTATCACGTGAAGCCTGACCCATAAAGAGAAACTCTTTATAGTTATCCAAGCCAACCCAATCGACGGGAGCACCTCTAATACCTGTTGCGTTCGTAAATGAAAAGAACGTTGTGGAAATAGATGGACCCAAAGCAATCATTAAGTACAATAAAAGCCCTGGAAGAAGAAATAGATAGGGCGCCCAACGCGACTTACCACTGCCAAAATGATAGCCCCTCATACTTAACCTCCATTCTATCAAAATTTAATATGCTTCCTGTCAAATAGACAGGAAGCATATTTACGAAATTATGGTTACTGATTGGCATCCAATCCGGATTGCAAATCTTCTTGGACTTTGTTGGCAAGTTCTCCAGCATCATCAAAGGTGCCAAAGGGTGCAAAGTATGATGCCCATGGATTAGCATATTGACCTGCGCCCTTGGGGGCTACATAATATTGCTCATAACCAACTCTAAAATTCTCCAGGTAAGGAGCAACCTCACGGCCAATTTGCGTATCCAAAGTTACGCCTGGCTGAGTGGGGAAGAAGCCAACTGCGTTGACAAATGCAGCGTAGTTTTCCTGTTCCGAGAATTCCGTCAAGTAAAGGAGCCCGGTTTCTTTATTGGGTGAATTTTCAGCAATAACCCAACCCTGATCATATTTACCAAATAGATATTTGTTGTCTTCAGGATCGTCGCTGCCGGGGAAGGGGATATAACCCCACTCAAATGCAGGTTCAGCCGATTCGATAGCAGCCGCGTACCAGGTTCCCCCGGCAAACATTGCTACCGCACCAGAAGCAAAACGTCCAGGAGCAGCATCACCTGCAATACCACTGGCGCCTTCTTCCATCATATCCTGGGCATAAACCTTCATCTTATCCCACATTTCCATGGATTTTTCATCATTCCACTTAATGGATCCTGTCCATAACCCTTCAACCAATGCTTCCTGATCTGGATAGATAGAGCCAATTAAACCATAAGCACCAACGAAGATCGGCCAGCCATCCTTACCGCCAGCGGTCATACAGGGAATTCCTTCACCCGTAAAGGTCTCACAGGCACTCACCAGTTGATCCCAGGTCGTGGGAACTTCCACGCCATACTGAGCGAAGAGATCTTTGTTGTAATAAAGACCGCTATAAGAAACAGTACCCAGGTTGATCTGGTAAACTTTCCCGTTATAGGTACCAGCATCTGTAATAGCTGATTCATAATAGTTATCCAGGAAGGGCTGACCAGTGAGATCCATTAAATAACCAGCTTCAATAAGGGTCTGCCAGTTTGGCGGATCAACATTCTTCATGTAGGGTTGGGCAGCATTGGTAAATGCAAACATATCCACAACGTCAACATCATTGGCGGTCAAGCGTGTTTGCGTAACAGTACTCAGATCATTCGCGTTGACTACGGACATATCCACGGTCACATTGGGATATTTCTCTTCGAATGCCTGATTGAACTCCTCCATGAAGGCCACCATTGGCGGATTTTGATGTACAAGCACCCGCAAGGTTACATCTTCCTCAACAGGTTGCGCATCATCAGTTGTTTCAGTTCCTGACGCACATGCTGTCAAAAGAATTGTGAGGACTAATAACAGACTAAAAACGAAATGCTTTTTGTTCATTGCTTCTCCTTTAGAAAATAGAAATTGCTTAACTGAAATTGAACTTCTGTATCGTGCATAAACCAATTTTCCTTTTTTCACCTCCATCAAAATATCGGATTTTTAGAAGTCATCAGCCTGTTTAACACATCAACCAAAAATTGCATCCGGTTCATTACCTATGTGTTTGGGTATGAATAGATTGCCCAATAAACCAAATCGTTTGTGTGTCAGGTTTATTTTTGGGGAGTTTTTCATAGTCATTTTTTGGTGAACTTAAGATTTGGACGATAAAGAAATATGTGCGCTGGCTCTGATCACTTAAAACAAGACGAAAAATCACTGCATTTCTTGATCAACAAGAAACATGCAGCTTGAGTGATTTTTGTGTCTATTAAAATTTTAGTGATGTCGTTGAGATTTTTCGTGGAGAAAAGCGGGGAAAACATGGACAATTCATAGATGTCATTTCCATGTTCAATTTAAATCTTTATCAAGGATGATTGCCCCCTCAGTAATATTTTCACGATTTCATTGATTTAGGATGATTAAAAATTGAATTGACTTGTAATTTTCAACAACTCGGAAGAACTTATTCCCGCCGATATTGATCTGGCGACAGCCCCATTTCTCGCCGGAAAATACGGCTGAAATATCCACCCTCAGAGAATCCCACTGCCAAAGCGATTTCGGTAATACTCTTATCCGTATCTTTGAGTAGGGTCTTAGCGATATTTACCCGGTATCGCTGAATATACCTTATCGGGGTTGTCTTCAATTCCTGGCGGAAACAATAGGTTAAGTAATCCTCGGATATATTGACATGCGAAGCAATATCGCCGCGCGAAATTGGTTCATTAAAATGTTCATGAATAAATGCCATAGCCTGCCTGACAAGGTACTGGGTTTCATGACTTAATTTTTTCTTTTTATTCAGCGTCGACTCAATATGATCTACAGTCTCATCATTACTAAATAATCCCTTTTGCAAAATAACTGAAACACCTTCATTAAGCCGCTTGATCTCTGTTTCTGACAATATCAAACCGGTCACAACAATAACCGGAATATTCCTTGTTCGTTCGTCTGCGCGCATTATTTCTAAAACACCAAAACCATCCAACTCGGGCATTTGTAGATCAAGTAACACGAGATCAATATCCTCTGTGTTAATAATATCCAAGGCTTCTAATCCGTTTTTTGCCAGCAGAACCCTATTAGCCGTCGAATGCGCTTTGACAATCCTTTCATATAAGTCGAGTGTGTTAGGGTCATCATCAACAACAAGGATCAAACGAGTTTTTCCATCTTTGTTTGCTAAATCCCAGAATTGATCCAAAGTCTTGGTTAAATCATCTACCTCAAAAGGCTTGGTGAGAAAATCTAATCTGATCAAAGAATCTTTTTCTTTTTTAGTAGCATATAACAAAATGGGAGTGGCTTGCGTCAAATCATTTTCTTTGATGGCATTCAGGGTGAGCCATGTTAGATCTGACTGTATCGTCACATCAAGAATGATGACTTCTGGGGCGATATCGTGCAATTTTGATTGCCAAATTTCAGTTTCTCCCATTATTTCTTTATAAATTTCAATCCCTCGCTTCTTCAAACTCTCCAACAAAGCCAAATTTGTTCCAGGCCTTGTGGTCAACAACAAGACAGACCTTTTACTCTCCTGCTGAGGTTGAGCAACAAATCCCGATTTAACCACAGGCAAATTCAAAATGGGCAATTCGATGAAGAAGGTAGATCCTTGACCCTCAACTCCTGTTGATCTTAATCCTATCTTCCCTTCGTGCATTTCAACAATCATTTTGCTAATGGTTAACCCTAAACCAAGACCTGGCAAACCCATCGAAATACTGTGTTCTGAACGGCGAAATGCATCAAAAACTTCATTTTGCTCTTCCGGCGGAATACCGATACCCGTGTCTTTGACTGTTATGATAACTTTTCCGTCTCCTTCGCTAAGAGAAAAATGCACCTCGCCGCTTTTGGTGAATTTTGCCGCATTACTGATCAAATTCAATATTACCTGACGCAAACGTGTCCGGTCACCCCATACCCAGGGACCAGTTTTAGGAATATCAGCGTGCCATTTTAATCCCTTTTCCATGGCAAGCTGCTTGCCACTTTCCACAACCATTTGCAGGGTCTCACCAAGGTCAATCAGTTCCTTATTTAAACGAAATTGGCCGGCATCAAGCGTAGCAAGATCAATGACATCACCGATCAGCCCATTCAAATGTTGCGAATATGTTTTAATATTCAAAATATCTTTTTCGATTGCTGAAGAAATATTAAGGTGTTCTTCTTCAGCATCTTGCAATACGATCTCACTCAAACCCGATATTAAATTCAATGGCGTGCGTAATTCATGGCTTATCATAGAAAGAAACCTGCTTTTCAGCTTATTTGCTTCCTCTGCCAGTTTTCGTCCTTCAGTCGCTTGCCTGTATAACCTGAGTGTATTCAAAGAACTACCCATTTGCTGGACAATGGATCCATAAAGGTCAAGATGATCAACATCAAAAACCATAAAGCCTAATTGCTGTTCTTGATCCAATACTGGAATCAAAGTCAGAAAATATGGTTCTTTTTCATCGAAATAACCTACCGGTGGAAAATTGCGGCTGGTAAATCTGATTGGTTCGTGATCAGGATCTAAAACATCTTGAATTGTGCTAATTGCCAGGGATTTTTCAGTGTTTTCTTCAAAAAGTGCTAATCTCGCAATTGGGATATCCATTTCAGGCAACCGTTTCGTAAGGATTGAAAAGATCTGTTCCTCATCAATTGCAGCTAATAATTCTGCTGTAAGCAGACTTAGCCGGCTGGATACCCATCTTTCATCCTTAACATGCCGCCGGTGCTGCAATTGCATTTGGAAATTGATAGTGTATCTGGCTTCTTCTATTAAATTTTGAGTAAACTTTGAAGATCCTCCCGATCCTGAGATGAATGCAGAATCCAAGACATCAATCGCTTTTTGCCAAAGGTAAACAACATCATTGTTATTTTCTGTTTGCCTCAACACCTCCAATAAGACATGCTGAAAGAACGATTCATCCTCTATGGTAATACTTTTAAAGAAGCTTTCCACCAATTGCTGACATAAAGATCGAATTTCTCCTTTTGAAAAATTTTGAACCTCTATGAATATCGTTTGATTGATTAATTCAACGATCTGTTGGGCATCGTCTTCAATGTTCTCAGCTATAGAAAGTGCATGATCTGAATGCTGATCAGTTGAGTTATTACTTCCTTCACACCCACATGACTGCCTTATGATCAATTGCGTTTCGATCTTCACTTTTTCAGGAAGCTTTTTGCCCTCAACAATCCTCTGGATCATAAGCTTTAATGATTGATACCCAATATCATACAAAGGAACATGAATACTGGTCAGACCTGGGTCTTGAATCGCGCCTTCAAAACGATTATCAAATCCGATGATAGCGACATCCCCCGGCACATTTAACCCAGCTGCTTTCAGCGCATCCATCGCGCCGAGTGCTGATTCATCATTACTTGCCATGACAGCGGTAAAGGTACAGCCTGATGCAATTATTTCTTGCATTGCATTGTAACCGCCGCTATATATATGTCGACCAAAGGCGATTAATCGAGGATCCTGGTTTAAATCATTTGTTTCGATAAAATTTTGATAAGCAGCTAATCGTTCCCCGGTATCCCCATGCATGTCATTTTGAGATCCCGCAATAAAAGCAATATCTTTATGACCATGTAGAAACAAGTGGTTCATCGCATCGCAAACACCCCCTGAATTGTCAACGAAAATTGTTGGCCCGTTTTCCCCTAACCCAATAAATAGAACAGGATGACCTGCTCTGATAAGATTCTGGACATAGTTTGAATGGGCTTCTGAATGAAGAGGGACAGCTATGATCAAGCCATCCGTATTCCATTCACCAATCGGTAAATAATCCTGGTCAGGCAATAGAACAGGCCAAGCAGCCTTCATCGGATCCGTTGGGCTTGCCGATGGGCCAATCCCGCATCCCAAAAGTAAATTACAGATTAATTCAGAAGCAGCTTTTGCAATTCCGCGGTAAACCGGTGCAAGATAGCTGAGATTTGTAGCAGTCCGATAAAACTGCCAGCCAGCTAAAACGCCTATTGTCGGTCTCCCATGACGGAATTTCTTAGCCATTTATATTTTATGCTTTGAATGTATCTATTGTGATGAGATATCAAGATTAATATCCCATACCTAATTATAACTTGAATTCAAACCAAACCCATTTAGGAAGGATCTGAATCAATTATTTGACTACCGCCTCATTTTGGGACATTACTTGACAATCGGTATAATTAAAATATGTCAAAGTTAAATAGAAAAAAAGAAAATGGAGGAAAAATGGAGAACAAAAACCATTCAAAAGGCAATTACGGTCGCTTTTTCATCATGATCGGTGTCTCAATGGTGTTGATGTATCTCACAACCTACCTGAATTCTTTTGATATCCTCGATCATGCCTGGTTCAGCGAAACCCGGCTGTTCATGTCTCTCATTATGGGGTCGGTGATGACGATCATCATGCTGCTCTTCATGTGGAAGATGTATCGCAACAAGACCGCCAATCTGGTCATCATCCTTGGGGCTGTGCTGGTGTTTGTATCAGCCTTATTCCTGGTCAGAAGCCAAACCACAGTCACTGGCATTGACTACATGGAAGCCATGATCCCGCATCACTCGATCGCCATCCTGACCAGCGAGCGCGCTAACATCGAAGATGTTCGCGTGAGATCATTGGCGGATGAGATCATTGCGGCTCAGGTCAGAGAAATCAACGAGATGGAATGGTTGATTGAAGACATCAAAGCAAACGGAATCGCAACCACATCGGAAGAGGCCGAGCAGCGGCCAGTGCCAGACTTTTCAGAATAAGTTGTGCCGGCAGGTTCAGTGATATTTATTTATCAGAACCAGACCATTCCGATTTATTTAGCGCGTTGATGTCACATTGGCGTTTTTCGCATAAAAAATCAAAATTAGGTCAATAACAATAAATTCCCAGTAATTGTATATTGCAAGGAATTTTTTATTTTTTGCTCGAAAGTAAGAAAAAGATTTGAATAAAACCCTTAAAACTTGTATTATTGAATCAAATGAATCTCACCATTGAACAAAAATATCAGCTCTTATATGAAATTTCACACAAAACCAGCGATACACTCGACCTGGATAAAATCATGTCGCAGTTGTTGGACATGATCAAACCAGTTGTTAAATATGATGCCGCTGGCATTTTTGTGCTCAACCAGGCTTTATCTCAAGATGGCACTCGGCCGCAAAGAAACAAGATCGCAGGGATGTGCTGGCGCGGTTATTTCCCATTACCAAACGAAGACGCAATGCTCACCCATGGGAAGGGAATTGTCGGTCACGTCATTTCAACCGGCACCAGCCTGGTTGCGCCAGATATTCGTCTTGATCCATATTACATTGAAGGCCGGCCAGAAACTTTATCTGAGATTACGGTTCCGATCATGGTCAATGAACGTGCCATTGGGGCACTTAATTTAGAATCAGACCACATCAACACCTATAACGAGATCGATCTGCAAGTGCTGCAATTCTTTGCCGACGCGGCTGCCATTGCACTTGAAAAAGCCATCTTGCACCGTCAATTGCTCGAAAAAGAGCTGTTGGATAAACAGCTTCAAATGGCGAAGGACGTCCAAACCCACCTCCTGCCGCAAAGCGACCCTCAAATCCCGGGGTATGATATTGCTGGTGTGTGCATCCCAGCCGAGAAAATCGGTGGCGATTATTATGATTACTTACAGTTTCCGGATGGCCGCCTGGGGATCGCTGTCGCAGATGTGTCGGGCCATGGGATCTCATCCGCATTGGTGATGAGCGCCTTCCGCAGTTTACTGCGGACTCACGCTTACGGAAGCAGCAACCCAGCCCAAATTGCCTGTGCAATCAATCAACACTTGCCAGAGTTTACCGGTGGGAACCACTTCATCACAATGACTTACGGGTTATTAAATCCGGCCGATGATTGGGTAAATTTCACCCGTTGTGGGCACCCCTCACCGTCGTTGATACATCCCGATGGAAATGTAGAAATCTTCAAATCAAATCGACCGGCATTTGGCATCTATCGCGATGTTGATTATGTGGATGAAAACAAAACCTTATTGCAGGGTGATATCCTGGTGATATTTACTGATGGTGTCGTGGATATTGAAAACGCAATAGGAGAAGCTTTTGGCAGCCAGAAACTCATAGAAACCATTGAACAAAACAAAGACCTGACTGCAAAAGAGATGATCCACAATGTCGTCGAACAAACCAGGGTGTTTGCTGGATTTCAGCCTTACCAGGATGATTTCACGCTTGTGATTGTTAAACGAAATCAATTAACTTAGTTTCTTCATCTCAATAGATGCAAATTTAATAAAATTTGTATTTCGCCTCGCTAATTATCCAGGTTATATCAATTTAAACCTGTCCGACCTACAAATTTTTTGGTTTAAAGAAAATCACATAAATGATTCGTTCGAGTGCCCACCCAAACATGGCATAAATGAGCATGGCTAAAAGAGTCGAGATTTCTAAAACCATTCCACCCGCCGAAGGTGCACTCGCCAAATTTGCGAAAGGTGTGAGCAGCATATCAGAGACAGCATAAAGCAGCGATGCAAATGGATTTTCCGGGTTGACCGCGATCAATTTAAATATGAAGCGTAAGCCGAGTATTGCTTCAATTAATCCAAAAACAAACCAGATGATCTGGGTGCTTTTGTATGTTTTAAATCGACTTTTTTTCTCTTCCAACTCCTGAACACTTTTTTGTTCTTTTTCTTCTGTCACTTTTGCCTCCATTTATATTTAGATCTTTTATTTAATTGTATTGTGCCTTTTTGGAAAGCCCAAATCCAGTTTTGCAAAAAATCTCATTATGGTCAAATTAGTTAATCTAATTTCAACTACAACGATTTTTAAAGACGACTATTAATTTTATTTAACGTCATCACCGTCTAAACGTTATGCCCACAACAAAAATGAAAAAATCGTGACAAAATATACGAATTTTTATGCTGACTAAGTTTATGTCACTTTGCGTCATATTTTCGCGCTATAATATCCCCATGACAAATGTCGCCACCCGTCTGCTCTCGATGATCTTCCTGTTCCAGTCCCGTCGCCAGTGGACGGTGTCGGAACTGTCCGACGAGCTGGATGTTTCCGATCGCACCGTACACCGCTACATCGGCATGCTGGAAGAGATGGGCGTCCCGCTCTATTCCGAACGCGGCCCATATGGTGGGTTTTCCCTGCTGCGCACTTACAAGCTCCCCCCGCTGATCTTCACGCCCGAGGAGGCGACCGTGCTCTATATGGGTGCACACATGGTACAGGATGTGTGGGGCAAGCCTTTTCACGACGCGGTGACTGGCGTCACCGCCAAGCTGGATAACGTCTTACCCGATGACATCCGCCAGGAAGTCGAGCGCGCCCAGCGTTCGTTGGTGGTGATGACCGGCACCTCGCGGGACTACTCCCCCTTCCGTGACACAATGACTGCCCTGCGGGATTGCATGGCACAAAATCAGCGAGTCTTGCTGCGCTATCACAGTTTTGCCCGAGTCGAAACCGACCGTAAAGTGGACCCCTACGCGCTCAGTTTTCGTTGGGGCAATTGGTATTTAATCGGCTACTGTCACCTGCGGGGTGAGATGCGCACCTTCCGCATCGACCGTATCAGTGAAGTGCGCGGGCTGAAAGAAACCTTCGAATTCCCCCACGACTTTGACGCCAAAACATACATGGAAGAAACCATGCGCTGGGAAAATCAATACCATATCGCCGTGCAAATCGAAGCAGAACTCGCCCCACGCATGCGCGAGAGAAGCGATGACTGGATGCAGGTCAGCGATAACCCGGATGGCTCGGTCTCTGTTCACTTTGACGCAGACAACCTCGATTGGGCAGCAGGCTGGGTGCTCAGCTATGGCAAGCGCGCGAAAGCACTCGAACCGCCCGAATTGATCTCCCGGGTCACACAGGCCGCGCGTGACCTACTCGAGGTTTACGAAGAACCAACCACCCTGACAACGGGCACATAAACAAAGATCACCGAATCGGGCGAGCCGGGCTGGAACCGGTCATCATAATACTCAAAATAGAAATTATCCGCCGCCTGATACTCGGATTGGGGCAGCCAACCCTTAAAGACATACGAAACCGTATCTGGTAAATCTGCCATCAAGCCCCGGTGAACAAACACCGCATAGGCATGTGTGCCTGTCGTGACAGCCTTCATTCCCTCTGGCACGATCACCTTCCCGCTGCCATTCACACCTAATCCTGCCAAATAGCAATGCACCCCATCACGCCAGGTATGCAATCCATAGCCACAATCCGGGTCAACATTCGAGATCTCGTCAAACCGCTTCCCAATCTTATCCCATAGAGCTTCTACCTCACCGTCATGAAATCCGCCGCACACCGGCAGCCCTACAACTGTGAAACCAGCCTTAAGCACAATCCTAGGTTGACCTGCCCCTGTTTGCACCTTATTTTTCCTTTACCGGCACGTAAATGAAAAACTTCTCTGAGCCTGCCGCCGGCATAAATTCTTCGCCATAAAGTTCAAAACAAAAATTGCCCTGTGAAAGGTCCAGCACATAGCCCGACTCAGGCAGCCAACGGTTATAAACGGCATCATAAGCCTGCTGGATGCTGGCCAGGTTGGGGCTGACGATCACCGCATAAAGGCCAGCCGGAATGGTGCGCGTGACGATCCCTTCAGGCTGTGATGTCTCTGCATCCAGCAAAGGAAAACCAGCGATATAGTCAAAGGTCATCGTTTCGCCAAAATCATCACCCATGATGCTGACGCCATAGGCTTTATGTGCGCTTTCATCTTTACCCTGAATTTCATCCCAGTGCTGGTTCAATTGCATCCATAACTGGGGCACCTCACCACCTTGGTTCTTCCCGTGGTAGTGCAGCCCGGCTATGGTCACTTGTGGTTGTGATACCACTTCTATCTTTGGCATGTTAATCTCCTTTTCTTATCTAATTCCTCATCATCTATGTTGAGCAAAAATCCAATCTATTTTCATGAATACCATTAACGAAAGCGATCAATACTATAACGGACGTTCCAATTCGGCGATCCGGTCCGTCAGGTCTGCAGCAGGCTCAGGGATTTCCAGCATCCGGCGCAAAAATGCCCCAGTGAAGCTCTGATCGCTCATGCTCACCTTTTCTGGCGTTCCTTCGGCAACGATCTCGCCGCCTGCTTCCCCGCCCTCCGGCCCCAAATCGATCAGCCAATCAGCCGTCTTGATCACATCCAGGTTATGCTCAATCACGATCACAGTGTTGCCGGCATCCGTCAGGCGGTGCAAAACATCCAGCAGCTTCTGGATATCTGCAAAATGCAAACCCGTTGTCGGCTCATCGAGGATGTAAACCGTATCCCCTGTGCTGACCCGCGCCAGTTCTTTGGCCAGTTTGACGCGCTGCGCCTCGCCGCCTGAAAGGGTCGTGGCACTCTGCCCCAGCTTGATATAACCCAATCCCACATCCGAAAGCGTCTGCAAAATGCGGTTGATGGCAGGGATATTACCGAAGAATTCAAGTCCTTCGTCCACATCCATCTCGAGCACATCGGCAATCGTCTTGCCCTTGTACCGGATCTCCAGTGTTTCACGGTTGAAGCGGCTGCCTTTGCACACATTGCAGGTCACCCATACATCAGGCAAGAAATGCATCTCAACCTTCTTCTGACCGTAGCCTTTGCAGGCTTCACAGCGGCCGCCTTTAACATTGAAACTGAAGCGGCCTTTGCCATATCCGCGCAACTTGGCCTCCGGCGTGAGGGCGAACAACTCTCTGATCGGTCCCCAGACATTAACATAAGTGGCCGGGTTCGAGCGCGGGGTGCGTCCGATCGGGTCCTGCGTGATGTTGACCACCTTATTAACATATTCCAATCCAGATAAACTCTCATATGCCCCCGGTTTAGCTTTCGCGCGGTGTAATTCGGCGGCCAGCAGGGGCTGCAGTGTTTGGGCAACCAGTGATGATTTTCCGCTGCCTGACACCCCAGTCACACAGGTAAACAGCCCCAGTGGGAAACGAGCAGTGATACCCTTCAGGTTGTTCCGACGTGCCCCCGTCAGTGTCAGCCATTTACCGTTGATCGGCCGGCGTTTTTCGTGGGGTGAGAGCACCTGCAATTCTTTCCTGAGATAGCGCCCCGTCAATGAATCGGGCGACTCGAGGATCGTATCCAGGGAACCGGATGCGACAATCTCGCCGCCCCGCACCCCGGCGCCCGGCCCCAGGTCCACGATGAAATCCGCTGTGCGCATGGTTTCTTCATCATGTTCCACCACCACCACCGTGTTGCCCATATCACGCAGATGGGTCAGCGTTTCGAGCAGACGGGTGTTATCGCGCTGATGTAAACCAATGGTTGGCTCATCCAGCACATACAACACGCCCACCAACCCACACCCGATCTGGCTGGCCAGTCGGATGCGCTGCCCTTCACCCCCTGAGAGAGTCGGCGCAGGACGGTTAAGGGTCAGGTAGTGCAACCCCACATTCAGTAAGAATTGCAGCCTTCCCTGAATCTCTTTGAGCACTTCCTCAGCAATCACCCGTGCCTCTTCACTTAATTCAGTCTCAACATGCTTTGCCCAGCGGCAGGCTTCACGAATATTAAGCTTCATCACCTCATCAATATTCATCCTGCCAATTGTCACCGCCAGGCTTTCTGGACGCAGGCGTTTACCCCCACATGTAGAACACGGCTGCTGCCCCATAAAACTCTGATAATAACGTTTGGAATTTTCTGATGTGGTTTGCTTATAACGGCGTCTGAGTACATTGAAAATGCCTTCAGTCACATATTCATACTCACCCGAGCCCCGATCGCTTTCCCAGGAACTGTGCACCTGCACACCGCCATACAGAATCGCCTGTTTGCCCTCCTCAGAGATGTCAGCCCAGGGCGTATCCAGATCACAACCGAACTGCGCAAGGATCTGCAGAGAGGTCTGATAGATGTAGGAGTTTTTCTTCTTGTGCACTTCACCCCAAGGACGGACCGCTCCTTCCCCTACCGTCCTGCTTGGATCGATGATCAGATCCACATCAAATTCGTGGATCTCGCCCAACCCATTACAGGTGGGGCACATACCCAAGGGCGAATTAAAGCTGAACATAGTTGGCTCCATCACCGGAAAGCTGATCCCACAATTGGGACAGGAGAGGTTTTCAGATAGCAGCCAATCATCTCCCCCTTCAAGATCGATCACGATCTGCCCCTCACCAATCCGCAGGGCAGTTTCCACTGAATCTGTCAAGCGGCTGACGTAGTCGCCATCGTGTTCCTCCCGCCAATTCCTGGCAACCAGGCGGTCGACGACTATATCGATGGCGTGTTTTTTATTCTTATCCAGTGGTATATCCTCAGAAAGATCAAATACTTCGCCGTCCACCCTGGCACGCAAGAAACCATCGATCTTGGCCTGGGTAAACACATCTTTAAAAGTGCCTTTACGCTGCCGGGCAACCGGTGCCAGCACCTGAAAGCGCGTGTCAGGCGCAAGGTCTGACACCTGGCTGACGATTTCCTGCGCAGATTGGGCATGCAATTCCCGCCCGCATTCGTAGCAATGCGGTATGCCCACCCGGGCAAACAGCACCCGCAGGTAATCGGCGATTTCGGTCACCGTGGCGACCGTTGAACGCGGGTTGCGGCTGACCGGTTTTTGTTCGATGGCAATCGCTGGGCTGAGCCCTCCAATATAGTCCACCTTAGGTTTTTCCATCTGACCGATGAACTGCCGGGCAAAGGACGAAAGCGACTCAACGTACCGCCGCTGACCTTCGGCATAGAGCGTATCAAATGCCAATGACGATTTTCCGCTTCCGGAAACGCCCGTAAACACGATCAGTTTATGCCTGGGCAGGGTGATATCAACCTTTTTGAGGTTATGTTCTTTCGCGCCGCGGATGACAATGACTTCTGGAAACATGCTGCAATACACCTTTTTCTTGGTTATTGATCTCGACTTGCTTATTATAGCCAGCATATATGCCATTTTATGACATATTTATTTCTAATTTTTTCAATCTGTCCTGATAAAATTGCCCCTGCCTCCGTTATGACGACCGAGGTCACTCCTTTGGTTTTCATCGCTCAGCGGTTGGATTACTCTGCTTACCAAACCTAAAAAATCACACGCACTGGTTAACACTTCCTTCATTTAATTAAACAAAGATTGTTAACTGATTTCAGCGATTAATAACCGTTCCTGGGGTATAATAAAAGGGTTGTGCAATTCGCCAAATCACCTCCTATTGCGTGAATTCGGAGGTGTTTGTTTAAATTTGCAATATCAAAATAACATTCAATAAGGACACAACTTAATGGTCGAAATTGGTACAGTTCAACAGGTAGATATCGACAGCGAAATGCGTGAAGCATACCTCGATTACGCCATGAGCGTGATCGTTGCCCGGGCCATCCCGGATGTGCGTGACGGACTGAAACCCGTCCACCGCCGTATTCTTTATGCCATGCGCGACATGGGCATACGCGCCAACTCCCCCCACCGCAAATCCGCCAGGATTGTGGGTGAGGTCTTGGGTAAATATCACCCCCACGGTGATGCCGCTGTTTACGACGCTATGGCGCGTATGGCGCAGGATTTCTCACTGCGCTACCTGATGGTTGACGGTCAGGGTAACTTTGGCTCAATTGATGGCGATTCTCCTGCAGCGATGCGTTACACCGAAGCACGTCTTTCGAAAATTGCTGAAGAAATGCTGGTAGACCTGAATAAAGAGACTGTGGATTTCATCGACAACTTTGATGGGTCTCTGCAAGAGCCGGATGTCCTCCCTTCACGCCTGCCAAACCTCTTACTGAATGGTTCCTCGGGCATTGCGGTTGGGATGGCGACCAACGTCCCACCGCACAACCTGAATGAACTGGTGGCAGCCCTGAATTACCTGATCGACCGCTACGACGAGATGGACGATGTCAGCGTAGAAGAGTTGATGGAATTTCTCCCGGGGCCGGACTTCCCCACCGGCGGGATGATCATCGGCGATGAAGGCATCCGCCAGGCTTACAGCACCGGCCGGGGCAAAATTATTATGCGCGGCACCGCCACCATTGAAGAAAAATCCAATGGAAGATTCGTTATCACCATCACTGAGATCCCCTACCAACTGAATAAAACCACGCTGATCGAGCGCATCGCGGAACTCGCCCGCGAAGATCGGCTGGATTCAATATCGGATCTGCGCGATGAGTCGGACCGCAACGGTATGCGTATCGTGATTGAGCTCAAACGCGGCGCGCAGCCCAAGCGCGTGCTGAATCAGCTTTATAAATACACACCTCTGCAATCCACCTTTGGTGCCCAAATTTTAGCGCTGGTCAAAGGCGAACCCCGCCTGCTGACCCTTAAACGAGCACTTCAGGCTTACCTTGAGCACCGCCAGGACGTGATCACCCGCAGGTCGCAATATGACCTCGACAAAGCTAAACAGCGTGCTCACATTCTGGAAGGCCTGCTGATCGCTTTAGCCAACCTGGATGATGTCATCCAGACCATCCGTGAATCGGAGAATGCCGATGTCGCCAAAGAGAATCTGATAACCCGGTTCGACCTGAGCGAAGCCCAGGCACAGGCAATCCTCGATATGCAACTGCGCCGCTTGGCAGCCCTCGAGCAGCAGAAGATCATGGACGAGCATAAAGAAGTGATGAGTGAAATCGAATATCTCGAAGACCTGCTGGCGCATCCCAAAAAGATTCTCGAAATCATCCGCACCGACTTGAATGAAATCGTTGAAGCCTATGGCGATGAGCGCCGCACGGTCATCGCACCTGATGCCACCAGCGACCTTTCGGAAGAAGCCCTGGTGAAGAAGGAAGATGTGTTGGTCAGCCTCACCCAAAAAGGCTATGTCAAGCGCGTTTCCGAAACCACTTATCGCTCTCAGGGGCGCGGCGGCCGCGGTGTGATCGGGCAATCCATGCGCGATGAGGATGAAGTTAGATTCTTCCTGCGGTGCCATACCCTGAGTACGCTCCTGTTCTTCTCGGATAAGGGCAAAGTGTATTCAGAAAAGGTCTGGCAGCTCCCCGATGAAAGCCGCACCGGAAGGGGTATTTCGATCATTAATGTGATCAATATCGATCCTGGTGAGCAAATTACAGCAGTGGTGCCCGTGGCTGATTTTGAAGAAGCCAACTACTGCACGATGGCAACACTCAAAGGACGTGTAAAACGAGTACATCTATCCGAGTTTGAGTCCGTGCGCCCCTCTGGCTTGATTGCTATCTCACTCGATGAAGATGACCAATTAGGATGGGTGGGCCTGACAGGCGGTGAAGACGAGATCATGTTCATCACCCGCAACGGTCAGGCGCTGCGTTTTGCAGAAAGCGAAGTCCGCGCCATGGGACGCCAGGCGATGGGCGTGATCGGTATCCGCATGCGCCCGGGAGACCAATTGGCTGCCATGGAAGTTGTTGAGCCAAATGGTGACCTGCTGGTGGTCACAGACCGCGGTTATGGTAAACGCACCAACCTGACGGAATACAGCCCCAAAGGCCGCGGCACAATGGGGATTGCCACCATCGACAAACGCGCCGTCAAGGATATCGGCCGAATTACCGAAGCGCGGGTCGTGCAGGAAAAAGACGAGGTTTCACTGATCTCCAGCCACGGTATCGTGATTCGCATGGCAGTGGCGGATATCTCTCATCAAGGCAGGGCGACGCGCGGCGTGCGCATCATGCAACTCGAAGAGGGCGATACAGTCGCAGCCATGGCACGCATCCCCGAACAAAACGAATAATAAAACTCCCCCGATGGATTTAAAACCATCGGGGGTTTTCTTTTTAACCGATCAAAATCTCCCAACACAACCTGAGAATTAGCCCTATCCCCTCTAATTGCTAATCACTAATAACTAATCACTCATTACAAATTACGAATCCCTGAATGCCCCATCCATCACAATTTCCCCGGATAAAACAATTTCACTTTCCCCATTTTCCTTTTCAATTGCCAGGTGCCCATCCGATGTGACACCCAGCAGGCTAACCTTCTTAACCAATCCAGATGAATGGCGAAACCAGACCCACTCCCCCCTGAATGCTAAATGCTGATTCCATTCCTGCATAAACGCATCTGCGGTGATATAGGTGCGCAAATGCTGCATGTGACGGAGAATATCCGCTAGCAGTGACCAACGGTCAACAGACGCGCCAGCAGCTGATGCCACCGATGTCGCCGGATAGCGTAAAGATTCTGCTGGCGGGATTGCATCAGGCGTAATATTCACACCCATCCCCACCACAAGCGACATCAATCTATCACCCTGCCAATCAGCTTCTACCAGCACACCACCGACCTTTTTGTTCACTAACAAAATATCATTCGGCCACTTGATCGCGGCCTGTAAGCCCAGCGTATCAAGCGCGTGAACCAGCCCCAAAGCAGCCAATGCGGTGAACCTTTCAACTACCATTGTTTCATACTGCTCCAAACGCAGCACCACGCTCATCGCCAGGGCAGACCCGGGCGTGGTGAACCACACTCTGCCCTCCCGCCCCCGACCAGCCGTCTGCTCGTCTGCAAGCACCAAAGACCAATCCGGTGCACCTTCTTCAGCCCATACCATTGCAATGTCATTGGTCGAAGTCACAACCGGGAGGTAGCGCCATGCGCCCAAACCAAGCGGGGCAAGAACAGTAGATAAGCGGTTTCTATCTGTCATCCCGTCCTCACGATATACCTTATCCTTTCGTTCAGCTTACACACAGTCATCTCATCAATTGATAGCAATCCGGTCAAAATTCTGCCCGCACAAGTCGCCCATATTTGCCTGATTTGCGCATCAATCACTAAACCAACAAATCACGAATCAACGCCGTCAACTCCCGGATGTCCTCGACCACCATATCCGGGACAAATTCAGAAACAGCAAGGTCTTCTCGTTTCGTCTCCCCGCTTAACACCAGGGCAGTCGTGATACCCCACTTGCCAAGCGCGATATCGGTGTAAAGGCGGTCGCCGATCATACAGTGTGCCTCGACCGGGAAACCGGTCTTCTGAGCCAGCGCTTCCACAATGGGGGCATTGGGTTTGCCGACAATTACATCCGGCCGCCTGCCGGTCGATGCTGCCACCAGTTCGATCATCGCACCGATATCCGGTTTGAAGCCCCCGGGTGTGGGGCAGTTGATATCGGGGTGGGTGGCAATATAGGGTTTGCCCATCACCACCTGGTCACACAACTTCCACAACTTCTCATAGGTCAGGGTGGTGTCAAAACCCAGCACGACCACATCAGGCTCGTCTTCCCTCAGGGCATACCCATGCCGCCGAAATTCAGACAGTAACGGCAGTGTGCCCACTACATACAAGCTGGCACCGGGATAATGCTTGTCCAAGTAAATGGCGGTCGCTTCCCCTGAAGTAAAAATTCGTTCCTCCGGCACTGCCAGCCCAAACCCATTTAACTTTTCAGCATATTCAACTCGTGAGCGGGAGGAATTGTTCGTCAAAAAATAATAATCCACATGGTGCGCTTCCAGTAGATTTAGCCACTCACCTGCACCAGGCAATAGCTGATCGCCCAGGTAAATTGTACCGTCCATATCCATCAAAAAGCACCGGGTTTGCTTTAGCTTCTCTGTCGTTTGCATCGATCGAATCCTTTTTTAGCTCTTTCCATTTTCCAACCAGCTTAATCATAACCTCACTTTGACGGGTATGGGGTAATAACCCACACTTTTTGGCAATCCACATCAGATTAACCTATAATTATTAAAACAACAACACGGAGGAGAATTTGCAGAAACGCCCGAACGAGTTTGACGGATTTACTTACACGCTTACCAACCCTGCTGACATCGAGAAACTGGATCCCAATGCATCAATCTTACTGGAACCGGGTCAAATCGATTTTATAGAAAACTATCCTACAAGCCTGGCTTCCCTCGTGAAGAAAGCCGCCAAATTGACTCAGATCCCCAATTTACCCAAATGGCTGGCATCTTTGTGGAATAAACCCCTCACATTAGAGGTGCACACTTCCAGTGAACTGTATAACATGAACTATGCCTGGCTGCGTTTTCACCTTCAGGATGAAAACCCAGAACAAAATCAACACGCGTGGAATCCCGCCATCAATCTCTTAAGCATCCGCCCAACAAACCGCCTGCCTGTGCCAGAGCTGTTACTGCATGTCTTTAACATTACCGGCGAGATCAACCATCACGGCTATGGCGTCGCCGGCCGCCTGCACCACCCTGACCGGGTCGGTGACGAAGTCTCCTTTTATGAAACGCTCAAAAATGATAAGGTTTTCTACCGCTTACCCAATATGACCGTGTTTTGGGAATTCCATGGTGCGAGCTACACGTCAGAAGCTGAACGAGAGGCTTACGGATTGCATCAATTTGATCAAGGGTTGCCCGATTTTCTGAACCGCTATTTTGGCAGCCTATTGGAGAAAAAAGAGCTGCAAATCAATCCTCAAATAAAAAATAGGGGTTGAACCAAAGAACAAAATCTATTTATGATAGAATACTCAGATGAAATTATCTTGATTTATATAAGTTGGAAGGATATCGTATGAAACCTATTGCATTAACCGGGATCAAACCCACTGGTAAACCCCATATTGGCAACTACCTTGGCATGTACCGACCTGCGCTTGATCTGATGGAAAACTACCAGGGCATGTATTTCGTAGCCGATTTACACGCGCTAACCACCATGCACGACGCGGCCACCCTCAAAGATCTGGTCTATGAAGTGGCTGCCAGCTGGCTGGCTCTAGGCCTCGACCCGGATGAAGCGATATTCTTCCGCCAATCCGATATCCCGGAAATCCCAGAATTCACCTGGATCATGTCCTGCTTCACATCCAAAGGGCTGCTCAATCGGGCGCACGCGTATAAAGATGCTGTAGATAAGAACCTAGAATTGAATCGCGACCCGGATGAAGGGATCAATGCTGGCTTGTTCTACTACCCTGTCCTCATGGCTGCGGACATCCTGCTCTACGGTTCAGACGTTGTCCCGGTCGGGCTGGACCAGAAGCAGCATATTGAGATCACACGGGATATTGCGGAAGCTTTCAACCGCACCTATGGTGATGTGCTCAAGGTTCCCGAAGGCCTGATCCAGGAATCCGTGATGAAAGTGCCCGGGATTGACGGCAGAAAGATGAGCAAAAGCTATGACAACACCATCCCGATCTTTGCGCCTGAGAAAAAATTACGCAAACAGGTCATGCGGATTGTGACGGACAGCAAACGTCCAGAAGACCCTAAAGACCCCGATGAGGATAACCTGTTTGCCCTGCTGCGCTTTTTTGCCAACCCAAAGCGGTTAGAAGAAATCCGCGAATTATATGTAGGGGGTGGGGCAGCCTATGGTGAGCTCAAAAAGGAATTAGCCAGCCTGATTTTAGAGCATTTTGCCGATGCCCGCGTAAAATTTGACAACCTGATCCAAAATAAGGACTACCTGGATAAGGTTTTACTGGAAGGTGCACAAAAAGCCCGCGCAATGGGCAAGCCTTACCTGCAAGCCGCGCGCAAAGCCACCGGTCTGGACTAAAAGCCGCTCACAACACAAATAAGATACACAAACACAGGCGGGCGGCTCTGTTGAGCCGCCCGTTCTTGATTCCCAATCATTTCAATTTGATTATGTGAGAGTGATCTGTCCCAACCCGGCTGCACGATCAATATAATCATTGACCACCTTTTCAAGGATCGAGAGCGGCAGTCCGCCCTGATTGATGATCACATCATGGAATTCTTTGATGTCGAACGCATCCCCTAATGCGGCTTCTGCCTTCCGTCGCAGCGCAAGCATCTTGAGGTAGCCGATGTAATAAGCGCATGCTTGCCCGGGTGCGACAATATAACGCTCCACCTCGGACACGACATCCCTTTCGGGCAAACCCGTCTTTTCCAACATATAATCAAATGCTTGCTGCTTAGTCCACTTTCGGTTATGAATGCCGGTATCCACCACCAACCGGGCCGCCCGCCACAGCAAACCCTGCAGACGACCCAGGTTGCTCAGATCATCCTCCAACCCCAATTCCCAGCCCAACCTTTCTGCATAAAGCGCCCATCCCTCAACGTAGGCGTTGAAAAAATAGGTCTTGCGGAATGTGGGTAACCCTTTGATATTCTGAGCATGGGCTAACTGATAGACGTGCCCCGGGATGCCTTCGTGGTACGCCAGGGTGCGCATCCCCCAGCGGTAAACATTATCCGGCTCGCGCAGGTTGATCCACATCGTCCCGGGACGTTTGCCGTCCATAGAGGGCGCTTCGGCATAAGCAATGGGCGAGTCGGGTTCACGGAACTCGGGCAAACGCTTAACGACAATTTGATCCAGCGATCCATAAGAGAAAATTTCCGGCAGGCGTGTATTCACCTCATCCAGGATATCTTGATAAGTCTGCCGGATGGCGTCACGTTGGTCCTCTCCAGTGAATTGATGCTGTGGATCCTTCATCAGGGCTTTAAGCTGCTCACCAGGCGAATCACAGGGCAACCCCATGCGGTCCAAGATCTTACAGACCGATTCAGTCAGGCGACCCACCTCATCCAAACCCATTTGATGGATTTCATCTGCATTCATTTCGCTGGTGGTGTGATGACGTAGTAAAAAGGCATAATAATCATCACCACCTGGCAGTTTCCAAACCCCGTCATCATCTGTTGCCTTATCCAACCAGGCCTGCAAGTAATTGCTTAGTTTTTGATATGCCGGGGCGACTGTTTCTTGAATTGCCGTAATCACCTGCGGACCATAAATTTGTGCGCCCTGTTCACCAAGCCGCTTTGAGGCGCGTACTTTTTCAACAAAGCTGGTGTAAAGCGGATTTTCGTTGCATGGATCAGCCAAAAAAGACTCGATTTGCCTGAGGCATTTTTCGATCACGAATCGAGGCGGGGTCGCCCCGGCAGCCTCACACAACGCCAGGCTTTCCAATAAGCCATCGATCTTCCACCCAACCATGTGCAAACGGCGGAGATAACGCCGCACGCTGCGCTTACCTGAAATCTTGTGATAGGTGGTAAGAAAGTTGATCAGATCGATCTGAATGCCATACACATGGTTGACCGGATATGGGCCCATAAATACAGCACCAGGTGCCCAATGATAGTCAAAGCGGTGCCCGCGCAGGTTTTGTTCAAAATACCAGCGCATCAAGTCATAGGTGATCCGCTTCTGCCCTTTCAGCTTCGCTGGATCATATTGTTTGATCAGGACCAACCCATCTCGGTCCAATTGGCGCAGGTTCGCCATAAAATCTGGTGAAGCATCCGTCAGTCCCCCGCTGTGAAAATCAAACAGCGTGTTATCGAGCAGTCCGAGCATCGTCAGCGTTTCAGGATCTTTTCTGATCATTCGCAGGGCAATCCGTTCAACCGCGAAGTTGATCACAGGCGGCTTACCCCACACCAGTTGATAGATCAGCCAGGTTAGCACCATTAAAAGCAAGATCAATATGGCTATAATGACGATCGACATCAACGCCTCCTCCTGTACAGCAATCCCTTCATATCTTCCTACCCGCATCGGGCCGATGAAGCATAGCGGACGCACGAAATGCTAAAATCAAAGCCACCCGATGATCAGCTTTCCATCGCCAGAAATAATTTTCGGCATCGGCCCCGGCCCATCATCCATTATAGTCGTAAACCATCCCTCCAATCAGCACATAAACCGCCTGTGATATAATCATGCCAAATGGCAAGTCTGGAGTATGGATGAAATTATCCGTTCTAATCCCCGTTTATAACGAACGCCGCACGCTGCATGAAATCGTTGCCCGCGTCATGTCTCAAGACATCCCCGGCATCGACGCCGTGGAAATCGTGATTGTCGATGACCACTCCAGCGATGGCTCGGCTGAGATCATCCTTGAGCTTGAGCGCGATCATCCCCAAACAATTCATCCCATCCTCTTAGAAGTAAATCAGGGCAAAGGCAACGCTATCAGTACAGCCATCCAGGCAGCCAGCGGTGACATCGCCATCGTCCAGGATGCCGACCTCGAATACGACCCTGATGATTATCATGCAGTGCTGCAACCGATCATCGAAGGCGCTGCCGATGTGGTTTACGGTTCGCGCTTCACCCAGCGCGGGGAACGGCGTGTGCTCTACTTCAGGCACACACTGGCAAACCGCTTTTTAACACTGCTCAGCAATATCTTCACCGACCTGAACCTGACCGATATGGAAACCTGTTACAAGGCTTTCAGACTGCAGGTTGCCAAAACCATCCCCATCCGCTCAAAACGCTTTGGGATCGAACCCGAACTGACGGCAAAATTTGCCAAGCGCAAACTGCGCATCTTCGAGGTGCCGATCAGCTACCACGGGCGCACCTACGCAGAAGGCAAGAAGATCACCTGGAAGGACGGCTTGCGCGCCATCTGGACGATCTTTAAGTTTTGGGTGATTGACGACATGTTCCAGGGAGATTACGGCACAAAAGACCTGATCGACATGGAAGCCGCCCCCAAATACACCGAATGGACACTGGAACGCACCCGCCCCTATGTGGGTCAATTATTGATGGAAATCGGCTCAGGGATTGGCAATAATGTGCGCATCCTGATGCAATATACGGATGTGATTGCCACAGAGATCGACCCTATTTACCTCGAGGTCTTGCGTAATGCTTACCTGAACACGCCGGGTATAGAAGTCCACGCCTGGGATGCCACCCAACCGCCCCCGCCAGACCTCCCCCAACCCGATTCTATCCTGTGTTCCAACGTTATGGAACACATCGAAGACGACCAGGCAGTGGTGGTCAATGCCGACCGCGTGCTCAAACCCGGCGGACGAATGATCTTCATCGTGCCACACACCCAAAAATTGTATTCCTCCCTTGATTCCGCCATCGGCCACCACCGACGATACGATAAGGACAGATTACGCGGGTTATTTGAGGACCTGGGTTACCAGATCGAGGAATTATTTACTTTGAACAAAATCGGTGTGTTAGGCTGGTGGTATCGGGGGAAAGTGGTTAAACAAAAGGCAATCGGGCGCTTTGGGTTGAAAGCCTTTAATGTGCTGGTGCCCCTCTTCAAACTGATCGACCCTCTCCTGCCTTGGCCAGGCCTTTCACTGGTGATCGTGGCGCGCAAACCCGAAAGCGGCTAAACCATCGATTGTGCGGAATCCGGTTATTTCATTTGGAAAATAAAAATCACACCCATAACAAAATCAATCGAGTTGATCAGCCAGTGTGCAAAAATCCCCAGCTTGAGGTTACGCTTCCAGCCCACGATATAGATCAGCGGCAGGAGCCCCAGCGTACGTGCCAAAAACATCCACGGCGACCAGACATGGTATAAGGCGAATAACAGACTATGCACAACCGGCGCGGCTTTTCCGGCTTTCTCTGGCATTCGGGGCAGCAGAAAACCGCGAAAATAAAGTTCCTCAACCCATGGCGCAATAAAAATTATAAAGACAAAATGCAATGCGTATGTTTGAATCAGCTTTCCGCGCGTAAATCCCTCAGAGAGCCCCATACCCAAGCGCAGCGATTGTGGGATCCACTCGAACCAACCCTCCATCGCAGCGCTGATGGGATTCATGAGCGTGATAATTAAGCCGGAGCTGAGGAATATCACCGGCACCCAAAGCACATATTGCCACCAGGGCAGTTTCTGGCGGTAAAGAACGACGCCTTTCATAGTTAGCTTACCGGTTAGCTGTTTCCAATGCCACAGCAGCACGCCCATTTCCACAGGCACCAGCACGAACACCGCCGCCAGCACCAGCGCCATCACCGACGGGAAACCTGCTTCTAGAACCTTAGGCACGGTTAGATAATAAAAGGTACCAATCAAGACTCCGGGTAAGAGATGATAGAGCAGTGATTCCCACCATCTATGTTTACGTACCTCAAATTCATGTTCCTGCATCACTCATGATCCTTGTCACATTTGTTGATTGGTATAGCAAATTTTACCAAATTAATGTTTTGCATTTACAACCAAAAGGGGCTGACGAATGACTCCGGCAGCCCCGGTGTTACTAATAATCCATCTTTTCTGCTAACTTAATTTCAGGATGAAGACTCAAAAGAAAACCATCGTCGCCTACGCCGGCCAGATCTTGCGCCCGCCGCCAGGAGCGGTGACAGAGTCGATCAAGGCCATCTCCTCATCCGTCAGGGCTGGCATCAAAGCGGCTTCCAGATTCTCTCTGAGTTGTGAAACCCGCTTGGCCCCCGGAATCGCCACGGTCACCGCAGGGTGCTGCATCGTGAATTGGATGGCAAGTTGTGCCATTGACCTTCCATTAGCCAGCGCCTTGAGCTTTTCAACTTTCGCCAGGTCGTTCAGGAAGATCTGGTATTCATCATCGTTTTCAATCCAGCGTTGCCTGAAATCACCTTCTTCAAAGGTGGTATCTTTGCTGAATTTGCCGGTCAGGATGCCCATTGCCAGCGGCCCGCGCACCAAAACGCCAATGTCATTGGTCATCGTGTAAGGGAAGATCGCTTTTTCAGGGGTCCGGTTGAGGATCGAATAGTCAATTTGTAATGTTGCAGTTTGATTGTCGGCATTGAAAGCCTGCAGGTATTCAAAATCGCTGGTGCTGACGCCATAAGCCCGCACCTTTCCCTGCGCCTGCAATTTCTGGAAGCCTTCGACGAAAACCTCCATATTTGGCTCTCGAAAATCAATGTGGCACTGGATCAAGTCCACATAATCTGTATCCAGTCTTTTTAAGTTCGATTCCACGCCGGTCACCAGCTTGTCGACGGTGTCATACTGGCTCACCTGGTTTTCATGATCGAACTCGAGCCAGCCGATCTTGGTTGCGACAATGAATTTATCCCGTCTGCCTTTCATCGCCCTGCCCAGAATTTTTTCGCTGTGCCCGGTGCCATACACATCCGCTGTATCGAAGAACGTGATCCCCATATCCAGTGCGGCATCGATCAAATCCAGGGATTCGCGATCATCCACCTCGCCCCACTCATCGCCGCCAATCGCCCACAAACCAAGACCAATCTTTGTGATTTCGATCCCGCTTTTACCCAATATCCGTTTTTCAATTTCTGCCATCATGCCTCCTTTTTTTATTAGTATAACAAAGTGTGTTTTATCATCATTTTCTAAAATTCCATCACCAGGCCCGAATACAAACGGTGCAACCTGTCACCCAAAATGTCTTCAAGGATTTCAACAGGGGTATCACCTGTGCAGTGACCGGTAAAAATGTCGGGGATACCCTCGTCCAACAAGGCTTTACCTATACCGCGCACCGTCTGCTCATCTTCATGATGAAGGTGAAAACCGCCAACCACCGCCTGAATGGGTTGCCCCGGGAAAGCTCTGTGGGTGGCAGCAATCATGTTCAATACCCCGTTATGGGCACAACCGGTCAGCATCACCAAACCCTGAGCCCCTTCGATCACTGTGACCAGTTCGTGGTCGAAGGTGTCCGGCTGTAATTCATCACCGACCCTCACCTTCAATCGCTGATCACCGCTCGGCTTGGGATGGATTCGCGGAATATCAGTCAGCAGGTGAAAACCGGGCATCACTTCTCGGTTTTCACTGATATACTCAATCCGTTCTTCATAATCTAGCAGCAATTTCCGATCCAGACCAATAAAGCGGGGCTGCTCTGTGCCATCATCTGCAACGCAATCCGCATATTGAGATTGACGCAAATAAACCATAGCTTGCTCATTTTCCCAGAAAAAACGCCCTAATCCCCCGCCGTGATCGTAATGATGATGGGATATCGCCAGCACTTCTACACGCCTCAGATCTTTGCCTAATTTTACAGCGTTATAGGCAAACTTGCCGGATTGCCCCACATCAGCCATATAAATATGACCTTCATGTTCTATGTAGAAAGACAAAGCGTGTTCTGCCTGTAACTCTGGCTTATTAAAATTCTTGCGGTTTTCGAGCAAAGTAGTAATCCGCATCCCACCTCCCAAAATATCGGCTTGTTCATTCATTATAGTCCAATTATTTGGTGGTCGTTTTTCTATAGGATCACGGAAAGCATTTGAACAGCACAGAAATTTCTCAAAAATTCGCAGAAAAATTCTTCTCCATAATTTTAAATAGTATGAGATAATGTCATCAATCCCAAAATATCAATTCACTACACTTAAGATAGGAATTTTGGTTTATTTGGTATCCTGGTTTACTAAAAAATGATAAGCCATTATCAATTTACAGTGTCTCGGAGGTCAAAATGAGCCATGCCCATAAACAGCTGCTGATTGCTGTAATCGTTCTCATTTTTGTTTCCTTAGCATGCGGCGATCAAGAGGACTTTGAAATGCTTCTCTGTGAAGCTGGTGGGGGAACCTGGACTTGGGATGAGGGGCAGAGTCCTTGGGACGCCTATTGCCACGAACCGACGCAGTCGGTTAATGGGCAACAGGAGGAACCACAATCCCTGAGTAGCGTAGATGCAACGCAACCATTAGCAACCGATAGTCTGGAACCAGCTATTCAACCAACAACCCACACCAGTTCTGCCAATGCAACCATTTTTATCGGAACGACGAATATTTGGGAGAGTTTTAGTGGGGGCCAAGTCATCGAGGACGAAATCTACCTCATCCTCTCAGAGGATGGTGAAGTAAATGGCTCGCTGATCTCAATTTATCAAGAATCCGAAACGCAGCCACAAACATGGGAAGATGAACAAGAAGCACTGCATTCATGCATCTCACAACTAACGCTAAAAGTAACCGGTGTGATCAGCGGCAAACTCACAGAAAGTAACAACCTGATCCAAATAGATTTAACCTACGATAGAGAAATTCTGCGTTACGACTGCCCCAGCCCAAGTGAAACCCTCTCAGACAATATCATTGTTGATGCAGAAGTAAACCTGATCGATACCATGCTGGTTGGTTCGGTTCCTGACTGGTTCACTTTTGAGGCATATAAACAATAGGGCAGTTCACACATACCCCAATTCCTGGTATCGAACTGCCCTATCCTAGAAAATCAAAACTCTGATTAACTCCTCAGGGTTGCACCTAGTTCCTCGTCCAGCAGACGGATGATCTTATTGCGCAGTTTCAGCACTTCCTTATCTGTCAGCGTACGGTCGGGGGCAATATAAGTCAGGCTGAAAGCCAGGCTCTTTTTGCCATCACCAAGCTGTTTGCCGCGATAAATATCGAAGAATTGAACCTTTGCCAGGTATTCTCCGCCGCCCAATCGCAGGACTCTTTCAACTTCCGCAGCTGTCACAGCCTCATCAACCACGACGGCCAGGTCTTCCAGCACTGGCGGATAGGTTGGGACCGCCTCAACATCGAACAAAATCCGCGCAGCACCTAACACAGCATCCAAATCTATTTCAGCCACCATCACGGGTGCTTCTTCCATCTCATAATTGGCTTTTACCAGCGGATGAAGTTCACCCATCACGCCGACCACCGCTTCGCCTATCAAGATCTCGGCGGTCTTGCCAGGGTGCAGGCTGGGGTGCTCTCCGTCACGGAAAGTCACATTAGCAATATGCATGCCCTGCATCACACCCTCAACAACGCCTTTCAGGTCATAAAAATCCATCTGTTCTGGTTCATCACCTTGCCACGTGGTTCTATGACGCAAACCGCTTAAGCCGATCGAGAGCATCTGCTTCTCTTGCGGCAACTGCTGCCCATCGACAGGGTTAAACACCGGGCCGATTTCAAATAATGCCAGGCGCTGATCCAAACTGCTGTTGTATTCCATAATCTCCAGTATGCTGGCTAAAATACTGCGCCGCATCACGCGCCGATCCACCGAAATTGGATTTTGGATCTCAATGTAATCCACCTCAGGTGCTTGATACTCCGGCGGGAAACGCCGAGCCTCACGTTCAGGTGATGTCAGGCGGTAGGCAATCAGTTCCTGCAAGCCTAAATTCACCAGAAGGTCACGCAGATCATCCTCCATCACGAGTTCCTCACTTGAGCTTTGCGGTGGCAAAGGCTGATCAAGCCGGCGCGAGGGGATCTTGTCAAAACCATAAATACGGCTGATCTCTTCCAGCAAATCTGCTCGGCCGATCACGCCTTCATGGATATCAAGGCGGTGAGGCGGCGTTTTGGCGCGGATCGTGTCACCTTCAACTTCACATTCGAATTCGAGCCGCCGCAGAATATCGCCGATCTCCTGTGCATCAATATCCGTCCCAAGGCTGGCATTAACCCAATCCGCCGAAAGTTCAACAACCGGGTCCGTTGGCGGGTTCGGGTAATTATCGATCAAACCCTCTGCGATTTGACCCTCACCCCATTCAGCCATGCGCTTGAGGCTCAGGCGCACGCCAAGTTCTGCCAATGCCGGATGGACACCGCGGCTGAAACGATATGCTGCCTCTGAATTGATTTTCAACTTGCTGACAGTTTTGCGGATATTGATGAAATTCCATGAAGCGCCTTCTAAGAGCACATTCGTGGTGTTGCTGGTGACTTCACTTTCCTCGCCGCCCATCACGCCAGCCAAAGAGAGCGCGCCAGCCGTATCGGTAACCAATTCCATCTCTGCATCCAGCGTATGTTGAACCCCATCCAGCGTGGTCAACCGCTCGCCTTCCTCAGCGGTGCGTGTAATAATGGTTGGGGATTTCCCGCCTGCACGATCGAGGAGGATGTCGTAATCAAAGGCATGCAGGGGTTCGCCTAACTCAAGCATCACATAATTGGTGGCGTCCACAATGCAGTTGATCGGGCGCATCCCGGCTAAGTTCAGCCTGCGGCGCACCCAGTAAGGACTGGGTTGAACCTTGATAGCCTCGATTAGTCCCAGCACAAACCGCGGGTTCAACTCAGGATCCTCAATTTGAATCGCTGCCCTACTCTGAATGTGTTCTCCGGTTGCATTCAATGTGTCATCCGGGTAACGCAGGTCACGGCCGATTGCGGCTGCGATCTCACGCGCCATCCCCAGCACGCTGGCATCACGGACCATATTGGGCAGGGTGTCTACATCAAACACGGCATCGCCCATATATGCCGCCAGGGACATGCCTGTCGGCGCGTCATCATCCAGCAGGATGACGCCTTCGTGCTCATCGGATATGCCCAGTTCCTTTTCAGAACAAATCATCGAGAAGGATTCAACACCGCGGATCTTCATCCGCTTGAGCGTGGTTAACTGCTTGCCGGGTTGGTGTCCATCATAGAGCTGCGCGCCTTCACGGGCATAAGCCACCTTGAGCGGTTTGTTTAACGGTCCCTTGCCTAAATAATCAAACAGGTTCGGTGCCCCGGTCAGAACAATAATTTCCTCGTTCCCGTCATTCAGGCGGCACAGCACCAGCCTGTCCGCGTTGGGGTGCGGCAACACTTCATCAATTTGCGCCACCACAAACTTATCTTCAGGCCAGGATAAACCCGCGTATTTGAATTCGTGCTTCTCCCCGGGTGGCATCGGTATGCCCACCAGCCTGATTTCCTCAACCTCAAGCCCAACCAGCGTCATCTTCTTCGCCAGTTCTTCAAGATTCAGGTCGGTAATATCAACATAATCATTTAACCAAGTTATCGGTACTTTCATTCATTCCTCGCGTTCATTATTAATTTCTGTTTATGCACAATTTCGTCTCAAGTAATTGGTGATTAGTGAATGGTAATTGGTGAGAAGTCTCAATCCTCTTCATCAAGCACTATTTCACTATCGGTTTGAAAAATCGGTTCTGGTTCTGCGATTTGCGCACCTGGTTCGTTTTGCCCTCGTTTACTCCGTTTTAGAAAATTTATGAAACCATGTATCAACTTCAGTGTTGCGCTTGCTTGTAGTTCAACAATCTCCATGGCTTCATTCGACAAGTAACCTAGTTTCATCGAAAGCTCAAGGTGGCTCATTAACTCTAATAAAGAGCCGCGAGCAACATAGCAGAACCGAATTGTTTCTTGGTAATAGTAACGCCCATATCCCTCAGCAATATTTGCTGGGATACTTGCGGCTGCTCTGCGAATTTGAGAGATCAACCCCCATTTTTCCTCATTTGGCAGTTCATTGAGCACATTTTTGTAGACATAGACTGCCAAATTTTGAGCAGATTGATAAGCTTCCAGATTATTCAATCCTTCCATATTCATTCCCGCTCACATTTCACTATTCACCACTCACGATTCACCAATTCTCAAAACTGCCTCAAGAACCGGATATCGTTATTCCTGAAGTGGCGGATGTCATCAATGCGGTAGCGCATGAGCGTACTGCGATCGATACCCATCCCGGCGGCAAAACCTGAATTGACCTCCGGATCATAACCGCCATATTCCAGCACCACTGGGTGAACCATACCGCAGCCCAGGATTTCAAGCCAGCCTGTTTCCTTACAAACCGGGCAGCCTTCACCACCACATACGAAACATCCTACATCCATCTCGGCGCTGGGTTCCGTGAAGGGGAAGTGTGACGGACGCAGTCGTGTTCTAGCATCCTCGCCGAACAACCGGCGGGCGAAATCATCCAATGTCCCCTTCAATTCAGCAAAGGTCACCCCTTTGCCGATCACCAACACTTCGACTTGCACAAACTCGATTTCGCTGCGGGCAGAAAGCTGCTCGTAGCGCATCGTTGCACCGGGCAAAATTGCGCGGATCGGTTCTGGTGCACGCTCCCGCATGACCCTGATCTGACCCGGAGAGGTATGTGTGCGCAGCAAAACGCCCTCGCGTTTGGTATAAAACGTATCCCACATATCGCGGGCTGGGTGGTAAGGCGGCATATTTAGGTAGGTGAAGTTATAATCGTCGGTTTCCACTTCAGGTGAGCGATACACCTGGAAGCCCATATCCCCAAATATACGCGTCACCCTTCTCAGAACCCTTGACAATGGATGCAGTCTGCCGCGATCCACCGGGCGCCCGGGGAGGGTCACATCCAGTATTTCAGTCGCCAGCATATTTTGCATAGCTGCTTTTTCCAGCAGCTCGCGCTTTTCTGCCAGCGCATCTTCTAACGCCTGGCGGACTTCGTTCGCCGCCTTCCCCATCAACGGACGTAATTCCTTATCCAATTTGCCCATGCCGGTAAACACACCCATGACGGGTGAATTGCGTCCAAGGTGCGCCACGCGCCAGGCTTCAAGTCCCTCCTCGTCACCCACATCCGCCAACACTACCAGCGCCTCAGACCTGATCTTTTCCAACTCGGCTAATGCCTGTTCTTTATCTGTCATCGGTTCTCAACCTCCTGTTAAAAACATAATTACTTAAAACCTATTAATTAAACAAAACACCCGTCCTCAGCAAAGGACGGGATGACCGCGGTACCACCTTTTTTGGCTGCACAGGTGCACTGCGCAACCCACTCAATACCAACAGCCTCATGGGCGATTGGCTGCCCAAATAACGCTGGGCAAATCGGCTCAGACTACTCGCATGGGCTTTCACCTGAGCGGCTCGAGAGGGAACTTCAGTTGGGTTCAGCAGGGTCCGGGTCTCAGTCTTGCCCGAACCGCCCTGTCAACTTCCGCCAGCCTACTTTCCTCTGTCGTCGCTGATTCTGATAGTATTCTACCTCTTATTATGATAAATTTTGACCCTGATGTCAAGCAAAACGCATTTAATATTTCAACAGAAAGCGCTTAATTATATGCGAGCCGGGTTGCTTCATCGCACATGGTATCTGCCAACCATGCCTCCCAGTGAGGTTCCTCCCAGGTACCCAATGAACGGTGCATATCCAAATATTTCTGCGGGATGGGATGGGTGCCTAACACCACCTCAACCCCGTACCGATTCTCAATGAATTGCTTGAAGGTCGCAATATATGGGCAGGGCGGATACCCAACAAGTAAACCCGTGGCAAAATGGACCACTTCAACGCCATTCTTGACCATTTCGTTTCCGGCATATTCGATGTTTCCGCCAGGGCAACCATTGCAGGTGGTATACCCGACCAGCTCTATCTCATGACCCTGATATCGACTGAATGCCCCTTCACGATTTCTCATCGATCTGAAGCATTTGCCACCGGCGCAGGTCCGATAACGATCACAAATAATGATCCCGATGCCGATTTTTCCATCCATTAATTTGTCTCCTAATCTGATGTGCTGCGAAAATTGGATATAGTTGTTAAACCACACAACGTTCCCATGTAAACCTATTCTACACCCTTCTGTGAAGCAAAAGTTTGATAAATTTCTCTCAAGAATATCAGCATCCAAAACCACCATCTGGTGATTAAGCCATCATTCTTAACCTCCTTGCCCCCAATTATTGACATAAATCCCCCAATGAAATATACTATACCCCAGTATAGCATCATGGAGGTAGATTTTTTATGCCGATTTACGAATATCAATGCAAGAATTGCGGTAACGAGTTTGAAAAGATCATGGGGTTTTCAGATCCCCGTGTCAATTCACCCGATTGCCCCGACTGCCAATCAGACAACACGCAAAAACGCCTTTCAACCATCGCAGCCTACAGCGGCGGCAAACGCAGTTCCTCAACCGCATCCAGCTGCGACAGCTCAGGCGGCTTTAGCTGAGCTGGCTAACCCCCAGTCAGACCGGTGGTCTGAAAGAAAGCAACTGTGATGATCCAAACCACAAACCCAGAAGTTAAATCCCACATCACCCACCGCCTTTCCCGTATCGAAGGGCAATTGCGCGGCGTAAAGAAAATGATCGCTGAGGATCGCGACTGCAGAGACATCGTCCAGCAGTTGATCGCCATCCGTGCGGCACTACAATCGGCCAGTCTGAACTTTGTGCAGGATGTCGCCCAGGAGTGTCTCCTTGATCTCAATAGCCAAGCAAACGAAGAGACCAAGCGGGAATTGATGGCAGACCTGATTCAAATGCTGGGTAAATTTTCGTAGCTTTACAGAAAATAATAAAGGAGAAATTATGGCAACCAACACAGTATTACGATGGATCCCTGGAGGGCAAAACTTTGTCTCAACCGATTCAACCGGCCACTCCGTGATCCTTTCCACCCCTCAAGAAAATACGGGTATGAAACCTTCTGAGCTGATCTTATCAGCACTGGCAGGATGCGCCTCGGTCGATGTGATCATGATCCTCGAAAAGAAGCGCATCAACCTGACCCATCTGCATGTTGAACTCACTTCAGAACAGGATCAGGATCCACCCTGGACCTTCCGAAAGATTTACATGAAGTTCATTGTAAAAGGTGAAGGATTGACCCCTAAGGACCTTGAACAAGCCATTCAACTCTCAGAGGAAAAGTATTGCTCGGTCGCAGCCACGCTGCGCGGCAAGGCTGAAATTATTACCAGTTACGAGATCTTGGAAGACTGAGAAGCTTCGCTTCTGATTTAGCGGTCGACTTTCAACGGGGTAAACCCCTCCCCCAGGGCTTCCTGTGCCTGCCCAATCACCATAAAAGCCTTGGGGTCAATATCATGCACTAAGATCTTCAGGCGATTGATTTCCATCCGCGACACCGCACAATAGATGACAGCCTTGGGCTGGCCTGAATATCCGCCTGTGCCCGAGAGAATGGTCACACCTCGCTCCATATCGCTCATGATTGCCTGTGCGATCGCATCCGTCTCTGTTGTGACAATGATTGCCGTCCGAACGATGTTCGTCCCCTGCAAGGCAACCTCAGCCGCTAACCCGCTGACATAGATCAAAACCAAGCCATATAAGGCCTTTGTCCAGCCAAACACAAACCCAGCGCCCAATACCACCAGCGAATCAGTGATCAAATACGCCTGCGAGATCGTGATCCCGGAATGGTGGTTGAGAATTCGCCCCAAAATATCCGTTCCCCCGCTGGTACCCCGCCCCCGGTATACTATCCCTAAACCCACACCCAGTAACAAACCGCCATACAAGGTATTAAGCAGCAGGTCGCTGGTAACGCCCTCACTGGGCAGAAAGAGTGCCAGCGTATCGGTAAAAATTGAAAATGCAAGGATGGACAGTATGGTGCGCAGGGCAAAGCGCGGGCCGCCCAGGTATTGCCAACCGATGATGAACAGAGGAATATTGCCCACCAAAACCATCAAACCGATGGGAAATCCTGTGTAATGGTTCACAAGCTGCGCCAAACCGCTGATACCGCCACTGACTAGGTCTGCAGGGATTAAAAACAACCGCAGCGCCAGCGCCTGGATCAGCGCCCCAACGATGATGAACGCAAAGTCCCACAGCGTACGCTTGGTAAATTCAATTTGTGAGAAAAACTTTCTAATGCCAGCAATTATTCGTTTCATACGTTTTTAAGTGTCCTAAAATATTTGCAATAGTCTTACCGCAAATAAAATATTATACCCACATAAATCTATCTTGAGCACTTCCTTTTGTCATGAGCAATTCCATTTTCACGCACTTGGCCTGTATCATTTATCTCAACCATCTTGACATCGAACGTATGTTCGTGTATTATTATCTTAAGATATTTAGCACAAATGAGCAGTAAGAGTCGAAGGAGCCCAAAATGATGGCAAGAAGAAAAGCCGGGTTAGGTGAAAGACATAAAAAAATCCTCAAATTTCTTGAAAAATTCCAGTCAGAAAATGGTTTCCCGCCATCCATCCGTGAAATTGGTGAAAACACGAAGATCAGCTCAACTTCAGTGGTTAATTATTATCTAAACCAGCTTGAAGAGATGAACTTCATAGAAAGGGAATCGAACGTTTCACGGGGCATTCGGCTCGTGCGAACCCTGGAAGGCAACCTGATGCAGACCGCTAAGGCCATTACAGATATGTTCACTGTACCAGTCGTTGGGCGAATCGTCGCTGGTGAACCCGTGCCTGTACCTTCTTCCGATTTCAACTACTATGATCAGGAAACTGGGATTGACATCGCCCGCAGTTTATTGCCCGCACGCGAGAAAACAGAAGATCTGTTTGCCCTTGAAGTTCAGGGGGATTCAATGATAGATGCAATGGTCAACGATGGTGATATTGTGATCATGCGCCCGATTACCCAGGTCGAAAACGGTGAAATGGTAGCCGTCTGGCTTTCTGACCGGGATGAAACCACCCTCAAATATTTCTTCAACGAAAATGGCAAAGTTCGCTTGCAGCCTGCCAACCCAACAATGAAACCGATCATCATCGACAATCCCGCACAGGTTAAAGTTCAGGGGAAGGTTGTGTTGGTCATCCGCAGGATGGAACTCGTCTGACCGTAAAGACTTATTAATTAAAACAAAACAGAGGCTGCCCCACAGATGGGAGCGCCTCTGTTTTTTGTGTTCCGTTATCCTGATTACTCAAGCACTACTTCAGCGCCTGCAGCCTCAAGTTTTTCCTTGGCGTCGTTCGCAACGTCTTTCCCAACGGCTTCGAGGATTTTGGAGTCAGCGGTTTCTGCCATATTCTTGGCATCAACCAGGCCGAGGTTTGTCAGCTGGCGAATGACTTTGATGGTCTCGATCTTTTTCGGACCAGCATTCTTCAGCACAACATCAAACTCGGTCTTCTCTTCAACTTCTTCTTCAGCGGCAGCAGCGCCGGGGGCAGCCATAGCAGCCACGGGGGCAGCAGCGGAAACGCCCCATTTTTCTTCCAACATTTTGACGAGTTCAGCAGCTTCTAAAACTGTCAGCTCGCTCAATTGATCCATTAATTTTTCTAAATCAGCCATTTTAAGTTATCTCCTTGCAATTTTTGCATTTTAATTGTTCAGGTGGGCTACACCTGACGGGTTTTTAAATTGATTTTCTCTCAGGCAGCACTTTTAGCGGCCTGTCCTTCTTCAGAGTAGGCTTTGACCACTGCAGCCATAGAGCGTGCAGGTTCTGCCAATGTACGTACCAACTTGGTTGCAGAAGCCATGATCGTACCGAGCACAATACCGCGCATAACGGGCAAGGTTGGCAGGTCTGCTAAAGCTTTAACCTGGTCAGGTCGCAATTTGTTCTGATCCATGTAACCCAGGCGAATGTCAAAAACATTGGTTTTTGAAATGTCGCTGATCACTTTTGCAACGCTGGGGGCATCGCTGAATGCGAAACCAACCATGTTGTTCTCTTCCCAGAATTCCTGCTCATAGTCCAAACCCAAATCATCCATCACCAACTTGAACAGCCGGTTCTTGACGACATGGATCTCACCATTAACATCACGCAATTGTTTACGGGCTTCGTCCACTGCCATCATATTCATGTTCTGATATGAAAGGACAAAGAAGGCTTTGCTGTTCTCAATCCAGCCTTTATATTCCTCTACCATTGCTTCTTTTTCTTTACGAGTAAACGCCAATTTGTTCACCTCCTTCCGGAATGGTTTTTAAAACTTGAAGTCTTTGCCTCAATTTTCGCTGAGGCAAAGACTTCATTGAAAGTACCTTCTGGTACCCAACAATCTAATGTTGCCCTCACCTCGGCGGGATATTAAGCTCCTTGCGGAGCACCTGCTTTCTTCAGCGAAGTATGCTGTTATTCAGTTTTAATTGCGGTTCGTATTATAGCACAAACCGAATAAATTACAAAGTTAATGCTGAAGCATAAGGATCAATTTTGATCCCTGGCCCCATGGAGGACGAAACCGTCACTCGACGAATAAAGTTACCGGGTGCGCCTGCCGGTCGAGCTTGCCTCACCGCTTGCACAAACGCCTCGAGGTTTTCGTTCAATTGCTCAACGCTGAATGAAACCTTCCCGATCGGCACATGAATATTTGCCGTCTTGTCCAGACGGAATTCAATTCGGCCAGCTTTGGCTTCATTAATCGCATCAGCGATATTGTCACCCTGGACAACTGTGCCGGCTTTGGGGTTTGGCATCAAACCCCTCGGGCCTAAAATGCGTCCCAAGCGCCCAACGGTGCCCATCATATCCGGGGTGGCAATCGCCACATCAAAATCGGTCCAACCGCCCTGGATCTTCTCAACAACTTCGTCTGAATCTGCCACATAGTCTGCGCCGGCTTCTCGGGCAGCTTTTGCAGCATCACCCTGGGCAAACACAACTACGGTGACTGTTTTACCAAGGCCGTTCGGCAGGGCAACCACATCTCTGATCTGCTGGTCTGCCTGGCGGGGGTCAAGGGATGTACGCAGATGAACTTCAACTGTCTCATCAAAGTTTGCGAAACTAATTTCTTTCATTAAGGTCAATGCTTCAACAGGACCGTACAATTTTTCTCGATCAACCTTTTCTCGTGCTTCAAGATATTTTTTTCCGTGACTTGCCATGAAAACTCCTTTGTGGTCCTAACGGGATATTACACCCTCCCACCTGAATAATTAATCCTCTACGACAACAATACCCATATTACGGGCGGTGCCTTCAATCTGGCGCATTGCGCCTTCCATATCAATCGCGTTCATGTCTTCAAATTTCTGTTCTGCGATCTCTCTCACCTGGGACCGAGTCACCGTACCAACTTTTTCGCGGTTGGGTTCACCCGAGCCTTTTTCAACGCCAGCTGCTTTGGCAAGCAAAATGGCTGCTGGTGGTGATTTAAGCTTGAATCGGAACGAGCTATCCTGGAAGATGGTGATTTCCGCAGGTACAATTTCGCCAGCCCGAGAGGCTGTACGGCCGTTGTAGTCCTTGCAGAAAGCCATGATGTTGACACCATGCTGCGCTAACGCAGGCCCAATTGGGGGCGCCGGGTTAGCCTTTCCGGCTTGGATTTGTAAGGTTATGATTGCTTTTACTTTCTTTGCCACTTATATACTCCTTCGTGGTGCTATCGGGGCGTTAAGTCCCTCCCACAATTTACTAAATAGTGTTGATTAGATTTTTTCGACCTGTAAAAAGTCGAGTTCAACCGGTGTAGAACGACCGAAGAAATTGACCATCACTCGCACTTTCGAGCGCTCCATATCAATTTCATCAACTGTGCCGTGAAAATCATTGAACGGACCATCGACAATGCGGACTTTTTCGCCGGGCTTATAGGTAACTTTAATGGTCGGCGCCTCTGCCTCCATCCGCTTGAGGATCTGCGATACCTCTTCAGGGCGGAGCGGGATCGGATCGTCGCCCATACCCACAAAACCTGTTACACCCGGGGTATTGCGCACGACGTACCAGCTTTCTTCGCTCATCTCCATGTTCACCAGAACATAACCCGGGAATACATGCCGCTCGATCGACCGCCGTTTGCCATCTTTAACCTCGATCTCTTCCTGGGTTGGGATGACAACATCAAAGATCTTGTCCTTCATACCCATGGATTCAATCCGCTGTTCAAGATTATGACGTACTTTATTCTCATAGCCCGAATAACAATGAATCACATACCAGGCTCGATTTTCGTCCTCTTCGGCTTCGGTCTCGCCTTCTTTGGGAAGCTTATCAGTCGAAGGTTCAGCAGCTTCTTCCGCAGGCGCGTCAAGATCTTCCGTTTCTAAAACGGTCGAGTCTTGTTCTTCTTCCGGAACTTGTTCTTCTGGATTTTCAGTTGCTGCCATAATTACCTTACCTGACTTACTTAATGTCGCTTATTACTAAAGGGCAACGAGGAAGGTGACCAAGCGTGAGAATACAAAATCCAAGATCCCAAGGATCAGGGACATAATTACCATCACTACTAAGGTTAGCCGGGTCATCTTCCAGGCTTCTTTCGGCGTAGGCCAGGTGACCTTGCGAAGTTCACCGATCGTCTCACGCCAAAAGCGCTGGATCCTCTGAATAATGTTTAGTTTCTTCTTTTTCGCCGTCACAAGTATCTCCTTGCTTACGTCCAAAACGCCGCCCATAACAGACGGCGTTGAATTTTTCAGGCAGGCCAGGTAGGACTTGAACCCACAACCCCCGCTTTTGGAGAGCGGTGCTCTGCCAAATTGAGCTACTGGCCTTTATGTGCTGTGGAGTCGACTTTTTCGATAGCCTTACCTCAACAGCCTTATTTTACCTCACGATGCATCGTATGTTCTTTGCATCGCGGACAATACTTTTTCAACTCCATCCGGCTTGGATCATTACGACGATTTTTCTCAGTCGTATAGTTCCGTTCATGACATTCTGTACATTCTAATGTAATGACCGGGCGGATACCTTTCTTTTTAGCCATCTTTTGTATTTTACCATGGCTGCCCTTATTACCGGGCAGCCATGCTATCCTTCCTAAAAAGTTATTTACTCAATAATTTTCGAGATCACA
>NPIE01004499.1_pt1 | contig 46993 bp, 42 predicted proteins | sample 8637661 | NCBI WGS metagenome assembly NPIE01 (sample SAMN07420842, study PRJNA396082) | bioreactor metagenome | isolation source: sample BA12 brine-fed electro-methanogenic bioreactor BA | place: Japan: Kochi | collected 2016-12-09 | reverse complement strand
ATCGACACCGGTATGGGATTGGAGCGGGTGGCTGCGGTTCTGCAGGGCAAGTTCAATAACTACGATTCGGACCTGTTCACCCCGGTGATTTCCCGACTGGAGCAGCTGTCCGGTCGCCGCTACGGCGTGGATCGTGCCGATGACACGGCAATACGGGTCATCGCCGACCATGCTCGAGCAACATCCTTTCTCGTTGCCGACGGGGTGTTGCCGTCCAACGAAGGGCGCGGCTATGTGCTGCGCCGGGTGATGCGCCGGGCGATCCGTTTTGGCAGGAATCTCGGACTTGGTTCCCCGTTCATGTTCGCCGCCTGTTCGGCGGTGGTCGATTCGATGGTCGGGGCCTACCCGCGTCTTCGTGATACACAGGAGTTGCTTGAAAAAGTGGTTAACAACGAAGAAGCCCGCTTTAGTGAGACGCTTGAACATGGCTTGGCCATGCTCGATGAGGAGATCGCCCGTCAGCACCAGAGTGGGGCGCCGCGGATCGATGGCGAGTTTATTTTCAAGCTCTACGATACCTTCGGTTTCCCGGTCGATATCGTGCGTGATATTTCCTTGGAGCGGCAGATCACCTTTGATGAAAACGGATTTCAGGCCGCTATGGAAAGGCAGCGCCGGCAATCGCGGGCATCGAGGAAGGGCGAAGGGGTTCAGGTCAAGGACGCCGGGGTGAAACAACTGATTGATTCCGGGGCTCGCTCCAGCTTTATCGGCTATCAGGCGTTGCAGACAACGACCACCGTGCAGGCCCTGCTCGATGAAGCGGGGCAGCAGGTTGCGGAGTTGGCTGCGGGCGGGCGGGGCCGGTTGTTTGTCGAGGCCACCCCGTTCTATGCCGAATCGGGCGGCCAGGTCGGTGATGTCGGCGCGGTTGTCTGGCCCGCCGGTCGGGCAACGGTCGAGACGGTACGGACCGAGGCGGACGGAGTTATCCTGCACCACGTGCTGGTATCCGAAGGCACCCTGAGTTTGGGTGTTGAGGTCGAGATGGTTGTCTCCGAGGCAGTCCGGCACGATACCGAGGCCAATCACAGCGCCACGCATCTTCTGCATGCAGCACTCCGCCGGACGCTCGGAGACCATGTGAAACAGGCCGGATCGCTGGTAACGCCCGACCGCCTGCGCTTTGACTTCACCCATTTTTCGGCGCTGACCGATGCGGAGATCGAGGCGGTCGAGGCACTGGTCAACCAGCAGGTTCGTGCCAATCGGCAGGTCGGCACGAAGACCATGAGTCGGGCCGAGGCCTTCGATGAAGGCGCCATCGCATTGTTTGGTGAGAAATATGGCGAAACGGTGCGCATGGTGCAGATCGATGCCATCAGCAAAGAATTGTGCGGTGGTACCCATGTGCCTGCGACCGGTGCCATCGGCCTTTTCAAGATCGTCGCCGAAACCGGTATTGCCGCCGGAGTGCGCCGTATCGAGGCAGTTACCGGCCGGGCTGCGCTGGAACTGGTCCAGTCGTTGGCGCGGCGGGAAGCGGCGTTATGCCGACGGCTCAATACCGTCGGCGAAGAGTTGGTTGATAAGCTCGACCATGTTCTCGAACAACAGAAGAAGCTGGAAAAGCAGGTGGCGCTCCTGTCGACACAGTTGGCCAGTTCCGATCTCGATTCCGTTTTCGGCAGTGGTGTGACGGTTGCCGGGGTAACCGTCGTTGCCGCCCAAATAACACTGGACAATGCGAAAACCCTGCGCGAGGTCGGTGATCGTGTCCGTGATCGGCTTGGTTCCGGAGTTGCTGTTCTCGGCGGGGTTATTGACGGAAAGGCGGCGCTGATCGCCCTGGTTTCCAAGGATCTGATCGGAAGAATCAAGGCCGGCGAACTGGTCAATCGCGTCGCGCAGATGGTCGGCGGTAAAGGAGGCGGCCGGCCGGATATGGCCCAGGCCGGCGGGCCGATGGCCGACAAGATAAGCGACGCGATCGGGGCCGTTCCGGGGATAGTCGAGATGTTGCTGGCTGACCAGGCCTGACAGTTCGGCGTGGTCGTGCCGGCCGCTGATCGGCGACGTTCTTCTCCGCTGTGACAAACACTCCTGCCGGTTCGGGCAAAGAGAAAAAATGGCTGTGGAGACAGGGAACTAAGCACAGATAAAGTAGTTGACATGGAGTAGGATATGCAGTAAAGGTTTTTTGCTATTGTGAATGGCCATTCATTTTCAGAACGGGTACCATTGACAAGAATTGTGCAGGCCGAATGAGTTCGGATTCATTCCTTCGGGAATGCTTGTTTATACTACTGCAAAGCGGGAGCAAAGTAACATGGTCACCATCGACAAAACGTTGTTGTTCCAAATGATCAACATGGTAATCCTGATGTTTCTGCTCAATGGGGTGCTGTACAAGCCGATCAAGAAGATCCTCAAAGAGCGGGCCGAGAAGATGCTCGGAATGCAAACCGACATCGCCAAGTTCGACAAGAATGCTCGGCTCAGGCAGCAGGAAGTGGACGCCAAGATGGCCAAAGCTTCAGGCAAGGCAAAGGCGGCTCTCGACGCCGCCCGGGCCGAGGCACAGGCTGCCGGAGATGAGAAATTGGCATCGATCAAGGCGGAAGTCGATTCGTACAAGGAAAAACAGATGGCGGAGATCACTGCCCAGATTGGCACGGCCCGCAGTGGACTGCAGGCTAATCTGCAAGGGTTTGCGACGGAAATGGCGAGCAAAATTCTGGGGAGGGCGATCTAACCATGAAAACGATGATCAATACCGCCCGACAGAGTAGGATGGCGCCGGTCTGCGGCGTAGCCGCGGCGCTTCTTTTCGTGCTGCTTCCGGGGATCGTCCTGGCCGCTTCCGGCGAAGGCGGCAGCCTGTCTTCTGAAAAATTGTGGGATCTGTTCTGGCGCGTGATCAACTTCGCCGTGCTGATGTTTCTGCTGGTCAAATTCGGCGCCAAGCCGATTGCGGGCGCTCTTGGCGGTCGGCAGAAGCGAATCAGGGAAGAGTTGCAGGATCTCGAGCGCCGTCGTGACGAAGCGGAGCGGCAATACCGGGAGTTCGAGGCGAAGCTGGCTTCGGTGGAAAAGGATATTGATACCATCGTCGCCCGGGCGGTAGCCCAGGCCGAAATCGAAAAGGCAAAGATCATCGAGAAGGCCGAAAAAGCCGTCGGTGATCTCCAACGTCAATCGGAACTGGCCATCCATAACGAGATTGTCGAGGCACGTCGGAGCTTGCAAAACGAGATTACCGAACAGGCTGCTGCAATGGCTGAAGAGCTGATTATAAAGAATCTGAAGCCCGAGGATCAGGTTCAGATCATCGAAAATTATCTCAATAAGGTAGGGGCCGTACAGTGAAACAGACAATTCTCGCGAAACGGTACGCCAAGGCGTTGTTTGCCATCGGCAAGGAAGACGGCAAGTATGAGGCCTATAATGAAGCGCTCCAGGGGATAGCCGAGCTTTTTACAACGACCCCGGAGGTGGAAGACGCCTTGACCAATCCCCTGTATCCTCTTGATGTCAGGGAAAAGGCGATGACCGCGATCATCAAGGCAATCGGAGCCGATACGGTCACCGGTAATTTCCTCAGCCTGCTGGTCCAGAAAAAACGGGCAGCGATCATACCGGAGATCGCCGAGTCGTTTCAGGTCATGGTTGATGAAGACAAGAACATTAGTCATGGCATGGTTGTTTCGGCCATAGAACTCACTACGGAATTACGAGAGAAAATTCAAGATACGTTAGAGAAATTAACTGGCAAGAAGGTTGAGCTGACTGCTTCGGTCGACCCCTCGATTATCGGCGGTATTGTGGCCAAGGTAGGGGACGTGGTTCTGGATGGAAGCATCAGGACACAGCTTGCAAGTTTAAAAGATTCCATCAAGGGGAGAGAATAGATGCAGATCAAAGCCGAAGAAATCAGCCAGATTATCAAAGACCAGATTGGTGAGTTCCAGACCAAGGTGGACCTTGACGAAACCGGAACGGTCATCTCCGTCGGCGACGGTATCGCCCGTGTCTACGGCGTCCAGAATTGCATGGCCATGGAGCTCCTCGAGTTTCCCGGCGGCATCATGGGACTGGCCCTGAACCTCGAAGAAGACAACGTCGGTTGTGCCGTTCTCGGCAGCGTCAATGCGATCAAGGAAGGGGATATCGTCAAACGGACCGGCCGTATCGCCGAGGTTCCCGTCGGCCCGGAGATGGAAGGCCGCGTGGTTGATGGTATCGGTCTGCCGATCGACGGGCAGGGTCCGATCAATGGCAAGCACTTTTCCAAAATAGAGGTTATCGCCCCCGGTGTTATCGCCCGGAAAGGCGTCCATGAGCCGATGTACACCGGAGCCAAGGCCGTCGACGCAATGACCCCGGTCGGACGCGGGCAGCGCGAGTTGGTCATCGGCGACCGGCAGATCGGTAAGACGGCGCTCTGTGTCGATGCGATCATCGCTCAGAAGGAAACTGACGTTCACTGTATCTATGTTGCCGTCGGCCAGAAGAAATCAACGGTCGCCCTGGTCGTCGAGATGTTGCGCAAGCACGGTGCCATGGAGTATACCACCGTTGTTTCCGCTTGTGCCTCCGATCCGGCGCCGATGCAGTACATCGCCCCGTTTGCCGGCTGCGCGATGGGTGAATATTTCCGCGATAACGGCCAACATGCGTTGATCATTTATGACGATCTTTCCAAGCAGGCCGTCTCCTATCGTGAGTTGTCGCTACTACTGCGCCGCCCGCCGGGACGTGAAGCGTATCCCGGTGATATTTTCTTCAACCACTCCCGTCTGCTCGAGCGTGCCGCCAAGGTCAACGACGAACTCGGCGCCGGGTCACTGACAGCCCTGCCGATTATCGAGACCCAGGCCGGCGACGTTTCGGCCTTCATCCCGACCAACGTTATCTCGATCACCGATGGTCAGGTTTACCTGGAGCCGAACCTGTTTTTCTCCGGTGTCCGCCCGGCGATCAATGTCGGTCTTTCAGTTTCGCGCGTCGGTGGCGCCGCTCAGGTGAAAGCGATGAAGCAGGTGGCCGGAACGCTGCGCCTTGATCTGGCTCAGTATCGCGAACTCGCCGCCTTTGCCGCGTTCGGGTCCGATCTCGATGCCAAGACCCAGGCCCAGTTGACCCGCGGCGAGCGATTGGTCGAGATTCTCAAACAGCCGCAGTATCAACCGTTGCCGATGGAAAAGCAGGTTACCATTCTCTATGCCGGAACAAAAGGCTACCTGGACAAACTGCCGGTGGACACCCTCGCTGATTACGAGAATGAGCTGTACAATTACATCGAATCGAACGAACCGTCGATCTTCAGCGATCTGAAAGAGCAGAAGGAATTCACCGACGCCATCAAGGGAAAACTCGAGAAGGTGCTGGCGAGCTTCGGTGATACTTTCAAGGCAACAAAAGGTCTTAACTAATTTAGGGAAGGTCCAGTTATGCCGAGCTTAAAAGATGTCAAAACGAAGATCGGTGGTGTCAAAAAGACAGCACAGATCACCAAGGCGATGAACATGGTGGCGTCCGCCAGGTTGCGAGGCGCCCAGGATAAGATGGAGGCGTTCCGTCCCTATACCGCCAAGTTCAACGAAGCCATGTCTAACCTGTCCAGTCGATCCAGCAGTGGCGGCAACTACCCGCTGATGGAAAAGCGCGACGTGAAGTCGGTAGAGTTGGTGGTCGTCACCTCGGATCGCGGACTGTGCGGCTCTTTCAATTCCAATATAGGCAAACTGGCCGAGCGTACCATGCGGGAGTACGAGGCCCAGGGCAAGTCGGTCAGTTTCGTCTGTGTCGGGAAAAAAGGGTTCCAATATCTGAAGAAGACAGAGAAGGTTCGCAAGGTTTACCGGGACATCATGGGCACCTTCCAGATGTTCAATGCCCGAGAGATAGCCACCGAGGTATCGCAGAATTTTCTCGCCGGCGGATCGGACAAGGTCGAAATCATATTCGGCGAATTCCGATCTGTTGCCATCCAGCGGCCGGCCAGCAAGAATTTCCTGCCGGTACAACCGATTGAGGCCGCTGCCGGCGACACTCCCGCTGCCACCGTTTCCGGTGAGTACATTTACGAGCCGTCGGTCGAAGAGATCATGGATGTCATGCAGCCGCTGTATCTCAACGTCATGATCTATCATGCCATGCTTGAAGTCGGCGCCAGTGAGCACGCGGCCCGAATGACCGCGATGGATAATGCGACCAACGCCTGTAAAGATATCATTTCCAAGCTGACCATTTTGTATAACAAGGCTCGCCAGGCTGCAATCACTGCAGAGCTGATGGATATCGTTGGCGGTGCCGAAGCCCTTAAATAATATGTTATAAATTTCAGGATAATCTCAAACTTATAGGAGGGGTTAGGCCCGATGAGTGAGCAGAGAATAGGAAAGGTATTACAGGTTATTGGACCTGTAGTCGATGTGGAGTTTGAGGCGGGTAATCTGCCCAATATCATGAGCGCGCTGATGGTCAGCAACCCGGCTATTTCCGATGAACCCGACAATCTGGTTATCGAGGTGGCCTTGCATCTGGGCGACAATGTTTGTCGCTGCATCGCAATGGATCAGACCGACGGTCTGGTGCGTGGCATGGAGGCACGAGATACCGGTTCACCGATCACCATTCCGGTCGGGGAAGCATCGCTTGGCCGAATTATGAACGTAGTCGGCCGGCCCGTCGATGGTTTGGGACCGATTACGTCCGACAAGACAATGCCGATCCATCGTCCGGCTCCGAGCTTTACCGAGCAGGACACCGAGGTTCGCGTCCTGGTGACCGGTATCAAGGTCATCGACTTGCTGGTTCCGTTCCCGCTCGGTGGCAAGATGGGGTTGTTCGGCGGCGCCGGTTGCGGCAAGACCGTTATCATGATGGAGATGGTCAACAACATCGCCATGCACCACGGCGGTATTTCCGTATTCTGTGGTGTCGGTGAGCGTACTCGTGAAGGAAACGATCTCTACCACGAGATGAAGGACTCCGGTGTTCTGCCGAAAGCCGCTCTGATCTACGGCCAGATGACGGAACCACCCGGTGCCCGCGCCCGGGTCGGCCTGACCGGCCTGACGGCGGCCGAGTATTTCCGTGACGAGGAAGGCCAGGATGTGTTGTTTTTCGTCGACAATATCTTCCGGTTCACCCAGGCCGGTTCCGAGGTGTCCGCACTGCTCGGCCGTATTCCGTCGGCCGTTGGTTATCAGCCGACCCTGGCCACAGACCTTGGTGCACTGCAGGAGCGCATCACGTCGACCACGAAGGGCTCCATCACCGCTGTTCAGTGTGTCTACGTTCCCGCAGATGACTTGACCGACCCGGCTCCGGCGACAACGTTTGCCCATCTTGACGGTACTGTTGTTCTCTCCCGTCAGATTGCCGAGCTTGGTATCTACCCGGCCGTTGATCCGCTCGATTCAACGTCGAGGATCCTCGATCCGAACGTTATTGGCGAGGAGCACTACCTGGCCGCCCGCGGTGTTCAGGTAAGCTTGCAGAAGTACAAAGATCTTCAGGATATTATTGCTATTCTCGGTATGGACGAGCTTTCCGAGGAGGATCAAGTCACCGTTACCCGGGCTCGTAAAATTCAACGTTTTCTGTCACAGCCGTTCCATGTCGCCGAGGTTTTTACCGGCATGGCCGGCAAGTTTGTCAAGGTTGAAGACACGGTCAAGGGGTTCAAGGAAATCCTCGAAGGCAAACACGATGATCTCCCCGAGACTGCTTTCTATATGGTTGGCACCATTGAGGAAGCTCGCGAGAAGGCAGCGAAGTAAGGGTATTGTCACTGAAGATCAGAGGGAGATGAGATGGCAAAGCAGATAGCATTGGAGGTGGTTACTCCCACCGGCGCAGTGGTCAACGAAGAGGTCGACATTGTCAATGCCCCGGGGTATGGAGGTGACTTCGGTGTCCTGGCCAACCATGCTCCGTTCCTCTCCACCATCAAAATCGGTATTTTGTCATACGAAATCGGCAAAAAACGCGAGTTTTTGATGATCAGCGGCGGTTTTTGCGAGGTCTCCAACAATAAAATCACCTTTCTGGTAGAGAGTGCGGAATTTGGTCACCAGATTGATGTGGATCGTGCCATGAAGGCCAAGGAGCGCGCTGAAAAGCGGCTCGCTCAGGCTGCCTCGCACGATGAATCAATAAATGTGACCCGGGCGGAAGCCGCTCTGCAAAGGGCATTGTCCCGGATCAAGGCAGCCAGTACCAGATAGCTGCTCGCACCGCAGAACAAAAAAAGGGACTGCCCCCTGGTGGGGTCTGTCCCTTTTTTTTTAGAGCTGAGCTGTTGTCGCGTGGATGTAGGATCTGATACCGATAGAAATGGTGCCGGCCAGTTCGTCTATGAAGGTCGCATCGGCGAGCAGACGTGCATCGTCAGGATTGCTGATAAAGGCCAGTTCAATCAGAATGGCCGGCATTTCGGCGCCGATCAGGACATAGAATGGCGCCTGCTTGACACCCATATCTTTTAAGATGAACGGGGGAGCGGTCAGCGCGCCGGCCATCGAACCGTGGACTTGTCGGGCGAGACGGGATGACTCGTTAATTTTCGAATTCCGCATGATGTCGAGCAGGATGTCTTGCAGATCACTCATCTGATGGGTAGAGGTGGCATTTTCTCTGGCGGCGACACGCATCGCTTCGTCGTTGGTGCTGAGGTTCAGGAAATAGGTCTCAAATCCTTTGATCTGCGGCGACGGGTGGGCGTTGATATGAAGTGAGACGAAGAGGTCGGCACCGCTCGTGTTGGCAATTGCCGTCCGTTCTTCAAGCGGCAGAAAGACATCGTTTTCCCGGGTTAAAATGACCGTGACACCGAGGGTACGGCGCAGTTCATCAGCCAAACGTTTCGCCACGTGCAGAACAATGTCTTTTTCTTTCATCCCGTAGGCGATGGCACCGGGATCTTTGCCGCCATGTCCGGGATCCAGAACGATGGTTCGGACACCTAGGCCGAGTTGTTGAGCCAGAGACAGTGGCGCACGACGTCCATCTGTTGCCGGTAGTGATGGCGTTTGCGAAACAACCATGTCGCCGGCGGGAGATTGGCTAAAGCCGGTTTTCTTCCGCTCCCGTAAAACGACCAACGACTGCTCGGTCATATTTTCCGCCGGTTCAATTGGTGTTCTCACCTGGTTGTCGCGTTGTTCGACCAGAGATGGTTGCCGAGTCTCTGCGTCACCATCACGATCCCGACGCCCGGTCGGTGTGGGAGGTGTCGGCGTCGGCGGCAAGGCTGGGCCGGATGAGCCTACCCGCCGGTCTGCAGCAGTGGTCTTGTCCTGTCCGCGGACATCGATGACCACACGAAAAGGGCTGGGCAGACTGAAGATCTTGTAGCTGGAAATGGATTCGATATCCAGCACGACCCGTACCGTATCGGGACTGAACTGCCCGGTGCGAATACGTTTGAGCAGGCCGTCCTCGATGGGCACCGGGGCGCGGAAACGTGGTTCGATATAGCTTTCCTGGAAGTCAATGTAGAGCCGCCGCGGTTGGGTGCCGACGCGTTCGAGTAATTCTTCACGATAGGTGACCGGTCCGGAGGTGTTGATGACGACGCGGGTATAGTCGTCCGACGACCAGTACTTGACCGGCAGTACGTTGGTCAGGTTCATGAGTTGCGGATCACCGACCATGGTCCGCGGCAGCGGGATGTCGTATTTCTGGGAGAGCTCTTTGAGCTTGGTTTCCGCCGCACTGCGCATGTCTCCTTCCGGATAATCGGTGACAATCCGACCAAACGATTTTGCGGCCCGTTGTGGATCATGGACGTCTTCGAGCAACAGCAGACCGACAGCGAACAATGCGTCATCGGCCAGACGGTTGCCGGGAAACAAGGCATCTACATCGCGATAATAGGAGATCGCCTCTCCCAAGTCGATTCCTTTGCCAAACGCCCGGTACATATCGGAATAGAGCCTGCCGAGCATCAACAGGCAGGCCGGTGCCAGATCCGACTTTGGCTCGGCAAGGTAGATGCGGCGAAAATTACCGGCGCCTTTCAGCCAGTTGTCGCGGGAGGCGCCAAGCGTTGAGGTGGTCTTGAGCTGATTGAAGAAGAATTTGGCCTGTTGATAATGCGTCTCCAGGTCGGATTGGGGGGTATAGGCGTCAGTGGTGGCAGCAGCGGGTGCTGCCGGCATGACAAGCAACAGCAGCAGAAGGACCAAAAGAAAATATGGGATATGCGGACGACAGATCATTACCTGGGCCGTTCAAAAAGCCGGATGGGGTGCCGGGGATGATCCCGGCCACCATGTTGCGGTGTCCGAGATCGTTCTCGACTGTACCCTCTATATAACGGTTACCGGCTGAGAAGGCAAAAAAAAAGAGACTGTTTTCAGGTCGTTCACGATTTATCCGAGCCACGATGGCGGTTCAGTTGCTCGCTGAGTCGATACAGCAGATCCAAAGCCTGGCGCGGACTGAGTTCGTCGACGTCGATTTCCTCGAGTTTTTCAACGACAGGGTGGACGGGGGGACCGAAGAGGGACAACTGGCTCGGCTTGTGATGACGCGAGGGTTTGCCCGGTTGAGTGGTGCTGTCGGGTACGTTTTTCTGGTAATCGAAGTCACCGCGATCAATACTCTTCAGGATCTGGCCGGCGCGATCAACCACTGCGGCGGGAACACCGGCGAGAGCGGCTACCTGAATGCCATAGCTGCGACTGGTACCGCCGGTGACGAGTTTATGCAGAAAAATGATACTGTCGTTCCACTCCTTCACCGCCACCGACAGGTTCTGGGCTCTGGCTCGGGTGCGGGCCAGATCGGTCAGTTCGTGATAATGGGTGGCGAACAGGGTCTTGACCCCGGCTCCATCTTTGTCGAGTAACGCCTCAGCAACCGACCAGGCGATGGCCAATCCGTCATAGGTACTCGTGCCGCGGCCGATCTCGTCGAGAATGACCAGGCTGCGGGGGGTCGCGTTGTTTAGAATATTAGCGGTTTCACTCATTTCGACCATAAAGGTGGATTGTCCGCGACGCAGGTCATCCATCGCTCCGACCCTGGTGAAGATTCGATCGACGATGCCGATCGTCGCGCTTTCCGCCGGCACGAAGCTACCCATCTGGGCAAGCAAGACGATCAGGGCGGTTTGCCGGAGAATGGTCGATTTACCGGCCATGTTCGGCCCGGTGATGATCAGCAGCTGATTGTCGGTCTGATCGAGAGCGATATCGTTCGGCACGAATTTGCCGGTTGGCAGGGCCCGTTCGATGACCGGATGACGCCCTTCACTGATGACGATGCGCTGGTCGGTGGTCACCTCCGGCTTGACATAGTGATAGCGACCGGCGATCTCTGCCAGGCAGGTGAAGACATCGAGCAGGGCCAGGGCGTGGGCGACGCCCGTCAGGCGGGCCGAGTGAGAGGCAATTTCTTCTCTGATTGCACAGAACAGCTGATATTCCAGTTCCAGGCGGCGGTCCTGGGCGCTGAGAACACGATTTTCGAATTCTTTCAACTCCGGCGTGATGAAACGCTCGGCGTTCACCAGGGTCTGCTTGCGGATATAGGTCGGCGGTACCTTGTCGAGATTGGCTTTGCTGATCTCGATAAAGTAGCCGAACACTTTGTTGTAGCCAACCTTGAGTTTGCCGATGCCTGTTGCTTCGCGTTCCTTGTTTTCCAAACTGAGAATCAACGCTTTTCCGTCCCGGAGCAGGGAGACCAACTCGTCGAGTTCCTCGTGAAAACCGGCTTTGATCAGATTGCCGTCGCGCAGGGTCAGCGGTGGATCATCGGCTATTGCAGCTTGCAGGGTGTCGTGCAGGCCCTGGCAGGCGTCGAAGTGCTCTGCAATATCGCGCAGGCGAGGCGCCTCACACTGGTTGAGAAGATCCTGAAGGGCCGGCAGGCAGGCCAGTGACGTCTTCAGAGCGATGGCGTCCCGGCCATTGGCATGGCCGAGGACCATTCGGCTGTTGAGCCGTTCAATGTCATAGACGCTGGTCAGCAGATCGCGCAGCTGCTTGCGGAGGTTCGGATGGTAGAAGAAAAAGGAAACGGCCTCCAGCCGCCGATTGATCCTCCCCTGATCCTGCAACGGGTTGAGCAGGAATTGCCGGAGCAGCCGGGCACCCATCGGTGTGCATGTCCGATCGAGTACCGCCAGCAGCGATCCGTCCCGACGGTTGCCGATGATCGTCTGGGTCAGCTCCAGGTTTCTGCGTGAGGAGTCGTCGATCAGTAGAATCGAATCGGTTTCGAGGGGGATCAGTTTCTGCAGGTGCGAGAGATCGGTTTTCTGGGTATCGCCGACATAATCGAGCAGTGCTGCTGCCGCAACGATGCCCTGCTTCATTGCGCTACAACCAAAACCGTCCAGATTGAGAACATGAAAATGGTCGAGCAGGATCTGTCGGGCGTCATCAAAGGTAAGCGCTGCATGGTCCCGCCGGGTAACGCAGAGGTTCGGCAAGAGCAGGTGGGCATCGTCGAGCAGTTTTGCCAGGTGTCGATGCTGCTTGCTGTCGACCAGGATCTCGGCGGGTGCCATACGACTGAGCTGGTCGAGGACGACGTCCGGGGCGTCACCGTGATCGATGAAGTCGCCGGTGTAGAAGCTACCGGTACTGATATCGAGGAAACTGACGCCCCACTGCTCGGGGGCGCCCCCGGGCCGACAGATAGCGGCGAGAAAGCAATGTTCGTTTTCCGGTAGTAACTGCTCGTCGACAATGACTCCGGGTGAAATCACCCGTACCACCTCGCGCTTGACGATTCCTTTCGCTTCGGCCGGATCTTCGGTCTGTTCGCAGATGGCAACGCGGCGACCGGCCTGGACAAGCTTGGCGATGTAGTTTTGGGCGGCATGATAGGGTACACCGCACATCGGGATCTTGGCCGTGTCGGCCTTGTTGTTTCGTGATGTGAGAGTGATATTAAGGATTTTTGATGCGATCTCGGCGTCTTCAAAAAACATCTCATAGAAATCCCCCATTCGGTAGAAGAGGATCTCCTGCTGATACGACTCCTTTATTTCCAGGTATTGCCGAAGCATCGGCGTCATGCGGGCGGGCATACTCATAAGCAGTCTTATAGTGTCAGGTGACGGAGAGAGTGCGAAAATGGGGGAGCAAGCGATCGAACGTGGCTTCGATGTGTTCCGGAATGGTTCTTGTCTCGGCAAGCACTGTCAGGTAGTTGTGATCGCCGCGCCACCGCGGTACGACGTGAATATGCAGGTGCTCGGGTATTCCGGCGCCGGCGTCGATACCAAGATTGATGCCGATATTGAATCCGTCCGGGTCGAGGACGCGCTTCAAGATACCGGTTGCGCTGTTGACCAATTCCATCATGCCGGCGCGCTCCGCAGAACTGAGATCGGCGAGATCGGCAACATGCCGGGTCGGGGCGATCAGGAGATGACCGTTTGCATAGGGAAAGCGATTGAGTAGGCAGAGCCGGTCGGCAGCGCGGTAGAGCAGCAGATCTGTTTTTGAGTCGGGAGCGGTGCCGGGCGGCTCGAAAGGGCAGGGTGTTTTCTCTTTGTTGTCGGCGGTTTGCACGGCGATGATACGCTCCATGCGCCACGGGGTCCAGAGCGTTTTCATGACACCACCGTACATTCATGCAACTCGGCGTGCAGGCCTGTTGCGGTGATGGTCAGAAGAGCATAACTGCCGGGACTACCGTAACGACCGGTACTGCGGAACGAGCCGGGATTGATGAGCAGGGTCGAACCGAAGCTCTGGATCACCGGTTGGTGAGTATGACCGAAGATAATAGCGTCCGCCTCGGAAAAGCGTTCGAGCAGATATCCCGCACGGTCAAGGCCTGCCAGGTGCCCGTGGCACAGGGCAATCAGGTAACCGCCGGCGGAAAAGCTCAGCGATTCCGGCAACAGGCTGCGGGTGGCCGGGGTACACATGTTTCCATGCACGGCATACACCTGTTTGCCGGGAAAGGCGGTAAGGATCCGGGCGTCGGTTACATCGCCGGCATGAGCGATGGTGTCGCAGCTCTGGAAGGCGGTCAGCACGGCCAGGGTAAAGGCCGGGTCGCAGTTGGTCCGATGCGTATCTGAGAGGATTCCTATCTTTTTTATCATGGCCGGTGAGTACCGATCCGGTTCGTTCGGTAAAATGGGATAATTGATGTGCTTCCGCAAGAAAACCACGGTCCGCTCGGAAATGCAATCCTGTTGGCAAGGGTGTAGGTGCAACGACGACCACTGCTTACCGGATTTTAATGCTTGTCAAATTGCTTTTTTGGCGAGTATATTGAAAGGTTAAAATTTTGAGGTGGTGGCTTGCGCTTCACCCATTCATCATTGCTGCCACCCTGTGTGGACGGCAGTTTTCATGGAGACTTGAGATGTATACCGCATCTGATTTGCGAAAAGGGCTGAAAATCCAGATCGATGGCGAGCCGTATATTGTCGTCGATTTTGAGTTTGCCAAACCCGGCAAGGGACAGGCGCTCTATCGGACCAAACTGAGAAATATGATCACCGGGTCACAATTCTCCAACACCTATCGCTCCAACGACAAGTTCGAGAAGCCGGATCTTGAAGAGCGGACCATGCAATACCTGTACAACCAGGATGATCAATACCATTTCATGGACACCGCCAATTACGATCAGTTGTTTTTGACAAAGGAACAACTGGGCGACAACATCAATTACATGATCGACAATATGGAGGTCGAGGTTCTGTTTTTCGGCGCTCGCCCGATCGACATCAGTCTGCCGATCTTTGTCAATCTCCTGGTGACCAAGGCCGACCCTTGGGCCCGCGGCGACACCTCAGGCTCGGACACCAAACCGGTGGTGGTCGAGACCGGTTACCAGCTGCAGGTTCCGCCGTTTGTCGAGGAGGGGGACAAGATCCAGATCGACACTCGCACCGGGGAATATGTTACCCGCGTCAAAGAGTAGGTAATGCTCACCGTCGAAGGGCTGCACGTCCGTGCAGCCCTTTTCCGCAGTATCCGTCGTTTTTTTTACGAGAAGGGGTTTCTCGAGGTCGATACGCCTGTTCGCGCCCCGCTGCTGTTGCCGGAGCGGCACATCTCTCCGGTTGCCAGTGACGGCTGGTTCCTGCAGCCGTCTCCGGAACAGTTCATGAAGCGGCTGCTGGCCCGCGGGTGCCGCAAAATTTTTCAGATCTGTCCCTGCTTTCGCGCCGGCGAACGCGGAAACCGCCATTTGACTGAATTCACCATGCTTGAATGGTATCGAGTGGACAGCGACTATCGTGATCTGATGAGAGATTGCGAAGAACTGTTGAGCTATGTCCTCGATGAGCTGGCCGCAGATGACCGGTTACGATCGTTGCTTGACAGGTCCTGTTTGCGGACGGGGACTGTAGAACGGCCCTGGGAGCGGCTCAGCGTTGCTCAGGCGTTTGCTCGTCACTGCCCGGAAACGGTGGATCAGGCCTTGGCGACCGAGAGATTTGACGAGTTACTTGTCGAGTATGTCGAACCGCATCTCGGCCGGAATGGACCGGCCTTTCTTGTCGACTATCCGGCCGTCTGTGCCTCCCTGGCCAGGTTGAAGGCAAACGATGAGTCGGTGGCAGAGCGGTTTGAGCTCTATATCAATGGCATGGAGTTGGCCAACGGTTTCAGCGAGCTCACCGATGGTGTTCGGCAACGCGCCCGTTTTATCGAGGAACTGGCTATCCTGGAACACCAGGACGGACAACAGCGGAAGATGCCTGAAACCTTTCTCCGCGATCTCTCGGCAATCGATACTGCAGCCGGGATCGCCTTCGGACTCGATCGCTTTCTGATGCTCCTCCTGTCGGTACCTTGTATCGATCAAGCCGTCAGCTTTGGGCCTGACGAACTCGGGTGAATAGTGAGAGAACCTTGAAAAATTGCCATTTCGCCCAACCTCATCGTTACGCAATCAAATTTTATCATCGGAATAGCAAAAGCATGCCTGCGGTAAAATTTTCTTGCGTGCCTCGGCTTTGAACTAAATTTCGAATTTTTCAAGCTTCTCTGGAGATCAACGGTTAGAAGAAGACCGCTTTCGTCTGTTGGTCGGTCTGGTGAGCTGCTGCGTGGTACCGCGAGGCTGTTGTTCTCTGCGCTCAGGTGCACCCTTGTTTCTCAGGAAGGCCCGCTCGATCAGGAGTCTGAGCCTGGTTCGCTGGGCCTGACCGCGCGCGACGGTAATCGGAGTTCCATGATCGCGGTGCACGCCGGTAACATACATCGCCGTGGACAGCGTTCCCGGAGTCGGGGTGAAGTCCTGGAATTTCCTGACCACCAGTCCGAGTTCCCGAAGTCGGTCGATCATCCTGACGGTTTCGGTTTCGCCGCAGCCCGGATGGGCGCTGATGATATAGGGGGTGAGCCCATGCTTTTTGCTCCACTTGGCGGATAGTGCCCGAAACACGGTAACGAAGCGCTCGAGGTTTTCCGGCGCCTCCTTGTGCATCAGTTGTAGGACGGCTCTGTCGGTGTGTTCCGGGGCGATCTTCAGCGTGCCGGGGGTATGGTAGCGGATAATTCTCTCGAGAAGCTTTGGTGTCTTGAGTAGCAGTTCGAGACGAAGTCCGGAGGAGATATAGGCGTGCTCGACCGCGTCACAGTCCATCACCCGTTCGAGCAGTTCGATAAAGTGCTGCTCGTCTATGAGCAGGTGTTTACAGACCGACGGAAACAGGCAGTCGTGCCGGCGACAGGAGCCGATCGCGCAGCGGGTGCCGTAGAGATTGGCCGTTGGACCGCCGAGATCGCTGATGGTTCCGGAAAAATCGTCATCGGCGGCAAGGAGCCGGATCTCACTCAGGATCGAGTCGATGCTTCTGCTGGTCACCATTGGCCCCTGATGACGGGCGATAGCACAGAACGAGCAATTGCCGGAACAGCCCCGGACAATGGTGACAGAGGACTTGACCATTTCATAGGCGGGAATGTCGGGCGTGAGCGGATGGGGCTTGCGCGAGAAGGGGAGCTGGTAGATCCGGTCGAGTTCGGCCGGCGTGAGCGGCGGTGCAGGTGGGTAGTGCACCAGCCAGCCGGCCTGCTGCCGCTGCAGCAGCACGGTGCGATCAGCGGCCCGAGCATGCCGATCGATGCTTTTCTCCGCTGCCATGAAGCAGGAGGGCTCGCTGCCGATCTGCTGCCAGGACGGCAGTACCTCGATGGCGAGACCGTCAGCGGCGGCCCTGGTGCTGATGTGCTCCAGTTGACGATCGTCGGCCCGCAGGCAACTGCCGGGAATGCCCTCCAGTGATCGTCCGGCATCAATACGGTGCGCCGCTTCGATGACGGCGGTTTCGGCCATGCCGTAGATGAGCAGGTCGGCCTTGGCGTCGGTGAGATGGGAACCGCGCATACGGTTTTGCTGGTAATCGAAGTGGACGAAACGTCGCAGTGAGGCCTCGACACCGCCGATGATCACCGGGATGCCGGCGTGGGCGCGCTTGGCGAGGTTGGTGTAGATGAGGACCGCCCGATCGGGACGCCACCGGTTCTCTCTGCTCTTTTCACCCGGTCTCCACGGCGATCCGCCGGGGGAGAAGGCATCGAAGTCGCGGACTTTGCCGTTGCCGGAATAGTTGGCGACAATGGAGTCGAGATTGCCGGCACTGATACCGAAAAACAGGCGGGGCCGACCGAACCGGTGGAAGTCCGTCTCGTCGGTGTATGTCGGTTGTGCGAGCACGGCAACCCGGTAGCCGTGCTGTTCGAGTAACCTGCCGATAACGGCCAGGCCGAATGACGGGTGATCGACATAGGCATCGCCGCTTACCAGTACAATATCGATTTCCTGCCAGCCGCGATCCCGGCATTCCTGGAGGGAGGCGGGCAGCGGCAGAAACTGTTGCAACACCATCGATTTCGTTCCTGCGAAAATGAATTTTAACCGGTTGCGGGACGGGTATGAACCGGGTCTGCACATCCCAAACCAATGTGCGACGGGTTTTCACCTGGGCCACCGGCAATTCTGTTCGGCCGTCTCTCCGGCTGCGGATGATTTGTCCCTAACTCTTCGGGTCTGGTTTTCCGCCCCGCGGCCCTCCCCGAGATACCCTGCGCCGGAACAAATCAGCGCTGAGCGTCATCTCTCAATCCACCGCTGGAACAGGTGTTAACCCGTCCTCCGCCGGACTGACGGAAAAGACACGAAGATACGTCTCTTGACAAGTAATAATGCACCAGGGGAGACTCTGCCAGAACCTTTTCAGTGGCGTCGACAGTCGGTCCATTCGCCGGCAGAACGGGAAGGCGCCTTCTTTTGTCCGCCAGGTGAGAAAACCTGTGGGCGATCATGATCAGTTCGTTATAATGAGCGGGCAGGGGGCAGCACATCGTTACTGGCCCCGGAGAATAGCTGACAGGGAGGAGGGGATGTGCCGGCAGCGGATCAGGTAGAGCGGTTTCTCGATAGACTGGAAGGCGAAGTTGCCGCGTACCGTGTCCCGGTGGTTGACCTGATCGCGGTGCAGACCGCTGATCCGTATCGGGTCCTGGTGGCGACGATACTTTCTTCGCGAACCAAGGATGAAGTCACCGCCGCCGCTTCGACACGACTGTTTGCCCGGGCGCCCGATGTCCACCGTCTGGCAACCCTGGCGGAGTCGGAGATCCGGGGGCTGATCTATCCGGTCGGCTTTTACCAGACCAAGGCTCGGCACCTGGTCGCAACGGCGGCTTTGTTGCTCGAGCGGTTTGGTGGTCTCGTGCCGCAGACCATTGAAGCGTTGGTCAGCCTGCCCGGAGTCGGACGCAAGACGGCCAATCTGGTGCTGGCAGCGGCCTTTGGTATTCCGGCAATCTGTGTCGACACCCACGTTCATCGAATCATGAATATCTGGGGTTACACAAAGACCCGGACACCGTACGAGACGGAGATGGCCCTGCGGGATAAACTGCCTAAAGATTATTGGTTGAAGGTAAATCGTCTGCTGGTGGCCTTTGGCCAGAAGATTTGTAAACCGGTCGCCCCCTGCTGTGACATCTGCCTGCTCCAGCAGGACTGTGCACAGATCGGGGTGAAGCCACGAAAACGAGTCAAAGGACGGTAAATGAATACGGATCGATCCTGTTATTCGATTGTTCTTGCCGACGACCATGTTCTGATTCGTCACGGTATAAAAAAGATCATCTCCCAGGACGACAGCTTGACCATCGTCGGGGAAGTCAGTGACGGAGAAGAGCTGTTCGGCGTACTGGCCGATGCGTTGCCCGATTTGCTGATCCTCGATATCTCGATGCCGAAGATCAGCGGCATCGATCTGGCCGAGCAGCTCAAAGAGAGCTACCCCGCCTTGAAAATCCTGATGCTGACAATGCACAAGACGAAGCAGTTCTTCTATCGATCGATGACTGCCGGTGCTGACGGCTATTTGATCAAGAGCGATTCGGATAAGGAATTACTGACGGCGATTGCCAAGATTCGCGATGGACGAACCTATATCTCCCCGCAGCTTGCCGAGGACTTTGCCGAAGATCTGCTCAGTGCCTGCCGGAAACAGTCGGACAATCCGTTTCGTGATTTGACGAAACGGGAAAAGCAGATTTTGTCACTTGTCGTCGAGGGACATACCTCGAAGGCAGTGGCGGAGTTGTTGAACCTGAGTCCCCGGACAGTAGACCATCATCGCTCCAATCTACTGAAAAAATTCAATATGAAAAACAGCGTTGATCTCGTCAATTACGCGGTTCGCAACGGGTATGTGACCCTCGACTAGACGGGCTTGGCACCTTCCCACCGTCGCCGGCGCCAGGGCGGCGACCAATTATCTGTCGTTCTGGCTTTTTTAGTTGTTTTTTTAGGCCTTCCCGTCAATTCCCCATCTTCCCGAAACGGCGATTTTATCCCCTGTTTTAGAGGGCTGACTTGGTAAATATACCCAACGATAAACCGGTAATTGCCCCGATGGTATTTCTTTTTCGATACGGTACATATACCCCGAGTTGAGACAGAACCGCTTGCGTCTGCGCTCAGGTCAGGCCGAACGAACGGCCCTACCCGCCGCTTTCTCGCCGGACGTTGAAGACGTGGCGTGCCTGAGAACGAATGTACCAGCAACAGGGGGATATATGAACAAGCGTGAATTGATTGCCACGATTGCCGAGTCAGCCGATCTGACCAAAGTTGCCGCTGCTCGCGCACTTGACAGTGTGCTGGCACACATGGCCAAGGCCATGGAACGGGGAGAGCGGGTGACGCTGGCCGGGTTCGGTTCGTTCAGGGTGGTCGAGCGGTCCGAACAGAAAGGGCGAAATCCTCAGACCGGTGGAACGATTGTGATCCCTGCGCACAACGTGGTGAAATTCCGACCGGGGAAAAAATTGTCCGGCAAGTTCAAGGTGCAGTGAGATCCGGACGACGGCGGACAGCGGCCCAGAGCCAGAGACCGAGGCCGCCGGCGACCATGACACCGCTGAGGATCTGACCCATGGTGAATACGGAGAAGACCAGGCCGACCTGCGGGTCGGGCTGTCTGACGAACTCGACGCCGAAGCGAACCAGGCCGTAGCCGACCAGGAACAGGGACAGGATTGAGCCATGCGGCCACCAGCGCCGGTTCTGCCAGGGGCGCTTTCTGACCAGCCAGAGTAACGCAAAGAGGGCGACGCCTTCCAGCAGCGCCTCATAGAGTTGAGATGGGTGCCTAGCTACCGGGCCGCCACCGGGAAAGACCATGCCCCAGGGCAGGGTCGTCGGCCTGCCGAAGAGTTCGCCATTGATGAAATTGCCGATTCTGCCGAGACCGAGACCGATCGGGACGGTGGCGGCGTAGAGATCCGCGGTTGCCAGAAAGTTGATGCGCTGCCACCGGCAGAACAGCAGGCCGCCGGCCAGCAGGCCGATGGCGGCGCCGTGGAAGGACATGCCGCCGCTCCAGGTAGCCGGAATTTCCAATGGATGCTCAAGGTAATAGGGCAAATTGTAAAACAGCACATAGCCGAGACGGCCGCCGACAATAACCGACAGGATCAGGACGACATTGAGGTTTTCGAACTGATCGCGAAGCTGTGCGAAGGAAAAGGCGGCGATTTGGCGTTTGACCAGGAAGTAGCTGGCGGTGAAGCCAAGCAGGTACATCAGTCCGTACCAGCGGATCTGCAGCGGGCCGAGCGAGAACATGACCGGATCGATATCGGGATAGGCGAGCATCGGCTTTATCCGTCGCTTTTCGACGCGGGGGTGACGTCGGACAACTCTTTGCTTCGGCGATTTCCAATCTTTTTCAGATGGACCTGCAGGATCGATACGGCGGCCGGCGTGACACCGGAAATCCGGGATGCCTGGCCGAGGGACAGCGGCCGCACGGTACTGAGTTTTTCCACCACCTCTCTCGATAACCCGGCCAGCGATGCGTAGTCAAGATCGGCCGGCAGGCTCAGCGATTCGAGTTTGCGGAAGCGGGCCACCTGTTCGTTCTGTCGTTCGATATAGCCGCTGTATTTGACTCTGAGCTGGATATCTTCGCAAAATGCTGAATTTGCCAGTTGATGGAGCTGCTCGTTGTCCTGGTCGACCGCTAAACGAGCCACCTGTTTCAAAGACAACTCCGGCCGGCGGAGCAGCTCCGCCAGAGTTGCTTTTTGTTTGAGTGCGGTACTTCCCAGATCCGCCAACATGCGGTCCAGGACCGGCGAGGGCTTGACGGCCAGGTTTTGCAGCAAGTCGATGCCGCCATCGATGGCGTCTTGTTTGCGGCGGAACTCCCGGTAGCGCTCTGCCGGCAACAGCCCAATGCGATAGCCGATTTCGGCCAGCCGACCATCGGCGTTGTCCTCGCGCAGCAACAGGCGGTATTCGGCCCGCGACGTGAAGAGACGGTACGGCTCTTTGGTGCCCCGGGTGACCAGATCGTCGATGAGTACGCCGATATAGGCCTGGGAGCGATCGATGATCAACGGTTCTTCACCACGGAGCGAACGAACACTGTTGATGCCGGCCATCAGTCCCTGGGCGGCCGCTTCTTCGTAGCCGGAGGTACCGTTGATCTGTCCGGCCAGAAAGAGTCCGCCGATCCGTTTGGTTTCAAGCGACGGCAACAATTCGAGCGGATCGACGTAATCGTATTCGATGGCGTAGCCCGGTCTGATGATTACCGCCCGTTCCAGGCCTTTGATCGAGCGGATCATCGTGATCTGGGTCGCCAGCGGCAGACTGGTCGGCAGACCGTTCGGGTAGACCTCGGTGGTATCGATGCCTTCCGGTTCGAGAAAGACCTGGTGGCGGTTTTTTTCCGGAAAACGCATCACCTTGTCTTCGATGGACGGGCAATAGCGGGCTCCAACCCCTTCAATGATGCCGGTAAACATCGGCGACTGATCGATCGAGCCCCTGATGATCTCGTGGGTCTGCTCGTTGGTATAGGTGATGTGACAGGGTAATTGTGGCTGCCGATAATCGCCCCGGCTGGCGAAAGAGAAAAACGCCGGGGGGTGGTCGCTGTATTGCGCTTCGAGTTCGGAGTAGTCGATTGTGGTGGCATCGAGGCGCGGTACCGTACCGGTTTTCATCCGGCCGACACGAAACCCCTGCTCCCGAAACCATCGGGCCAGGCTGATAGACGGATTGTCGCCCATCCTGCCGGCCGGGAAATGCTTCAGCCCGACGTGGATCAGGCCGTTGAGAAAGGTGCCGGTAGCGACTACCACCGCCTTGACCCGCAACCTCTCTTCAAGGGAGGTGACCAGGCCGGTGATGCGGCCGTTTTCGACGATCAGCCGATCGACCACGGTTTGCCGGATGGACAGGTTCTCCTGCCGTTCCAGGACTTGTTTCAGACGCAGCCGATAGAGGAGTCGGTCGGCCTGGGCCCGGGAAGACCGAACCGCCGGGCCTTTACTGGTGTTCAGGCGGCGGAACTGAATGGAGGTGGCATCGATATTGTGGGCCATTTCGCCGCCGAGGGCGTCGATTTCCCGCACCAGGTGACCCTTGGCCAGGCCGCCGATGGCCGGATTGCAGGACATCGCCCCGATGGTGTCGACATTGATCACCGCCAGCAGTGTCTTGCAGCCCATTCGGGCAGCAGCCAGGGCGGCTTCGCAGCCGGCGTGGCCGGCGCCGACGACGGCGACATCAAAGGTGTTGAGGTCGTTCATGACGTGTGCGTCTCCCGATAGCCGGACGGGCACCAGGAAATCAGCGCCCAGCGCTGCGGGGCCAAGCCGCCGATCCTCACCCTGTCACCGGTTTTCGAGACGATACGGGAGGAGAGAAAAGCCCTCAGCCGCTGTTCTTCCTCGTCGGTGATGTTCTTGATCATCCAGCGATACCGCTCCAGGGCGCATTCGAGATCGGGGAAGGTGTCCTCCGGGGCGATGGTGATCTGCCTGATTTCGGGGTGGATGCCCATGGTATAGAGGATATTGAGGGTATAGATATAGTCGGGGCCGGAATCAAAGGGCCGCCCGACGGCGGCAAAGACCGTCGGGTCAAACGGTGTCGGGGTGATCCGCTCGACGAGGTAGACCCGCTTCCGGGCATACTTGTCCAGCTTGGCAATCCCGGCAGCAAGATCATCGATATTCAGTGAACGGGAGGCGATGGCGACATCATGGACGGTGATCGAGGCCTGTTGCCAGTCATCCTCCCAAGCACAGAGCACTGTTCGGATATTGGTCAGGCGTTGTTGTTCGGCAGCCTCTCTGAGGCGGTCGAGCATACCGGCGGCATAATCGATGGCGGTAACCGAGGCGGCTCGCCGGGCGAGCGGCAGGGTCAGGGTTCCGGGACCGCAGCCGACATCCAGTACCGTGCTCTGAGGGTCGATATCGAGCATGGCCAGGACATGATCGACAAAGGGGGAGGACAGGACCCGCCGGCCATAGGTTTCGGCCCGCCCGCTCCAATCCCGGGGTGCGCTGGTCTTCCATGCTTTGGCGGCCCGGGCGGTGCGCCACAGTAGATGCCAGTCGATATCACCGTAGGTTGACGGGGTGCCGGACGGTGACCGGTCCCCGGCCAGACGCTCGGTATGGTTTTCGGTCTGGTGACGGGCGGCGATCATCGTGGTTATTTACCCAGGCAGAACTGGTTGAAAATTACGTCGAGCATATCTTCGGTCGTGGTCTCGCCGACAATTTCGCCGAGATGGTTCAGGCCGTCGAGCAGGTCGATGGCGATCAAGTCGTTGCTCAGCCCCTCTTCGAGTCCCCGGCGGACCAGAAGCAGCGACCGTTGAGCCTGCTTCAGAGCGATGTTCTGACGTAGATTCGGGGCGCAGCCTTCTTCCTGCCATTGCTCTCGCCCACCGGTAATCCGTTCAAATATCTGTTGCTTAAGGGCGGCCAAGCCATCATGGTTGAGCGCCGAGATGGTCAAGCCGTTCTCGCAGATTGTAGCTTCGCTATCGCGATCGAGGCGCTGCGGCAGATCCGACTTGTTGATCACCGTCAGCAGTGGCTTATGGCACACCGTCTGAAAGAGATTCCGGTCTTCGGCGGTCAACTCGCGCGATCCATCGATGACAAAGAGTACGAGATCGGACCGGTTGATCGAGTGGCGGGCTCGCTCGATGCCGAGGCGCTCGATTTCTCCGGCGTCGTCGCGGATGCCGGCGGTATCGACGAGTCGGATCGGCAGGCCGCCGATGTCGACGTATTCCTCAATGGTATCCCGGGTAGTGCCCGGTACCGCCGTCACGAGCGCTCGCTCTTGCTGAAGCAGGGTGTTGAGCAGGCTGGATTTGCCGACATTGGGCAGGCCGACGATGACTACCAGGGCCCCTTCCCTGAGGATGCGTCCCTGGGTGCTACTGGTGATCAGGGAATGCAGTGGTTGCAACACATCACCATCAAGTTGCTCAAGCAGAGCAGGTCGATCGATGATTTCGACATCTTCCTCCGGGAAATCAATGGCTACTTCAAGAAGGGCCCGCAGGCGAACCAGGGAAGTGCGCATCGCATCGACACGCCGATAGAGGGTGCCGCTCATCTGTTCGAGTGCCAGGTCGACTCCCTTCCGGGTACGGGCGCTGAGAATGTCGATAACAGCCTCGGCCCGGGTCAGATCGATCCGACCGTTAAGAAAGGCTCGCTTGGTGAACTCGCCGGGTTGGGCAAGCTGAGCGCCGCCGGCCAGCAATAACTCGAGAATCGACTGTAGTACCAGGTGACCGCCGTGAGCGTGGATCTCTACTACGTCTTCGCGGGTATAGGTGCGTGGTGCAGCCATGTAAACGGCGAGCACTTCGTCGAGAAGTCTTTCGGAAGACGGTTCGACGATCATGCCGTAGTAGAGGTGGTGCGACGCGTAGCTGCAGCGCCGGTCGGCGGGACGGAATACCTGCTGCAGCATGGTCAGCGCCTTTGGGCCGCTGATCCTGATAATGCCGATACCGCCGGCCCCAGGAGGGGTGGAGATGGCGGCTATGGTCGTCCTGTCGTCCGCTGGCTGTGGCATCCGTTACCGTCGCTGCGTTGTGGCACGGTTACCGATTAGATCAGCAATCGGGGCCGGCCCGGTTCTACTGGTTTTGACGAGGGGTGCTCTTTTTGTGCGGTCCGCCGCGTGATCGCTTGCGGCCACTCGTTTTACGCGGTTTGCCCGGCTTATAGATCAGCACCTTCTTGAACAAACCTTCGCCGATGCTCCGGCTTCGGACCTCGGGGTCGTCTTGCAGGCAGACATGAACCACACGGCGCTCGGAAGGGTTCAGTGAGGCGATGACCTGGGTTTTTCCGTCTTGCTTGACCTGGGTTGCGTAGTGCAGCGCTTGGTCGCGAAGCTGTTCGTTGCGTCGGGCCCGATAATCGCCGACATCGATACCGAGTTGGATACGGCCGGGCATTTTTCGTGAGACAATCTTGCGCAGCAGGTATTGCAGGCTGTCCAGCGTACGACCTTCCTGGCTGGTCAAAATCGATGCATAGCTGTCGCTGACCCGGCACAATACCGACCCCTCCTGCTGTTCGACGGTGACTTCGGACGGGCATTCCATCAGTTCCAGGAGTCGCTGCAATTCAACCTTGATAATGGCCAGGCTCTCCTCGGAAAGCTCAACCGGTTCACGACTCCGCTCGTCGTCGTCCTCGCTACCGTCCGCGTCGGTTTCTCCATCGTTTTCGGTAACTTCCTCATCAACCATTTCGCTTTTGGTTACAGCGGGTTTGGGCGCTGCCGTCTCTCGGCTGGACGGTGACGGTCCGACATGTTGGTCAGCCGCCGGCGTGGCCTCGGCGGCGGGTGCCGCCGCCGGTGGTTTGTCGGGCTGTGATTGTCTGGTGACTCTGATATGGGCCTTTTTTCGGATCAGGCCAAAAATACCTTTCGAGCCGGTCTCGATAACTTCGATGGAGAGTTGTTCCTGGGCGACGCCGAGTGTTTCGCAGGCATCTTTGATAGCAGCGGGAACGTCTTGTCCGTAGAAATCTTTTATATCCGGTGACATCGGTAATTCCTGGAAAATGTTATCAGGCTCCGGTTTCGGGGATGCTGGCCGTCGGTAATCATGAGCCGGAAGCGACGGCCGGTTTTCGTTGCCGATTGATCAGGTATTGCTGCAGGATCGACAGCAGATTGTTGACGAACCAATACAATACCAGCCCGGAGGCGAAGTTGACAAACATGACGGTGAAGATAAGCGGCAGGAACATCATGATCTTGGCCTGGGTCGGGTCGGCGGTGGTCGGGGTCATCTTCTGCTGCAGGAACATCGAAGCGCCCATCAGCAGAGTCAGCACCGGCAGGCCGCCGAGATAGGGCAGATCGAAGCCGAGATAGAGACGATCAGGGGCCGACAGGTCGGTGATCCAGAGCATGAACGGGGCGTGCCGCAGCTCGATTGACTGCAGGAGGACCTTGTACAGGGCGAAAAAGACCGGGATCTGCAGGACCATCGGTAGACAGCCCCCGAGCGGGTTGACCTTGTACGTCTTGTAGAGATTCATCATCTCCTGGTTCATCTTGGTCGGATCGCCTTTGTATTTCTCCTTGATCTTGACCATCTTCGGCTGCAACTTCTGCATGTTCTTCATCGACTTCAACCCTTTCTGGGTAATGGGCCAGAACAGGGCTTTGAGGATCACCGTTACCATGATGATAGCCACGCCGTAGTTGCCGAACACCCCGTAAAACCAGTTCAGCAGGTAGAGCATCGGCTTGGCGATAATATCAAACCAGCCGAAATTGACGACCTTAGCTAGGTTGGCACCGATCTCGTTGAGCAGGGACAGTTTCTTCGGACCGTAGAACAGCTGATGGCTGTACGTCTTTTCGGTATTGGGTGCCAGCGTGTCGAGGGCGCTCTGAACATCGATGCTGACCAGTTCGCCGGCAGCGTCGAGGGTGAGCGTCGAGACCGGGTCGGTCGTCGGGATAATGCTGCACATGAAGTAAGTGCCTTCGTACGCTACCCAATCGATCGAGCCGGTTATGCTCTGTTTGCCGTCCTCGAACTCTTTGAGCTTGATCTCGTGCAGCCCGTTGGCGTCATGGTAGGCCGGCCCCCGGAAGAGCCAGTTGCTGGCCTTGGTCAGCTTGACGAACGGCAGGTTGCGCTGCTGCAGGCCGGCCATGCCCTGCAGCACCTGACCGCTTCTGTTGACCACGGTGGCTGAATGATCGATCAGGTAGTCGTTTTGACTGAAGGTGTAACGGCGGATCACCTCGAGTCCGGAAGCGGTTTGGGCGCGCAGCTCAACCGTTGCCGTCCCGGTGTCCGGAGAAAAGACGACGTCTTCCTGGGTCAGAGTGTAGAGGGTATCTTGCGGGAAGGCGCTGCCCCAGGAAAACGTCAGTGGCAGCCCTTGTTCCGGAGTGGTTTTTATCAATTCGACGCCGGGGGCGTCCTCGTTATTTTCCTGGCGGTAATTCTTCAACACGAAACTGGTGATCGCTCCGCCATGTTCGCTGACGGTGGCGACGAACAGGTCCGTGTCCACGGTGATCTCTTTGGTCGGGCGCGCCGCCTGACCGGGATCGGGCACCACGTCCGGGGCGGGTGGTGTAATGGCGGTCGCCTGTTCGACCGGCTGGCTGATTTGGCTGGCCTGCTGCTGCGTTTCCGGCAGGGTCTGTCCGGTCTGGGAAGTGCTTTGTTCTGTTGCCTGCTGCCCCTGTTGCTGCTGGACCGGAGGAACGAAAAAGTACTGGTAGCCGAGAAGAATGATAAACGAGATACTGATAGCCAGAAAGGCTCTGCGCATGTCCATGGTCGTTCTCTTTGGATCGTTGTCTAGTGATCCCGGGAGGGTAGTTGTCCGCCGAACACTTCGGTCGAACGCCTAGGCCACCGGATCGTAGCCGCCGCGGGAAAAAGGATGACAGCGCAGGATGCGCCACAGTCCTTTCGCGAGCCCGCGCAGGGCGCCATAATGTCTGATTGCTTCGATTGTGTAAACAGAGCAGGTGGGGAAGAAACGACACGCAGGAGGGAATACCGGGGACACTAGATACTGGTAGCCACGGATAAGAGCGATGAACAACTGGGCAATTATCCCGGATCTGCCGACAGGATTCATAGTCTAGACCGATGTGGCAGCGAGCAGGCGGACCACGGCCTGATCAATGTGGCTTGGAGAATTAAGCGAAAAACCGGGTCGTACGGTGATTACGATATCGGCATGCCGGGGATAGATGTCCCGACTTAGTCGAAACGACTCTTTGCATATTCGTTTAATTCGATTCCTGACAACCGCTCCTTTCAACTTTCTGCTGACACTGATACCGATGCGGCTGTAGTCACGCCCGTTGGCCAGAAATACCAAGCCGAAGTCATGGCAATACAGTCGCTTTCCCTGCCTGTAGACTGCGTCGAACTCCCGGTTCTTCCGTAACAGGCAATATTTCGGAAGACCAAAACGTCGCAAGGATATCAGGCGGACAGTTGCTTGCGCCCTTTTGCCCGCCGGGCGTTGATGATCGCACGGCCGGCCTTGGTACTCATCCGCTCCCTGAAACCATGGCGCCGTTTTCGTTTGATATTGCTCGGCTGAAATGTTCTTTTACTCATTATCTGAACCTCTTGTTTATCTCGTTAGTGGGGGATTCTCAGATTCATCACCGATACAAGCAACAACCACTCGACTCGAGCGACGAGTTGTGAGCCTCGATGAGGGTAAAGCACAAAATCACAAAACAATCATACTAAACACAGATATAAAATGCTGTCAAATATTTTCCGATTCAGCGCTGCTGCTCCACGACTTCTGTCACCGGTGTGCGGCGGGCTGCAGGTAATCGCCGGCGCCGACGATGTCGGGAGCCTCCAGGTCACCGACCGTAGAAGAGACAGCGAGTGATATGGACGATAAAGCACGGTTGATTCCGGAGCGTGATGTCCGCCAAACACTCGAACAGGCGCTGGCCCGGCTTCTGGCCCGAACACCGGTCCTTGCGCGGGAAACGGTGGTGCTCGGTGAGGCCGAAGGAAGGGTTGCTGCCGAGTCGATCAGGGCCAGGCGTGCCGAACCGGATTACGATCAAGCCACCCGCGACGGCTTTGTCATCGGCCCGACCGCTTCGGGCGATGCAAGAGAGGCGACGTTTCGCATCCAGGGAGAGATCCCGGCCGGTAGGACCGATCGGCTGACGGTAGGCGCAGATGCGGCCTGGCGGATCATGACCGGTGCTTTGGTGCCCGCCGGCGCGGTGCGGGTTGTTCCCCAGGAGGATTGTCGGCAGATCGGCGGGGAGGTCGTCGTACCGGCCGGGCCGTTGACGCAAGAGCAGCGTTTTATTCAACGGTCCGGGAGCAGGATCGCCGAAGGGCGAACAGTTGCAGCCGCCGGGGAAGAGATTACCGGGCAGCATTTGATTTGGCTGGCGGTAACCGGAAACGACCGGATTCCCGTTTATCGTCGGCCGACGGTCGGTTATCTGTGCAGCGGCAGTGAACTCGTGTCGATCGATGAATCGCCGTCGCCGGGGCAGAAGGTTTCGGCCAATCGCTACTTGTTGCACGCGCTGATCGGCGGAGCAGGTGCGATACCGCTTGATTACGGTATCATTGCCGACGACGTCGAACGAATCGGCAGGCTCCTGTTGCAGATTGGCGGCAGTGGTGTCGATCTCATCGTCAGTACCGGCGGCGTCGGCCCGGGCGCATACGATGTCTTTGCCCGGGCGCTCGATGAAATCGGCGGCGAGATCCTGTGCCGGCGGCTGGTCATGCGCCCGGGGCATTCCCTGCTGGTGGGGCTTGTCGGCCGGAGTTTATATGTCGGGTTGCCCGGCCCGCCGTCTGCGGTATCTCTAGTGTTTGCGGAACTGGTCGTGCCGGTTCTGCGGAAAATGAAGGGATTGGCGGTGTTTCGTCATGAAGATGTTCGGGCTTGTCTCGAGAGCGATCTGTCGATCCGGGATAGCGAAACGCTGTTTTTGAAGGAAGGAAAGCTCTGCTACCGCGACGGCGGCGTCTTCGTCCGTCTGCCGGCACCGCTGGAAACGGCCGATTGTACGATGCTGCTCGAGCCCGGGTGTGGCCCGTTCCGCAAAGGGAGAGTGGTTACCGTTCACCGGTGGTGTTGCCGATGAACGGTACCCCCCCCCGTTCACTGCCTGGTCCGAGAAGGCGGGATTGAGTCGTTGGTCGGCATTCCTCGCTGATGCTGGTACTCTTGAACCGCGCGTTGCAACGCCTTGATGGCCAGCGTTGCGCAATGTCGGTCATCGCGGGGAAAGCGGCCAATGGCGTCAAGAACGTCGTCGGCCGTCAACGCAAACAGCTCCTCCGGGGTTTTGCCGACGGCCAGTTCGGCGGTGAACGAGCCGCACAGCGCACTGGAAGCGCAACCGTCGGTCCGATATGCCGCCTGCTTCACCCGGTTGTCACGAAAGGTGAGGGAAATACCGATGGAATCTCCACAGCTGCCCCGCAAGAATGAAGAGCCGTCGGGCTCGGCCAGCGGCTCATGGTATCGGGGGTTACGCCAACGCTCAAAGCCCTTGTCACCGTAGGCGTCCCTGGCATCGGCAAAAGAATTCTGCTGTAGTTGCTGAACCAGGGCCTCGAACTCGTCGTCAGATAATGCCATAGATCTTCTCGTTGGTCCTTCGTGTTTGATTACCAGTGTGCATCGGCGTTGGCACTGGTTGTATAGGTCACCGAGCCGCTTTTGAATTGCTCGACCGCATCGGCGACCGTTCCCGCTATATCGCTGACCACCTTGATCTCGGCGGCCTGCAGCGTGGCAAAAGCCTTGGGGCCACAATAGCCGGTCATCACAACCTCGGCTCCTTTGTCGTGCACCATGGTGGCCGCCTGAATGCCGGCTCCTTTAAAGGCCCCGGCGTTGCCGCTGTTGTCGAGCGCCTCGAAATTCATGGTTTCGGTGTCGACGACCAAGATGTACGGCGCCCTGCCGAAACGGGGGTCGACTTGACTGGCAAGTTCTTTACCTTCCGATGTTACAGCTATTTTCATTGTCTAGTCCTCCGTTCATCCATTTTCAGACACGACCGCCGCCACCGCCACAGACTTCATCGTCGGAGATCAGCGGCAGTTTGCCGGCCAGCAGGTCTTCGACGACCGGTCGGATGTCGATTCGTTCCGCATCATGATAGACATCTATCCCGACCTGTCTGAAGCCCATCAGGGGGCGCATGCCGATACCGCCGACGATCAGCGCGTTGACCTGGTGCTCGGCGAGCAGGTTGACCGGGACCATGCAGCCGCCCTGGACGTGTTCGCGATTCTGGATGGTGGTCACGTCGACGATCTTCCCGTCCTGGGCGTCGACGCAGGTGAAGACATCACAGTGCCCGAAATGACCGGCTCGCTGACCGTCAAGTCCTCCTTCTCCCAGCGAGGGGACCGCAATTCGTACTTTTGCCATAGTAGTTCTCCTTAGATGTTGATAATCGGCAGAATGGATTCCGCCTGTTTTTTCTGAAGCGCATCCGACTGGATGATGGTCTGCCAGATCGTACTGACCAGCATCAGCAGATCGGGATCGGCCTGTCGGTATTCGGTCAGGGTGATGCCCTCGACCATTGCCTTGGTAAATGCCGGATTGAACGGAATGCGCCCGACGATCTGCAGGCCGGCTTGCTCGGCTTTCGTTGTAATGGCGGCGCTCATATCCGGGTTGAGATCGAACTTGTTGATGCAGATCAGCACCGGGATTCGGAAGTGGCTTGCCAGATCGACCACCCGCTGCATGTCGTGAAGACCCGAGACCGACGGTTCGACAATGACCAGTACTGCAGTTGCACCGGTGATCGAGGCAATGACCGGGCAGCCGATACCGGGAGGGCCGTCGGTGATGATCAACTCACGACCGTTATCCTCGGCAATGTCTCGTGCCTGTTTGCGGATCAGGCTGACCAGCTTGCCTGAATTTTCTTCGGCGATACCGAGGCGGGCGTGGACCATCGGCCCGAAACGGGTGTCGGATATATACCATTCACCGCACTTCTGCGGTGGAAAGTCGATGGCTTGTTCCGGACAGAAGGTGACACAGACGCCGCACCCTTCACAGTCGATCGGGTTGACGACAAAATCATCGGAGATTGCCGAGAAACGGCAGTGTTCGATACATATGCCGCACCGGGTACAATCCGCCGGCCGGATACTGGCGATGGAGCCGCCGATAAAATCGGTTTGCTGTTTTATTTTCGGGGCCAGCAGCAGGTGCAGGTCGGCGGCGTCGACATCGGCGTCGCACAACACGTGATTGCTCGACAAGGCGGCAAACGCCGCGGTCAGGCTGGTTTTTCCGGTACCCCCCTTGCCGCTGATGATGACGAGTTCTTTCATTGGACACTCCGTCTGGTTTCAATGGTGTCGACAATCGCGTCGTAGAGACGCGCAAAGATCGGTCGCCAGGAAGGGATCTCCTCGACAAGCAGTTGTCCGCGGGAGTAAATCTCGGCAATGCTCCGGTCGAAGGGGATTTCCAGCAGGATTGGTAGTCCTTCCTGCTCGGCGTAGTCCCAGAGATGGCGGTCGCCGATATCGGAACGGTTGACGACCAGTCCGCAGGGGATATCGAGAACCTTCACCGCTTCGACGGCGAGCTTCAGGTCGTGCAGGCCAAACGGTGTCGGTTCCGTTACCATCAGGACGAAATCCGTCCCTTTCATCGCATTGATGGCCGGGCAGGAGGTACCGGGAGGTGCGTCGATAATGACCAGATCCTCCGGCCTGGCATGGCTGCGGACGTGCCGAATCAAGGGGGGGCTCATTGCCTCACCGATACGCATGCAGCCCTGAACGAAAAAAATACCGTTTCGGTGACCACTGTCGATGACACCAAGTTCCCTGGCGTCTTCCCCGACCGCATCTTCCGGGCAGATATCGCGGCACCCCTCGCAACTGTGGCATAACTCAGGAAATACCAGGACTTTTTTGCCAAGCACCGCAAGTGCATTGAACCGGCAGATCTCCGCGCATTTGCCGCAACCGTTACAGCGATCTGCGTCGATCTTCGGCACGAAGGTGAAGACCGGGGTGCTGTTCTCAAATTCGGGGTTGAGGAAGAGATGGGCGTTCGGCTCCTCGACATCGCAATCGAAGAGTTTGACCTCCCGATCAATACTGACTGCCAGATTGGTTGAAACGGTTGTTTTGCCGGTTCCGCCTTTACCGCTCGCTACGCTGATAATCATGATTTCCTCCGATCCGTGTCCGCTGTTGCCAGGAGTCCGTAGATCTTGTCGAGTATCCCGATCATCTGCGCAGCAGTTTCTGCTCCTGGTCGGGGGGGGAGCTGCATGAAAAGGCCAAGTCCTTCCGTAGTCTCATGAAACTCCTCGGGAGCAAGAGGGGAAACGAGTGCGCAATTGATGAGCGGATAGGTGCCGACGACCTCCTTTATGAACTGCAGTCCGCTGGTTTCCGGCAGCGTTTCATCGACAACCAGCACGTCGACGGCGGTGCTCTTGATGACGGAGAGGGCTTGTTGCGGTGTCGCGACACTGTTGACCGTAATCGCTTGATGCTTCTGCAGCGCATCGGACAGATCCCGCATTCGCTCGGGATTGTCGGCTGCCAGCAGGATTTTCAATGGATTTGTCGTCACTTCGAACCTCGCGGTAGTACTGTTTATGTCCCGGCAAAAGCCATCGGGACGATGCCAAGTCTGGTTACCACTCTTCGCCGTCTTTGAGACCGGCGGTTTGCCGGCAGCAGGCCGGTCGGCAGCCGGGCATTTTGAACTCGTCGCTCAGGGTTCCGGTGGCGCAGGCCTCAAGCAGCTTGGCGGCATTACCGGAGACAAAGGAAATGAGCGTGATGCCCGCTGCTTCTATAATCCTGGCGGGCTGTTCGGAAATCGCTCCGCAAATCAGTGTGTCGATCCCCTTGTCAACCAGCATGCGTGCCAGGCGAGTGGGGATTTGTCCGGCGATGAATTCCCGCTGTTCCCACGTCACGGCCCTGTTTTTGATTTCGGCCAGTACGATGGTCTGGGCCGAGTCAAAAACCGGCGATACCCGATTTCCCCATACGGTCATGGCTATTTTCATACGGTCTATCCCCCGAATCAACGTTGCCCACGCACGTGGAGTAGCAAAAGGTGGGCCACATTCCTTGCATATGCTTTTTATCTAAATAAAGTTTTAATTCAGGTACCTTATACAGGCTTTCCGGAGAGGGGGAAAAGTATACCGAACTGCATGGGGTCGCACGAATGCGACGCATGCCGCAGCGATGGTTGCGTTGGTGCGACTATTTCCTGTGATGGCGCGGAGAACGACCGCCCTTGTGTGGCAGGTCGATGCCGAGCTTGGCGATCTTGCGGAACAGGGTGCTCTTGTGCATGCCCAGTTGGGCAGCCGCGGCAGTGCGGTTATTATCGTTGTCGCGCAGGGCATTGATAATCGCATCACGCTCAGAGGCTGCGACAACAGCGTCGATTGTCGCCGATTCGGGCGGGCGGGAGGAGCGCAGGCTGAGAAAGGCCGGCAGGTGTTTGGCGGTGATCAGTCCTTCGGAACAGAGGACAAAAGCGTGTTCGATGATATTTTCCAGTTCCCTGATATTGCCGGGGTAGTCGTGGGCGAGCAATAACTGCATAGCCTGGTCGTCGATACCGCCGATAAGTTTGTTTTTGCGCCGATTCAGTTTGGCGATGAAGCGTTCGACGAGCAGCGGCACATCTTCCATTCGTTCGCGTAGTGGCGGAAGGCGCAACGCGATGATGTTGATGCGATAATAGAGATCGCGGCGGAACCGATTTTCTTCGACGAGCTGGTGCAGATCGTGATTGGTGGCGGCAATGAGGCGGATATTTGTCTTGACCGGAACGGTGCTGCCGAGCGGCTGGAAGGCCCGTTCTTCAAGAACCCGCAGGAGTCTGACCTGGAAGGCGCCACTGGTGTCGCCGATTTCGTCGAGCAGGATGGTACCCTGTTCCGCGGCACTGAACAACCCTTGACGGTCATGGCGGGCGTCGGTAAAGGCGCCGGCCTTGTAGCCGAACAGCTCGGATTCGAGCAAATTGTCGGGCAGAGCCCCGCAATTCAGAGCAAGAAATGGCTGGTCTTTACGACGCGACAGATTGTGAATGGCCCGGGCCAGCAATTCCTTCCCGGTACCGGTTTCACCTTCGATGAGCACGGTGCTGTCACTTTGCGCGATCTGGTCGAGAATGCCGAACAGGTCCTGCATGACGCTCGAACAGCTGACCATGTCGCTGAACATAAAAGAGCTTTTCAGGTCACGGCGAAGCTCTTCGACCAGGCTGACATCGCGGAACACTTCGACTCCGCCGAGAATATCGCCGCGTTCGTCCTTGAGTAGCGACGTGCTGACGGTGATCGGTATCTGTTTCTTGTCGCCGGTGATGATCGAGGTCGAGGAGTTGACAAAGGATTTTCCGACTTCCATGGTACGTCTGAGAGCGCAGTCACCCTCGCACATATTGGAACGGAACACTTCCCAGCAATAACGACCGAGCGCCTCATCGCGCGGGATACCGGTGATCTCCTCTGCCGCTCGATTGAATGAAGTAATTCGCCAATGGAGATCGACGGTAAAGACGCCATCGGAGATAGACTCCAGGATGATGTCGGTGCATTCGATCGAGGCAGCGCATGCTTTCTTGTTCATATGCACACTATAATAGCTTTTTCAGCAACTGCCTCGATTTTTTGCATGGTGTGACGCGGCACCGTGCCGATAAGGCGGACCCGTTTTGCGAGTGGTGCGGTGCCGAGAGAGATGTGCCTGATGGGGAGAATGCAGCACCTGCCGGGAAAGTCGATTTGGACGAGAGCACCCTCTCGATCGCGAGAATCCTCTCTGCTATCGCAGGCAGGGGTGTCTCGGCGGAAGATGCTCTCGCCTGGCGAGTGCTGAGTGGTGCCCGTTTCTGCCGAGCGGGCATTTCTCAAGCTTCCCTCAACGCTGATCCGGACGCGTGCTACCGCTAGACTGAAAAGGAAATGGTAGTTCCCTTACTCGAGTACGTTCCGCTCTATCTTCGGATCGGACAGCGAATTACTTTTCTTGTAGTGTCAGGGAAATTTTCTTTTTGCTGAAGGATACGGTGAAAGAATCTCCCGGTCCAAAGCCACTGTCTTCAAGATTTTTTGCCGACAGGGTCAGGGTATTTCTTTTGCCGATTTTGACGACCGGATTTTTAACTGATTTTGTCCGCCGCGAACTTTTTACTCGATAATACTTTTTGTCGGTATCCATCAATTTCAGCATGAGATTGTTGAAAGTGGGATGATTTTTGATATTCATCTCAGTCATGATGTCTGCCTTTGACTTTCCCGAATTAACAAGCGTTCGCAGTGTGTCAAGGTCGTATTGCGTTTGTCGGGCCATAATGTCTCCTGGTTATATTGATTACGTGGATAAGCCTACCTTGAAAAAGGGAATTTCCGTCCAATCTCTGAAGCGGACGTGAACAACATAGTGTCGGAATGGTACTCCTGGTCCGTGACACATTGTTCGCGTTTGCCGTGCTACCGGATGGAAAATCGAATTTTCAACGCAGTCATGCAATTCATCGTAAAAATGATGAACGCTGTTCAATAACAGTTGCAACTATACTCATTGAATATCCGAGAGGCAATGAGAAAAAATATGTACAATTCAAAACAATATTATGGAGGGAAAAACGTCGGAATGACAAGAAAATAATCACAAATATGGTGTTAATATAATGAATTACCGTTCATATACGGTAATCATTGAAAATGTGTTGAAGCTGGGGAGAAGAAGGAAGCGACTCGTTTGTTGGCGATGAATAGTATCATCCGGGGATTTTGAAAATCCGAAATTTCGTTCAAGATCGATCCGAAATTTCGTACGAGATCAAAGGGCGTAAGAAAATTTTACCGCAGGCATGGATGATATTCCGAGGATTAAATTTGATTGCACAACGACGAGATTGAGCGAAATGGCACTGTTTCAAGGTTCGCTTATGGGGAGCTTGAAACATTCGAAATTTCGTTCAAGATCGAGGCGCGTAAGAAAATTTTGCCGCAGGCATATAGATGATATTCCGAGGATTAAATTTGATTGCGCAACGATGAGATTGAGCGAAATGGCACTGTTTCAAGGTTCCCTTATGACTGTCAAGAGCATTGTCTGCAGAGAGTACTTGACTACCGGGTTATCGGGAAAACGTTCAAGAAATATAAATCAATTCTCGGGAAAACGAACTGAGGGATCGGCATCCGCTTTCGGTAATCACGACATCGTCTTCAATCCTGACTCCGTTCTGATTGTGCAGGTAAATGCCGGGTTCAACGGTGAAGGTCATGCCCGGTTGCAGTAGTTGCCGGTTGCCCGCATGGATATATGGGGATTCGTGGCATTCCAAGCCGATGCCGTGGCCGGTGCGATGGGTGAAATGAGCGTCGTAACCGGCCTCTTTGATAACCGACCTGGTCGCTTCGTCGATCATGGCACAGGTAAGCCCGGGGCGCCCGGCAGTTCGGCCGGCGCGATTGGCTTGCCGGACGATGGCATGAATCTCCTGTTCCTGCTGCACGACGTGGCCGACACCAAAGGTGCGGGTCAGGTCGGCAGCGTAACCCTGCCAACGGGCTCCCCAGTCGACGACCAGCAGGTCGCCGGAAGTCAGCCTGCGTTCTCCCGGTCGCGCATGGGGATTGGCCCCATTCGGGCCGGAGGCGACGATGGGCGTGAAGGGCAGATTGGTTTCCGAACCATGGCGCAGGAGCTGCATGACCAGTTCTGAGGCGAACTCATATTCGCTGATACCGACCCTGGCCTGGAGTAAGGTGGCCTGCAAGGCACGTTCTGCAATAGCCACCGCCTTTTCCATCAATGCCAGCTCGTCGGCGTCTTTGATGCTGCGCAAGGCGGCGAGGACACCTGAGCCGTCGGTGAAGGCCGACTCCGGCAAAACGGTACGCAGAAGCTGATATTCAAGCAAGCGTAATTGCCCTGGTTCGATGCCGATTCGCGTCTCGAGAAGGTGCAGTGACGCGATGGCCTGCTTGAATACCTGTGACCACTTATCCGGATTGTCCGAATAAAAGCAGGTATCGATCGGGTAATCGAGATGATCGAGTTTTGCGGCCTCCAGCTCCGGCAGGATGAGCAGCGGGGTGCTGCCGACCCGGTGGAGCAGGACGACCGGTCGTTCCATCAGGTGGAAATCAAGCCCGGTCAGGTAGGTCAGGCTTGCCCCGGCATTGAGCGCCACGGCCTCGATTTTCCAGGTTTGCAGCTTTTCTTCAAGGCGCTGCAGTTTGGCGGGGATCATAGTCGTACGCTCCTGGGTGCTCGACCGGGGCCCGGCCGTTGCTGTTGAGATTGAGCCGTGGACTATACTTCAGTCGGTGGTGTAACAAAAGCCATGAACTCTTCCCCGAGAAGGACTTCTTTCTCCAGCAATCGTTCTGCCACGGTCTGGAGGGTATCGCGGTGGGCGGTGAGCAGCCGGGTGACATGTTCGTTGCGCTTATCGAGGATCTGTTTGGTTTCCGCATCGATCTGCGCCGCGGTCTCGTCGCTGTAATCCTTGCCCGGCGAAAATCCCTGGTCGGTCTGGAGGAAGACCGGGGAGCGTTGGCGTGGGTAGGTGGATAATCCGAGCGTGGTGCCCATCCCGTATTCGACGATCATCGCCCGGGCGATATCGGTTGCCCGCATCAGGTCGTTGCCGGCGCCGGTGGTGACCGAGTTGAAGGTGAGTTGCTCGGCGACCCTGCCGCCGAGTAACACGTCGATTTTGGCCAGCAATTCCTCTCTGCTCATCAGGTAGCGATCTTCGGTCGGCCGCTGTTGGGTGTAGCCGAGCGCCGCCAGCCCGCGCGGGATGATGGATATCTTGTGAACCGGTTCGGTTCCCGGGGTGAGGGCTGCCACCAGGGCATGGCCGACTTCGTGATAAGCGACGATTCTCTTTTCCTGCGGGTTGATGACCCGGTTTTTCTTCTCCAGGCCGCCGATGATCCGGTCCACCGCTTCGTCGAGATCGTTTGCCGAGACCTGCTTGCGCCCCTTGCGAACGGCGAGCAGGGCCGCCTCGTTGACGACATTGGCCAGGTCGGCCCCGGAGAAGCCGGCGGTCTTCTGGGCGACGATCTGTAAATCGACATCGGCGGCGAGTTTGACTTTGGCGCTGTGTATTTTCAAGATCGCCTCGCGCCCCCTGACGTCAGGCTTGTCGATCAGCACCTGGCGGTCGAAGCGGCCGGAGCGGAGCAGTGCCGGGTCAAGTACTTCCGGACGGTTGGTGGCGGCCATGATGACAATGCCTTTTTGCGTATCGAAACCGTCCATCTCGACGAGGAGTTGATTCAAGGTCTGTTCGCGTTCGTCATGCCCGCCGAAACCACCGGCACCGCGCGCTTTGCCGAGGGCGTCGAGTTCGTCGATGAAGATGATGCACGGGGCTTTTTCCCGAGCCTGGACGAAGAGATCGCGGACACGGGCCGCGCCCATGCCGACAAACATCTCGACAAAGTCCGACCCGCTGATCGAGAAAAAAGGTACCCCGGCCTCACCGGCAACAGCCCGGGCAATCAAGGTCTTGCCGGTACCGGGCGGTCCGACCAGCAGAACTCCTTTGGGCATTTGCCCCCCAACCTCGAGATACCGCTGTGGCCTGGCCAGATAATCGACGATTTCCTGCAATTCCTCTTTGGCCTCATCGGCTCCGGCGACGTCGTTGAAGCGGGTATCGACATCTTTTTCTCCGATGATTTTCGCCTTGTTCCTGCCAAAACTCATAATTCCTGCCTGTCCACCCTGCATTTTGCGCATCAGCAAGTACCAGATGCCGAAGAACAGAGCGATGGGGACCAACCAGGAAAACAGGGCTTTGAGAAAGGTATTTTCCACCTGTCCGGAAAAGGTGACGCCATGCTCGGCAAGCGTTTGCGATAGATCGTTATCGACCCGGACCGTGGTAAACAGGATTTCATCGTCGGAATTGGTTGCTTTCATTTTTCCGGTGATACGATCCTGGCCGATGGCGATCTCGATAACCCGATCTTCGGTGACCGCGTCGATGAAGTCGCTATAGGCGATGACCTGGGGGCGAAATTGGTCAAAAATCAGGCTTTGCAGCAGCAACACGCCCCAGACAGCGGCGAGTAGGTACCAGATATTGAATTTCGTATTGTGTTCCATGGCAATGAGGTCTGAATCGGAGAAACAAGAAATAAGCGAACCGCACCTGCCGATGCTCGCGCGGTTGCCTGCACATTTGCACACCAGTTCAACATTATATTAGCTATCCTTCTGATAATTGCAAGAATTCTGGACATCTTGCATCCTTCGCATACTGTCGTCAGAGCGGTGGCCGGTATGATAGTAGTGGAAGCGACGGGGAAATCACGGTACAACTGTGGGGAACCTTGAAAAATTGTCATTTCTCCCAATCTCGTCGTTGCGCAACCACATTTTATCCTCGGAATAGCATCTATGCCTGCGGCAAATTTTCTTGCGCGCCTCGATCTTGAACGAAATCCGGAATTTTTCAAGCTTCCCTGTAACCGCCCCGCAACCTTGCAGAAAGACCGGTAAGGCGCCGAAGATGATCAGAAAAATTCAATCATATATCGGTCTTAAGCTGTTCGTGCTGTTGACGATAGTGATCGTGCTGTCGGTCGTTTCCTTGACCTATACCGCACTTCAAGTCATCAATACGTATGGCCGGGAGGTGGCGGCGATCAGCGAAAAACAGATCAGGGACCAGGTGATGTCGTCTCTGTCGGGGTTCACGCAAGAGCGGGCGACCAGGTATCAGGCCTTTTTCGATCGCGTTGCCTCCTGTGCCGGGCTGGTGGCCAGCCAGGCATCGCTGATTTACACCGACCTTGCCGACTATGCCCGTCGGCCGCTGTTTCCGGTCAACCACTCGCAACAGGCGGATAACGGGCACTGGATTAACGATGCCGAAGACCCCGTCGTCTCTGTTTTTTGGGGCGGTCCCGACCTGCAGGCCGATAGTGTTCGCGAATTACGAGCCCTGACCCATATGGCGCCGCTGCTGCAGCGTGTACTCGTCGAAAACCCGGAAGTACTCGCCAGTCATATTATTACCGTCACCGGCATCGGCCAGTATTGTACCGAAGAAATCAGGAGCCGTGAGGCGGCGCGGGCGCTGCCGCCCACCGCGCAATTCGACTTGCGCGACGGGGAGCCGATGACCATCTTCAGCGGATCCGGGCGGACTGATCGCCAGGTTCGCTGGACGGGGATCTATCAGGATGATGTCATCGATGGTTTGATGCTGACGGCAAGCGCGCCGATCCATGACGAGAAGGGCGACTTCCGCGGCATTACCGGCATCGATGTCCCGTTGCGTAACGTGGTCGAGGAGATCCTTGCTGCCGGTGACTCCGGTCATGCCGATCCGGTTCTGTTCTCTTTCCTGATTGATCGGGGGGGTGGGGTGATCGCGCTTGCCGAAGATTACTTCCCGTTTTTCGGCCTGCGTGTGGACCGCGAGAGGTTTCGCAATTCCGGTGATCGGCTGAATCTCTCACTCTACGACTCGACTGACACCCGTATCCGGGAGCTGGCCAAGGCCATGCAGGATCGTGACCGGGGGCTCTATGAACTGCACGACGGTGAGCAGCGCTATTACCTGGCGGCAAGCAGGATGTCCGGACTGGGTTGGGTATATGGCGTGGTTGTCCGGGAGGATGACACCCTGGCGGCCGTTGAGAAAAACGAACTGGCGCTTGCCGAAACGATCAGGCAGGTCGAACTGAGGGGCACGGTCTTATCCCTGGCGGTGACCCTGCTTGCCGTTGGCGTCATCTTTCTGGCCGTGCGTCATCTCGTCACCCCGTTGCGGACATTGGCCACGGCCACCCGCCGGGTAACCGAAGGCGATCTGACGGTGCGTTGCCCGGTGATGACGACCGATGAGGCCGGTGTCTTGGCTGCATCGTTCAACGATATGGTGGCCCAGCTGCAGATCGCCCAACAGTCTCAGGCCCGCTATGCCGAGGAGTTGGAACGGATGGTCGCCAACCGTACCCAGGAGTTGATCGACAAGCGCAACGAGCTGGAAGAAACCGTTGAACTGCTCAGAAAGGAAGCGGAACGGCGGCAGCTAGTCGATGAGGCGCTGTGCCTGAGTCGGCAGCAGTATTACGACACGATGGAGGCTTCTAAGGCGGGGATCTTCATCGTCAGTGACGGTTTGTTCACCCATGTCAACTCTTCGTTCGCCCAGCTCTTTCGCATCGAGCGCGAGCAGTTGATCGGCACCGATCCGCTGACGGTGGTGCTGGCCCAGGACCGGTTGGTTGCCGCCAAACACTTGCAATGCTTGGCAGACGATACCGATATGCAGCCGTCCAATGTCAGGTGTGTGCGTTCCGACGGATCGATATTCCATAGTGAAATATGGGCGAAAAGCACCACCTGGCGAGGCAAGCAGGTCTTCGTCGGTACAATCATCGATGTCAGCGATCTGAAGCGGCATGAAGAGCGTTTGCGCCTGCAGGACCATCAACTGCAAAAATCGTTGGAGGAAAAGGAAATCCTGCTCAGAGAGATCTATCATCGAACGAAGAACAATATGCTCGTGATCATTTCCATGCTCAATCTGCAGACCATGGAAGTGGAAGATGAGCAGGTCAAAACGGTCTTCCGGGAAATGGAGGACCGGATCCGAGCGATGGCCTTGGTTCACGAGAAGCTCTATCAGTCGCAAAATCTGTCCGAGATCGATATGGGGGCCTACGTCAGAGAGATAAGTCAGGCCTTGGTCGCCAATATGGTCAGTGATGAGCGTATCGAGTTGCGGGTCGATATCGAGTCGATTGTGCTCAATATCGATTATGCGGTACCGCTTGGCCTGGTCGTCAATGAAATCGTTACCAATTCATTGAAACACGCCTTTCCCGATGAGCGTTCCGGGAGCATCGCTATTCGGTTGCGCCAGGACGAAAGCGGGGTCTCAACGCTGGTCATCGAAGATGACGGGATCGGATTGGACGAAGGAATCGACGTGATCCGAAGCGGCTCGTTTGGCCTGCAGATCATCGCCTCTCTGGTGATGGTCCAACTGGCCGGGACGATCAGCGTTGACCGGGCGCGCGGTACCCGGTATCAAATCACCTTTGCCGAACCACGCAGGAACAAGCGGATATGAAACAACAGCCGATAAAGGTAATGGTTGTCGAGGATGAAGTGCTGATCGGTCTGATGCTCGTCAGGAAATTACAGGCCCGGGGATACCAGGTTGACGAGGTGGTTACCTCCGGTGAAGAGGCCGTGTGCCGTGCCGGTCGCGAAAGGTTTGACGTGATTTTGATGGATGTCACGCTGGCCGGTGAACTGAGCGGTATTGAAGCGGCGCAGCAGATCAAGGAACGATACGGTATTCCCATTATCGTCTACAGCGGTTATGACGACAAACAGTTTTACGATCAGGTTCGATTACTGGCACCGGTTGCGGTGCTGAAGAAACTGGGACCGATCAGTGACATCGTGGCGGCCATTGACAAGGCTACCGGTCGTTCCATCGCGTCCGGCAACGGGGAAGCGCGCTAAATAATTCTGCTGTGTGCCCGTCGCAGCGATGAGGGAGCCGTAAAGGAGGGGATATGGGCTCAAAGGAAACGATATTTTTGCAGCGTCCGGCAGAACACCAGGACTTCGTCGCCTGGGCGGACGTGCTCAAGGTTCTGGCCCATCCGTCCCGGCTGATGCTGATTGAAGCACTGTCGAGCGGGGAACGGTGTGTCCAGGATTTGACCGACCTGGTAGGTCATGATATGTCGACTGTTTCCAAACACCTCAATCTGTTGCGGGAAAGTGGTATCGTGGCCGATGATAAACGCGGCAAGCAGGTCTACTATCGCCTCCGGATCCCGTATGTCCTCCACGTCTTTTACCTGCTCGAGACGATCCGCGGTACCGCTCGGAGCCACGCCGGCCAGCCACCGGCGACACTCCGTCCGCTCAAAGGGTCGGAAAAGTGATCAGGATCATTGTCCTGGGCCTGGAAGATGATCTCTGCCGTGAGGTGGTACGCCGGGTCGCCACTGCCGTCGTCGAAAGCGAGGTCCCCGCTGCTGTTGAAACGCACACCGATTTTGAGCAGATGATTGCCCGAGGCGTCTATGCCCCACCCGCCGTTCTTGTCGACGGCGTGCTCAAGTCGGTGGGCCGGGTCCCGGAGCTAGTAGAACTCCGCGATTGGCTTTCAGCATGCCGGGTACGGTAAAAACAGCGCTGCTTTTCAGGCCGGGACGGACAAAAAAGGACTTGAAAGAGCGGCCCAATAATGCCAAAATTGTACGACGTTGTCTGGTAACTACATAACTCCGAGCCGAAAGCTCTACGTTCGACACGTTGTCGAATATGACCTGAGGCCGCAAGGGTCGGGCGGGAAACTGCCCTGCCTTCCGACATTGAAAAGGAGTGAGTATGCGAATTGATCACCTCACCAACGGTGGCACTGCCTCCACGGCTGCCGCTCCCCCTCTGATCGACAACCATGGCCGATTGATCACCTATCTGCGATTGGCCATTACCGACCGTTGCAATCTGCGATGTCGCTATTGCATGCCGGAGCAGGGGGTGGAGCCGATCGCCCACGATCAGACCCTGAGCTATGAAGAGCTTGAACGGTTGGTGGCAATCGGTCTGTCCATGGGGATCACCAAAATCCGTGTGACCGGTGGCGAGCCGTTTGTCCGACGTGGCTGCATCGATTTTCTGGAACGGTTGAAAGGCAGGCACCCCGGAATACGGGTTTTCGTAACGACCAACGGGGTGGCGACGGCATCTTATCTGCCGCGGTTGCAAGAGATCGGTATCGACGGTATCAACCTGAGCCTGGATACCCTCGACCGCGCTCGTTTCCTAGCGATTACCCGCCGCGACCGACTCGACCAGGTGCTTGCCACCTTACATGGCGCATTGGCGCACGGTATCAAGCTGAAGATCAACAGTGTCGTCGATGAGGATACCAGCGATGCGGAAATCGTCGCTTTAGGCGATCTTGCCCGGAGCAACCCATTGGATTTGAGGTTTATTGAAAAGATGCCGTTTTCCGGCAGCCCGTTCAGGCCGGCCGGGCCGATCCTGTATGATCGACTGCAGATACTGTTTCCCGGACTCTCGGAAATCAGGCAGACGGAGATCGCCACGGCGCGACGGTTCGATCTGCCCGGTTTTCGCGGGAGTATTGGCATAATCCAAGGGCATTCCCGTCAGTTTTGTGCAACCTGCAACAAGATCCGCATCACCCCGCCGGGTATGCTGAAGACCTGTCTTTATGACGACGGTGTGCTTGATCTCCGGGCACTGCTTCGTTGCGGTGCCTCGGATGAAGCGATTGGTGGCGCCATCAGGGATTGTGTCAGGCATCGTTTTGCCGATGGCCACGAAACCGAAAAGAGCCAGCAGAGCCATGACGATCCGTCCATGGCGACCATCGGCGGCTAGGGGGTGAGGCGATGATTTCAGTTCAGGAGGCGTTGCGGATCCTGCAGGATAATATTCCGCCGGCCCGTCGAGACATGGTGCCGCTTGAGGCTGCCTATGGAAACTTTCTCTACGAAGACCAGATCGCACCCGAGCCGTCGCCGCGATACACCAGCTCGGCGATGGACGGCTTCGCGGTGCGCTGGGCCGATTGTGCCCATGCAACCCGGGAGCATCCCGTTGCTCTGGAATTGATCGGCGAGAGTCAGGCCGGGATACCGTTCGACGGCCTGGTCCGTGGCGGATCGGCGGTCAGGATCAGCACCGGTGCGGTCCTGCCGGACGGGGCTGATACCGTAATTCGCCAGGAAGATACCAGAGAAACGGGCGATCATGTCGAGATCCTGGCCATCCATGCTCTGGGTCAGGACGTGCGTCGCCAGGGTGAAGAGTTTCACGCCGGCGATCTGCTGCTGGCCAGGGGTACCCGTCTGGCGGCCCGGGAACTGGCGCTGCTCGCTGCCTTCGGTATTTGCTTGGTGCCGGTCCATGTCCAGCCACAGGTGTCGTTGCTGGTAACAGGCACCGAACTGGCCCGTCCCGACGACCAGCAGATCAAGCCCCACCAGATCAGGGACTCCAATTCCATCATGCTGGCCAGTGCCGTCAGAGACGCCGGGGCCATCCTGCGCTCGATCGTGCGGGTCAGTGATAGTCTGAAGGAAACCATCGCCGCGATCGAGCAGGCAGTGGCCGCCGATGTTGACGTTATCCTCTGTTCCGGCGGTGTCTCCGTCGGCCAGCACGACCACGTCAAAGAGGGCGCTCTGGCCGCCGGGTTTACCGAGCTGTTCTGGAAGATCAGTCAAAAGCCGGGCAAGCCGCTGCTTGCCTGTCGCCGGGGTAATACCCTGCTGTTCGGGCTGCCGGGAAACCCGGTGTCGGCGTTTATGTGTTTCAGCAACTATGTGCGGCCGGTTCTGGCCACCTTGCAGGGAACCTCGTCGGTCAGCAGGACGCTGACCGCGCGATCTCCCGAGCGGTTGGTCAATTCCGGCAAGCGAACCAATTTCATCCGTGTCACCGTCGAGGAACATCCCAATGAATTGGCGATTATTCGGGAGATGGCTCGACAGGGTTCGCATATGCTCAGTTCCATTGTCCATGCCGACGGCTACATCGTCCTGGAGCCGGGAGAAGTGCTCGAGGCGAACGGCCTGATCGAGGTCGTTTTATTTTAAAAGGGATCTTAAAAAATTCGGAATTTCGTTCAAGGTCAAGGCGCGCAAGAAAATTTTACCGCAGGCA